>Ga0155933_1001_pt2 | contig 9547 bp, 9 predicted proteins | sample RifCSPlowO2_02_FD_107587 | JGI IMG/M metagenome (GOLD analysis project Ga0155933, IMG submission 107587) | Deltaproteobacteria bacterium RIFCSPLOWO2_02_56_12 | reverse complement strand
CCGGGAGAAAAGAAAAACCCCTCAGAGGCTCCCCCCCATCCACCTTCGAGTCAGGTTAGGCCGGGAGAAGAGGCGCCAGCGGAGGCCCCAAGCGAGGAACTGGTCGCTCACCTTTATAAAGGGAGCCGGGTGACCGGGCAACTGACCTTTCACGGTCCAGCCAAGATTGATGGAAGCGTGGAGGGAGAGATACTCTGTCACGGCATGCTGACCATTGGAGAAGAAGCGGAGGTGCGGGCGAAGATTTCGGGCGAAGTTGTAGTGATATATGGCAAGGTAGAGGGCGATGTGGCGGCCAAGGAAAAGGTGGAACTGGAGACCCCTGCGCGGCTCTTGGGAAATATCGATGCCCCCCGGTTGACGGTCACGGAGGGTGCGGTTTTTGACGGGTATTGCTCCATGGGAGGGGCGAGGAAAAAGCGTGAAGCCCTGAGTCCGTCAAGATCGGGTAGTGAGAAACCATTTGAGGGAGAGGCCCCGAAGCTAATAAGCGAGTTGGAAAAATAGGCTTCGGTGCGCCGCTCATCTCATCCCCACATCCTAGGTTCCTTCCCAGATAACTTGCGGATGTAGGTTAATCTTTTATGGGTCTGGCACGATCCGTTGTCTGGGGGGGACTCTGCTGCGCGCGCTCTAAAGTACTTGGATAGCTTATGATCGCTTTAGATTATACCGTTTTTATTCAGGTTGTTGCCTTTCTCTTTTTTTGGTTTCTTTTGACCCGACTGCTCATCCGACCTTTTCTCGGCCTGCTGGCGGAAAGAGAGCGCAGGACCGAGGGGGTCAAGAGCGAGGCCGCTCTCCTCAAAGAGGAGGGGGAACGTCTGGGGAAAGAGTACGAGCTCGGAATCACGAAAGCCCAAGGTGAGGCTAAAGCGTTGAAGGAGAGCGTAGTGCAAGAGGCTCGTGAGACACGGGATCGCCTAATAGCTCAGGCCAGGGAAGAGGCGGCTGGAATGCTCGAAGCGGTCCGAGAGGAAATCCGCAAGGAGCTGCAAAGAGGGCGGGGGGATGCCGCCCGGGAGGCGGAAGTGATCGCGCACCAAATGGCGGAGAAGATTCTCGGGAGGAAGATCGGATGAGTCTCTTTGCGCTACTCTTTTTGTCCGACCTCTGGGCTTCCTCCTCGCCGGGGGTTGAGGAACACGCGGCCTCTGTGACGCAGGTTATTTTTCCACTCATCAACTTTCTCATTTTCTTTTATCTCATCAAGCGCTTTCTCCTGCCAATGATCAAAGCCCATCTCCGTACCAGGCGTGAGGAAATCGTGGCCGCCCTGGGGGAGGCAGACGAGAGCAAGAGGAACGCCGAGTCGATGATTCGCGACTACCGGGCGCGCTTGTCGCGCATGGAGGAGGAAGCCAAGAAGCTTCGTGAGATGTTTCGCGCGGAGGGGGAGAGGGAAAAGGCTAAGCTGCTGAGGGAGGCGGAGGAGCTTGCCGCCAAGGTCAGGGCCGACGCCGATTTTCTTGCGGAGCAAGAGCTGAAGCTGGCGCGCCAAAAGGTGCGTGAAGAGATCGCTCGCTTGGCCCAAGCGGCGGCGCAGAAGGTGATCCAGGATCATCTTACACCCGCCGACCAGAAGCGTCTGGTGGAAGAATTCTTGAGCGGGGTAGGACAACAATGATTGAGGGGAGTCTCAGTCGAAGGTATGCCAAGGCCCTTTTCGAGCTGGCCCTGGAGGAGCATAGAGAGGAGGAGATCGGCCAGGAGATCGATTGGTTCGTTACCGCCTATACGACATCTTCTCTGCCGACGGTCCTTAACAACCCGGCTTTTCCTCCGGGTAGCCGGAAAAATATTGTTGTCGAGGTGTCGCGGGGGTTACAGCTCTCTCCCCTCGTGGTTCACTTTTTGTCGCTTTTATTAGAGCGAGATCGGTTAACTTATTTGCCCTCTATCGCTTCTCGTTATCGTCTTCTCCTGGACGAGAAAAAGGGGCGGGTGGAGGCGCGGGTGCTAGCCCCCGTCCCCCTGGAGGTGGCGATGTTGGAAGGGTTGCGTGAGGCGCTCAGCAGGGTTTCCGGGAAAGAGGTGGTTCTCAAGGAAGAGAGCGATCCGGGGCTGGTCGGGGGACTGGTGATTCAACTGGAAGGCAAGGTTTATGACGGTAGCGTGCGCGCTCAGCTTGATAAGATGAAGGAGCGCGTCGAACGCGGATACTGAAGCGCGCTACGCTCGCCAGAAAGCAGATTGCAGCGGGCAGTATGCAGAAGGCAGTTTCCCCTACCGCCAACTGCTGACTGCCTACTGGCCAGGGAGATTTGAGGTAGGTTAATAGCTACTAGGAGGAGACAGATGGAGATAGGTACTGCGGAGATCAGCCGGATCATTAAAGAGCAGATCCGGGACTATGAGAAGACGGTGGAGATTCAGGAAGTCGGCACGGTCCTTTCCACTGGCGATGGGATTGCCCGCATCTACGGTTTGGATCGGGTCGCTGCCGGGGAGCTTTTGGAGTTTCCCCACAGGATCTACGGCGTGGCGCTGAATCTGGAAGAAGATAACGTCGGCGCCGCGCTATTCGGCGAGACCCACCTCATCAGGGAAGGGGATACGGTAAAACGCACAGGGAGGATCGCCGAGGTGCCGGTGGGCAAGGCCCTGGTTGGCAGAGTGGTCAATGCGTTAGGAGAGCCGATCGACGGCCGCGGCCCGATTGAGACCAAAGAAAGAAGGCGGATCGAGCTCAAGGCGCCGGGAATCGTGGCGCGCCAGCCTGTCAAAGAGCCGCTGCAGACCGGGCTTAAGGCGATTGATGCGATGATCCCCATCGGACGGGGACAGCGGGAGCTGATAATCGGCGATCGGCAAACCGGGAAGACGGCCCTGGCGATCGACACCATCATTAACCAGAAGGGGGGCGATGTCATCTGCATCTATGTCGCCATTGGGCAGAAGCTCTCCACCGTCGCTCAGGTAATGGATAGGCTCCGGCAGTACGGCGCGATGGACTACACGATCATTGTTTCTGCCAGCGCCTCTGAGTCTGCCCCGCTCCAGTATATCGCTCCTTACAGCGGCTGTACGATGGGAGAGCATATGCGCGACAATGGCGGCCATGCCCTTTTGATCTACGATGATCTCTCCAAGCACGCCGTGGCCTACCGCCAGCTCTCTCTTCTCCTGCGCCGTCCCCCTGGCCGGGAGGCCTTTCCGGGAGATGTCTTTTACCTCCACTCGCGTCTCTTGGAGCGGGCCGCGAAGCTGAGCGATGCCCGCGGCGGCGGCTCGCTGACGGCCCTTCCCATCATCGAAACCCAGGCCGGTGACGTCTCCGCCTATATCCCGACCAATGTGATCTCGATCACCGATGGCCAGATTTTTCTCGAAAGCGACCTCTTTTATTCCGGCGTGCGTCCGGCGATCAACGCCGGCATTTCGGTCTCCCGGGTCGGTGGCAACGCGCAGATTAAGGCAATGAAGCAGGTGGCTGGAAGTCTCCGCCTCGACCTCGCTCAATACCGCGAGATGGCGGCCTTTGCGCAGTTCGGTTCCGACCTGGACCAGGCGACCCAAAGACAGATCAATCGCGGCAGCCGGCTGGTGGAGATTCTCAAGCAGGGCCAGTATGAGCCCCTCCCGGTCGAGAAGCAGATCCTGATCATATACGCCGGCACCAACGGCTTTGTCGATCATCTGCCGGTCTCGGCCCTGAAGAAGTACGAGCAGGAGCTTTACTCCTTTGCCGAATCGAGGCATCCGGATCTTCTTCCCGAAATCGTCAAAAAGCGCGAGCTTAATGAGGAGCTTCGCGCCAAGATGAAAAAGGTCTTAGAGGAGTTTAACGCTAGCTTTAAGGAATAAGTGTATTAGTTATTGGTTAATAGTTAATAGTTTGAAAACCGCCAAAAACTTCAGCCTTTTACTAGTAACCAGTAACGAATAACCAGTAACTAAACCATGGCGACCCTAAAGGTCATACGCAAACGGATCGGTTCGATCCGCAATACGCAGCAGATTACCAAGGCGATGAAGATGGTCTCTGCTGCCAAACTCCGCCGCGCCCAGGAGGCGGTGCTGCAGGCGCGTCCCTACGCGGAGAAGATGGCCGCCCTGCTGAAGAACCTCTCCGCCCGGGTTTCCGCCGAGGCGCACCCTTTGCTCATGGGACGGGAAGAGAAAAAGGCGCACCTGTTGCTGTTGACGGCGGATCGGGGCCTCTGCGGCGGCTACAATGCCAACCTGATTCGGGCCGCGGAGGGGTTCCTTCGCAGCCAGGGCGCCGAGAAGGAGGTCCATCTCACCATTGTCGGGCGCAAGGGGGTGGATTACTTCCGGCGGCGCCAGGTGGAGATCGCCGACCGGTATATTAACGTTACGAATCGTCCCCCTGAAGAGTTGGCTTGCGAGCTTGCGGAAAAGATGATCGGCCGTTTTCGTCAGGAGGAAGCGGACGGGGTCTATATTCTCTACAGCCGCTTTCGCTCGGCCCTTTCTCAGGTGCCGACCATCGAAAAGCTTATTCCGGTGGCGACGGGTGGAGAGGAGGGTGAGGGCGAGATTACCGAATATCTTTTTGAACCGGGCGTGGAGGCGCTGCTATCGAGCCTGCTGCCTAAGGTGGTGGAAGTGGTGATCTACCGGGCTTTATTGGAGGCCTCTGCCAGCGAGCACGGCGCGCGCATGACGGCCATGGATTCCGCCACGACCAACGCGGCCGAGATGATCAGCAGTCTCACTTTACAGATGAACCGCGCGCGCCAGGCCTCGATCACGAGGGAACTCTTGGAGATAGTCTCCACTGCCGAGGCATTGAAGTAAGGAGTGGAACGGAGGTTAAAAGGTATGAATTTGGGGAAAATCACGCAGGTCTTGGGGGCAGTGGTGGATGTCGAGTTTGCCGATGGCTCGTTGCCATCCATCTACAATGCGCTCAAGATTACCAACCCTGCGATCAGCGAGGAGAAGTGGAATCTCATCGTGGAGGTCGCGCAGCATCTGGGCGAGAGCACGGTCCGCTGCATCGCCATGGACAGCACCGAAGGGTTGGTTCGGGGGATGGAGGTGATGGACAGCGGGGAAGGTATCACGGTGCCGGTGGGACCTGAGACCCTGGGACGCATCATCAACGTCATCGGCGAGCCGGTGGACGAGGGGGGGCCGATTCAAGCAAAAAAACGCTTTCCCATCCATCGCCCTACCCCTGAGTTTGTCGATCAGGAGACCAAAGTGCAGGCTTTTGAAACCGGGATCAAGGTAGTAGACCTCCTGGCCCCCTACGCGCGCGGCGGCAAGATCGGCCTTTTTGGCGGCGCCGGCGTGGGAAAGACGGTCATCCTGATGGAATTGATTCATAATGTCGCGATGAAACATGGCGGTTATTCCGTCTTCGGGGGAGTCGGAGAGCGAACGCGCGAGGGCAACGATCTCTGGCTGGAGATGAAGGAGTCCGGGGTTATCAGCAAAGCGGCCTTAGTCTACGGCCAGATGAACGAGCCGCCCGGGGCCCGCGCCCGAGTCGGCCTCTCCGCTCTCACCGTTGCGGAATATTTCCGCGATGAGGAAGGTAAAGATGTGCTGCTCTTTATCGATAACATCTTTCGCTTCACCCAGGCGAACTCGGAGGTGTCAACGCTTCTGGGGCGTATGCCTTCAGCCGTGGGCTATCAGCCGACTCTGGCCACCGATTTGGGCGAGTTGCAGGAAAGGATTACCACAACCCGCAAGGGATCGATTACCTCGGTCCAGGCGATCTATGTCCCGGCGGACGACTTGACGGACCCGGCCCCGGCAACTACCTTCGCTCATCTCGATGCGACCACCGTTCTCTCGCGCCAGATCGCAGAGCTCGGGATCTATCCTGCGGTGGATCCGCTCGACTCTACCTCGCGCATCCTGGATCCGCGCGTGGTTGGGGAAGAACACTATGGTGTGGCGCGCCAGGTACAAATGATTCTCCAGCGTTACAAGGACCTTCAGGACATCATCGCCATCCTCGGTATGGATGAGCTTTCCGAGGAGGACAAACTCACAGTGGCCCGGGCGAGGAAAATCCAGCGGTTTCTATCGCAGCCGTTCCATGTCGCCGAGGCCTTTACCGGGACCCCCGGGGCCTATGTGGAGCTCAAAGACACCATTCGCGGCTTTAAGGAGATAGTCGAGGGCAAGCACGACGATATTCCGGAGCAGGCCTTCTACATGGTCGGTACGATCGAGCAGGCCCAAGAGAAGGCCAAGAAACTGGCGGAACAATAGAGACGATGGCGGAAAAAATCAGACTCAAGTTAGTTACTCCGAGCCGCCTCTTGCTGGACGAAGAGGTCGATGAGGTCACGGCGCCCGGCGCCTTAGGCGAGTTCGGCGTTCTCCCGAAGCACATCTCATTTCTCACGCTTTTGGAGGTGGGCGAGATGAGCTATAAACAGGGAGGGGAGAGACATCATCTCGCCCTAAGCGGCGGATACGCCGAAGTGCTGGACGAGGTGATGACCGTCCTGGCTGGTGCCGCCGAGTACTCCGATGAAATTGATATCGAGCGGGCGCGGGCGGCGCGGGAAAGGGCGGAGAAGAGAATGGCGGAGTTGAGTCAGGAAGATAAGGAGTTCGCCGCGGCCGAGGCCGCGCTGCGCCGGGCGCTCGTACGACTCCAGGTCGCAGGCAAAGAGGCGAGAAAATAAGCTTTACGGGACGCTTATGACAAAGGCTGCATTCAAACCGCAACGGACGATGTGGAGCAAGAAGTTTACCTACGACTACTGGATGGAGTCGACCGGGCTCCCCATCCATAGAGGTTTTTTCGTCCAGGACCTGAGGACGCTCGGGCTCGGCTGGTGGGAGGAGCGCCGATGTATGAGCGCTTTCATCCAGCTGGCGGGCCAGGAGGGGGTGAGTTCAGCCCGGGTCACGGAAATCCCTCCAGGCGAAACTTTACCCCCCTTCAAGTTCGCCCTCGATGAGATCGTCTATGTGGTCGCCGGACGGGGGCTGACCAATATCTGGTACAACAGCAGTGCAAGAAAAAGCTTCGAGTGGCAGCAGCACAGCATGTTTCTGATCCCCCATGGCTGTCACCACCAATTCAGCAACATGCAGGGAGACAAGCCGGTCCGGCTGCTTCACTACAGCTACCTGCCGTTGGGCTTGTCGGCTGTCCCCGACCCCGACTTCTTTTTCAACAACCCTTACCAGAGCCCGGATGAGATGGCGGAACACGAAGGCTACTATTCCGAAGCCAAGATGGTGCAGCTTCCAGAGGGCGTCAATCCCAAGGGAAGACGAGTCTACTGGTACGGGAATTTTTTTCCGGACATGAAGGCCTGGGACAAACTCGATGCTAATGCATCAAGAGGAGCCGGAGGGAGGAGCGTCTATATTCTGTTTCCCAACTGCGAGGTATTCGCCCATATGTCGGTTTTTGCGGCGCGGACCTACAAGAAGGCCCACCGTCACGGCCCCGGGCGAGTCATCGTGATTCCCGCCGGGGAGGGCTATTCGATCATGTGGGAAGAGGGGAAGGAAAGAGTTGTTGTTCCCTGGCACGAGTGCAGCATGTTTGTCCCTCCCAACCGTTGGTTCCACCAGCACTTCAATGTCGGCGGCGCGACCGCGCGATACCTGGCCCTGCATTCCCCCATGCAGTTCTATGGACATGCGGAGAAGGTCGAGGATCGGGCTAAAGACCAGATCGAGTACCCGGATGAGGATCCCTGGGTGCGAAAGAAGTTCGAGGAGGAACTGGCCAAGCGAGGACTAAAGTCACTCGTGCCCGACGAGGCCTACACCAACCGCGCCTTCGAATGGTCCAAGGCCATGGGGAAGCAGTGAGGTTATTTCATGCACGATCTCGATGAAGACCACGGTCACGAGAATTTTGAAATAGGGCCGGACGCCATTGTCGAAGACATTGAAGGGCTGGAGATGTTCACGCTCAAGAGCGTGGGCATCGACATCGGCTCTTCGACCTCCCACCTGGTTTTCTCTCAATTGATCTTGAGACGCGAAGGGGCCTCTCTCTCGGGGCGCTTCAAAGTCACGGAGAGAAAGGTCCTGTTCCGTTCCAATATCATGCTGACCCCCTACCTTTCCGGAACCTTGATTGACATAGAGAAGGTGAAGCGGTTCATCGAGGGCGCCTACAAGGAAGCCGGGCTCACTCCGGCAGATATCGACACCGGAGCCGTTATTATCACCGGAGAGGCTCTCAAGAAGGAGAACGCCCAGCCCATCGTGGAGTACTTTGCCGGCCATTCCGGAAAATTCATCTGCGCGGCCGCCGGCCACAACCACGAGGCGCTCCTTGCCGCCTATGGATGCGGCGCCGTCGACCTCTCGAAGAGCGAGCACAGGACCGTCCTCAATGTTGACGTGGGGGGCGGGACGACGAAATTCTCGCTCGTCGAAAATGGAGATGTCACGCAAACGGCCGCGATTAACGTTGGAGCTCGTCTCATTGCCTTCGATGATTTCGACGTGGTGACGCGGATCGAAGATGCCGGAAGAACCCTCATGCGCGAACTTGGTTACACCGTGGAACTGGGCAAAAAAATAATGCAGAAGGAAAAAGAAGAGCTCGCCGCCTTGATGGCGAAAGTGCTTGTCGAGCTCATCGAACGCGAGCCTTCCTCTCCCCTGGCAAAACAGCTCATGGTGACCCCCCCATTTAAGAACTACCGGGGGCTGGACCAGATCGACTACCTTGTGTTCTCCGGAGGCGTCTCCGAGCATGTCTATGACCGTGACCGGACCTCCTACGGAGATGTCGGCCCCATCTTGGGAAAACAGGTCAGGAAGTACCTAAATAAGCTTTCTAAAAAGAACGTCCTGCGGGAGCCGATTGAAGGAATCCGCGCCACGGTCATCGGGGCCGGGGAATACACCGTACAGGCAAGCGGCAACACGAGCTGCATTACGGACCCGGGGCTCTTGCCGGTTTTCGGTTTGAAGGTCGTCCGGGCATCGCTCAAGCAAGGCCGGCCCGTGCTCGAGGCATTGAAGCAATCGCTCGCAAAGTTCGACCTGACGTCCTGGACTTCCGGGCTTGCCCTATCCTTGTCTCTTGACGGACAGATGGATTATAAGACTATAAGAGCGGTAGCTGAGGGAATTGCTGCAATCTTAAAAAGCTCGAAGGATAACAAGGTCCCTCTCTATCTGGCGCTGGACCTCGATGTGGCAAAATCGCTCGGCGGTATCTTGAAAGAGGAGCTCAAGCTGGACCGGGAGATCATCGCCATTGATGGCATTGAGGTCGGAGACCTGGACTATATCGATATCGGTGAACCTATGGGGATTACAGAGGTGATTCCCGTCACCGTCAAGTCCTTGATGTTTCCCGGAACCAAGCTGAACTAAAACTCAACAGAAACGGCTAAGGAGAAAAACTATGGCAAAGCCCGCATTTAAACCGCAACGGACCATGTGGAGCAAAAAGTTCACCTACGATTACTGGATGGAATCCACGGGAGTTCCCATTCAAAAGGGCTTCTTCGTGGAAGATTTAAGAACCCTGGAGCTCGGCTGGTGGGAGGAGCGCCAGTGCAATACCGCTTTCATCCAGCTGATGGGACAGGAGGGGGTGAGCTCCACGCGAATCACCGAGATTCCC
>Ga0155933_1063_pt1 | contig 9844 bp, 8 predicted proteins | sample RifCSPlowO2_02_FD_107587 | JGI IMG/M metagenome (GOLD analysis project Ga0155933, IMG submission 107587) | Deltaproteobacteria bacterium RIFCSPLOWO2_02_56_12 | reverse complement strand
CTCTTTGATAGGCGTGCTGATGTATTCGACTGGAAAACTCGTGCCATCCTTTTTCCAAAAAACCTCGTCGGTTATGTGATGCGTGGTTCCATCCTTAAGAGCCGCATAGATCGGGCATTCCTCGCTCGGGTAGGGAGTACCATCAGGCCTGGACTGGTGAAAAATGGGGTGTGTAGGCTGGCCGATCAATTGTTCGACTTCGTGCCCGAGCATTTCTGCCGCAGCTGGGTTGACAAAGGTAGCCTTTTCCTCGCAGTCCAAGCCGAAAATCCCTTCGCCTGCGGAGTTTAGAATCAGTTCGTTGCGATGAGTTATCCGTCTTAGAGACTCGGCCATCTGGTCAAAGGAGCGGGCCAGTTGGTTTAGCTCTCCTTCTCCGTGGGACAGTCCGGTCCGCGCACTCAGGTCACCCGCCGCCAGCCGCTTGGTCGCTCCTACCAGATCGTTCACCGGGCGCGTTATAAAGTGGCCCGCGCCAAACCAAACCCCTGCAAGCGACAACGCCAGCACGATTCCGATCAAAGTGAGGTCGCGGTGAAAGGCTTCCCTGACCTTGGAGAATGCAATTTTTTCGGGAACCCCGACGCTCACGTATATATCCCTGCCTGGACCCAGGCCGCTTAGCTTGGTAAACCCATACAGGTGCCTGGCACCGTCCAGGCCGGTAGCCTCCACGACTCCCTCACCTTGATGGGACAAACTGGCCTTGAAGACGGGTGTATCCGCAACGAGTTTACCGATCCATTTTTCAGGCTCAGGGTATCGGGCTAAGATCATGCCGTTGTGGTCTGTTAGGGTGGCCACCGAACCCTGAGGCAGCCGCAATTCGGCTACGAAATTGTTGAACCAGTCCAGGCTCAATCCAACAAGGACCACCGCCTGCACGACGCCGGAGCTGTCAACGGCGGGGTAAGCGATGGCGATATTGGGTTTACCGGAAATGCGGCCAACCAGATACTCGCTGACGGCAAGATCACGGGTCCGAAGGGCCTGTTGAAAATAGGGCCGATCTGCAAAGTTGACGGGTTGCGTAAGGGGAATAGCGCTACAAAATACGTCGCCGTCGGGCTTAGCCGCCCCCAGGTTCATAAATGCCGGCTGGGCTTTGACCATTTTGGAAAAAAGCCTGTTGCAACTCTCGCCGTCATGGGCGCGAACTGAAGTGATCTCGGTTAGAGCTTGCAAGAGACGGTGCCCGGACTGAATCAGTCCCTCGTGCTCTCTGCTGATCTCCCGCGCATGATCCAAAGCACGCTGCTCTGATATATGAGTCGCTAATTCCCACCGTTCGAGTCCCTCGTAGAGAATCAGCCCAAGCCCCGGTAAAGCAGTGACGAGGACGAGAAGCAATAAACGGACCCGGAGACTGGAAAGGAAGCGGGGCATAGGCAAAGTAGTTTCCCTTGGAGATGGAGTTATTCGGTGAGGTTATAAATCATAGATCGGGGTATGCAGGGCGATATGTTTGCCCGAGGCGACCGCGCCGACGATGTCGGACCGGCTGACGATTCCCACCAGCTTTTCCCCGCGCATCACCGGGACTCGTTTGATTTTGTGCGTTGTCATGATAGTGGCGATCTCTTCTACGGGGGTGTCATCGGTGACCCCGACGATAGTCTTGCTCATGATGTCCTTTACCTGTTTGCCTTTCGCACCGACGATATCTGACCGGCTGACGATCCCCGCCAGCTTTTTCCCGCGCATCACCGGGACTCGTTTGATTTTGTGCGTCGTCATGATAGTGGCGATCTCTTCTACGGGGGTGTCATCGGTGACCCCGACAATAGTTTTGCTCATGATCTCCTTGACCTGTTTTCCCTTCTTGGCAACAATATCGGCCTCGGAGACGACGCCCAGGATCTTGCCTTTTTTATCCACCACCGGCGCGCCGCTGATTTGGTTCTGGATCAGAATCTTCGCCAGGTTTTTGACCGTGGTGGCGGAACTGACCGTGATGACGTCCCTGGTCATAATATCTCTGGCTAACATAGGTTGCCTCCTTCTAGATTTTTCTTGCTATCAACGCCGCAAGGTCGCCGACTCTGCAGCTGTAGCCCCATTCGTTATCGTACCAGGCAAGCACCTTTGCCATCTTCCCTTCTAGCACTACTGTGGACATCGCATCAACTATCGCCGAGGCCGGATGGCCGCGAAAATCGCTGGAGACCAGAGGCTTATCGCAATAAGCCATAATGCCTTTGAGATGTCCTTCTGCCGCTTTTCGGATCTCTTTATTGATCCCCTCAGCGGTTGCGGGCCGTTTGAGATCCGCGACCAGATCGACGACCGAGACCGTCGCCGTGGGGACCCTGAGAGAGAGGCCGTGGAGCTTGCCGCGCAGTTCGGGGATGACCAGGCCGATCGCCTTGGCTGCCCCGGTAGTGGTCGGGACAATATTGATTGCGGCGGCGCGGGCGCGCCTGAGGTCCTTATGCATCAGGTCAAGGATGCGTTGATCGTTCGTGTAGGCATGCGTGGTGGTCATGAGCCCTCTTTCAATGCCAAAAGCTTCATGGAGCGTTTTGACGACCGGGGCCAGGCAGTTGGTGGTGCAAGAGGCGTTGGAGACTATATGGTGTCTTTTAGGGTCGTAGGCAGAATCATTGACCCCCAGAACCACGGTGAGGTCCTCATTTTGAGCGGGTGCGGTGATGATCACTTTTTTTGCCCCGGCCTCGAGATGGAGACGCACCTTGGCGGCATCGGTGAATACGCCGGTAGACTCGATGACAATGTCCACGCCGAGATTTTTCCACGGCAGCCTGGAAGGGTCCTTTTGGTTCAGCACCGCGATATTCCAGCCGTCAACCTGGAGCACTCCTTCCCCAACCTCCAGCTTCCCGGAAAAGGCGCCATAGGTGGAATCGTATTGGAAAAGATGGGCGTTAGTCTCCAGGTCGGCCATGTCATTCACCGCTACCACCGAGAAGAGATCCTTATGGCGCTCGAGCATCGAGCGCAGGCACAAACGCCCGATCCGGCCGAATCCGTTAATAGCTATCCGGGTGGTCATGGGCCCTCCTGTTAAATCCCTCCGCGGAGCTCCGTCACCAGGTATTGAAATTTCCTTTGAAATTCTTCAGCGCTGCACGTTTTGTCCCGAGCCGATGCCGCCCGGGCCAGGGCCTCCGTTCGCTCTTTGTTTTCAAAGTCTTCTCTTTCCAAACGGATCATGTATTCCCGCGCGATCCGATAAGAGAATTTGCCGACATCCACCAGGCGCACCCGCGTTTTGCCGGTTTGTGGGTCGAGCAGCTCCTCGAATTTGAGATAACGGAGCTTGCCGTTGTCGAGGCAGGCCAGGACACCATTGACGCTGGAGAATTCAGGGGCCGGGTTCAAAAGAAACTCGATGGCGCCATAGCCCAGGGCACGGACGTACTCGCAATCAAACGCTACCGGTGGCGCGCAGCGCAGCTCGTAACCGATGCTTTTGTGCACGACGGTTATCGGGCTGCTGCGGCCGGCGAGACGCTGCTCGACCATGCTCTTTAAGATAAAAGCCAGGTCCATTTCCGCAAGTCGCAGGTGGCCGTAGCTGTCGCGCACGATCCGCACGCCTTCTATAGATGTCAGCTCATCGACTGCAATGCGCTCGAGCAGACCCTCTGCGATCACGGCTACGCCGTCTTGGCGGCCCCACAGGGCCTGTCGTTTTAAAATGGCTCCTTCCAGAATGTCACAGAGCGTGTTGATATGAACGGGACCTGCAAACTCCTCCGGTATGATCGTGAGGGTCGTGCCCGCGGCCCTGCCAATCCCCAAGGCAAGATGGCCGGCGGAGCGCCCCATGACCACGACGAAATACCAGCGGTTGGTGGTGCGGGAATCTTCCATCAGGTTTTGGACCAGGGTGAAGCCAAGCTGACGGGCGGTCTCGAAGCCAAAGGTCGGGATCTCTCCTGGCAGGGGAAGATCATTGTCTATGGTCTTGGGCACGTGACACACCCGGATCCTGCTGCCCGCGCTCTTTGCCAGTTGGCTGGCGGCAAACATGGTGTCATCCCCGCCTATGGTTACGAGATAGCCAATCCTAAGATCTTCAAGAGCAGCCAACACCCGCCTCATATCTTCCGGCTTTTTTGTCGGATTGGCGCGTGAGGTATTCAGTATGGACCCTCCCTGGAAGTGAATCCTGGAGACATCGTCATGATCCAGGGCCTTAACTCGCTCAGTGTTGCCGGCCATGAGCCAGTGGAAGCCGTCGTATATGCCAAGGACTTTGTGACCTCGATTGAGGGCCTCCAACGTTACGGCGCTAATAACGCCGTTGATACCCGGCGCCGGCCCGCCGCCGACCAGAATCCCCACTCGGTCTAGACGGTCGCCGGAGGCTTCCTTAGACATACGCCCTCCTCGGATTGACTTGTTATTACAAATACCATATCTCCAGTGCGGAGCAAGATATGTGGTAGGATTATTTTAGGAGGCAAGTATGAAAACTGTTCCGTCTCTCAAATTGACCGAAGAGGGAGCCGCGACCATCCTTCAGGCGGCGTTGCAAAAGGCCAGGAGCATGAAAGTTATCGTGAGCATCGCCGTGGTCGATGACGGCGGACATCTTTTGGCATTTATGCGCAATGATGGGGCGAGGCTCCATACGGTCCCTGTGGCCCTGGCGAAGGCGCGTAGCGCAGCTCTGACCCGCAACCCAAGCGGGAAGAAAAGCCCGAGCGGCAGAGATATGGATGACCACCAGGCGCTCGCAATTACTCTGGCTGCCGGCCCCGGCTCGATTGTCACTTTTCCCGGCGGGGTTCCCATCTCGGTGACCGGCCATTTCGTAGGCGCTGTCGGTGTCAGCGGCGCCAAGAGCGAAGAGGACCGGGAGATTGCCGAGGCCGGCATTGCCGCCCTCGGGACGTAGAGCTATTTCTTCCGTTCGAGAAGGGCGATCAATTGCTTGGCGAAGTCGGTGTTATCCTGGTAGCCGCGGAACCTCTCCGCCCCGGCTCCTAAAGCCGCCACGAAGACCGGTTGGTTTGTGTGGGCGGAAGAGATCCAGTGAAGCTGAGTGTGAGCGGAGATCATCGCGCTGAGCCCCGCGGCCGTGGGGTTAGACCGAAAAGTAGGGCCATGAGGTTTTCTTTTGATGATCGCTTCTTTGAATTCGGGAGCCAGGACAAAACCCTTGAAATGTTCCGCTACGAGTTGATCCACTGCCTCGGCGGAAGGCTTCGGGCCCAGTAGCTCAACCGCTTTGGAAAGCGAGATTCGGATCGAGGCGATTTTTTTTAGGCTCTCAAAGGGGGGATAGCCGGTAAAACCCATTCCGCCGGTCTCGTGGTCTGAGGTAACCAGGATCAGGGTATCCGCCGGATGTTTCTTATAAAATTCGTAGGCGAGCCCAACGGAGCGGTCAAACTCACGGTAGGCCTGGATCACGGAGGCGGCGTCCAGCATGTGCGCGGCGCTGTCGATGTTTTCGTTCTCGATAAGGACGATAAAGCCTCTGTCGTTCCCTTCCTGAAGCAGCCGGATGGCGGCCCGAGTCATCTCGGAGAGAGAAGGTTGCTTATCCTTGTCCCGGTCAAGCTCAAAGCTCATATCCTTAAGGGAGAAGAGCCCGAGCACTTTACCGCCTTTGCTCTCTGACAATCCTTGCCGGTCTGAGACATAGGCATAGCCCTTGTTTTTGAACGTGGCGATCACGTCGCTGTCGTCCCGCCTGCGGCTGCCCGGGTGGCTTCTGGGGAGAAACTGGTCTCCGCCGCCGCCGAGCAAGAGATTGGGCTCCAGGCTGAGATACTGTTCCAGGATGGCGCTGTATAAGTTGCGGTTGGTAACATGACCCGCGAAAGCGGCCGGGGTCGCATCATAGACCGTGGAGTTGGTGACCAGACCGACACGCATGTTTTGTTCCTTGGCTATTTCCATGACGGTTTTAGGCATCTTGCCGTCTTCGCACATACCGACCGCCCCGTTTTTGGCCTTACAGCCGCAAGCAAGGGCTGTGGCACCCGCTGATGAATCGGTCACGAGCGAATTTGCCGCGTGGGTAGTGAGCAGCCCGACGAAGCCTTCTTTCATGATCTTGTCGGAGATAACCAACCCTTCCTTGTGCACGTGCTGATTAAACAGCCGGGTAATTTCCATGTGGGTGACGCCGGCGCCGTCGGCCAGAAAAATAAAGACGTATTTCGGGGCGGCGGGCTGAGCCGCCTCGCTCGGGGCCGTGTTGAAGAATGCAATAAGCAAGCGGCCCGACAAAGCGGCTACCACTGCCAGGAACAAAAACAGTTTTGATAAGTTTTTATGTCTCATCTTTGTTCTTATGATGCCTGACTAAGATATCTTTTTTCGGGCCGCGATCCAGAAAGAGAGAACGAAATAATAGGCGGGGAATAACAACGAGGTCCGAACTATAAGCAGGGGAGGTTCCGGCAGGGAGTGGATCATGATGAAAATGAGAATTCCCCAGACGGCTCCCAGGATAACCGTCAGGCCGCGCAGCACAGGGCTCCGGCTCGGGTAAAGGTACTTGATCGGGACAAACACCAAGGCAGAGAGGATCAGGATGAGAAAGGCATTTATCCAGCGGGGCATCTGCAGGACGTAGAGATAAAAGGCGACGATGTTCCAATAAGAGGGAAAGCCGAGAAAAAAATGGTCTTCAGTCTTGGCCTCCTTCTGGCAGAAGCCATAGGCGCTCGCTACTAAGGGCACTGCCGCGAGCCATAGGGCGTCTGCTTGTGGCAGGAGATCGGCCCGAATCAAGAACAGGGAAGGGACAAGCACGTAGTTTAGATAGTCGACAATGTCCTCGAGGCGGTCACCGTCAAACCACGGAATACTCTCCTTCACGCGGACCAGGCGCGCCAGGGTCCCATCGGAGGCATCGATCAGCACTGCCAGCGCCATGAGCCAGAAGGCCTCCGGAAATTTTCCCTGTTCAATGAAAAGCAGGGCAAAAAAGGCGAGAACGGCCCCTGAGGCGGTATAGAGATGGACGAGCCAGGCGAATATGATAGGCGCTTTTGAGGATTGAGGATCGATGATCGATGATCGATCTACCATCCTCTATCTTCCATCTTCCATCTTCAATCTTCGATTCTTGCCCTAGCTTGCCGACGCGGCGTAGCTCGGCCTTGTCTTGAGTCGCTCTATCCAGGCCAGCATGTTCTGGTATTTTGACTCTACGGGAATCTGAAAGCGCTCCAGCAGATCGATATTGGACATGTAGGCGATGTCCGCAAGACCGAAGGTCCCGGCGAGATATTCTTTTCCTTCCAGTTCCTTCTCGATCCGCTCAAAACACTTGGTGATCTCCGCCTTGGCGTGCTCAATGAGCTTTAAGTCCTTCTGGCCCTCCGGCTTGCGGACCTCGTGGATGATCTCGACGAAGTGGGGATTGAAATGGGTGTCGCGGAAGTCTTCCATCAACCTCGCCCGCGCTCGGCCTTCGGAGTCTTTGGGAAGAAGAGGGGGATAAGGATATTCGTCCTCAAGGTATTCGTTGATTATCGTGGAATCGTAGATAATGAACCCCTCGTCATCAAGGGCCGGCACTTGCCCAAAAGGATGAATCTTCAAATACTGCGGATTTTTCTGTTCCTTCTTCGAGAGGTCGATGTTGATTCTTTCAAACTCCAATCCTTTCTCGATCAGGGCGATTCTTACCTTGCGCGAGTTGGTCGATGGGGGAAAGGTGTAAAGCTTGATCATAGATCTTAATCCTCCTTGGGGTAACTGAGTCAGCTTTCCATCCATACCATAGCTCTAGGCTCTCTGCCATATCCTGTCCCATCTTTTCATTTATGACGATCGATCCCCAGGGAGGAAAGGTGCTCTGAGGGTGATTATCAAGGATCTGAAGCCCGGCGGGGAGAAGCGGGGTTAGTTCAGGAGCGGGGCGGGCTGGGAGACAGGTGGACAAATGTCGGCGACTCCTTCGACGCGGCAATTTTGTCCAGGAGCGCTAAAACCACGTTGCTTACCTTCATCATCCCTTCGATGTTGAGTTTTTCCCAGTCGTCCGTGGGCCGGTGATAGTCTTCATGAGCGCCGGTGTAAAAGTGCAGGACGGGGATATTCTTGTTGTAGAAGGGAACATGATCACTGCCGCCGATACTTCTCGGTGAGGGGACAATCTCAATCCCAACCTCTTGGCCGGCCGCCGTGACTATGGCACGGAACTCTTTGGCCGTATCAACGCCCGCCGCCGTTACGCGGTTATCTCTCATTCGTCCTACCATGTCCAAATTCAGCATCGCTTTGGTGGAATCGATCGGGAAAGGTGGATGACTCACATAATAGTTGGATCCATAGGTTCCCAACTCTTCCGCAGTAAAGGCGACAAAAACGACGCTCCTGGCGAGCTTCTGTGACCGGCGGCTCAAGCTCTCCGCCAGATGCATCAGCACGGCGGTTCCCGATGCGTTGTCATCGGCGCCGTTGTGGATCTGTCCCTCCACGGTCGTATCGCGCGTTCCGTAGTATCCCAGGCCGATATGATCGTAATGAGCGCCAATGACGATATTCTCCCCTTTTAGTTCCGGATCGGAGCCGGGGAGGACGCCGATGATGTTGTCGGTCTTCCTGGTTATCTTTTCCAGAGCGACGTGTGCGGAAACTCTGAGACCGGGCAGGGGGGAAGAAGCGGGTCTTTCTTCCCTGTCGATTTTCTCTTTCAGCTCGCGCAGAGAAATCCCGATCTCATGAAGACGTTCTTCCGCGATTTGCCGTTTGACCTGGGCGGCGACGATGCCGGTGTCGCTCCGTCCAAGAGTGCGCCTTATCGGGATCAGCTCTTTTTCCCCTTCACGCAACGGATAGAGATCCACAAGGATCATACCAATCGCGCCGTGATTGCGGGCATTGGCGGCCTTGGAGAGCAGAGTCGCATAGTTCGAGTAGCGGGGGGCTTTCTGAAAAGGGCTTTTCTCATTCTTCGGCGGCGGCTCGTAGCGTAAAACCAGGACGATTTTATCTTTCACGTCCAGGTTGGCGTAGTCATCGTAGCCGTAATCCCTGGCCGTGATCCCGTATCCGGCGAAGACAACCTCACCCTCGATTTTAGCGGAACGGGAAAGGCCGAACGGTATCCATTCCTCGTTCAGAACCAGTGGCGGACCGTTCCCGAAGCTCAGAGCGCTCGGCTCATTGATTTTTGCGCCCGTGACTACCTCCAGCGTCTGGAGAAAGGTCCGGTTTTCCCCGCCTGGAACCAGCCCGTATCTTTTGAACTCTGCTGCGATGTAGTCCCTCGCCAGGTCGATGCCGGGATTATCCACACCGCGCCCCATGAGCCCGTCAGAGGCGAGATAGCGGACGTGTCTAAGGATCTCCTCTGAGGCATGGCGAACCGGAGAAGGAAGCTCGGTTGTCCACGCCGTGAGTGCGATAAAGAAGGCGAGGACGAGAGTTGCAGCAGCGGCCCTTAGAAGGGAGGCGGTATTGGTGAATTTAGGCCTCATGACCGGGCCTACCCTACCAGATGGCGGTTTTTTTTAAAAGGAAATCGAGTATTCGGTAGTGGTGCAGTTTCATTCGGTTCTGTTCTGAACGAAACATCAAAAGACTGTCATTCTGAGGCCGCAGGCCGAAGAATCTCACGGAGTGTCAGGGAGTTAGCGAGATTCTTCACCTCCGCGTTGCTCCGGCTCAGAATGACATTCCCTCTCCTTTTCTTTTCAAATTGAACCACTATCGAGTATTCGCGGGTTTTGCTAATTCCAGGGGGAGATGATATAGAAAGCTGCGGTATTTTTTTCGGGAGGTTAAAGTATGGCTGTATCAGTGGTTGTCTTTACCCAGCCTGGCTGAGGCCCCTGTCACAAAGAGAAAGAGTTTCTTTCTCAAAAAGGGGTTGCCTTCATCGACAAGAACGTGCGCGAGGACGAGG
>Ga0155933_1198_pt2 | contig 10131 bp, 10 predicted proteins | sample RifCSPlowO2_02_FD_107587 | JGI IMG/M metagenome (GOLD analysis project Ga0155933, IMG submission 107587) | Deltaproteobacteria bacterium RIFCSPLOWO2_02_56_12 | reverse complement strand
CCGAAGGTTAAACAGAGGAAGGTTGTGCCGAGGACGCCGATGAAAAATATTCTCTTGAGGCCGTAGCGATCGGCCAGATACCCCGCCGGGATCTGCATCAGGGCGTACGAAAAAATTGTCGCTGCGGAAAGAGTCCCTGCTTGAGTAAAGGAGAGATCCAGGTCACTCCGTATCGAAGGCAGGAAGAGAGCGATGCCGGCGACGGACACCGTCTGGAAGCTCTGACAGAGCATGACTACAAAAACGTTTACGGCGCGGTTATTTATTGCCACCACCTTCATGTTGTTTATTATGATCAGGAACGCACGGCCAGGCCTCAGCCGCCCTTTCTCTGGCTTCACAACAAAAAGCCCGACCAGAGTGACCGATCGGGCTTTTTGAGACGATGCAAAAGCATTCTTAAACGTTGACGATCACTACCCCCTTTGGCTCCAAATAATAATCCAACGCCTCCGGGCCGTGCTCGCGGCCGACGCCGCTCGCCTTCACGCCGCCGAAGGGAAGCTCATCGTAGCCGTAGTGAAGCGAATTCACCCAGACATTTCCTGCCTGGAGCTTATCGATTGCTGTGTTGGCATGGATGAGGTTGCGCGTCCAGATCGACGAGCCCAGGCCGTAGACGGAGCTGTTGGCCTTCTCAATCGCCTCATCGAGAGTTTTGAAGGTAAAGACAGGCAGGACAGGGCCGAAGGTTTCTTCACGGCTGACCTTAGAGTCGTCCGGGACATTGGTCAGAAGAGTCGGGAGGTAGAAGAAACCTTTATCAAGTTCGCCCCCTTTGGCTTTTTCCCCGCCAAAGACGACCTTGGCGCCGCGCGCCTTGGCGTCCTCTACCTGCTCTTCAATCTCTTTGCGTTGCGACTCCAGGTGGATAGGCCCCATGCGGCTCTCTTTTTTCATCCCGTTTCCAACGGTCTTCTGCTTGAGGATCTCAGCCAGCTTTCCGACAAATCCCTCGGCGATCGATTCCTGGAGGAAAAGGCGCTTGACGCCGAGGCACATCTGGCCGCAGTTAAAAAAGCGGCCGATATCCGCCATTTTCACCGCCAGATCCAAATTGGCGTCCTCCATGACGATCATCGGATCGCTGCCGCCCAGCTCCAAGGTGATCCTCTTGATCTCTCTTCCCGCGACCTCCATCACGTGCCTGCCTATTTCGGTGGAACCGGTGAAGGCAATGCGGCGAACGCGCGGGTTTTTCAGCAACTCTTCTCCCACTATTCCGCCGGGGCCGGTGACGACGTTGACGGCGCCTTTGGGCAACGTCTTTTGCTGTTTCCCTTCGCCGTAGGTGGCCTTCTGGATCTGTTCGATGCAGAGCAGCGTCGCCAGGGGAGTAGTGGTAGCAGGTTTGATGATGATCGTGTTTCCGGCAGCGAGGGCCGGTCCGAGCTTCGTTCCCATCAGAGTAAGCGGGAAGTTCCACGGGACAATCCCTCCGCATACCCCAATGGGCTGGCGAATGACCATGCCGTAAGCTCCCTTCTGCGGGAGAGGCACGTGCGCGCCTCTGACTTTAGAGGCGAGGCCGGCGTAAAATTCCAAACCGTGGACCAGGTGGTGGATCTCAAGGCCTGCCTCAAAAAACGTTTTTCCCTGCTCCTGGGTCAAAAGCTGGGCGATCTCGTTGCTTTTTTGCTTGATCAGCTCACCGGCATTGAGGAGCATCTTGCCCCTGTCTTCAGGGCTTACATCCGACCACTCTTTAAAGGCGCTCTCCGCGACGCCGATGGCCTGCTCCACATCCTTGGCGGTTCCTTTCGGGACCTTGTCTACCACCTCGCCGGTTGCGGGGTTGCGGACCTCGTAGGTCTGCCCGCTCACCGAATCGACAAGCTCACCTCCAATTAACATCTTTGCCATTATGAACCTCCGTGTTCGTTATTCGTGACTCGTTAAAGATCTTATAATTTATTTACCTTTAAATTGGGCAGTTCTCTTTTCTAAATATGCCTTTACGCCTTCGTTCCCGTCTTCACTGCCAAAGGCCTGAGCCAGGAGCTCTCTCTCGAAAGCCAGACCCTCGGGCAGAGAGATTTCCATCCCGGTCTGAATCGCCCGTTTGACCTTGCCGACCGCTAAACTGGATTTGTTGGGCGGTATGAATTGGCGCGCATAGTCCATGACTCTTTCCATGAAATTCTCGCGCTCGTAGATGTCGTGAATGAGCCCCATTTCCAGAGCCTCTTCAAAGGCTATGGTTTTTCCTGTGGCGCATAATTCCATCGCCCTTGCCTTTCCGACTAAACGGGGCAGCCTCTGTGTCCCTCCCATTCCGGGCATCACCCCAAGGTTGATCTCCGCCAATCCGACCCTGCCACCCTCCTTCCTCGCGATGCGGATGTCGGCGGCCATGGCGATTTCCAGTCCGCCCCCGACCGCGTGGCCGTTGATTGCCGCAATAATGAGCTTAGGTGTGTTCTCCATTCGCATTAAGACTTCGTGGCCGTGAAGGGCAAAGTTGTTTTTGTAGGCAAGGGACTTATTCGCGAGCATGTTGATGTCGGCGCCGGCGGAGAAAAACTTGTCTACCTTTCCTGTCAGGACAAGGACATGGACCTCCTCATCAAAGCGGGCGCGCAGCAGCGCTTCATCCAGCTCCCGGAGGAGTTCGTGGGTGTAGCTGTTCACTGGCGGGCGGTTGAGTTCCAGTAGCGCGACGCCTTTGTCCACCCGGTACTCAACCGTTTTTCCAGCTTCCATAGTGTGACCTCCTGATTACTGATTAAACTTTCTTTTTATCCGGCATCTATTCGGTAGTCAAGGGACCCCCAGTCCCTTTGCTCCAGTGCCTCCTCGTCGGGAAGTCTTAACTGCTTGTCTCGGGCAGCATCGAAACTCTCCCGCCAAAAAACGCAGCGGGCTCAGACATCGATGCTGCATTCGTAAAGGATCTGCTTCACCATAACTCAATGGCGGGGCTTGGAAAGTCCGTTGAATTGTGGCAAGAGTAAATTCACTTTAAATGAAGGGAGAAAGTTATGAAGAGAAAAAGATCACCGATCAAATGGCCGGACGGCGCTCGAATCGCCATTACACCCTGTGTAGCCTTTGAGACCTGGCCGGAGGAGTTGGGCGCGCCGGGTTCCCTGCAGCAAGAGAACCGCCGGCCTCAACCTACGAACGCCGTTACCAAGAAAAATCTTGCCACCATCACCGATCGAGAATTCGGCGAGCGCGTGGGGGTTTTTCGTATGCTGGAAATCTTCCAAAAGGAAGGCATCCAGACGACCTTTTTCCCCACCGGGATTACTGTGGAGAATTATCCGGACGTCTTCAAGGAGATCGTGGCGCAAGGGCACGAGATCGGTACGGAAACCTGGATTCATGATTACAGTTATATGAAGAAGCGGGACAAGGAAAAAAAGGACCTGCAAAAGACGGTCAAGATCGTCCAGGAAACCGTTGGGAAGCCCCCGAAGGGCTACCTTTCAACCGGAGTATCTCCGAGCGCGGATACGCCGGAGATTATCACCGAGCTGGGCTATACCTATTGGATGGATCCGCAGCACGAGGAAACACCCTACACCCTTAAAATCAAGGGCACCGAACTGACGGTGCTTTCTTACTTTCAGGATCTTAACGACTACTCAACTTTTCAGCGTGCCGGGAGGACGCCGCGCGAGCTCCTTCAGCAGTGGAAAGACTGCTTCGATTGTCTCTATGAGGAAGGGGCAAAGGATCCGAAATTTTTGATTTGGGGTAATCACCCCTTTATCGGCGGCCGGCCTTATCGGGCGCCGATGCTGCGGGAATTCATTCGCTATGCAAAAGGCCATTCCAAGGTCTGGTTCGCCCGCTCCGGTGACATCGCCAAGTGGTACCGGGAAAATTACCGAAATGCCCATGTCGAGGAGTGGCCGAACTTCACGATCGCAGGCAGGCGCGCCAGGAAAGCCGATCTCTTTAAGCTAAAATAGGGATGCTATGAAAAGGCAAGAGGTAAGCTCTGTCTAGGAAGGGTTCAAATCAGGAGGCGATCCGCCGAGGAATAGAGCAGGTCCATCAGTGGGGCATAGCTACGGAAGATCTCTCTCCGACCGTGGTGGGGTTATTAACTGCCCGCCTTGGGAAAGGGCGAGAGACCGACCTAGCCGTTATCTTTCTCCTGGGCCGGATCGCCGATCCTGCCGCTCTGCAGGCTCTGACTGCGCTGGAAAAAACTGCGACTGATAAGGATCTCAAGAAGGAAGTACGCCGCTCCCTTTTCAAGTTGGCCCAGAAGGGGATGAGCGCTCCCCGCGCAGAGGGCTTCGAGGTATCTGTCCCAAAGCCGATTCTTCAGTTGAGTCCTGAGATTGAGGGCTATCTCTCTTCCGTGGACGGGACCGGCGGCAGATTGGTCTGGCTCGCCAAACCTCAGGCTGGAAGCGGGATCCAACTACTTCAGGGGATGGTCAGCGATCGTGAGGGGCTTGCGCAGGTCGGGGGGACGGTGATCCGTCGCAAAGAGTTGCGGCTGATGGCGCAGGAGATCAAGAAAAATCATGGCGTGACCATGATCCCGATCCCCTGGGAGTATGCGGACCGGATTCTCTACGAGGGATATGAAAAGGCCAAAGCCCCGGGGCGAAGCGGGACGGAGCAATTTCCTTCCTTGCGGGCGATTTTCAATCCCGCTAAGCCCAGGTCATTTTCTCATCCCATTTATGGCCTTCTCGAGTCAGGGGGACTCCGCTCCGGCACCGGGCGGGATCTCTCCCACCGACTTTTGGACCAGCCGGAGTTGCAGCCTTGGATCTTGGACGAGGATTGGGTGCAACCTTACTTGCGACAGGTAGAGGAGGCGCAGAAGAGCCGTCTTGTCCTCAATGAGTTCCAAAAAGAAGAGCGCTTTTCCGGCATCGTCCGCGATGCGGTGAGAGAGATTTTTTATGGCGAGAATCAGCAGCTCTTCCAAAGAAGAATGGAAGATACCGCCCTCTATCTATTTAAGACCGGACGTGAGGAGCAGGCCGGGCTCGCGTTGACCGTTGCCCTGGAGCTCAAGGAGGGCAATGCCGGCGGCTTGGATATCTCCTTTCTCACCGGATGGATACAAAAAAGCCTCGCCTTTTATCTCGGTCAAGCTAAAGCAAAGGCCGCCGAGGAAACCTCGCTGATCGTCAAACCGTAGCAGACCACCCTAAGCACATTCATTTGAGGAAAAGGCCGTGGTCGGCCAGCCAATCCGGCGAACGTGGAGCAGTATCGAGTAGCTTCTTTAGAGCCCGTACGAGAGGGCCAACTCTCTTCTGTGAGACGCTTTTCTCGCTTACAAAGATAATACCCGAATGGTGCTTACCCGCACGGTGCCAGTCGGCCATCAGAAGCTGAAAGTCGCGGACGTTATAGGTTACTAGAGAGCGCCTTTGGCTTGTGGCGAATATGAGGAGATCTTCATCTGGGGCTTCCCGCATCCTAACCTCCTCTACCGATAAGACATAGTACCTTTTCTTGCGTAGCTGTCGGGCTACTTCGGGGTTGATGTGCTCATCGAGGAGAAGACGCACAGATTTAGACCCTAAATCTTTGCATGAACGGGCGGGACGAAAGCTCGTTGAAGGACTCTTCTTCGCTCTTCAAACGATCCTCGATCTCGTCAGGATAACAACCGTAGTAGTAAAGGGCCGCCTCCAACTGAGGCCGGGATAACTGGGGCAGGGCTTTGGAGAGGGCTGCAAAGTCCTTCTTACAGGACTTATAGACCCTTACGACTTCCCATACATCGATCCCGCTGCCCGCGACTGTAGCGCGACGCCCTGTTGGGCCTGCGGTGAAAACGATCCCCGGGCAGCGTCTCATACGGACTCCCTCTTTTAATACGGATTGTATGACCCTGCTGGCGGGACGGGCTGTTCGACGGGCCTCCCGCTCTATCTCTTCCAATAGCTCCGGCGATAAGCGCACACTGACAGGAGAGGTCTTGGCCATGGCTTTTCCCTACAACTAACTACAATGTAGTCAAATAATTACAGATGTCAAGGAGGGGTAGCCTCAGGTTGGCATAACGTCGCCTTATTGGATACTGCCCGGCTCAAATTGGCGACCCCGGGACCGGTTCATACCCCAGGGATGGTCCTCGGGGTTCACGAAGGCTGCCCGGTGCCCGGTCGAGGAGGTGGCTTTAGAGCTTTCAGGCGCTGCGCTTAAAAAAACAAATTCCTATCACTACTTCACTTGGGTCGCTCACGGTTACAAATATCCAAAGCCACTAAAGCGTAAATTTGCGCCGCCTTGACCATCTGGTCGATGTTGATCTCCTCCGCTCGCGGGCCGATTCTTTTTCCCCGAGGCCCGATTTTAACGGCGGGGATCCCCAGCTCGTTGTAGACGTTTGTGTCGGTCCAGATGCTGGCGCGATCCGGCGCCTCCGGCTTTAATTTCTGGCTGAAGAGAAACTGGTGGATCTCCTCCAGCGACTGAACCAAAGGCTCCACCCCTTTGCCCTCGTGGCCGAGGAGCGATTTGTAGGGCTCCATCTCGTATTCGATGCCCAGGGAAGATAGGCTTTTGGTTATTTCGTGCTGCACGGTTACAGGCCGCACCTGCGGCGGGGTGCGTACGTCCACATAAACGCTGCAGACTCCGGGAAAATAGTTGGGCCTGTAAGGCGCTCCGCCCTCGATCGCGCCGATATTGACCTTCGGGTATATGGGGCCGGTAGGGGAGTTATAGATATATTGCTCCTCAAAACGTTCCGCCCATTTCTCCAGCGCCTCTATGATTTTCGTCATTTTGACTATGGCGTTGAGCTTAACCATGGGGTGGGTGGAACGCTTGGTTCCCCAGGCCGCCTCGGCCTTGCCGAACGTCGTGATCTTGATCTGCACTACTCCGGTCTGAGTCCAGACGATGTTCATATCCGATCCGTCCGCCACGACAGCATAGTCGGAGTGCATGCCGTGAGTCAGCAGGTGCCTTGTCCCGGCTCCTTCGCCCCGGTACTCTTTGGTCTGCCAGGGTCCGATTGGTGTGCGGGAGATTTCGCCTACAACCGCGGCGAAGATGACGTCCCCTTTGAGCTTGATCCCGCTTTTCTTAAGCGCCTTGCCTGCCATCATGAAAGCGGCGACACCGCCTTTCATATTGGAAATACCGAGACCGCGCACCTTTCCATCCTTGATCGATCCTTTCAGCTCGGAGTCGGGTTCAACAGCAGCGACCATGCGGAGATCTTCCTGCGTCCCCGTAAAACTCGTGTCCATATGGCCGTTGAAACCCAGGCTCAATCCGGTCCCATCGCCCTTGAGAACCCCCACCGCATTGGGCCGGTCGACCTCCACCTCCTGACGGACAGGCTTGAGACCGCTCTCCCGGAACCAATGCAAGATATATTCAGCGACAGCCTTCTCCTGTCCTGTCGGGGAAGGGATATTTACCAGGTCGCAACCGAGTTGTGCCAGTTCATCTCTGTCGATGTGTGCCAAGACCTGCTTGGCCGATTCTTTGTCTAATGCCATTTCTTTCCTCCTTGAGCAAAAAAACATACCTGGGCGTTGCAGTGGAGTCAAACGAAGCCCTACGGGATTGCAAATGGCAAATTTCAAATCTCAAATCTGAGATCTGAAATCTGCAATCTGAGATTCCGAGCGCAGCGAGGACTAGGCTTGACAGCCAAGCGGACGGGGCATAAATATGGCGCAAATAGCGAACGGAGGTAGCGCTCATGCCGGATTCATTCGAAGACCATTGCTGGAAAGATGTCGTCAGTCCGGAAATTTTGGAGATCTATCAGGAATACCGGAGAGAAACCTACATTGGCCGGAATCCTGCCTTGCTGGCCATCGACCTGTACAACCTGGTCTTCGAGGGAGGAGCACGGCCCGTCCCGGAGGTCGTAAAAGAATTTCCCAGCTCGTGCGGCATCCACGCTTGGAACGCGATCAAGCCTAACCAAGAACTCTTTGCGCTGGCGCGGGCGAAAAAGTTCCCTGTTATCTATACCACTACAGAAACGCGCAAAGAGGCCAAACCTGCAACGGTGCACGCCACCAATCGCCGCATCCGGGAGCTCAAGAAGGATGCCTATGAAATTCATGAGGCCTTCAAGCCGGAGCCTGGCGATCTCATCATCTACAAGGAGCGGGCCAGCGGATTTTTCGGCACGCCGCTGGTCGTCCACCTGACCCGAATGGGGATCGACAGCCTGATTGTTTGCGGGGAGAGCACGAGCGGCTGCGTCCGCGCCAGCGTGGTTGATGCCTATTCTTACGGGTTCCATGCGGTCGTGGTGGAGGAGTGCTGCTTTGACCGGAGTATCCTTTCCCATAAAGTTTGTCTTTTTGACCTGCATCACAAGTATGCCGATGTGATGCATCTCGATGAGGTGAAGAAACATCTGTCACTAGAGCCCGTTCGGCAGGCGGTGTAGCCTGTCCTGCGTTTTTAAGGAGGAGATTTCAGCGCCCTTGCAGCGCGTCGATCTTGGCGGCCAGGATAAAGTCGTTTTCCGAAAGGCCGTTGATGGCGTGGGTCCAGATGTCGAAGCGGACCCCGTTATAGTGGATATGGATGTCGGGATGGTGTCCTTCCTCTTCGGCCACAGCGGCCGCCCGGTTCACATACTTCATTGCCTCGACAAAATTTTTAAATTGGAACTCTTTCGTGATCCACTTGCCGTCAAGCTCCCATCCCGGGACTTGAGCAAGGAGCTTTTCGACCTCGGGTTTCGCTAGAGGGGGAACCCCTCCCTCGCACGGGACACATCTCTTCTGCGTCAAGTCGTTCATGGTCTAATTCTTGTTCCTCTTATCCAACGCATCCGGATTGACTGCGCAGGTAAGTTTGCCCTCCATATAATCAAGGATGTTCTGCGCGGCGTTTTCCGCGAAGCCTTCAAAGCCGGAATCGGTCGGCCATCCAAGGTGCGGCGCCAGGACGACATTGTCCAAACCCGGCAGTGGGCTGCTTGCGGGCAAAGGCTCCTCCACGAAAACGTCCAGGGCCGCGCCCGCTATAGCTTTTTCAGCTAAGACTTTGAAAAGAGCCTTTTCATCCACAATCGCGCCCCGCGCCGTGTTTATGAAATAGGCGGTTCTTTTCATCAGGCGGAGGCGGCTTTCATTGAGCAGTCCCTTGCTTTGATCGGAGAGTTTGAGGTGCACGGAGACCACATCGACATTTTTCAAGAGTTCCTCCAACAACATGTAAGTAACTCCTGCCTTCTCCGCCCGCTCTTTGGTGAGCGTGGGTCCCCAGGCGGCGACCTTCATGCCGAAGGCGCGAGCGATCTGGGCTACTTCGGAGCCGATTTTACCCAGCCCCAGGATCCCCAGGGTTTTTCCCCGGAGAACATAACCCAGGACCAGAGGCCACTCCCCCCGTCTCATAGCTGCGTCGCTCTGGGGGATGCGGCGCATGACCGCGAGCATGAGCCCGAAGGTCATCTCGGTGGTGCTGTTGCCGCCCGGAGCGAGGGTCACCACGATCCCTGCGTCCGTGGCGGCCTGCATATCTATATGGTAGGCGTGGTTTCCCGTCTGGGCGATGATCTCGAGGGCAGGGAGTGCTTTTAGCAGCTTGGCGGCGAAACGGGTCCGTTCCCGGATCGGGATGATCGCTTGAGATCCCTTTAGCTTGTGAATCAGCTCCTCTTCCGAGGCGAATTTGTCTGTAAAGATTTGCACCTCGGCTTTCTGCCGCAGGCGCTCGATGGCCGGCGAGCCCTCAAAGGCATGCTGGTAATCGTCCAGGACGGTGACTTTCATTGAAGTTTCCTCCAAGAATAATTGCAATCCGCCAGCCGCCACCCGCTCTCCGAGCCCGCGCAATGGGTAGGTACTTATTCCAACCGGCGGTTATCGGATGCGCAGGCTCTTCAACCGGGCGGCGGCTTCGCTTCCTGGCCTTCACTATCTAGAGCACGGCGACGCCGTTAATCTCAATGAGGTAGTCCGGGTGCGCGAGTCCTTTCACGATGACCAGCGTGCTGGTCGGCGGGTTCGTCTTGTAGTACTGCATTCGCACACGGTTGTACCCCTCGCGGTATTCTCTGTCCGTGATGTAGGTCGTGGTCGTGACCAGATTCTCCAGAGATCCACCGGCCTCCTTCAGGACCGCGCTGAGATTTTTGAAGACCTGATGGGTCTGCGCTTCGATGTCTCCCTTGCCTACGACGCCTCCGTCCTTGTCAGAAGCGGTTTGGCCTGC
>Ga0155933_1221_pt1 | contig 10431 bp, 9 predicted proteins | sample RifCSPlowO2_02_FD_107587 | JGI IMG/M metagenome (GOLD analysis project Ga0155933, IMG submission 107587) | Deltaproteobacteria bacterium RIFCSPLOWO2_02_56_12 | reverse complement strand
TTTCTCTTATTCGCGGTCATCTTCCTCTTGACCGGGATTTGGACCGCAAACGCCGCCAAATCATTCGCGTTGATCGTTAAGACCAGCGGGAGTGATATTCGGAATCTCATGGATGCCCTCACCTCCCTGCTCAAGCTCTACTACATGCAATTCTGGCTGATCATCGATAGCCTGATTGCCCTTATCGTCGCCACGCTTGTCCTTTTGAGCATGAACCTTCTCTGACCTATTATGAATAGAATTTTGGCGGCTCAAGCCGAAGACAGAAACATTCCCGACGTCACCTTGCGATCAACAGCCGATAATGTTGTGTGGGGTTATCTGCCGGCCAACGTGCCCCCGGCCCTCACTATCAAGTCCGGCGCGATTGTTGAGATCGATACGCTTTCCCACCAGGGGCTGCTCACGAATCAGGACCCGGTGCAATTTTTCGCCGCTCACGGGATTGCTCCCGATCAGGTTCTCCCCGACGCCGTGGAAGTTTACTCCAAGCTGAAACGTCCCAAAGGCGCCAGCGTCCACTTGCTCACAGGCCCCCTCTACGTAGAGGGCGCGGAGCCTGGAGACGCGCTGGAGGTTCGAATCCTGGACATCAAATTCCGCGTTCCCTATGGGGTCAACAACACCGGGCCAAGAAAGGGGGTCCTGCCGGGTCTGGTCAAGGAACCCACGGCGAAGCTGATCAGGCTGGAGCTGAGCCGGAACGTTGCCCTCTTCTCCCAAGACATTGAAATACCTCTCAGCCCTTTTATGGGCATCATGGCCGTGGCGCCGCCGACCTCCATGGGAATGGTCTCAACGACACCGCCCGGCCCCTGGGGCAGTAACATGGATCTCAAGGAACTGGCCAGGGGCGCCACTTTGTATCTGCCGGTATTCAATCAAGGGGGCCAGTTCTTTACCGGCGACGGCCATGCGGTTCAGGGCGACGGCGAAGTGGATGGGGGCGCGTTAGAGATCTCGCTCACGCCCACCCTGCAGTTTATCCTTCATAAGGGAAAGGCTTTGAAGTCACCCATGGCAGAAACGGTAACCCATTATATCACCACGGGTATGAGCGTTGACCTCAATGAAGCAACCAAGCTGGCTGTCGAGGAAGCGGTCAACTTCCTCCAGCGGGAGAAGGGCTTGAGTCCGGCCGATGCTTATGCGCTTGCGAGCCTGGCAGTGGACCTGGTGATCGGCGAAGCGGTGGACATCGTGAGCCTTGTCTACGCCAAGATCCCGAAGAGTATCTTTAGAAACAATCCCGACTACTGGTTCAAACCATAAATCCGGGATCAACGAAGCCGGTGAAGAAGATATCCGCCATTATAGTTTCGCCTGACATTGACATAATGGCCTGTTATCCGATAGTCTCTCCCCCGCAACGAATTTCAGGCCATTTCGATTTTTGAGGAGGTGCAACCATGAGCATTCGCATGATGAGTAGGATAGCTGTCTTCATCTGTCTCGGTGTGGTTCTCTTGACGACGCCGAACCCGGGTGAGGCGCAGATGATCAAGATCAAGATGGGCTCTTCTTTGAGCCCGCCATCCATAGACTCGATCACCCCGTACGTCGCCGTTGAGAAGGGCTTTTTCAAGAAGTACGGGCTGGACGTTGAGGTGGTCGAGTTTCGCGGAGACGCCACACATGTGAAGGCACTGCTGTCCGGCGATATAGATGTCTCTATCAACATGGGCGCCACCCAAGGGATCGTGAGTGCCTCGAAGGGCGCAAAGATCCGACTTTGGGTAGTTGCCAATCCGATCACCCCCTATCACTTCGTCGCCCGCAAAGAGGCCGGCACAACGCTCCAGGCCCTGGTGGGTAAGAGTATAGCCGTCTCCGGAATTGGGGCCATCTCGTACCATATTCCCCGCATCGTTCTAGAGCGGAGCGGCATTGATCCGGAGAAATTTAAATACGTCGCAGTCGGCTCCCCGGCGGACCGCTTCAAAGCGCTGGTAGCCGCCAAGATCGACGCTACCGTAGTGACCAACACCGAGGCCGCCAAGCTTGCCCAATACCCGGAAGTTGTCGCTTTGGTGAATGTTCCTAAGATCGTTCCGGAAATCCCCTACGAGTTCGGCATGGCCACAGAAGACTACATTCAGAAGAATGCTGACACACTCTACAAACTGGCCAAAGCCATTATTGAATCCAATAGATGGATCGCCGGTAATAAGGCGGGAACCGTCGAGATAGCCAAGAAGATCCTGCCGGAGGAAAGCACGGAGGTGCTGGGTAGGGCCTACGACATGGCTGACCCGCGTCTGTGGGGCGTCAACGGAGACATCACGGAGGCATCGTATAATTACACCGCAGAGTTCCTCAAGAAGGTCGGTTACCTGGAGACACCGGTATCCTTCGATAAGTTCTTCGACCGCCGCTTCGCGGATCGGGCGGTAAAGGAATTGGGCCGGAAATAATGGCAGCGTGTTCGTGATCGTGATTCGTGTTCGTCACGAGCACGAGCAACGAGCACGGGTCACGATAAAGTATGCTTGAGGTCCGGCATCTCAGTAAAGTCTTCTTCGAGCAAAACGATCCGCAGAAACCCGGACTGATCGCTCTTTACGATATTTCCCTCTCCGTTCGGAGAAATGAATTCGTCTGTCTCCTGGGGCCGAGCGGTTGCGGCAAGACTACCCTGATTCGAATCATCGCCGGACTGCTGCCCGCAGATCGGGGCGAGGTGCTTGTAAACGGCAATCCGGTAACCAGCCCCGGGAGAGACCGCTGCATGGTTTTCCAGCAGTTTGGTTTGCTCCCGTGGCGTACCGTCCTGGGCAACGTCGAGTTCGGACTGGAGATCGAAGGAATGGGCCGGGAGGAGCGTAGAGACATCTCCCGGCAATACCTGGAGCTGGTGGGCCTCAAGGGCTTCGAGGACTACTACCCGCACCAGATCTCGGGGGGAATGCAGCAGCGCGTCGGGATCGCTCGAGCGCTGTCAAAAAAACCCGATATCTTGCTCATGGACGAACCTTTTGGCGCCGTGGACGCGCAAACGCGTGAGCAGCTCCAAGAAGAGCTGCTGAAGATTTGGGCTAAGACCGATACCACAGTGATCTTCGTCACCCACAGCATAGACGAGTCGATCTATCTCTCGGATCGCGTCGTGATCATGCATTCCCGTCCCGGCAGGATCAAGGAGGAAGTGGCAGTGGAGCTGCCGCGGCCGCGCTGGGAGGGCGATGTCAAGGCAGACCCTCGCTTTGCCCAGTTACGGGCGCGCGTGCGGGAGTCCCTGCGGGAGTAACGCATGCCAGGATCCCTCGACGAAAGACTCGTCCGCGAGTTAAGCTTTCCACGCGAGCGCCCCTGGTCCCTCTACGATCACCCTAACCTGATTCGCGTAGCTTCTGTTCTATGTTTTCTGACTGCCTGGGAAATTTACGGCCGCCGCACCGACCCACTCCTCCTCACCTATCCCACCGCCGTATTCTGGGCCGCCGTGCAGCTAATCCGCTCGGGTGAACTCTTCCGGCAGCTCCTGGTCAGCCTGGCCTCCCTTTCCGTCGGGTTTGGCGCGTCTCTCCTTTTGGGGGTGGGACTCGGGCTGGCCGCGGGCCGGTCGCGTTTGGCCGAGGCGCTTCTCGATCCGCATATCAACGCCCTCTACGCCACGCCGCAGGTCGCCCTTACCCCGCTCCTCATGATGTGGTTCGGACTGGGATTCTCGGTGAAGGTTGTCATCGTCTTTCTCTTCGCCTTTTTTCCCATCCTGATCAATACGGCAAGCGGCGTGAAAAACGTAAGCGGCTCCATGGTCGAGGTGGGGCGCGCCTATATGGCTTCGGAGCGGCAGCTCCTCCTCAAGGTCGTTTTTCCGGCGGCCCTTCCCTTTATTATGGCCGGGGTGCGCCTGGCTGTGGGGCGCGCTCTGGTAGGCATGATCGTGGCCGAGCTCTTCACGGCGATCACCGGGCTCGGGGCCATGCTCACCCTTTACGGCAATCTCTTCGAGACCGCCAAGATGTTCGTGGTGATCATCGTCCTGGGTCTTCTAGGCGTGGGGCTCATTCAGGCCACCCAGGCGTTGGAAAGACGCATGGCCCGGTGGAAGGAGACGGAACGCGCCGTTAGCTGAAGATCATTGTGAAATTCGAATTTCGAAATTCGAAATGTGAAAGATACCTATGGCACTAAATGCGCTGGAGCAGCAGGCCCTGGTCGAGATTAATCCCTCGCAGGCAAAACCATTCCGCCTGACCGATTACCTGCGACTGGTGCGGGCAGCCTCGGTGGTGCTCTTCGTGGTCTTGTGGGAGTATTTCGGCCGCCAGGTGAATCCTCTCTTCCTCTCCTACCCTTCCGCTATCGTCAAGGCCTGCGTGCAGCTCCTGATCGCAGGAGAGTTTCAACGGCAGGCAATCGGCAGCCTGGGGATTTATGCCGTCGGGCTGGGGGCAGCCCTTGTACTCGGCATCCTCTTGGGGCTACTCATGGGACGGTACAGACTGGCGGAGTATCTGCTGGATCCTTACGTCTACGCCCTTGACGCGACTCCCCGGGTCGCTCTGATCCCGCTGCTCCTGCTTTGGTTCGGGCTCGGCGCCCCGGCCAAGATTGCGGTTGTCTTCTTGAGCGGTATCTTTCCTGTGCTGATGAATACATTCAGCGGGGTGCGGACAGTAAGCGGCGGCCTGGTGGACGTCGGCCGAGCCTACGGCGCGGGTGAGGGAAAAATATTCACCAAGATCATCATGCCCGCCGCCCTCCCCTTTATCATGGCCGGGGTGCGATTGGGCGTAGGGCGCGCCCTCATCGGAATCATCACCGCCGAGATGTTCACCGCCGTGACAGGCATGGGTGCCTTGCTCATTCGTTACTCCAGCGCCATGGCAACGGACAAGTTCTTCGTTCCGGTAATATTTCTCGCCCTGCTGGGGGTCATTCTCAGCGGCGCCGTGGAGGCGCTGCAGAGACGCCTGGCGCCCTGGAAAGAGACCGAGAGGGCGCTATAAAATAAAAGGAGGAAAAAATGGCAATAAAAACTTTAAGTCTCATAACCATGCTCGGTCCCTTCCTGCTTCTTGCCGTTAACGCTAATGCGCAGCAGAAAGATCTGCTGCCGCTGCGTCTGAGCGTATTTAGAATCGATGCGGCCATGGTGGCAGCCCGGGCGCGCGGCCTGTTCGCCGCCGAGGGAATCAACGCCAACATTACCCAGACACCCAACTCAACCGCGCAGATGCGGGGAATCAGCAACGGCTCTTTTGAGGTCGCCGCTACGGCCTTTGACAATGTCTTGGCCTGGTCAGGAAAAGAAGGGGCCGAGATCGTGGCGATAGCTCAAGTCTCAGATAGAACCGTTCTGCCCGTGTTTGTAAGGCAGGAGATCCGCGATTGGGGCGATCTCAAGGGGAAAAAGCTCGCGGTCGACGCTGTGGACACGGCCTTTGCGCTGGTGCTGCGCCGAATCTTGCTCGCCCACGGTCTCGATCTGAACCGGGGCGACTATGAACTCATCGCAGTGGGGGCCACGGGCCAAAGGCTTGAATCGATCGCACGGGGGGAGACATTCGCCGGAATCCTGAATGCTCCATTCGACGTCAAGGCTGTGGAGGCAGGGCTGCGCCGGATAGGCGATTCTCGCGAGGTGCTGCCAGACTACCCGAATACTATCTTGGCCGTAAACCGCGCCTGGGCGCAGAGTCACCGAAGGGAGCTTCTTGCATTTTTGCGCGGTTGGATGGCCGGCATGCGCTGGGCGAAGAATCCGGCGAACCGCGAGGAGGCAGTCAAACTGGTAGCCGCTGATCTGAAATTGAGCCCGAAGGCCGCCGCGGGGAGTGTTGAAGAGCTGTCCGCGACCGGAGCGCTCAATTTGCCCGGCCTTGAGAGCGTGCTTAAACTGCGAACGGAATTCGGCTTTAAGTTGCTAAAGGGCAGTTCACTGGCATTCTACTACGATCTCGACTACTACCGGGCCGCATCGGTTAAATAACAACGTTGAGACAACGGTTGCGCCAACCGAGGGGCTCTCAATAGAGCCGAAAAAAAGGGGAAAGGAGAGATCGAGTATGGACAAATGGCTGGAAAGAACCGGGATTGCTCTGATCGCTTTGGCTTTGCTGGCTCTCCCTTCTCTCTCCGCCGTCCCGCGCAGCGCCACGCTGGCAACCCATGCGGTCGGCAGTCTCTACAACGCTATCGGGACAGGTATTGCCACGGTCGTCAGCCGCCACACGGCAATCACGGTCCGGGTCCAACCCTTCGCGGGTCCTCCCGCCTGGCTCCCCTCTATGGACAGCGGGGACACGGACATGGGCGTACTTACCAGCGCCGACGCCGCCACTTCATACAAGGGGACCATTCTTTACAAAAGGACGTTTAAAAACAGCCGGCTCCTCATCGCAGGAGGCTCGCTCCAGCTCGGCTTCTATGTCCCCAAGGATTCACCGATCGAGACCGTGGCGGACCTCAAGGGGAAAAAGATTCCTACGGATTATCCGGGAACTCCTGTGGTGCTACTAAGCAGCACCGCCGCCTTGGCCAGCGCCGGGCTCAGCTACAATGACATTGTGAAGGTTCCGGTTTCGGACCTCCAGGCCGGGGCCCAGGCATTTATGGAGGGGAGGACAGATGCCGGCTGGCACTCGGTCGGCAGCCCGGCGGTTGAGGAGACCAACGCCCGCAGAGGAGGCGTGAAATTCATCTCTATCATTCCCTCTCCGGAGGGGGAGAAAAAAATGGCAGAGGTTTACCCGGGAAGTTATTCGAGCGTTCTCAAACCAGGCAGCGCAACCGGGATTGTAAAGGAGACCGCGGTCCTCACCAATGACATCTATCTGGTGGCAACCAAGGAGCTGAGCGATGAAGCGGCCTACGAAGTCGTCAAGGCCTTGTGGGAATACAACCAGGAGTTAGGGGACGCCTATCCCGCCCTCAAGAGCTGGCGGCGCGAGCGGATGGTCAGCAAGAATGCCTTCATTCCCTATCACCCCGGGGCGATCAAGTTCTTTAAGGAAAAACACCTATGGAGCAAAGAAATGGAGGCGCTGCAGACGAAGCTTTCAAGCCAGTAGAGGCAGGCGTCCCCTTAGCGGAACTTGAAGAGATAAACCGCTTCAGAATTCTCAAACAACCCGGCATGCGGGCGTTCCAGCGTCTCATGCTGTGGGGCATCCCGCTTTTTTCTCTGGTGTTCAATTTCGAGGTTCCCTCCCGTTTTGGCGCTCCCATGCTTCAGGAGCAGTATCTCGGGCTGATCCTCATTTTGGTACTCGGTTCGGTCTTCCTCTCCGTACCGGCAAACAGCAGCGCCCCCAAAGACAGTGCTCCCTGGTATGATCTTCTCCTGCTTCTGCTGAGTTTTGTGGCAGGCGGCTACCTCGCTATCTTCTACCCACGCATCCTAAACGAGATCGGGGAGTTGACGCCCGAAAAGATCGCGCTCGGGGCGCTGGCGTTCCTCCTTGTCATGGAGGCCTGCCGGAGGATGAGTGGATGGTGGCTGGTGCTCTTCGTGGCTATTTTTGTTTTTTACGCCCGCTTCGCCTATTGGTTTCCCGGCATTCTCCACGCCAGAGGAATCTCCTGGTCCAAAATGGCCGTGCACCTTTACATTGATCCCAGCTCTCTTCTGGGCACGCCGCTTTCAATTGCGGCCACTACCGTGGTTGCCTTCATTCTTTTCGGCCAGGTTCTTTACGCGACGGGCGGCGGCCAATTTTTCACGGATCTTTCGATGATCGTTATGGGAAGGTTTCGGGGCGGCGCGGCGAAGATCGCGGTTTTGGGCAGCGCGCTCTTTGGCATGATCTCGGGGAGCCCGGTGGCCAACGTCATGGTGGAGGGATCGATCACCATTCCCATGATGATTCGCTCCGGCTACCGGCGGCACGTGGCCGGCGCCATCGAATCCGTGGCTGCTAACGGGGGACAGATGATGCCTCCTGTCATGGGGGCAGCCGCCTTCGTGATGGCCGAATTTCTCGGCCTGCCTTACGCCCAGGTAGCGATCGCCGCCTTTATTCCGGCCTTCCTCTATTACCTGGCCCTCTTCGTTCAGGTCGACCTGGAGGCCGGGAGGATGGGAATCAGCCGGATCCCTCCGGAAAACATCCCTTCTCTCGCCGAGGTCTTGAGGAAAGGGTGGGTCTTTATCATTCCTTTGGGGCTGATCATCTATATTCTCTTCTTTCTGAACATGAACGCCGCCGGGGCGGGCTTCTATGCCACGGCGGCAGCTCTGGTTGTCACTTTCTTCCGCCGGGAGAGCCGCATCAATGGGAAAAAATTCATGGCCATTATCGAAGGGACCGGGTTAACCATGCTGGAGCTGGCGGTGATATGCGCCGTAGCGGGAATAGCAGAGGGAATTATCAACCTCACCGGCCTGGCCTTCATCTTCACCCTGTTTGTGGAGCGGTTGGGCGGCCATAACATACTTCTCATTCTCTTATTGACCGCCATCATTGAACTGGTGCTTGGATTACCGCTACCGACAACCGCGGTTTATGTGCTGGTCGCCTTGACCCTAGCCCCCGCTATCGTCAAGCTGGGAATCCCGCCGCTCGCGGCCCATCTGTTCGTCTTTTACTACGCGATGCTTTCTCTGATCACCCCACCGATCGCCACGACCGCCTTTGCAGGAGCGACGATCGCCGGCGCAAACATGATGCGGACCGGGTGGGAATGCATGCGTCTTGCCTTTATCGCCTATGTGATACCGTTCATTTTCGTCTTCGACCCGCTTCTGCTTCTCCAGGGACCGGCGCATCTGGTCGCGCTGGCCGTGGCTACTGCAACCGCAGGGACCGCGACTGTCGGCATCGCCATCGTCGGATACTTTGTCCGTCCGGTCGGTTGGTGGCAGCGCCTCCTCTTAGCCCTGGGAGGGATCGGGCTCCTGATCCCGCCTGGGGGAACCATCGCCTACGGCTGGCTTATTAACAGTGTCAGCGGCGTAATTTGCCTTGCCATCATTCTCTACGAGTGGCGCGCAAGGAAAATTGCCGCTGTCACCCAGGATGCGCTGGCCGCTAAAATACCCGCATGAGTCGGACGCGCATCAGGGAGACCACGGACGCAGCTCTGCAGAGTCCCCCGGTTCCGGATTGGGCCGGCTGCACGGACGAACAGCTTCTGCAGATGAGGATCTGCGATCTGAAGCTTAAAATCCCCGGGACAGAACTCGAATCGCGCATCGAGAATTTTTATCGGGAGCTCGACGAAAAACAAACCGCCTTTAAGCCCGTTTGCTACCTGGGAGATGAATGGTTCTGTCCGGAGGGCGCCTCGACCATAGCTATTCCCTTCTATCTTGCCCATCCCCGGCTCAAAAGGCTAGAGGAGCATATGATGATGGAGGTGGAAGGCGGCACCGAGGCCTGGTGCATGCGCCTTCTGCGCCACGAGATGGGGCACGTCCTAAACCACGCCTATCTCCTGGAAAAAGAGCCGCCATGGCAGAAGCTTTTCGGCCCGCCGTCGCTCGACTATTCAGAAAGCTTCCGCGCCCGCCCTTATAGCAAGCGTTTCGTTCGGCACCTGGACGGCTGGTATGCCCAGAGCCACCCCGAGGAGGACTTCGCCGAAACGGTCGCCATATGGCTCACTCCCGGCCTGGATTGGAGACGCCAGTACCGAGGCTGGAAGGCGCTCGAAAAGCTGGAGTATGTAGACGAACTCATGAAGAGGCTGGCCGGCAAACCGCCCCTGGTGGTTTCGCGGGAGAAGATCAGCGAGGCCTCCCGCCTGCGCTCCCGCCTTGAAGTCTATTATAAAAGACGGCGCCGTCTCTATGCGCAGGAATTTCCCGATTTCTTCGATTCGGATCTGCGCAGATTGTTCGCCGACTCCCCAACCGCGCCTGCGGCCGAGCGGGCGGCGACATTCCTGCGGCGATCGAGGAAACCCATTCTCGATGCCGTATCGGTCTGGACCGGCGAGCCAAAATTCACGGTGAACCGTTTACTGCGGGCGCTGACGGAGCGGTGCGCCGAATTGGACCTCAGGGTACGGCCCGATTCCTCCGGTCTGGAGATAACCGCCTACCTGGCGACGCTTGCCTCCCATTACCGATTAACCGGAAAGTTCAAGAAATCATGAGGGCCGCATTCAACCCGGGTTGCCGTTCAGAAAGGAAGAGATGAGAAAGAAGCTCAAGGTGCTGGCCCTCTTCGACACGGCCGGCACCCCTCCCGCCGATCAGGACTTCAGCCGCGAACTCCAAACCGCAGACTGGAAGGCCGAGGCCAACGTCATCGACGCCTTGAAGCGCTTGGGTCACGAAGTGCGCACGCTCGGGGTCTTTGACGAACCGGGGTTGATCCTGGATGAAGTCAAAGCGCATGCGCCGGACGTGGTGTTCAACCTGACCGAGCATTTCCATAACCGTTCGGCATACGATCAAAATGTAGCCAGCCTGCTCGAAATGCTGGGTGTCCGCTACACCGGCAGCGGCCCCACCGGGCTTACCCTTTGCAAGAACAA
>Ga0155933_1057_pt2 | contig 10502 bp, 10 predicted proteins | sample RifCSPlowO2_02_FD_107587 | JGI IMG/M metagenome (GOLD analysis project Ga0155933, IMG submission 107587) | Deltaproteobacteria bacterium RIFCSPLOWO2_02_56_12 | reverse complement strand
TCAGGTGATCAAGCCGGTGGGTTAGAGTCCCAACACGTCCTGCATGCTGTAGAGGCCTTTTCTCTGCTTGACCAGCCACCGAGCGGCGCGGAGGGCGCCGCGCGCGAAGGTATCGCGGCTTTGGGCACGGTGAATGAATTCGAGCCTTTCGCCCAAGCCTCCGAAAATCACCGTATGATCCCCCACTATATCTCCGGCACGGACGGACATGAGGCCAATCTCTTTCTTCGTCCGCTCGCCAACAATCCCTTTGCGGCCGGAAACGCCGATCTTGTCCAGATCTCTTTTCAGCGCCTGAGCCACGACCCGACCTAAAGCGAGGGCAGTCCCACTCGGAGCGTCTTTTTTGAAGCGGTGGTGTGCCTCGACGATCTCCACGTCATAATCCTCCCCCAGAGTCTGAGCTACTCTGCCCAATAGACTCAAGAGAAGGTTCACCCCGACACTCATGTTAGGTGACACGAACACTCGATCCCGGCGCGCCAGCCGTTTTATCTCCGACAATTGCTTTGGGTTAAAGCCCGTTGTGCCGATGACGATGGGCGCGCCTTTGCGGGCGGCAATTTTCAGATGCTCCAGGGTGGCTTCCGGGGTAGTAAAGTCGATAACCACGACCGGGCTTTGTAATAACGGCGCTAGCTGAGGGGTGATCGGAACGCCCACTTTGCCCACGCCCGCCACCTCACCCGCGTCCTTGTTGATTTGGGGACTGCCAGACCACTCAACGGCGCCTACGAGCCTCACCCCGGCGCTCTCCTGGATGAGACGCACTACCGTGCTTCCCATCCTCCCCGCTGCTCCGCAGACGACTAAACCTAACATGCTCACCTCAAATCAGACCAAAAGCGGTCAGCGCTTCTTTAAGCTTTTTGAGATTGGGTTCGGACATCGGGGTTAACGGCAGGCGCAAATCTCCCCGACATTTTCCCATCAAAGAAAGCGCTGTCTTGATCGGAATGGGATTGGTTTCGATGAAAACCGCGCGAATCAAGGGAATGAGCTTAAATTGAAGCTTTCTCCCTTTTTCCCAATCTCCTTTCAAACAGGCCTGGGTCAGTTCGGACATTTCTTTAGGGATGATATTCGCCACCGTGGAGACCACCCCTTTACCTCCCAATGCCATCAGAGAAAATGTCAGGGAGTCTTCTCCCGAATAGACTGCGAAGCGATCTTTGCAGAGGCGCAGCACATCTATGGCCTGATCTACGGAGCCGGTTGCTTCTTTTACCCCGGCGATGTTTTTGATCTCGGAAAGGCGGGCCAGGGTTTCCGGCTCGATCTTGGAGCCTGTCCGAGACGGGATGTTATAGACAATCAGCGGAATGCCGACTGCAGCGGCGACTTTCTTGTAGTGTTGATAGATACCTTCCTGCATAGGCCGATTGTAGTAAGGCGAGATCAACAGCGCTCCGTCAGCCCCGTCAGCCTCCGCCGCGCGCGTGAGCTCGATCGCCTCTTCGGTCGAGTTGGAACCTGTCCCGGCGATGACCGGAACTCTTTTCTTGACGGCCTTGATGACCGCCTTAACCACCTCGTTATGTTCTTTGTGATTGAGGGTGGCGGATTCTCCCGTGGTCCCGCAGGGGACAATACCGTGGGTGCCGTTCTTGATGTGGAACTCCACCAAACCTTCCAGGCTTTCCCAATCTACCTTGCCGTCTTTGAACGGCGTCACCATGGCCACTATCGAACCGGAAAACATTTTCTTACCTCCGCCTGTCGTGACTCGTGCTCTTGCTCGTCCTTCGACTCGACTTTGCCTCGCTCAGGACGATCCTGAGCTCGTGCCGAAGGGTCGTCCTCGTAACGAACACGGCCTAAATCTTCACTGTCCCGTGAAACACCTCTTCCGCCCCGCCGGTCATATAGACATGATTATTCTCGCGCCATTCAATCAATAGATCTCCACCCCGGAGGTGAACTGTAATCTTTCTCTCCGTCTTGCCGATCAGTGATCCGGCGACGCCTACCGCACAGGCCCCTGTCCCACACGCCCAGGTCTCCCCTGCGCCGCGCTCCCAAACCCGCATCCTGACCTCACTCGGGCTAAGCACTTTGACGAACTCGGTGTTGACCCGTTTAGGAAAGAAGAGGTGATGCTCGAAGCGCGGACCAATCTCTTCAAGCTCCAGATGGTCCAGGTCGTCGAGGTAGAGCACGCAGTGCGGGTTCCCCATCGAGACGCAAGAGACCTGATAGGTTTTGCCATCCACCTCTAAAGGGTAGTTGATGATCTTCCCATCGGCATTGACCGGGATCTTTCTCCCTTCAAGAATAGGCTCGCCCATGTCGACTTCAACCTCATTTCCCCTCAAACGGGGGCGGATAATCCCGCCCAGGGTCTCCACCTCCAGCTCTTTTTTCTTTGTCAGACCATGATCGTAAACGTATTTAGCGAAACAGCGGATGCCGTTGCCGCACATTTCCACTTGCCCACCGTCAGCATTGTAGATCTCCATCTTAAAGTCGGCGATCCTCGAAGGATGGACCGTGAGGAGCTGGTCGGCGCCGATGCCGAAGCGGCGATCGCAGAGCCTCTTGGCAACACCTCCGAGGTCGCCAATCTCCCCGTTGAGGCAGTCAAGGAAGATAAAATCATTGCCGCAACCATGCATCTTGGTGAACTCCAGCTCACTCATTGCGTCTTAAACCCTTGAACCATTTGGTCTTCAGATGATTGCAAAATGAAAACTGCAAAGTGCAAAAGTCAAAATTTTGGCTTCCTCAATTTTGCAATTTAAATTTTGCATTTTGCAATTTGCCTTGAGCCTATTGGAGAATCGGAGGGATCGTCTCTCCGCTGATGAGATCTTCGAAGCTCTCTCTTTTCCGGACAACATGAAAGTTATCCCCATCTACCAGGATCTCCGGCGCCCTCGGACGGGAATTATAGTTGGAAGACATGGTAAAACCGTAGGCCCCGGCGCTCATGACCGCCAGAAGGTCTCCCTCTTGGGGTCTCGGAATTTCCCGATCCTTGGCAAAAAAATCACCGCTCTCGCAGATCGGTCCCACTACATCGGCTACGATCATCTCCCCCTTTCCTTCGACGACCGGACGGATCGCCTGATAAGAACCGTAGAGAGCGGGACGGATCAAGTCATTCATGCCGCCATCGACAATTACAAATGTTTTTTCCTCCCCCTCCTTCAAGTAGAGCACCTCGGTAACCAGGATCCCGGCATTTCCCACAACGACACGACCCGGTTCGAGGATCAGGGTCACATCCAGCCCCCGGAGCCCCTGGATCAAGGCCCCCGCATACTCTTCCGGATGAGGCGGCTCCTCGTCCTTGTAGCGGATCCCCAGTCCCCCGCCCAGATCGAGATAGCGGATTCGAGCGCCCTCTTTTCTCAAGGCTTCCACGAATACCTTAACCCTGGACAAGGCGTCGACAAAAGGAGGTATCGTGGTAAGCTGCGAGCCGATATGGCAGTCCACGCCGATGACCTCCAGATGGGTGAGAGACAGCGCCCGCTTGTAGACTTCCAGCGAGCGTTTGATATCGATGCCGAACTTACTCTTTTTCATTCCCGTGGAAATATAGGGATGGGTCTTGGGATCGACATCCGGATTGACCCGCAGGCTGATCGGCGCCTTCTTCTCCACTCCTCGCGCGACTTCGTTTAGAACAGTCAGCTCCTGCTCGGACTCAACGTTGAACATGAGAATCCCGGCGTTGAGGGCATACTCGATCTCTGCCTTTTTTTTGCCCACTCCGGAGAAAACAATTTTTTTCGGATCCGCGCCTGCCTTGAGCGCGCGAAAAAGTTCTCCGGCGGAGACGATGTCGAATCCCCCCCCTTCCTTGACAAAGGCCCTGAGCACAGCCAGATTGGAGTTGGACTTCATGGAAAAGCAGACGAGGTGAGACAGCCGCGCAAAAGCCTGATCAAAGACGCGGTAATGGCGCTTTAGAGTAGCCAGGCTGTAAATGTAGGCGGGGGTGCCCACCTCCCGGGCTATGCGCCGTACCGGAACCCCTTCGGCAAACAATTCCCCGCTGCGATATTCAAAGTAATCCATCAGGGCTTCCAGCCCGCCTCTACGTCATTGGAGGGATCGCTGAGCGAATCATCCATCAGCCGGGAAAAAACGCGATAGCGATAGGTGGTCTGAGATGTCAGTTCCTGGTCTACAAACCGGAACTGTTTCTTTTTCATAAACTTTTCCTGATCCTCGACGTTCACCGTGGCCCTCTCTCGATAAGGGGCTGGGCAATCCGGACAGGACTTGGAAAGCTCCTTACGGAAGATGACAAAACCCGCAAGGTCCCGAAGTTCTTTTCCATCAATATATTGCATCGGCCGGCTCCAGGTAAGGGCGATGCCCCTCCCCTCGGCACGGGCCTTAAGGTCCCGGATCGTCTCCGGCATCGCTAGCTCCGGCGCCCGTGGATCCCCTTTCTTGCCGCAGCCAACGAGCGAAGCCAATGAAAATATCAAAATGAAAATTGCAAATTGCAAATTGAGGGACGATTTCGAATTTTGCATTTTGCACTTTGACTTTTGCAATCCGGCAAGACTCATACTCTCAACTCCTTTAGACGGCGGCGTACATTGGCCAAGGCAGTTCCTCCCACCGCCCGCCGCCGCCGGACCATAGCCTCGGCGGTGAGATAGGCGTAGACATCCTTGTCGATCTTCGGCGAAAAACGCTTAAGCTCATTCAAAGACAACTCCTCGATCATGCGGTGGTGATCCAGACAGAAACGGACCACCCGCCCGACCAGGGCATGGGCCGACCGAAAGCTCAGCCCCCGGCCCACGAGGTAGTCGGCCAGGTCCGTAGCATTCATAAAGCCGCCTTGAGCGGCTGCAAGCATCCTATCTTTTCTTACCTTGATCTGCTCCACCATCTCCCGCATCATCCCCAGGCTCGCCTTCACCGTGTCCACGGTGTCGAACAAAGGGACCTTATCCTCTTGGAGATCACGGTTATAGGCCAAGGGCAACCCTTTCATCACCGTCAGCAGGGCCTGGAGGTGACCGAAGACCCGACCGCTCTTAGCGCGGATCAACTCGGGGACATCCGGATTTTTCTTCTGCGGCATCATGGAACTTCCCGTACAGAATCGGTCTGGCAGCTCGATGAAACTGAATTCTTCACTGGACCACAAGATCATCTCCTCCGCAAAACGACTGAGGTGCACAAAGAGAATAGACGACGCTGAGAGAAATTCCAGCACGAAGTCCCGATCGCTCACCGCATCGATGCTGTTCTTGGAGATTCGCGGAAAGTCGAGCAACCTTGCCACATAGGCCCGGTCGATGGGGAAGGTCGTTCCCGCCAGGGCCCCGGAACCCAGGGGCAGCACGTTGACGCGCTCCAGGCAGCCGCTCATGCGCTCCCGGTCGCGATCCAGCATGTCGACATAGGCCAGGAGGTGATGCGAGAAGAGGACCGGCTGCGCCTTCTGAAGATGGGTGTAGCCGGGCATGATAACATCGAGGTAGCGCTTGGCTCCCCGCGCCAGCTCCCGCCTCAGCCCCTCCAAGGTCGCCAGAATCCTTTTAAGCTCCTCTCTGAGATAAAGGCGCATATCCAGGGCAACCTGATCGTTGCGGCTTCTGGCGGTATGCAGCTTTCCGCCCACGGCGCCGATCTTTTGGGTGAGCCGGCGCTCGATATTCATGTGGATATCCTCATCGGCCGGGGAAAAAGGAAATTTTCCCCTCTCGATCTCTCTTTGAATCGCCCTGAGACCTCGAACGATTTTCTGCGCTTCCCTCGATGAGATGATCCGCCGGCGCGCGAGCATCCTGGCATGGGCGATGCTGCCTTCGATGTCATGGCGGTAAAGCCGCGAGTCCACGTCGATGGAGGCGGTAAAGGTCTCGACCGAGCCCACTGTCCGGCCGGCAAAGCGTCCGCCCCATAGCTTCTTACTCTTGACCACCCCAGCCCTCCACCATTGCAAAATGAAAAATGCAAAATTTAAAAGTCAAAATTTTAACTCCGATTTGATTTTTCATCTTGAAATTTGCAATTTGCAATTTGCATTTGCTATTTTTTCAGTTGGTTCAGCCTACGGAGCTTGAGTCTCAAGGCATTGAGTTTTATAAAACCTTCCGCGTCGGCCTGCTGATACCCTTCTCCTTCTTCAAAGGTCGCCATTTTCGGGTCGTAAAGGGAAGAGGGCGATTTTCTCCCGGCCACTATGGCATTCCCTTTATAGAGCTTAAGACGCACCCGACCACTGACGTTCTGCTGCGAGGCGTTGATGGCCTCTTGCAATATCTCCCTCTCCGGGGCGAACCAGTAGCCATAATAGACGAGTTCGGCATACTTGGGAATGAGAGAGTCTCTGAGCCGCATCACCTCCCGATCCATCGTAATCGACTCCAGGGCACGACGGGCGCAATGGAGGAGAGCGCCCCCAGGAGTTTCGTAGACCCCGCGAGACTTCATCCCCACGTACCGGTTTTCCACCAGATCCACCCGTCCGATTCCGTGCTTCGCCCCCAAGCCATTCAAACGCGAAAGGAGAGTCGCAGGAGAATAACGTCTGCCGTTCATCGCCACTGGATCCCCGCGGGTGAAGTCGATCTCGATATACTCGGGCCGGTTCGGCGCCTTTTCTACCGATCTAGTCCAGAGAAACATATCGGCCGGCGGCTCGCGCCAAGGGTCCTCCAGGATTCCCCCCTCGTAGCTGATATGGAAAAGGTTACGGTCGACGCTATAGGGTCTCTTTTTACTTACCGGGACTGAAATGCCATGACGCTTGGCATAGTCAACTAAGGCCTGGCGCGAGTTGAGATCCCAAAGCCTCCACGGCGCGATCACCTTAACGTCGGGCTTGAGCGCGTAGTAGGTAAGCTCGAAGCGCACCTGGTCGTTTCCCTTGCCCGTGGCCCCGTGCGCAACGGCATCCGCCTTCTCTTTAACGGCAATCTCAATTTGTCTTTTGGCGATCAGGGGACGGGCGATCGAAGTCCCCAAGAGATAGGAGCCTTCGTAGACGGCATTGGCCCGCAACATCGGAAAGACATAATGCTTGACGAACTCTTCCCTGAGATCATCGACGAAAACCTTGCTGGCCCCGGTCTTTAACGCCTTCCGCCGGATCGCCTTCAGGTCCTCTCCCTGGCCGAGATCCGCGCAATATGCGATCACCTCGCAGCCATATTGCTCAATCAACCAGCGCAGGATCACCGAGGTATCCAGCCCCCCGGAATATGCCAGTACGACCTTCTTAACGTTCATCTCCGTCCCTTCAACCCTTTAACCCTTAAACCCTTTGTCCCTTTTAATACCCACGCCATAATCGCCTTTTGCACGTGGAGACGATTCTCCGCCTGATCGAAAACAATCGAGCGCGGACCTTCCAAAACTTCCTCCGTGATCTCTTCTCCGCGGTGTGCCGGGAGACAATGCATCACCAACACATCCCTTTTAGCCATCGCCACTAAACTCTGGTTAACCTGATAGCCCTGGAAGGCCCTGCGCCTTACCTCCAGCTCTCCTTCCTGTCCCATGCTCGCCCACACATCGGTGTAGATCACATCCGCCCCCCGCACCACCTCCGAAACGTCGTTAGCGACAAAAATCCGACCGCCATTTTCCTTCGCAGCCTTCGTGATCTCCGCGCTCGGCTCGTATCCCTGCGGACAGGCAACAGAAAAAGAAAAGGGAAATTTTTCCGCAGCCTGCATCCACGTGTGAACCATATTGTTGCCATCGCCGATGAAAGCGACCTTCAACCCTTCCAGCTTTCCTTTATGCTCCAACAGGGTGAAACAGTCGGCCAGCACTTGACACGGATGAAAGAGATCCGTGAGCGCGTTGATCACAGGGACTGTCGCGTAAAGAGCCATCTCCTCCAAGGTCTTCTGAGCAAAGGTCCGTACGACGATGAGATCCACCCAGCGGCTGAGACTGCGCGCGCAATCCGCCGGGCTCTCCCGAACTCCCAACTGGATTTCCCCGGGACCGAGAAACACTGCGTGGCCCCCGAGCTGGACCATGCCGGTCTCAAAACTAACCAGTGTCCTCAAGCTCGGCTTCTCAAATACCAGAGCGAGTGTCTTCCCGGCCAGCAGTCGATGGGCGATTCCCCGCTTCTGCTCGCGTTTCAGCTTTCGAGCAAGGGCGAAGATCTCATCAATCTCTTTCCGGCTGAGATCGCTTAGATTCAGAAGGTCTCTTTTTTTCATGAGGCCAAGAAAAGGCAAAGAGCCTACTGACGTGCGAGGACCTTTTCCAAAATAGCCAAACCCATCTCAATATCTTTCTTCCCAATGGTCAACGGAGGAATAAAACGCAGGACCTTATGCGCCGTACAGTTGATGAGCAGTCCCTCGCGCAAACAATCGTCCACAATCTTGCTTCCTTCCCGTTCGAGCTCCATGCCAATGATAAGCCCTTTTCCCCGCACCTCCCGGATAGAGGGAAAACGCCTTTGAAGCTCCTGGAGGCCATGAAACAGGAACTTTCCCATCTTTACGCAGTTTTTCAACACGCCGCCTTGAAGAAGGGTTTTCAGTACAGCCAGACCAACACTGCAGGCCAAAGGATTGCCGCCGAAAGTCGAGGCATGGGTCCCAGGGCCGAAACTCCGGGCTACCTCTTCCCTTGCCAACATGGCCCCCAAGGGCAATCCTCCCCCTAGGGCCTTGGCCAGGGTCATAATGTCCGGCTCGACACCGTAATGTTCGTAGGCAAATAGTTTACCTGTCCGCCCCATTCCCACCTGGACCTCGTCAAAGATAAGGAGAATGTTTTTTCTGTCGCACAGTTCTCTTAACCCCTGAAGATAGTCCTTATCGGGAATTACCACTCCCCCTTCCCCTTGAATCGGCTCGACGAGAATGGCAGCCGTCGTCCTCTCGTCGATGGCCTCCTCCATGGACCGGAGATCGTTAAAGGGTACCTGACGGAAACCCGGCGGCAAGGGATCGTATCCAGCGCGGACCTTCTCTTGCCCGGTGGCGGTCAGGGTCGCCAGCGTCCGACCATGAAAAGAGTTATGGACCGAGAGCACCTCATATTTTCCTCCCAATCGCTCCCCGCCGTAGCGCCGGGCAAGCTTAATCGCTGCCTCATTGGCCTCGGCTCCGCTGTTGCAGAAAAATACCCGGTTCGCGAACGAATGGCGACAGAGTTCTCGAGCCAGCTCTGACTGCGGAGCAATGTGGTAGAGATTGGAGACGTGGATGAGTTTGCGGGCCTGCCGCTCGATGGCTCGAACTACCGCCGGGTGACTGTGTCCCAGACTAACGACCGCTATGCCTGCGACAAAATCGAGGTATTCCTTGCCGTTGGCATCCCACACCCGCGTCCCTTTTCCACGTACCAGGGCGACAGGAAAACGCGCATAGGTACGGGCTACATACTTTTCGGTGAGCTTGAGAATTCGTTGGTTGTTCATGCTTTACTTCCGCACTACCTCGGTCCCTACCCCTTCCTTGGTGAATATCTCCAACAGGACGGCATGCTTGACCCGGCCATCAATAATGTGGGTTTTCCCCACGCCCCCCTTGAGCGCCTCGATGCAACACTCCACCTTCGGGATCATCCCTTCTGCCACCACTCCTTCTTGAATGAGCTTGCGGGCCTGATTGATCTTAAGCGTGCTCAAAAGCCCTCCCTTTTTGTCCTTGACCCCATCCACGTCGGTGAGGAGAATAAGCTTTTCCGCGCCTAAGGCCTCGGCCAACTGGCCTGCCACAAGATCCGCGTTGATATTATAGGTCTCCCCCTGTTCTCCGGCGCCGACAGGGGCGATGACCGGAATGAATTTGTTTTCATCCAGGGTGTTGATGACCATCGGGTTAATCCCAACGATTTCTCCTACCAAGCCGATGTCGATGATCTCAGGGGGCTCTCCATTGGCCGCCACCGTCACGCTCATCTTGCGCGCCTGGATGAGACCGCCATCCTTGCCGCTCAAGCCGACTGCCATCCCGCCATGGCGGTTGATGAGACTGACGATCTCCTTGTTGATTTTACCTGCCAGGACCATCTCGACAATGTCCATGGTCTCCTGGTCCGTAACTCTCATGCCTCGTACGAATTGGGTGGGAGTCCCCATCTTTTGCAGCACTTCATTGATCTGCGGACCGCCACCATGAACCACCACGGGATTGATCCCGACATATTTTAGCAGGACCATGTCCTGGGCGAAGCTGGCCTTGAGTTCCTCATCCGCCATGGCGCTTCCGCCATATTTGATCACGAAGGTCTTCCCATAGAAGCGCTGAATATAAGGAAGCGCCTCCATCAATACTTCGGCCTTGCCGATAAATTTTTCCATCGCTCGACCTGCTTACAAAATATACCTCGACAGATCCTCATCCTTCAAAATCGGGGTTAGGCGGTCCCGGACGTACTGGGCGTCGATGACGATCTCTTTGCCCTGCATCTCCGGCGCATTAAAAGAGATCTCATCCAACAATCTCTCCATGACGGTATGGAGCCGTCGCGCCCCGATGTTCTCCATCCTCTCGTTTACCTCAGCCGCGATCCGGGATATCTCTACAACAGCGTCATCGCGGAAA
>Ga0155933_1195_pt1 | contig 10586 bp, 10 predicted proteins | sample RifCSPlowO2_02_FD_107587 | JGI IMG/M metagenome (GOLD analysis project Ga0155933, IMG submission 107587) | Deltaproteobacteria bacterium RIFCSPLOWO2_02_56_12 | reverse complement strand
GGATATCGGGGCGGTCACGCCGTTTATTCATGCGCTCAGGGAAAGAGAAACGGTCAATAACCTGATGGAGGAGATCTGCGGCGCGAGGCTCACTTACAATTATATCAGGATCGGCGGAGTGGGATACGATATCACGCCGGAAACCTGCGGTCGTATCAGCGAATTCCTGGATCACTTTGAGCTTATTGTCGATGAATATAACCGCCTTCTCTCATACAATAAGATTTTTATTGAGCGGCTTGCCAATATCGCCGTGATTACCAGGGAGGATGCATTTCAATACAACATCGTCGGGCCGAATCTCCGTGCCAGCGGATTTAAGTGGGATATCCGCAGGGACATCCCATACTCGGTTTATCCCGAACTCGAGTTCGATATCCCCGTGGGCACGGGCGAAAAGGGGACTTTGGGGGATTGCTACGATCGGTACATTGTGCGCATTCGGGAGATGCAGGAGAGCTGCAGAATTCTCCACCAGTGTCTCAAGATGCTGCCCAAGGGTCCGGCGATTGCCAAGGTCGCGCGCAAATTCAAGCCCCCTGCTGGGGAAATCTATGTGCGGGTGGAAGCCCCGCGCGGCGATATGGGCTTTTACGTGGTCAGCGATGGCAGCGAGTACGCCTATCGTGTAAGGATCCGCACCGGTTCTTTCACCGCCATGAGCCTGATCGATAAGATCAGCCGTGGTCTTATGGTGGCGGATCTGATTGCCCTCATTGCCAGCCTGGATGTGGATGCGCCGGAAATCGATCGTTAGGATTAGGATTAAGATAAGCTTATGCAAGCTTTCGTAGATCAGCTCATCCAGGAGGGGTACTTTCCGGGTTTACCCAAGGAGATTATTTACCTCGGCGCGATGCTCCTGGCAGCCCTCGTCGTTCTCTCCTTCTTTGTCGCTCCGCTGGCCGGGATCACGAGCTGGCTGGAGCGGAGAGTCTGGGCCAGGATGCAGTCACGGGTCGGTCCCAACCGGGTAGGGCCCCAGGGGATCCTCCAGTGGCTTGCCGACGGCATCAAGAATCTGCTCAAGGAAGATATTATCCCTTCAGCCGCCGATAAGTGGCTCTTTGTCCTCGCCCCCTATATCGTCTTTGTCGGATTTCTAGCCACCTTTGTCGTGATTCCCTTCGGCAGTCAGCTCATCGTTGCCGATCTCAATATCGGTATTTTCTATCTCCTTGCTGTGACCTCTCTGGTCGTGGTTGGGATCTTGATGGCGGGCTGGGCGTCCAATAACAAGTGGTCGCTCCTTGGAGGGATGCGTTCGGCGGCGCAGATTGTGAGTTATGAAATCCCTGCGGGGCTCGCCGTGTTGACGATCATTTTCGTCGCCGGGACCATGAGCATGCAGGGAATCATCAAGGCCCAGGGCTGGGCGCCTTGGGACTGGTTTCTCTTCTACAACCCCTTTACCTTTGTCGCTTTTTTCCTTTACTTCACAGCGGCCCTGGCCGAGGGAAACCGCACCCCCTTTGATATCCCGGAGGCGGAATCCGAGCTGGTGGCCGGCTATGTCACTGAATACAGCGGGATGCGTTTTCTCTTCTTCTTTTTCGCCGAATGGGGAAACCTCTACGTGATTGGAGCGATAGCGACCACCCTTTTCTTGGGCGGGTGGCAGGTCCCCCCGGTAACGGATAATCCGGTCCTGATAGGCGTTCTCCAGTTCATGGTTTTTTTCCTTAAGGCATATTTCTGGGTTTTTGTCGCCATGTGGGTGCGCGGGACCCTGCCGCGCGTGAGGGTCGATCAACTGATGTCTGCCTGCTGGAAATACCTGGTTCCCCTCTCCTTTGTCAGTCTCCTGGGAACTGCGGCCTGGATGGTGCTTTATCCAAAGGGGAACCGGCTGGCAAGCTTCGGTATGTTTTTGATGGGTGTGGCCATCTTGCTGTTGTTTTTTAAACGGGTGAATTATCAGATCCGCCACTCACGCCCGGAGATCTACTGGAAACCCTATATTTAAGGAAGCCAATGAGCACGCTGGTGGAATATGTCGGCAACGTCGCAGAGACGGTCACGACGATCTTCGAGGGAATGGCCATTACCTTTTCCCATTTTGTGCGCCGCCCGATGACGATCCAGTATCCGGACAGGATAGAAAAACCGGTTCAAGAGATGCTGCCTCTGAGATACCGGGGGATTCTGGAAGTGGACCTGGATATCTGCACCGGCTGTCTTGCCTGTGAACGGGTCTGCCCGATCACTTGTATCACGATCGGGATCGAGATGAACAAAGAGACAAAGCAGCGGTCATTTAGTCACTTTGATATCGATATTTGTAAATGCATGTACTGCGGTCTCTGCGCGGAGATTTGCCCGACAGGGTCCATTCGCCATTCGCAGGAGTTTGAAGGAGCCTGTTACAATCCGGCCGGTTTGGTTCGGCATTTCGTCACCGAACCTGTCCCCCTTTACAAGCCCAAAAAAGGTGGAGAGACCGATGCTCAGATGATAACGAAGGTTGAACTTGGACTAAAATATCTGGATGAGTTTGCCACCCCGGAAGAAAAGGTGGGAGGGGCAGGCGCAGAGGAGGGGTAGGGGGGTCGTCCTGTAATTGACCCAAGGGGCCGTCGGCTCTTCGGGATTCCAAATTAGAGACTAGGAAAAAGATGGAGCTCGCCACGGTCATTTTTTACCTGATCGCCGCCGTTACGGTTGGCTCCGCGGCGATGGTGGCCTTTTCCCGGAATATCATTCACTCGGCCTTTTCCCTGCTTGGGACTTTTGCCGGAGTTGCCGCAATCTATGTATTTTTAGGAGCGGATTTTGTGGCCGCCGTGCAGGTGCTGATCTATGTCGGCGGCATCCTGGTCCTTATCCTGTTTGCCGTGATGCTGACCCATCGGATCACCGATGTCCGGATCACCAACCGCGCGGTCGGGAGGATCCCGGCCCTGGCGGTCATCGGAGTTTTTCTCTTTCTGCTCGTGCAGACGATCCGGGAGACCCCCTGGCAGAAAGCCAAGGAGATCCTCTATTCCCCGACCACAGCAAAAATTGGCGATCTCTTTCTGGGAAATTACTTGTTACCCTTTGAGCTTGCCTCTTTAGTTTTACTTGCGGCCCTGATCGGCGCCGTGGTCATCTCCCGTAAGGAACTCAAGGAGTGAGGGGGGAATGTTGAAAGCCGCCACCCGCTCTCCGAGCCCGCGCAATGGGTTCGTGGTTATTCCCACCGCCGCTCATCGGATGCGCGGGCTCTTCGACCGGGCGGCAGCTTTCACTGCGAGGGCGAGGGGCGCGAGGGAGAGGGCCGCGGACGTCCGATGAGGGAGGTTCGACTCATGGTACGACTCTATCGGCCGCGGCCCGAAAACTTGCGCCCTGAGCAATTGCTTTAGGGGGACTTCTGAATGGCTATCGGACTCACTCATTATCTGGTTATTGGAGCCATCCTTTTCAGCCTCGGTCTTTACTCTGTTTTGACCCGGCGCAATGCCATCAGCATCCTGATGGGCGTGGAGTTGATTTTGAATGGCGCCAACATTAACTACGTGGCCTTCTCTCATTACAGCAGTGGAAATGTGGAAGGTCAGATCTATGCCATCTTCGTCATCATGCTGGCCGCCGCCGAAGCGGCTATTGGCCTGGCCATCATCCTGGCGTTCTTTCAGATCTTTCATACGATTGACGTGGAGGCGGCGGAAACGCTTAAGGAGTGACGATGAAGCAGAAGATCGAAGATAGAGGATTGAGGATCGCGATCTTCCATCTTCTATCCTCGATCCTCGGTTTTTGATGAGATATGGATCATCCGATACAGACAGATTATCTTCGCTGGATCGTGCTTCTGCCGCTCGTCGGGGCGGCCGTGAACGGCCTTTTGGGAGCGGTCCTGCAGAAGAGAATCGGAAAATGGATCATCAGTCTCTTTGCCTGCGCGCCGGTCCTGATCTCTTTTCTCCTTTCCCTCCAGGCCTTTCTCGATCTTCTGGCCTTGAAGCCCGACGAGCGTTTTCTCATTGATCGCCTCTATCCGTGGCTCTCCGTCGGTTCTCTCCGTGTCGATATGGCCTTCTGGGTCGATCCTCTCTCCGCCGTGATGATTCTGGTGGTTACCGGTGTTGGCGGCCTGATCCATATTTACTCCACCGGCTACATGCGCGAGGACAAATCTTACTGGCGCTACTTTGCGTTCCTCAACCTTTTTACCTGCGCGATGCTCCTGCTCGTCACGGCGGATAACCTCCTCCTTATGTTCGTCGGCTGGGAAGGCGTAGGACTTTGCTCCTATGCCCTGATCGGTTTTTGGTATCACGACCACGTAAATGCCAGGGCCGGCAACAAGGCATTCATTGTTAACCGTGTCGGTGATTTCGGGTTTGTCCTCGGGGTTTTCCTGGTCTTTTGGTCTCTGGATCGGAGCGGTCACGGCACGCTCGTCTTTCGCGAGATCGAGAAGTTTTCTGCTCTGCTCCAGGGGCAGGAAATCTGGGGAGTGGGCGTGGTAACCCTGGTGACCTTGTTCCTTTTCGTTGGCGCTACCGGCAAATCGGCGCAGATTCCGCTCCATGTCTGGCTTCCTGATGCCATGCAGGGGCCTACGCCGGTGAGCGCCCTGATCCATGCGGCGACCATGGTTACTGCCGGTGTCTACATGGTTTGCCGGCTTCACTTTCTCTTCTCCGCTGCGCCGGCCACGCTGGCGGTGATTGCGGCGATCGGCGTTGCCACCGCTCTCTTTTCCGCTACGATCGCCCTGACTCAGACTGACATCAAGCGCGTTCTAGCCTATTCTACGGTCAGTCAACTCGGCTATATGTTTCTTGCCGCCGGGGTGGCCGCCTACGGCGCAGCGGTCTTTCACCTCATGACCCATGCCTTTTTTAAGGCCTGCCTCTTTCTTGGCTCTGGAAGCGTGATCCATGCCATGGGTGGGGAGCAAGACATGAGGAAGATGGGGGGACTGAGACGCTCCTTGCCTTACACCTTCTGGACCTTTGCAGTCGCGGTCTTAGCGATTGCCGGTACGCCGTTGACCGCGGGCTTTTTTTCCAAAGACGAAATTCTGTGGCAAGCCTTTTCCAGCCCGCACGGTTCTCCCTTGCTTTGGGTGCTGGGAGTAGCGGGGGCAGGGCTTACAGCCTTCTATATGTTCCGTCAATTCTTTCTGGTCTTTTTCGGCGAGTGCCGTGCCGACCATCATGTGAAGGCCCATCTCCATGAATCGCCGAAGGCAATGACTCTTCCCCTGGTGCTGCTGGCGATTGGTTCGATCGCCGCCGGCTGGATCGGGCTGCCGGAAATCTTCGGCGGGAGTCGTTTTGCCGAATGGCTGGAGCCTGTTTTTGGCGCGCATCATGAGGTGCATGCCTCGGGGAGCTTGGAAGAGATACTGATGGCGCTTTCCGTGGCCGTCGCGGCGGCGGGCTTTTACCTTGCCTATCTTATCTACTACCGGGGCAGGCTGGCGCCCGAGCGCTTCTCCTCTCTGGCCGGAGGTCTTTTCTATCGCTTATCTTACAACAAGTACTACATCGACGAGATCTACCAGTTTTTCTTTGTCAACGGGACGCTCTTGCTCGCCCGTATCGGCGCCTGGATCGATCAATACATCATCGATTTTATCGTCGATGGCTCGGCCAAGACGACGGCCTTCATTTCTTGGATCCACGGTCTCTTTGATAATCATGTGGTCGATTGGCTGGTCAACAAGATCGCAGACTCGACCTTCGACGCGGGAGATAAATTCAGGAAAGTCCAAACTGGAAACATCAACAGCTACCTTTACGTGATCTTGGGGGCGGTGGTCCTCGCCATAATCGTCAAGTTGCGCTATTGGAGCTGACTCGAATGGGAGAGCTGGAAAGATGACAGACAACGTACTCACCTATATGACCTTTTTCCCTCTGGCCGGCATGATCGTCGTACTCATGTTGCCGTCCGACCGTCACAACCTGATCCGCTGGGTCTCGGCTCTTTTTACGGTGCCTCCGCTGGCTCTCGGCGTCTGGCTCTATGGCCATTTTAATACGGCGATTCCGGGCCTCCAGTTTGTCGAGAAAATCCCCTGGATTCCCGCTTATAACATCAACTACTTCGTGGGGATCGATGGCATCAGCATCTCGATGGTGCTGCTTACCGCCCTGCTCAGTTTTCTCTGCATCTTCGCCTCCTGGGGAATCGACAAGGGGGTGAAGGGCTACTTCGCTCTCTTTCTTCTGCTGGATACGGGCATGATGGGGGTTTTCGTTGCCCTCGATTTTTTCCTTTTCTACGTCTTTTGGGAGTTGATGCTGCTCCCGATGTATTTCCTGATCGGAGTGTGGGGCGGGCCGCGCCGAGAGTACGCGGCGATCAAGTTCTTTCTCTATACCCTCTTTGGCAGCGTGCTCATGCTGCTGGCTATCTTGGCCCTCTATTTCACCAGCGAACCCCATACCTTTGACATGACCGTGCTCATTGCCCAGAGCGGCAAATACGGCACTGAGCCGCTTGCGATCTGGCCCTTTAATCAATGGGGATGGGGTTTCCAGCATGTTGTCTGGATGGCGCTCTTTATCGGTTTTGCTATCAAGATACCGGCGTTTCCCTTTCACACCTGGCTTCCCGACGCGCACGTGGAAGCGCCGACTGCGATCTCGGTGATCCTGGCCGGTGTCCTGCTAAAGATGGGCACCTACGGGATCCTGCGGGTCAATTTCCCCATGCTGCCGCAGGCCACTGCGGATCTCGCCTATTATTTTCTTGGGGTTTTGGGTACCTGGAATATTATCTACGGGGCGCTCTGCGCCATGGCGCAAAAGGATCTGAAAAAATTGGTGGCCTATTCCAGCGTCAGCCATATGGGCTATGTCATGCTGGGCATGGCGACTTTTACCCCGCAGGGGATTAGCGGCGCGGTCCTGCAGATGTTCAACCACGGGACGATCACGGCAATGCTCTTTCTCCTCGTGGGCGTGATCTACGACCGTGCCCATCACCGCGACATCGAGGGCTTTGGCGGCCTGGCAGCCGTCATGCCGGTCTATACCGGCGTGACGGCACTCGCCTTTTTCGCCTCGATGGGGCTGCCTGGGCTTTCCGGTTTTATCTCCGAGGTCCTGGTTCTGCTGGGCGCATGGCAAAAGTATCCGATTCTCTCCATTCTAGGGGCGAGCGGGGTGGTTTTGACTGCCGGCTATTTTCTCTGGACGATCCAGCGGGTATATCTGGGTCCGACCAACGAGAAGTATAAAACGTTGCCGGAGATCAACGGCCGGGAGCTGTTCACGCTGATTCCCTTGGGGATCATTGTGATTGCCCTCGGGGTCTACCCTAACGCGATGCTTGACCTCTTGCGCGCTTCCCTGGATCAGCTCAATCAGATTGTCATTCCGCATCTCCCTTAAGATCTTATGGACCTGAGAAACTTCGAGAGCCTGAAATTTTTTTACCCCGAGGCTATTCTTACCGGAACCATCCTCCTGCTCGTTTTGCTGGACCTGGTCCTGCGGCGCAAAGAGATTCTGGGCTATATTGCCGGCGCGGGTTGCCTCCTCTCCTTGTATGCCGCCGTGGAGCTTTTCGGCGCGCGCGGAGGCTGGCTTTTCCAGCACATGATTATTCTGGACAACTTCAGCCTCTTTTTTAAAGTGCTATTTTTGCTGGCTGCCCTCTTGGTCATCTGTATGTCCCTGGATTGTCATGAGCTCCGGAGAGTCCATAAGGGGGAGTATTACACCGTCCTGCTCACTTCTACCCTGGGCATGTTTTTCATGGCCTCTTCGAGCAATCTGCTGATGGCCTATCTCTCTTTGGAGCTGGTGAGCCTCACCTCCTATATCCTGACCGGCTCGCTGCCCCACAACCGGCGCTCGACCGAGGCGGCGCTGAAGTATCTGATCTATGGCGGAGTCTCCTCCGGCACCATGATCTATGGCATGAGCTGGGTCTTCGGCATGACCGGGAGTCTGGACTACGCCAGGATCGGCGCGGCCTTGCTCCAGGGTGAAGTGAATCACTTAAGCCTCTTTATGGCCTTTGTCTTTATCCTGGCGGGATTCGGCTACAAGATCGTCTTTGCCCCTTTCCACATGTGGTCGCCCGATGTCTATCAGGGGGCGCCGACTCCGATCACAGCGTTTCTCTCGGTGGCATCGAACGCGGCCGGCCTGGCCATCATGATTCGTTTTTTCTTTCCCGCTCTTTCGCGCCTTGGGGAAAATGGAAGTTGGCTTTTCCTGCAGGGTGTAGAGTGGCCCCATTTTCTTCTTTTCCTCAGCATGGTGACTATGACCGTGGGGAACCTCTGCGCCCTCAATCAGCAAAACGTCAAGCGCATGCTCGCCTATTCCGGAATCGCCCACGCCGGCTATCTCCTCATGGGACTTGTGGTGCTCAATAACGACGGGCTCAGGGCGGTGCTCTTTTACGTCGTCGTCTACCTGATAATGAATTTGGGGGCCTTCCTGGTAGTGATGATTGTCGCCAATGCAACCGGCAGGGAGGATCTTGATGGCTACCACGGTCTCGCCTGGCGCGGCGCGGCCATCCCGGCGGTCTGCATGGCGATCTTTCTTTTCTCTCTTACCGGGCTGCCGCCGTTTGCGGGTTTCGTGGGCAAGTTCTTTCTCTTTGCCGCGGTGATTCGGCAAGGGGGCATGTTCGTGCTGTTGGCCGTGGTCGCGATCCTCAACAGCGTTATCTCCCTCTATTATTACGCTCGGGTTGTGAAGACCATGTTTTTCGACTTCCCTCAACCTGGCGCTCAAGAGGTTGAGATGACGCCCAGCCACGCTGCCCTGCTCGGATTCCTTTCCTGTCTTACCATTTTCCTGGGGGTTTACTGGGGGCCGCTAGCGTTCTATGCCGAGTGGTCGCTCAGGTTCTTTGTGAGGTAAGGAGCCCGCTCCTCAAGCCCCGAGTGCGTGGAAAAAGAAGGCCGCTAGGAATCCTGCAATCGTCGATAACGATACCGAAGGTCCGCCTTGCTCAAAGGCCTCCGGCATCATGGTGGAGGCGAGCATGGCAAGAATTCCCCCACCCGCCACCGCGTCTACCACAGCAACAAGCGCAGGGTTGCTCTCCGCAAGCAGGAGATTTCCCAAGAAAGAGGCTACGGCACTGGCCACCGTCAGGCCTGTCCACAGGCCCATGATGCGCCTTGTGGTGAAGCCGGCCTGCTTCATGCCGGCAGCGCTCGACATCGCTTCCGGCAAGTTCGAGATAAACACTGCCGCAACAAACGTGGGGTTGAAGGCTGCGCCGGCGACCAGCTCCGCGCCGATCACAAGCGATTCGGGGATGCCGTCCAGCAGCGCCCCAAGAAAGATGGCCACCGGGGCCGCGGCATTGGCTTTGTGGGCCTCGTGGAGCGCCTGTTCCTCTGCCGCCGTGACGACGCCCGGGTCATGGCCCGGTGTCTCACGCCAATGGGCTACCTCGGCTTCGAGTTCGGCTTCGTGCTGCCCTGCAAGCCCAAGCCGCTGCGCCAGGATACGGCTGACCGCCAGCGCTAAACGCGGAGACGACTCCACCATCTGTTGTAAAGCTTTCCGGTCTAATCGCAGCGCATCCACTGATGTCTCTGCCACAGCGCTGCACGACCTGGCCCTGCCGGTCAAAAGCGCGCTCTCGCCAAACGTCTCCCCCGGGTCAAAACGGCGCCCTTTGGGATCTGCCGGCAACTTTGACGGATCATGGGCAGGGGCAACGTCTGCTTTTTCTGCCGATTTGTGGCCAAACACTTCCCGCCAGGCTTGGCTGAGAGCGCCGTCTACCGCCGCTTCAGCAGCAGTATTGGCGCCGCCGACCAGCCTTACCTCCCCCTGGTTGATAACGAAAAGCGCATCGCCTCTCTCGCCTGCCTTGAAGATGAAGTCGCCTGGTTCGTAATGGCGCGGCTGGACATGGTTTGCCAACCGGGCTGTGAGCGGTCGGGGCAGATGGCGTAAGAGATGCCTCTGGTCCTGTTGCTCCGTCAGCGCCTTTGCCTGTTTTTCCTTGTGGCGCAAAATGAATCGGCGGCGCGTCGCGCGCTTGCGCAAGAAACCGCCCTTAGACTCGATGACGTGGTTGAGTGACCAATAAAGTATCCCGCCGCCAAGAAAGCCGGCGGCCAGGGCAAGGAACCCTCCTTTTTCGTGCGCTTCACTCGCCAGCTCCAAAGCCAATGCCGCAATCAAGGCGCCGCTGCCGAAAGCCATCACGGCCGCGATGATCTTCTGGGTCGGCTTGGCATAAATCCCCAGCAGCGCCCCTGCCACCAGAGCAGAGGCGCTCAACGCGCCCAGCCCGCCGGCGTAGAACGCCTGGGTCCAAGGGATTCCTGCTACTACCCTGTCCATATGGTAATCATTACCCCAAGGTGGAGATTACGGTCAACAACTCTGCCCTGCTCGGATTCCTTGTATTTACCAGACGACGAAGTAAGATAAGAGCGATCTCAGCGCGAGATATGCATAGAAAGGATTGGAAGGAAAGGACTTTGAGATGAAAGAAAGACAAAAAAAGGTCTATCCGGCGAGCAGAGCCTACGAGGAAGGTTTAAAAAAGGGGTCAAGTCTGCCGTTGACCTTTTAGCAGCTTCTTAATCTCCTTTGCTTGCCGCGCTAACCTCTTCTCCTTTTCCACCCTGGCTTTCATACTCAAACAGGCTG
>Ga0155933_1008_pt2 | contig 11052 bp, 9 predicted proteins | sample RifCSPlowO2_02_FD_107587 | JGI IMG/M metagenome (GOLD analysis project Ga0155933, IMG submission 107587) | Deltaproteobacteria bacterium RIFCSPLOWO2_02_56_12 | reverse complement strand
ATACTGGCACCGGGTAGGAGGAAAGGTGATCATCGATGCTACCAAGCCCCCCCTCTGCGCCGGTGAGGGGGCCCGTAAAGCTTTTCAGCGGCTGAAGCCTATGGGCTGGGAAAACGTCCGGCTGGAAGATTTCCTGCCGAAGTAGGGTTTAGAAGGGCTGATCCCTTGAACCCTTAAACCCTTGATCCACAGATTCTACGGGACAAACATCGGGTCAATAAACTTGTCTGCCTCCTTGGGAAACATGCCCAATTCTATTCCCTCTCTGAGAAAGCTCTTCTGGGCCTTGAGGGTGGGCTGGTCGGGCCAGGTGAAATCAGCCGGAAGCAGGAATATCTTGGTGCGCTGCCAACTCAGAGACAGATCCTCCGCCTTCTCCAGTCCGAAGAATTGCTTGGCGTATTTACGGAAGTGCGCTTCATCCTGCTGGACGCCCCGGTAGGCCTCGGTCCATGCCGCTCGCAGCCGCGAAACCATCGGCCCATTCTCCTTCACCCAAGGCTCCAGACCTCCTAACCAGATCACAGGCATGACCTTCACGTTGAGCAGCCGCGACAGCTCATCGCGAAAGCCCAGGAGCACTCGGTATTTCCCGGTGGTCAACAGGCGCGAGACATGGGCCTCCCAGATAAGACCGGCTTCCACCTCCCCCTTTTCCAAAACCGCGATGATCACCGGCGCGGCCAGTTTTTTGAGCTGCAAATCCTTTTCGATGTTTAGCCCCCGCTTCCTCATGATGAAGTCGAACAGGTTGTAGAGCGTTGTCACTTCGGAGGTCAAGGCCACCGGCTTTCCTTTGAGGTCGTCCACCGAATTATAGGGAGAATCCTTGCGCACCAGCGCATACATGTGGGTCGTCTGATAAGGTTGAACGAGGCGTAACGGGATATTATTTAGATTAGCCCGGAGCGCCGCCTCCGGCGTCATCAGCCCCACCGAAATGGCTTTGATTCCGAGCAGACGCTGGATCTCCGGAACTCCAGCCCAGCGCGGTTTCATGACGAAGCCATTCTTACGGTCCAGTCCCTTGTCGAGAATATACTGGCCTCCCAGGCCAAAAAGCCCATCCTGAGGGAGCCCCACTTCCACCGTGGGCAACTCAGCCGCGGCTGCTCCGGAAGCTAAAAGGGGCACCACCGCCAAAATGACGAGGATCATAATAATAAGGCTACTGCCTACTGCCCTTTGCCTTCTGCCACCTTCTTTCTCTCTTTTCATGGTCATGCCTCCTCTTTTTCTTTAACCAAATTCAGCACCGTCTGTAAGAGCTGCTTCTTAAACTGGATGAAGCGGACATCATCGAGATCCCTTTCTAAGGGAGAAAATGGATTATCCAAAACCTCCACGATGTGCGCCGGACGGGCGGAGAAGATCACGATCCGATCGCCCATATACGCGGCCTCCTCCACGTCGTGCGTCACCAGGAGGGCCGTCTGCTGGAGCCGGGCGCAGATCTCGAGGGTATCCTCGCGCAATTTTCGCGCGGTTAACTGGTCGAGCTTGCTGAATGGCTCATCCATCAGGAGGATATCAGGCTCAATGACGAGCGCGCGGGCCAGTCCCACTCTCTGACGCATGCCACCGGACAGATAAAGGGGATACTGCTTGCGGAACTCAAGAAGACCGACCAGGCCGAGATAGGTGTGGATCCTTTCATCCCACTGCCTCCGAGGCACGTCCATCCCCCGCAACGCAAAGATCAGGTTCTCCTCTACCCTTTTCCAGTTGAGCAGGCGAGGGTCCTGGAACACGTACCCTAACTGGGGGAGCCGTGTGCCCGACTCACCGTGATTCGACACGATCTCCACGTACCCTTGATCTAACCGCTCCAGCCTGGCAATTACATTGAGCAGGGTGGATTTCCCGCAACCCGACGGGCCCAGCAGGCAAGTGATGCCGCGCTCCTTGGCGTCGAAGGAAACCCCGCCGAGGACCAGCATGTCCGTGCCGTCTTCCCGAGGAAAGGACTTCACGGCCTGTTCGACGTGAACATAGGCCATCTATCGTCTCCAGGCCTCGACCCGCGGACGCCAGCGCGTCACGCTACGTTCCAGCCAGCCGATGAAACCAAATTCGATGACGATCATGACCACCAGGAACGTAATGGCCCAGGCGAGCACGGTCTTCATGGAAAAAACGTTAAAACCACGCACAACCTGATAACCGACCCCGTTGCTAAAACCGAACATCTCCACCACCACGACTACTTTCCAGGCCAGACCTAAACCGTAACGGATCGCCGCCAGAAGATGCGACACCAGCTGGGGGAGGATCACGTCCACTACCTTGGACCAAGCGCTGGCGTGAAAGACCTCGCTCATGTCGATGAGATCCTTGTCGATCGCCTTGGTGCCCTGCCAGATGCTGATGGCGAGCATGGGAAAGATGGTCACGGCCACCGCCGCATAGGCGCTGGTCTCCGTCAGGCCGAAAAACATGATCATGAGAACAGCCCAGATGAGACCCGGCATGGTAAGTCCGAGAATGACCGGCGGCTCAAAAAAGCTCTCCAGGCTTCTGAGCGTTCCCATGAGAATGCCCAGCGGGATGCTGACCACCATAGCGATGCCGAACCCGACCAGCACGCGGCGCAGGGTGCTGCCCATCTCGATAAAGAAATTTCCCGTGGAGACAATCGCGCTCACTTCCGCAAAGGTATCCCACGGCCTTGGCACCAAAGTGGGCGGAAAAAACAGGCTCGTGACCCACCAGGCGAACACCAATGCCACGATAGACCCGACCCTGAGGCCGACATCTTTCAACATCTCCCTAGCGGCGGCCGGCTTGGCGCGGCGAAACGGAGCCTCCGTTGCGCCGCGGAGAGATTCCGCTTGGCTATGGACAGAAAGCGTTTCCTCCCTCTGTGTCGGTCCAGTGGGCGTGAAGTTATTGAGAGACGACATCACTCACTTCATAGATAATGCAGTTTGGCGGCTATCTTATGACGCCGCCGAACCCCGGTCAACTAAGATTAAGCAGCCGTCCCGCGCAGGCTCAAAAGTCGCGCTGTTTTAGAATCACATCCCGCAGCGCTTGTTTATCTATCTTATCGCCGCGCAGGGGCATATCAGAAACGACCTCAAGTCGCTCCGGCCACTTGTACGGTGCAAGCCTCTTCTGCTTGAGATAACCTATCATCTCATCGAAGGAGAACGAGTGCCCGGATCGGAGCAGAACACAGGCGCAGACCCTCTCTTCCATGACCGGGTCCGGCAAACCAATGACCGCGGCCTTGACAATTGTTGGATGGCCCAAAAGGAGCTGTTCGAGCTCCGCCGGGATTATCGTCTGGGCGCCTCGCCGGATGATCTCTTTTTTTCGCCCCACCATCACGAGGTTGCCGTGGCGATCCTCGAAACCGAGGTCTCCGGTGCGAAACCATCCGTCTGTAGTCCACCTCTCCCGAGTGCTCTGTTCGTCCTTGTAGTAGCCCAGGGCGCAGCAGGGTCCCCTGCCCCAAATCTCCCCGACTTCGCCCGCAGGGACATCACCTCCTTGATCATCGACCAGCCGGATCTCGGTGCCGCCGCGCGGCCGTCCCACGGTCCGGTGACGGATTTCCGGCGGATCATCGAGCGAAGGCACCGCCCAACCTCCAAAGTCCATCCCTCCATAACCGCTGAGGATTTTCCCGGAGGTTTCCGCCTCTATCTTTGCTGCCAATTCCGCAGGCATGGGAGCTCCGGTCGTGTACCAGAGACGCACGCTGCGACAGCGCTGCGGCTCCCAGGCCCGATGGTAAACAACCGTCGCAAGCTGGGCGGGAACGGCGCAGACAACCGTGACCCTTTCGCGCTCGATCAGATCAAGGATCTCTCCGGCCTCAACGCGGCCCATGAGTACCACACTGCTTCCCGCAACCGGAGCCGCAAACAAGGGAGGGATGCTCGGCCCAATCCCCTGCGCCATGGCGAGAAAGACATCCTCAGGCCGCAGGCGCAGGATCTCGGCCTGGACGCGGCCTCGCAGCAGCCAGGAGGAATTGGAAAAATAAGCGAACTTAGGCATGCCGGTAGAACCTGACGTGGGAAGAATGAGCGAGCCGCCTGTTCCATATCGGGGATGTTGGCCACCCTCCCGGCAGATCAGCTCATCCCACAAAAGAAAATTCCCTGCTTCCCTCAAGCGCACTCCTATGCAGTGTCTCAGGTCGGGTAGATGCGCACTGATTTGGCGGATCGCCTCGGCAAAGTTCATGCGGCCCGACGGACCGGCGACGAACAGGGCGCGCGGGCGCGCGCGTTCCAGGATATTGCCGACTTCATGTTCGCGCAGGCTGGCAAGAATGGGCAGCCAGGCCAATCCCGCATGCTCGCAGGCGACGCGGATGACGTAAGACTCAATCCAGTTGGGCAACCAGGAGGCCACGATATCTTTCGGTTTAAGATCGAGCGCCAAAAGGGCGCTGCCTAGCCGATGCGCCGTCAGCGCCGCCTCCCGCCACGTTAGGCGCATCTCGCTATCGGCAAGGGCAAGTTGATCGGGTCGAAGCCGCGCATGAAGATCCCACCAGCCGGCAAAATCGGCGGCCTCCAGGGTGTTTGGTTCCGCCCCTGTCATTCCTAAAAACCCATTTTCTGAGCCTTCCTAAGCGCCTCGTAAACGTCGCGATAAGGCACGCCCGGAAGGTCGAGCGGCAGCTCGCGCACGATCTTTATGGCCCAGGCGCTATCCAGGCGCACGCCCACAGTCGTGCGCACCCAGAGAGTGTCACCGTCAGAGAGAGTCTCGGGTCGGCGGCTGATCACGGCGACCACATGGCGCATCCGGTATTTTTTTCGCCCCGGCGTCAGATCCCGGATAATCAGAGGAATCTCGGCGTCCTCCTTTAGCTGTTCCGGACCGCGCACGAAGGTCTCCCAAATTTGTCGGATGCGGCCTGAACTCATGTCTCCCCTCCGGACGCTGTTACTTTGCGCTGCAAAATTTCCGGGAAGATCGAGTCAAAAGTTGCCTTCACCGGCACCTCCCATTCGCGCGACCACCCGGGCGGCCAGGTGCAGTCAAAGGCAACCGTCCCGCCTGCCTGCCTCTTTCGCTCCTCCTGGCTGTAACAGGGCGTCAGCGTATTGGCCCGCCCCGTGTATTGGACTACATGAACGCCGGTGACCGGGTGGCACTTGGTGGCGAAGGCATGCAGCACCCGCCCTAAATCGAAAGGATCGACATCGCCATCGACGACGAAGATCTTCGACAGCAGCGCTCGCCGCGAAGTCAGGATTTCGAGAATTTGGCGCGTGACTTCGGGACCACCGCGGCTTACCGCGACTACAGCGGCGTGAACCGCCCCCTCAGGGGGAACGTAGACATCAACCACAGGCACGCCATGGCGCTCAAGCCGTCGCTTGATGGCGAGCGCGCCGCTCATCGAGGTGATCGTTGCGCTGTCGTCCATGTAGCCGGTCGCGTCAATCGTCAGGATGGGATCGCGGCGATGAGTGACGGCTTTGACGCGGCAAAGAATGCCGTTTCCCATCTCGCCGGTGCGATATCCCGGGTATTCACCGTACGGGCCTTCCAACCCGACCGCGTCGGGCAGCACTTCAGCTTCAATCACAATTTCCGCCGTGGCGGGAACCATGAGATCGCTGGTTTCGCAGCGAACGACCTCAACCCCCGATCCGCGCAAGCCCCCTGCCAACATGGCTTCGTCTCCGCCCAATCGATACGTGGCGGAAGCTGCCAGGTGGCACAGAGGGTCCGCGCCGATGACAATTGCGATCGGCATCGGTCGCGCTGCCGGAACGTAGTGGTCGAGGAAAACCTTACCCAAATGGCTCGTGGGCCGTGGAAAGCCAGTGAGGCGGCGCGCGCCATAGACCATAAAGCGGTAAATACCCCAGTTGACCCAGCCGGCGGCTGGATCGCGCGACACAACCAAATCCCAGGTGCCAATGTAGCGTCCGCCATCGCCCTCATGAAGCATGGGCGCAGGGAGATCAAAGAGATCTACCTGGTCCGCCCGCTTGACGATCTCCTTGCACGGTCCGTCCGAAACGGTCACAGGGGGGATGAGTCGGCCTTCCCTCTCTTCGTATTCCCGGTAGATTTTCTTTACGGAGCTCTCCGCCGCCAAGCCCAGAGCAATCGCGACGCGCCTCCACGTGGCGAGCGGATTCATGAAGACGGTGCAGCCCGGATAATCCGTGATGCGCTTGAACCACAACCCCGGCGCTTGCCTTTCGCAGGCCAGGCGTCCGATCGCCCCGATCTCGAGATCCCAGTGAACTTCTTTTTCCACAACGGTCAAATCTCCCGTGCGCGCGAGGGCGTCGATGAACTGACGCGTGTCTTTCCACTCCACTTGGGTTACCCCTTTCGCGTTTTTCTCTCTTTTTACGGCCTGCTCTATCATATTACAAGACAAATGTTTTAGAGGGTTTTTTTGCGAACTGATGCCGTCGCGGAGTTTGACTTTTGACGCGATATCATATAGAAAATTTTGCAATCAAAATTAATCGGGGCAGTTTACTCTCTCCCCTTTTCGCCTTGGTCCGTCGCTTGGAGATTGCCGGCCGGGAGGGGGGGGATAATGATTTTTGTCCCTGACAGAGCCCTCATAATTAACACGTACCACACGGCCAATTCCCATTCATCGGAGGAGATATATGAGTAAGGCAGTTGCAAAAACTACTGGCGCCGGAGCGGAGAAAAAAACGGATCTGCGCGGTACTCTGGAATGGCTTAAATCAGAGGGCGACCTGATCGAGAGCGACAAAGAGGTTAATCCCGACCTTGAAATAACCGGAATTCAGAAGCAATTGGACGGCGGCTGCCCGATTCTTTTCAACAATATCAAAGGCAAGCCGCACCATCGCTGTGTCACGAACTTATTCGGCGACATGAACGTCATCAACAAGATGTTTGGTTGGAAAGACCACGCCGACCGCACCAGAAAACTGGCCTATGCCATTACGCATCCGATCCCGCCCGTCATCATCGATCAAAAGGATGCGCCGGTTCAGGAGGAAGTGCTCGAAAAGCCGAGCGATGCCAACGAATTCGTGGTGCCGATCCGGCACACGGATATAGAGCCTGAACTGACCGTCGGCTCCGGCAACAGGCTGATCTCCGGTCACTATTTCGGCGGCGGCACGGACCTCGGCTACAACCGGATGAACTTCCGCTGGGGCAACGTCGGGACATTCCAAATCTCCCCCGGCTCGCACATGTGGCAGGTGGTCACGAAATATTACAAAGAGAACAAACCTATTCCTATTACGATGAACTTCGGCTTGCCGCCGTCTTGCACGCTGCTGGCCGGCGCCGGCTTCGATTACGTTATCTTACCCCAGGGCTGTGACGAAGTCGGTATGGCGGGCGCCGTCCAGGGCGCTCCTGTGCGGTTGGTCAAAGCGCGCACGGTAGATGCTTTGTCGGTCGCTGATGCCGAAGTTGTCCTGGAAGGCTACGTCAATCCACGCGATCGCCGCTTTGAGACGGCGGAATCCGAGAAAGCGGGAGTTCAAGGCCGCTACCACTTCCACCCCGAGTGGGCCGGCTACATGGGCAAGGCTTACAAAGCGCCGACTTTCCATGTCACCGCGGTGACCACGCGTAGACGCGAATCCAAACCGATTATTTTTCCACTGGGCGTCCACACCCTTGACGATCACAACATCGACACTACGGTGAGAGAGGCTGCCATGTTTGAGTTATGCGAACGGATGCAGCCGGGCATCATCATCGATGTCAACATTCCCTACTGCATGACCGATTGGGGAGGGGCGATTATTCATGTCAAGAAACGCAACAAGATCGACGAAGGCTGGCAGCGTAACTTCATGGCGGCGATCCTTGCGACCTCCCAGGGCTCGCGCCTCGTCATCGCCGTCAGTGAGGACACCGATCCCTATGACATGGACGACGTGATGTGGTGTCTCACCACCCGCGTGAATCCAAAAACCGACATCATCAACCCGCTCCCGGGCGGACGCGGCCAAACCTTTATGCCGGCCGAGCGAATGACGGCCGGGGAAAAGGAGTGGACCGCCTCCAACACTACGTTTGAGGGCGGCATGGGCATCGACGCCACCGTTCCCTTCGGCTACGAGAACGACTTTATGCGCCCGGTCTATCCGGTCGATCGAGTCGACCTCAAAAAATTCTTCAGCGACAAAGATATTCAGAACGCGAAATCCCGGATGAGAGGTTGGGTCCACTCTTTGGCCCGGACCGGTAGATAGCAAATAGTAAATAGTGAATAGTCCCTCCCACCATTCGCCATTGGCTATTCGCCATTTTGCCATTCACGATAGCTTCCAATGAAACCCCGCGCCGGATTCCTTTCTCCCTATCGCATCCTGGATCTCACCGACGAGCTGGGGTTTCTCTGCGGCAAGGTCCTCGGCGACCTCGGCGCTGACGTCATCAAGATCGAGAAACCTGGCGGCGATCCGGCAAGAAAAATCGGCCCTTTTTTTCGCAACCAATCTGACCCGGAGAAGAGCCTTTACTGGTTCGGCTTCAACAATAACAAGCGTGGCATCACCCTAAACCTGGAGTCCGCCCGGGGCCGGGAACTGTTTGCCCGATTGGTGGCCCGGGCAGATTTCTTAATCGAGTCCTTTATCCCCGGCTACTTGGACCGGCTCGATCTAGGCTATGCTGCCTTAAGCCGGATCAATCCGCGTCTGGTTCATACCTCGATCACCCCTTTTGGTCAGAGCGGACCATACAGCCGGTTCAGGGCCTCGGACATCGAGATCATGGCGATGAGCGGTTGTATGTCGCTAACCGGCGATCCGGAACGCGCGCCTTTACGGATCACCTTTCCTCAATCCTACCAATGGACCGCTTCCTACGCCTCGGTAGGCACGCTCGTCGCTCACCTCCACCGCCAGCGCACCGGTGAGGGACAGCAAGTGGATGTCTCGGCTCAGGCCTGTATGCTCTGGGCCTTTTCCCACGCCCATACCTTTTGGGATCTGAACCGCCACCTGGAAAAAAGGGCCGGCTCCTTTATGACCGGCCGGAGTATTACCGGCGCCAAAATGCGCGTTTTCTGGCCCTGCAAAGACGGTTATCTCAATTTCATCATCTACGGCGGTGAAGCCGGAAGGAAGACCAACCAGGCCCTGGTAGAATGGATGGACAGTAAGGGGATGGCGCCGGAATTTCTCAAAAAGAAAGAGTGGAAGAGCTTTAACATCGCCGCAGTCACACAGGAAGAGATAGACCGGATGGAGGAGCCGATCTCCCGGTTTTTCCAGGACGTCGCCAAGAAGGAGTTTTTCGAGGAAGTGATCAAAAGGGAGATGCTCGGCTACCCGGTAGCAAGCGTAGAGGAGATCTTCCAGGATCCCCAGCTTGAGTTCCGCAAATTCTGGCAAAGCATAGACCACCCCGAATTGGGAACCTCCATCCTCTATCCCGGCGGCTTTGCCAAGTTTTCCGAAGGCCCTTGCAAAATCTGGCGTCGGGCGCCACTGATCGGCGAACACAATGAAGAAGTCTATTGTGGGGAGTTAGGCATGAAGGGGGAAGAAGTGGAAAAGTTGAAGCAGGAGGGAGCCATCTGAGTTTGGTTATTAGTTACTAGTTATTGGTTAATCGGCCTCCGGCCCGCCTCCCGATTAACGAATACACCAATAACCAAATAACAAAATCATGCGTCCCCTAGAAGGAATAAAGGTCGTTGAATTCGCTGCCTACGCCGCCGGGCCTGTCGTCGGAAAGCATCTCGTCGACCACGGCGCGACGGTTGTCCACATCGAGTCAAAGGTCCGTCCGGACGGCTTCCGCGCCCACTATCCTCCATACAAGGATAACATTCATGGGTTGAACCGCTCCGGCCTCTTCGCCCTTTGCAACAACGACAAACTGGACATCACTTTAAATCTCAAGAAAGCGCCTAAGGCCACTGATCTGGCCAAAAGGATAGTCGCCTGGTCCGATGTGGTAATCGAAAACTTTAGCCCTGGAACGATGAAACGGCTGGGGTTGGACTATGAGGCCCTGAGAAAAATCAAGCCGGACCTTATCATGCTGAGCAGCTCCAATCTCGGACAGAGCGGGCCGCATGCACACCATGCCGGATTCGGATCCCAGCTCTCCTCCCTGGCGGGGTTTACCCACCTCACCGGCTATCCTGACGGCCCACCCCAGATTCTCTACGGACCTTATATCGATTACATCGCTGTCGCTTACGGCGCTGTCGCCATCCTCGCGGCGCTCGATTATCGAGAGAGAACCGGTAAGGGGACCCATATCGATACTGCACAATACGAGACAGGCCTCCAGTTCATGGCCCCTATCCTCTTGGATTATAAAATCAACGGCAAGGTCGCCAGCCGAAACGGCAACCGTGATCCGGCGGCGGCGCCGCATGGAGCCTATCCATGTAAGGGTGATGACAGCTGGTGCGTCATCAGTGCGTCATCCGAGTCGGACTGGGAATCTCTCTGCCGGGCGATGGGGAATCCCGCCTGGACAAAAGAGAGCCGCTTTGCCACGCTCCAGTCGCGCAAGGAGCATGAAGATGAGCTGGATCAAAAAATCGGCGCCTGGACGACTGGTTTTACTGCACGAGAGATCACGGAAAAGCTCCAGGCCTCAGGTATCCGAGCCGGGATCGTCAACACCATGAGAGACATTTACAGCGATCCTCAACTCAAGCACCGTAAGCAGTGGGTCGAGCTGGAACACCCGGAGATCGGCAAGATGCACTACCAGCGGCCGCCCTTCTTTCTCACCAGGACTCCATCCGGTCCGGAGCGACGCGACCCTCTGCTCGGCGAGCACAACGGCTATTTTTATCAGGAGCTTTTAGGCCTTTCGGAAAAGGAATACCAGGAATTAGTAGCAGAAGGTGTCATTGATTAGAAAGATCCTTTGATTTAAGCTTTGTCCGTAAGGCAGGTGGAGAGCTAAAGGCGAGCGGCTGGAAGCCTTGATTGCTTGTAGATATGGTGTATTGAATGGAGATCTGTTCCACAAGTAAAATAAGAAATAATAATAAGGAGGTAAATATGGCACGATTCAAGTTCAGGAGAGCAGGCAAAGGACAAAGGAGACAACACAACTCCATCCCATGGGCGTTGTGGATTTTTC
>Ga0155933_1061_pt1 | contig 11227 bp, 7 predicted proteins | sample RifCSPlowO2_02_FD_107587 | JGI IMG/M metagenome (GOLD analysis project Ga0155933, IMG submission 107587) | Deltaproteobacteria bacterium RIFCSPLOWO2_02_56_12 | reverse complement strand
GTCAGGAATGTTACATCATTCAGCACCCCTCAGGGGCTACTAGTCTTGACACCTGAGTGAAGGAGGAAATCAATGTCCACCCGCAGGGTAATTTCCCTTCGTGGGCTCTATTTGTCCGCGCTGCTGGCCCTTCTGGCCACCTTCGCCGCGCTGGTTCTATCCAGCGGGAGCGGAACCGGCCAAAAGGAAACCCGAAAGACCATAGAATTCGGAAGCGAGCGGCTGGTTGCCTGGGAGCAATTACCTGAGCTGAGCGGCCCCATGTGCGAATTCATGCCGGTGAGCGCGAGTGCAGCACAACTGCTCGCGATGAATCTGCCCGCCCCGAGCAGCTCTCCCGCCACACACCCGGCGGACGGGGCGCCGCCGCGCCCGAACGAAGCGCTGCGGGAGAGCGTGGCCAAGCGGCCGCCAGCAACCAACATCAGTGACCCGAGCTATGCCTATTCCGGCATCGCCATTGACCCCATCCGCACTGTGGTGGCGCGGCGCCGGAACGGAGAGGTATTCCCCGTCGAACTCGCGGTCACAGAAGTTGCAGCCGGAGAGAGTGAAGAGGCCCGTTACGGCGCCTTCTTCCGCGATATCTCTGAAAAAGTAAGACTCCAAGAGCAGTTGATCGAGACCGAACGCTTAGCCGCTATTGGCACCACGGCTGCCAAGCTTGCGCACGAGATCGGCAATCCGCTTAATGGGATGTACATGACCGTTCAGCTTCTCGAGCGGCGCCTAGCCAAACATGCGGATACGCCGGACGACACGGTAAAATCTCCCATGCAGACTCTCAAAGACGAGATCACCCACCTCAACCAACTTCTCCACGAGTTCCGTTCTCTCTCGCGGCGCGAAAAGTACAACTTCCGGCCAACCGCGCTCGCTGCTGTGGCGGGAGAAGTCCTCTATATCGAAAGGCCTCGCTATGCCACGCTGGGCATCGAAGTGGAGGAAGCCTTCCCTGCGGATTTACACCTGGTCATGGCAGACAGTGAGAAACTCAAGCAGGCCCTGCTGAACCTATGCAACAACGCTGTAGAGGCAATGCCTCAGGGTGGAACACTCACTCTGCGGGCGCACAATGCTGAGGAGCAGGTAGTCCTGGAGGTGGTAGATACCGGGCTCGGCATTCCGGATGGGGTCGATATCTTTGAGCCTTTTGCCACGACCAAGACTTGGGGCACCGGGCTCGGACTGGTAATAGTCCGGCAAATTGTCTCAGCCCACGGAGGGACCATTACCTATGCCAGCGAGCGGGGTAAAGGAACCGTTTTTTGCTTAAGCCTGCCCCTGCGTACCCATCCTACGGCAAATCCTTGACCGGGCCCTCTATGAAACCCTCCTAGGGACAGTGGCATAGGATTTGCGATTTTCCACAATATCAGTGCATCAGCCCGTGAAATCTAAGGAGTTTTTCTTATTTTACCGCGTTTCTGACAAAAAGGGATGCTTTTTTCGCAATAATGAAAAAATGAGAGAGGGGCTATTGGCATGATTGGAACCATCCTTGTGGTTGAGGATCAAGAAACTGCTCGACAAAGCCTTTGCGAGCTTTTGCGTGAAGAAGGCTACCAGGTTCACGAGGCTGGCGATGGAAAAGCTGCGATAAAGCTGGCGGAAGAGCTTGATCTGGACCTTGTCTTGACGGACCTAGTGCTCCCTGGAGCTGACGGGCTGGCGGTACTGAAACACGTTCGGGAAATTTCGCCGCAAACCCTCGTGATCCTCATAACTGCCCATGCCTCGGTTGAAACGGCGATAGAAGCGATGCGTCTAGGCGCTCAGGACTACATCCTGAAACCGCTCATCTTTGAGGAGGTGCTGCGCAAGATACATCATCTCATGAACCACAGGAACCTCGCCTGGGAGATCCAAATGCTCAGGAGGGAAATCAACAGACATTTCGCCTCGGATCAGCCGGTGGGGCGAAGCCAGGTGATGCAAGAAATCTTAATGCTGATAGAAAAGGTTGCCCCCACCCCCTCCACTGTCCTTATCACCGGCGAGAGCGGAGTGGGAAAAGAAGTTGTGGCCCGCACCATCCATATGCAAAGCCCCCGCAAAGACAAGGTTTTCCTTCCGGTGAATTGCAGCGCGATCCCGGAAACTCTGCTCGAAAGCCAACTCTTTGGTTACGTCAAAGGCGCTTTCACTGGCGCCGTTGGCTCTCAGGAGGGGCTGTTTCAACGGGCGCGCGAAGGCACGATCTTTCTCGATGAGATCGGCGAGATGCCGTTGAGCCTGCAGCCGAAACTCCTGCGGGTCATTGAAGAAAAAAAAGTGTTGGCCGTGGGCTCCAGCAACCCCGCCCACGTGGATGTTCGCATTCTGGCCTCCACCAACCGCGACCTCAAAGAAGAGGTTGATGCCGGCCGCTTCCGGGGAGACCTGTATTATCGGCTGAACGTCATCGGCATACACATTCCCCCGTTACGCGAGAGACGCGAGGATATTCCCTTATTGGTAGAGCACCTGATCCGCCGCCATAACGTGGAAATGAAGAAAAACTACAAGGGGGTGGACAATGCAACCATGAGGATTCTCCTGTCGCTTCCCTGGAAAGGAAACGTCCGTGAGCTCGATAACATCCTGGAGCGGGCCATGATCCTGGGCAATGGCGAGTGGATCACGTCTGCCGATCTGCCTAGCCAGGAGGTCCCTGATAAGGAAGTTACTCTGGACGGTAACCTCGAAGAGTCGCTCAAGGAGTTTGAGAAAAACCATATCGAAAGGACCCTGGAAAAAACCGCCGGCGACAAGAAGCGCGCGGCGGAACTCCTGGGCTTTAGCCTCTCTACGCTTTACCGCAAAATGGAGAAGCTGGGGCTGCGGTTTGATGAATGAAGTGAATAAAAAAGGAAGAACAAGATGCTGGTCGGGAAAAGGATGCGTAGGAACCCGGTAACAGTCGCCCCGGAGGACTATCTCACCACGGCGCAGGAGAAGATGAAGGTGGGCCGGTTCCGCCGTCTGCCGGTCGTTAAAGACGGAACGCTGATCGGAATCGTCACCGATCGCGATCTGCGGGAGCACAGAGGATTTCTGGAGCGCACCAAGGTGAATGTAGCGATGTCGGAAAAACTGGTAACCGTTAGCCCGCAATCCACTCTGGAGGAAGCTGCCCAGTTACTGCTCGAGCACAAAATCGGCGGTCTCCCTGCGGTCGAGAATAAAAAATTGGTCGGCATCATCACCACCAGCGACATCCTCCAGGCTTTCCTCGACGTCATGGGCGCCTCACAAGAAGGTACCAGCCGCATCGACCTGTTGCTGGAGGGAGAAGAACACGACCTCGCCAACGCCTCAAAAATCGTCTCGGAGCACGAGGGAGAGGTTCTCGGGCTTGGAACGTACCGCGAGAAGTGGGGCGAGAGTCCGGTTTGCTACCTGCGCATGCGAACTGCTGACCCCGAGCGCATCGCTGATGCGCTCAAGCAAAAGGGTTTTGCTATTTTGGGCGTTCACCTGTGAAAGGAAAAGCCCCATGGCCGTGGAGCGGGTATTAATCCTGGGCGCGGCGGGGAGAGACTTTCACACCTTCAACGTCTGCTTCCGTGACAATCCCGACTATCAGGTGGTTGCATTCACGGCGGCGCAAATCCCTGGGATCGAAAACCGCCTCTATCCTCCCGCCTTGAGCGGGCTAAGATACCCTGAGGGAATTCCGATCTATCCCGAAGAGAGATTGGAATTCCTGATCCGCAACGAGCGCATCGATCAGGTCGTCTTTGCTTACAGCGATGTTTCGCATCTTACGGTCATGCACTTGGCCTCACGCGTTCTCGCCTGCGGCTCTGACTTTCGGCTGATCGGACCGGAGCACAGCTTTCTCACCTCTGTGCGCCCGGTGATTTCAGTCTGTGCGGTGCGGACAGGCTGTGGGAAAGGGGCAGTGACACGCCGGCTGGCCACGCTCTTGCGCGAGCGCGGGTTGAAGCCGGTGGTGGTGCGCCACCCTATGCCCTATGGCGACTTGGCCAAACAGGCCGTGCAACGCTTCGCCTCCGTCGAAGACTGCGACCGGCAAAATTGCACGGTCGAGGAACGAGAGGAGTATGAGCAGCACATCCGTCAAGGAGTCGTCGTCTACGCCGGGGTGGACTACGAGCGCATCCTTCGCGCCGTGGAGAGGGAGGCCGACATCATCCTCTGGGATGGAGGCAACAACGATTGGCCTTTCTTCCGTCCCGATCTGGAGGTCGTGCTGCTCGACCCCCATCGCCCCGGACACGAACTACTCTATCATCCTGGCGAGACCAACCTCCGCCGCGCCCGCGTTCTGGTGGTAAACAAACTCGATTCTGCGCCGCTCATCGGCGTGGCGCAGGTCATGTCCAACATCGCCCTGGTCAACCCGACCGCTACGGTGATTCAGGCGCGCTCCGCGGTCTCAGTGGATCGTCCGGAGATGATCCGCGGCCGACGGGTTTTGGTCATTGAAGACGGGCCGACGCTGACCCACGGCGAGATGGGGTATGGCTCGGGCGTGATTGCCGCCCGACGGTATGGGGCTCAGGAAGTGGTGGATCCCCGCCCCTATGCCCAGGGAAGCTTGGGGGAAATATTTCTTCGATATCCGTCGATCACATCTGCGCTTCCCGCCATGGGCTATTCTCCATCCCAGCTCCGAGACCTCGCCGCTACCATCTCGGCTATTCCTTGCGAGACGGTCGTTGTTGCCACACCGGTCGATTTGCCCCGCCTGATACAAATCTCCCAACCCTACTGCCGTGTCCGCTACGACCTGGAAGAAATCAGCCACCCGGACCTAGCCGATGTGCTCACGGTATTCCTGGAGGAGCGCGCCCGACGCTGAAGAACGCTATAGACCGGATCGTGGTAGCCCTTCCCTCTACCGCCCCACCCCAGCTTGAGCGCGCTTCGCCCGAAGATCACGCGGCCTTGTCTTCGCTCGCTTCCATCTTGACGAAACGGTCGGTGAGTTCGGCAAGCTCGCGGTAAAAACCGCTTTGTGCGCCGGCCTTGACGGCCGCTGTGAAAGGACTGACCCAGGACCCGAGGTGCTCGTCGAGGAAACGTTTTCGAAGACCGGCCATTGCCGTCAGCGCTTCCGGGTCGTCATTGCGGCGCGCCTCATTTTCCCGGTAAATGAGCAGATAGAGAAACTCCATCTCGGCCGCAATGTGATCGGGCAGTTCGCGAAAATCTTCGTCAATCTCGAATCCGCCCTCCTGGTACATCTCGAGTACCGCCATCGTGGAGTCCCGCATGAGGGTCTCCTCTCCCTCCAGCCAGACCGATCCGTACGGCTTGGCGATGATATGGGAGGGGCCGAGGAAAAGTCGCGTGTAATCGACCAGCAGGCTCTCGGGTCCTTCGGCGGAGAATTCCTCGCCCAGCCGGCGCGCGCGCGCCGCAAGGTCCGGGTGAATCCGCGTCGCGGCATTGAGCATCGAATCGAAGACCTTCTCTTCCGCGAATTCCGGGCCCGGCTGGTAGTAGCATGCCGCCAGAAAGCGGCAGAGGTTCTCGCGAGCTGTTCCTTGCTCCTGATCGTAATCTGGCATCCGGACTCCTGAAATGAAAAAGGGGGCGGTGGACCGCCCCCAAGTTTATACCCGCGCCCGGGAGATCAGGCCCTGGCGCTGTACTTGCGAATGTAATGCACGTTCGGCTTGGTTCCCTTGTCCTCCTGCAGGCGGAACGACTTCTCCGCCTTCAGCACCTTGGCGATCTCCGAATTCGGATCGTCCTGGTCGCCGAAGATCCGGGCCTTCGCGGGGCAGACCTCGACGCACGCCGGCTGCATGCCGTTGCTGGTGCGGTGATAGCAGAACGTGCATTTCTCCACCACGCCCGCTTTCCGGATCGCGTCCACGTCTCCCGCCTCGAACTGGTTCATCGCGGGAATCGCCGCTCCGGCCCTCTTGGCGGTTTCTGCGCCGGAAGCGGTGCACCCCGGGATCATCTCCGTCTTGCCGGTCCAGTAGGGCTGGGTGTCTTCTCCCATCGGATTGAAGCTGATCACGCTGTAGGTCTCGCCGGCGAGGCTCCTGTCGTCGAGTTCTACATTGCTGTACGGACAGGCATTCTGGCAGGCCCGGCAGCCAATGCACAATTCGTCGTTGTGCATCGTGATGCCTTCCGGCGTCTTGAACATCGCCTTCGGAGTGACCGGGCAGGCCGCGACGCAGGGCGCGTCCGTGCAGTGGTTGCACAGCACCGGCATCACCACATGCACCACATTCGGGAAGGTGCCCTCGGTCTTCATCACGAGGTCGGCCCAGTTGTAGCTCTGACCGCCCGCACGGGTGCGGGTGTTATTCTCGGCTTTGCAGGCAAGCGTGCAGCATCCGCAACCGACGCACTTCTGCAAGTTGATGATCATTCCAAGTCTTGCCATCTTTTCTCTCCTTCAGTTCGTAGTCACGGGGTTCAGGCTTTCGCCACCTTGACGCCAACGAAACCGCCATTGCGGGCCGTCGAACCACTCAATCGGTCGTAGTCGTCCACGAGGATCTCGTTGTTGTTGCCGCCGCGCGGCGCCGCTTTCGCGTAATCGCGCGCAGCGACACGCCCGTAGGCCCAGTGGCCCTGGCCGTAGCACTTCGCGACCGTGCCCGGTCGCACGCCTTCCCATAGCTTGAGCTTGACGGCAATGGAGCCTGCTACCGAGGAGACCTTGACCATGTCGCCGGTCTTGAGGCCCAGCTTGGCGCCGTCGGCCGGGTTCATCTTCAGCACGTCATCCCACGACACATCACCCGGATCGACCTTCTTGAACTCCTGGTACCAGGGCAGGTTCTGAGAACGGCCCTCGCGGTTGAGCCGCGACTTGTAGTCAATGAAGTCGAACGGGTACTCGCCGACACTGCCGTGACGCTTCGGCGGTTCATAGTGCGGGACGAAAGCCAGTTCGCCCCGGGCCACATAGCCGCTGACCGTGAGAATATCGTCGGTCGTGGTCTGGAACTTCGCGGCGTGCGCGCTCAGACCCTTCTTCATGGTCTCGCTGTAGAACTCGAACTTCTTGGTCGCGGTGGCGAACTTGCCGCCCCAACCCTTCTTGAAGCTGTACTTCGCGCTGCTGTACATCCCTTTCTTGCGGAAATCGGCCCAGCCGTCGATCTTGTCGCCCTTCAGCGGCTCTTTGGGCATCCACATCGGCGCGCTCGAGATCTTGGCCGCGATTTCGGTAAACTCGCGCTCGTTGGCCGGGGTCTTGCCGGTCTCCGGATCCTTGAACTCCTTGGCGTAGTAGTCGTACAGGTTGGGGAAACCCTTCGCCTTCAGCTTCTCGGCGAGCAGCCAGACCACCTCGGTCTCTTCCTGCTTGACGTCCCACAGCCGCTTCCCGACCGGCTGCTGGATCGTGGCGTAGCCGTAGGTGTTGCCCATATTGGTTATTACCGAAAACCCCTCGCTGGAGTTGTGCGTGGAAGGCAGCACAATGTCGGCGAACTGGGTCATCTCCGAAGCGTTGGTGACCATGTGCGCAAAGAACGGCACCTTGGCGAGCGCCTTGTCCCAGCGCGACGGGTCGGTGCATGAGAAATTGAAGTTGCTCCAGGAACTCAGCAACACCTTGACCGCGCCGGGATCCTTGAGCATGCCGTTGGCGACGTTGTTGGTTACCACGCCGCTCCCGGGCCGGGCGTTCATCATCGCCGGCATGTTCTTCTCGCCGCGGCCGTCGATTTTCTTCTGCTTGCCGGCAGCCTTGGCGATGTCGTCGAGGTAAGCGTCGGATTTCGGGAACGCACCGATCGGAACGCTGGAACTTTGTAACGTGCCGCCTTCGACGTCGATCGAGCCGGCCAGGCCGTTCAGGGCGTAGACCGCCATGGCCGCGTAGGTGCCGCGCGGGTTCATGGCAACGCCGGGGCCCATCCAGACCGCCACCTTCGGGGCCGCCTTGCCCATCGCGCGGGCGACGCGTATCGTCTGCGCCGCCGGAATCAGCGTCTCTTTTTCCGCCCAGGCCGGCGTGCGATCCTTCAGTTCGATATTCCACCACTTGACCAGGCCGTGCGTTTCCTTCTCCGCGAAGGCAGCCTCGTCAACGGTCTTGCCGGCGACGAACAGGTTCTTGCCGTCCTTGAAATCGCCGACGAACTCCTTGTTCCACAGCCCCTCGGTGAGCATCACGTGCGCGATGGCGCCGGCCAGCGCGCCGTCGGTTCCCGGCTTGATCGGAAGCCACTCGTGCGCCTTGGCCGCCGAATTGGACAGACGGGGGTCGACCGCGATGACCGTGCCGCGAGCGAGGATTTCCCCGAATTTGCTGATCGCGTTGGGCACTATCCGGTTCGACGCGAGCGGGTCGGTTCCCCACGCGACTAGGCAATTGGTGTTGCCGAGATCGTAGTCGCGGTAACCGAAATAGCCCTGGGTCAGCCCCGGCCCCATCTTCTCCGCTTCGGCGCAGATGGCGCTGTGGGAGAAATAATTCGTCGTCCCGAAAATCTTCGGTAGTGTGCCGTAAAGGAGTTCCGTGGAGGTCGGCGAATAGCGGCCGCGGATATAGGCTAGCTTGTGCGCCTCGTTATTCTTGCGCAGCTCCATCATCTTGTCGGCGACGATGTTGAGCGCCTCGTCCCAGGTGATCGGCACGAATTTCGGATCGATGCCGCGCCCCTTCACGGGGTTGGTCCGCTTCATCGGCACCTTGATCCGGTCGGGATCGTAAGTCTGCTGCGGGATCAGGTGGCCCCTGGGGCAGACATAGCCGCCATTGGTCTTGCTCAACGGGTTTCCGCGCACCCTCACCGCGCGGCCATTCTGCACGAAGGTCTGGATCGCGCACCATTGGGTACACCCCTGGCACGCGGTTGACACCCACTCGCCCTTGGCGGGACCTGCGGGTTTGGCCTTGCGCAGTGCCATTGCGCTGGTTGCGGGTTGGGCCAGCGGCAGCCCCGCCGCCAGCAAAGCGCCGGTGGCGACCGATGCCTTGATGAAAGCCCGTCTCGTCAGTTTCATACAAGAATCTCCTTTGCTGCTTTCAGAGTTTAAAATCCATGCTATGGTCGCCTCCTGCTATTGCAATTTGCAATCAGTCAAAGGTTAGGCGCTGGCTTGCCGTCATAATCCGCAATACTTATGCCACCGCCTCTCCGATTAGAATTTTTGATAAATTCAAAATGAAATCTTATGTATAGAAATCGGGCCATGAAGGATTTCGCTAACAAAAAAAGTAACTTTCTCTATCTGATTTTCGTTTAAGGGAAGAAGGGATGAAAAGAGTGAAAACCTGTGATGGAAAAACCGTGGCTCTTGTTTTTCCCAAGTCTGAGAATATTTTAGAAATCTGTTCCACGACCGCGAATTGAAAAGAAGGGCAAGTGTTGCATTTTGAAATGGAGAGGGTCCTTTAAGCGAACCAATGCCGCGTACGGTTGCAAAAAGAGCAGACTGAAAGCATCGCGGGCGCATTGGATCATTGCGTCAGAGGCGGGCGACAAATCGGTGCAAACCAATATTTTCCTGAACATGGTCTCAATTCCTGCGCTTTGAGCTTCAAATTTATCCCCGGCGATAGCGTTTAGATATGCTTCAGCCATTTAACTACGTGCGCTGTTACGGGCACACACAAACAATACTTTGATTTTCTGCATACAATCCCCTTACCGGGTTAGAGTGGTACTGCCTCTCCTTTAACAGCGGCTTGGAAATGGCGCTTTTGAAACCAGAACGCCACGTTTACCAGGCCAATCATTACCGGTACCTCCACCAGCGGCCCAATGACCGCAGCGAAGGCAGCGCCGGAATTGAGGCCGAAGACTGCCACCGCAACGGCGATGGCCAGCTCGAAGTTGTTGCTGGCGGCAGTAAAGGCGAGAGTCGTAGTTTTGGAATAGTCCGCCCCCATCTTTTTCCCCATGTAGAATGAGACAACGAACATCAAGATAAAATAGATCACGAGAGGGGTCGCGATGCGCACCACATCCATGGGAATGGTGACAATCAGGTTTCCCTTCAGGCTGAACATAACCACTATGGTAAAGAGCAGCGCAATCAGCGTTATTGGCCCGATTTTGGGAACAAAATGGGCGTGGTAGGACTCCTTTCCCACCAGCTTTACCCCAATCAGACGGGTCAGGGCACCGGCGATAAACGGGATGCCGAGGTAGATAAAGACGCTCTTGGCAATCTCCGACATGGTGACTTCGACGACATTTCCCTTCAGACCGAAGAGCGGCGGCAGCACGGTGATAAAAAACCATGCATAGACACTGTAAAAGATCACCTGGAAAACGCTGTTGAAGGCGACCAATCCCGCTGCATACTCCGTATCTCCTTTGGCCAGCTCGTTCCAGACAATGACCATGGCAATACAGCGAGCCAGGCCGATCATGATCAGGCCCACCATGTATTCCGGCTTATCGGGGAGGAAGACAATGGCGAGGACGAACATCAAAGCCGGCCCAATCAGCCAGTTCTGAACAAGGGAAAGACCGACCACTTTTTTGTTCCTGAAGACATCACCCATCTCTTCGTACTTTACCTTGGCGAACGGAGGGTACATCATGAGGATCAATCCAAGAGCGATTGGGATGTTGGTGGTTCCCACCTGGAAGCGATTTATGAACGACTCCACGCCGGAGACGAAATAGCCGAGGCCGACACCAAGAGCCATGGCGGCAAAGATCCAGAGGGTCAGAAACCTGTCGAGGAACGAGAGCCGTTTGCTAATTACAGAACTCATTAGTTAACCTCTTAAAATATATCCATTAACAATGTTGATAGAAATTTCTTTTGAGGCACGGCCACCCAGAACTCGGACATCCCCCCGCCGCCCGCGCCAATCCTTCCGCCATCTGACTCCGGCAGGAGTTGCCGGTACATACAAACAGGATTTTCAACTCTCCACCTCCGTTCTTTCATTCCCGTTATCGCATGCGCTTTGCTTTGTCCCAGGTCTTTAATTGTTCGACCTTTTGCTTTGCGTGTTCGCGACTTAACGGGACAGCATCTTTGCGGGAGCACAGCGTGAAGATGCTCATTCCAGGGCGCGCCGCTCCGAGGCGCGTCTTGTTGAACATCGCGCGCAAACTTGTAAGGTGCTGCTCCAACGCCTTGAGATTGATGCTGTAGAACATCCACTTGCCTATCTTCTTGTCTGCGATGAGACCCGTGTTTTTCAGCACTGTCAGATGAAATGAGACGTTGGATTGAGTGGTGGCCAGCGTTTCCACGAGTTCGCACACGCAGGTCTCTCCGCGCTCGACCAAGACGTTCAAAATCCGCAGGCGCGTCTCATCTCCCAAGG
>Ga0155933_1205_pt1 | contig 11574 bp, 10 predicted proteins | sample RifCSPlowO2_02_FD_107587 | JGI IMG/M metagenome (GOLD analysis project Ga0155933, IMG submission 107587) | Deltaproteobacteria bacterium RIFCSPLOWO2_02_56_12 | reverse complement strand
CAACAGGTAAGAAGTGACGATTACAATCAGCCACTGGAGGATACTGATGGCTTGCTTCTTATCCAGGATTGGGCCCCCGGATTTTTCCAAATCTGCCATAGGTGCCTATTTTACTCTTTTCATCGGAATAGAAAAGGTTTTTTTGTTTATGCCTGCTTTTCTGACACCAGGTCGCGCAGGCGGGCGGGAAAATCAGTGATGATCCCGTCCACTCCCAAAGCCACAAGCCGTGCCATCTCTGCTGTATCGTTCACCGTCCAGACAAACACCTCTATTGCCAATTCGTGGGCGGCCATCAGCGTCCGCTCGCTTACCAGTGTCATGCCGTGGTACTCGCAGGGTATCTGGAAGGCCTGCCCCGGGGGGGAGTAGGGCGCTTTTCTACCCCCCGCCAGCCAGCTCATAAAGTCCGCCACCTCTCCGTAGGAAAAGCCTGTGGCGATAGGCAGCTCCCCGGACCGGATCTCTCTTCGGATCTCTTTCATGATCTGGTCCTTTTCAGTGGCCAACAGGACCTGTTCTTCTTTACCTTCTTGGCGCACGATTTCCAAGACCTTTTTAACAATTGGTGGATGGGCCTGCTTGATTTCGATGATGACCCTGGCCTGGGGAATGGCGGAAAAGAGCTCCTGGAGAGTGGGGATTTCTATTTTTTGCCCGCGGTAGGGGTAACTCTTGCCGCCATCTGGCGTGAACCAGTAGCCGGCATCGAGTACCTTGAGCTCTTTAAGGCTGTGTCTGCTTACTCGACCGTGCCCGTTTGTGGTCCGCCCCACCGTGGCGTCGTGGATGATCGCTATCTCTCCGTCTTTGCTGCCCCTTACATCCAGCTCGACAAATGGAGCTCCATCTTGTAGTGCCCTTTGAAAGGAGACGATGGTGTTCTCAGGTGCTACCCCGGCGGCGCCTCTGTGGCCAAAGATTCGGGGTTTTCCGCCACTAAAAAAAAGGTTAAAGGGTTTGAGGGTTGAAGGGTTCAAAGGGTTAAAGGGGCAAAGGGTTAAATCTCCAGAAATTGGGGATAGCGGGTGAGGTTGCGGTTGCCGGTGGGAGTCACTACAACGACATCCTCCAGACGCACGCCGCCCATCCCAAGATAGTAAAGCCCTGGTTCGACCGTCACGACATGACCGGTCCTGAGCGTAGCCGGGCTGGCGGCAATCCGCGGCGGTTCATGGATATCAAGACCCAGGCCATGACCGGTGCCATGAAAGAAACCTTGCATTCTGCCGTTGGTCTTGCCGGTAGGAAAACCCCTCTGCTCGAAGAGGGCAAGGATCTTTTGGTGGATTTCTTTTCCGTCGGCGCCGTCCCGGATCATGCGAAAGGCTACCTCCTGCCCCGCCTGTACGGTCACATAGGCTTTCTTGAGTTGCTCAGAGGCCTGCCCACGGACCACAGTGCGGCTCAAGTCGCCGAAATAGCCTGTTTTCTGGGAGCGGGGAAAGATGTCGAATATAATAGAGGTATTGGATTTAATCGGTCCGCTCCCCTCATGATGAGGGTCACAGCACTGGTCTCCTGACGAGACGATGGTGTGGCTCGGCACCCATCCCTGGGCCATGATGGTTGTATTGACAATGGTCTTGATCTTCTCGGAGGTGAGCCGGGAGCCGTCCAGGTAAAGATAGCGGTTGCGGCCGATCTTCGCCTTTTTCAGGGCCTGAATCCCGGCATCGAGCCCAAGTTCTGCAACCCTTAGCGAATCACGGATTTTTTTCACCTCTTCAGCCTTTTTTCTTTCCCGCGCGGCAAAGAAAGGATCCTTTCTTACCTGCAGGACGAAACCCTTGGATCTCAACTCGTCGGCAAGCAGGGCGGGAAAATTGGCCGGGACGGCAAGGGAGCCTATCCCCTTTTCGCGGCAGATCATTTCCACTATGTCCGTTGTCGTGGGGTTGGCTGTGCCGATTTTTCTAAGCCGCGCCTGATAAAGCGAGAGAGATAGAACCCGGTCCACCTCTGCCTGTTTCCTGGCGCGGTCAATCTCCAGGTCGCTCATGACCAGGCACTTTCTGCCACGGTATTGAAGGAGAATAAAAGGATCCGGGGCAAAGAAGGAGGTGGCGTAAAGCATATTGGCGTCCGTTTCGCTGGCGGAAACAATCAGCAAGGCCTCCCTTCCTTTAAGAGAGGCGCGAAACGGCCCGGATTGATCGCTGGCTTTTATGTTTACAGGCGCCACGTTAGGGGTTTTAGCCGAAAAGTCCTCGTCAAGGAAACCTAACCTAGCAATTTTGCTATAAAAGTTCAAGGTATAAGCAGTTAAAGAAGAGCCTCACAGTGTTGACAGATGAGGTCCGTTTGTTATGATGCCGGGACTTGATCTTCCCTCTATTAGGGAGAGGAAATTTATCATGGCATTAGAAGACAATTTGCAGAAGCTTGGCGACCTGAACCGGCAGGCAAATGCCGGTGGGGGGGATGATAAGGTCCGGCGCCAGCATGAACAGGGAAAACTTCTGGCGCGGGAGCGGCTCGATATCCTTCTTGACCACGGGAGCTTCGTCGAGCTCGATCGGTTGCGGACGCACGGCTGCACGGACTTCGACATGGAGAAAAAAAAGATACCGGGAGATGCGGTGGTAACCGGCTACGGGGCCATAGATGGCAGGCTGGTCTACGCATATTCTCAGGATTTCACTGTTTTCGGCGGTAGCTTGAGCGGGGTGGTAGCGGAGAAGATCTGTAAAGTTATGGACATGGCCCTGAAAAACGGCGCCCCGATCATAGGGATCAACGATTCCGGAGGCGCGCGCATTCAAGAGGGGGTCGTGAGCCTGGCAGGTTATGCCGATATCTTTTTAAAAAACGTTCTCTCTTCAGGAGTGATTCCGCAGATCTCCGCTATCATGGGACCCTGCGCCGGCGGAGCGGTTTATTCTCCGGCCATCACCGATTTTATATTTATGCTCAAAACCAATAGCTACATGTTTATCACCGGCCCGGACGTGATCAAGACAGTCACCCACGAGGAGGTCACGAAAGAGGAGTTGGGAGGAGCCGAGACCCACAACGCCAAGAGCGGAGTGGCCCATTTTTCCGCCGAGAGCGAAAAGGAGTGTCTCCTGATGATCAGGGAGCTCATGGGTTTTCTCCCGAGCAACAATCAAGAAGAGCCTCCCTTCCATCCGACTGATGACGATCCGTCGAGGCATGACAAGAGACTCAAGGATCTCGTCCCGGACAATCCGAACCGACCGTATGATATGAAGGAGCTCATTGGTGCGGTTGTTGATGATGGTTATTTCTACGAGGTGCAGCGCGACTTTGCCCCCAATATCATAGTCGGTTTTGCCCGGCTAGGCGGAAGATCGGTGGGCATCGTCGCCAACCAGCCGGCCCAGATGGCGGGTTGCCTGGATATCGACGCGTCGGTCAAAGCCGCCCGTTTCATCCGCTTCTGCGACTGCTTCAACATCCCGCTGGTAACCTTCGTCGACGTGCCCGGCTTCCTGCCTGGCACGGCGCAAGAGTACAACGGCATTATCCGCCATGGGGCGAAGCTGCTCTACGCCTATGCCGAGGCGACCGTTCCCAAAATCACCGTGATCACGCGCAAGGCTTACGGCGGGGGCTATATCGTGATGTCGAGCAAGCATCTCAGGGGGGATATCAATCTGGTCTATCCCACCGGGGAAATCGCCGTCATGGGACCTGAGGGGGCGACCAATATCGTTTTTCGCGAGGCGTTAGAGAAAGCTCAGGATCCGGCCAAAGCCAGAGAGGAACTGGCGGCAAACTACCGCGAGACTTTCGCCAATCCCTTTAAGATCGCCGAACTCGGCTACGTGGATGGCGTGATCTATCCCGAAGAGACCCGCCCCGTATTGATTCGCTCCCTGGAAATGTTAAAGAACAAGCGAGACCAAAACCCGCCAAAGAAGCATGGGAATATACCGCTATAATAGCCATCAGCAAAGAAGCCGTCAGCTTTCAGCTAGAAACAAGAATTCCGAATCCGGAGCTGATAGCTGACGGCTGACCGCTAAGATATGTTTAAGCGCCTCTTAATCGCTAATCGGGGAGAGATCGCGGTTCGGATTATCCGCGTCTGCCGGGAGCTGGACATCGAGAGCGTTGCGGTCTACTCCGAGGCCGACCGCGACTCCCTGCATGTCAAGTATGCCGATTACGCCTATCCCATCGGTCCGCCGCCGTCCGTTGAAAGCTACCTGTCCATAGATCGGATCATTGAGGTGGCCAAGAAAACCGGTGCTGATGCGATCCACCCGGGATACGGTTTCTTGGCCGAGAACAGCGAGTTCGCCCGCAGTTGCGGCGAGAATGGAATCGTTTTCATCGGACCGTCGCCTGAAGTTATCGAGCAGATGGGAGATAAGGTAAAGGCGCGGGCGATTATGAAAGCGGCCGGCATCTCTGTGGTCCCGGGGTCAGATGGGATTCTGAGTTCCGAGGAGGAGGTTGTTCGAGTCGCGCAGACCATCGGCTACCCCTTCATGTTAAAGGCGGTTGCCGGCGGCGGGGGCAAAGGTCTGAGGTTGGTCCGCTCCGAGCGCGAGGTCCCTTCGGCCTATCGTGCGGTCCGTTCCGAGGCGGCATCCTCGTTTGGCGACCCTCGACTATACGTCGAGAAATATCTCGATCGGCCACGTCATGTGGAGGTCCAGATTCTTGCCGATCAGTACGGTAAGGTGGTGCACCTCTATGATCGTGAATGTTCCATCCAGCGGCGCCACCAAAAGATCATTGAGGAATGTCCCGCCCCTGCGCTGGATTACCGGATGCGGCGCAGCATCGGCAGAGTCGCCATTCAAGGCGCGCGCGCGGTCGGCTACGTCGGAGTCGGAACGCTGGAATTCCTTCTTGATCGAGATAAGAATTTTTACTTTTTGGAGATGAACACCCGCCTTCAGGTGGAACACGCTGTCACAGAAGGGGTCGTGGGCATCGACCTGGTCAAGGCTCAAATCGAGGTGGCCGATGGCGCCAATCTCCCCTGGCGCCAGCGCCATATCAGCCCGACAGGGCATGCCATTGAGTGCCGCATCTATGCGGAGGATCCGGAGAATGACTTCATGCCCTGCCCGGGTAAGATTGACGGACTCCGGTTGCCCGAGGGGCTGGGGGTGAGGAACGATTGCGGGGTCTATGAAGGAGCCGAGGTGCCCATCTACTATGACCCGATGATCGCCAAGCTCATCATCTGGGGGGAAAATCGCGTCGAGGCAATCCTCCGCATGCGTCGGGCGCTGCGCGAATACCAGGTCCGGGGAATCAAAACCAACATCCCGTTCCACCAATGGATTCTCCGCCACCCGCGTTTTATGGCGGGAGATTTTAACACCAGCTTCATCGATGATGAGTACCGTTATATGCGCAAAGAGGAGATCTATCCTCACAAGGATATCGCCCTGGCCTCTGCGGCCATCGCCGCATTGCACCGTGAACAGGAACGGGCCCTTCGGCTCCTGGAAAAGGGCGCCGCGGAAAAATCGAACTGGCGTGAGGCAGGGAGAAGGGCGTCGCTGCGGCCGGCATCCGGCTTTTCCGGAAAAAGTTGGAAGCGTTAAATAAAACGTTGAGGGGTTCAAGGGGTTAACAATCAAGGTAAAATGCAAATTGAAAATTGAAAAATTTAAAGTGAAAGGGGGCGGCAATTTTGACTTTTGCACTTTGCAGTTTTCATTTTGCAATGCGCTGAAGTAAAGGGTTATGGCCTTTATCGCCAAATTAGGGGAACGGACCTACACCGTCGAGATCGAGGAGGTCGGCAAGTCGCTCTACCGCGTCGCGGTCGAGGGGAACGAATTCCTGGTAGACGGAAAGAAAACCGGCCTTGCCAACTACTCTCTGATCGTGGAGAACCGCTCTTTTGAGGTGGATGTGGACACCTCAGAGGACGAGTACAGGGTTCTGGTCGATGGGAGGAGTTACCATATCCAGCTCGTCGACGAGCGGCACATGCGTTTGGGCGGCTTTCAGGCGGGGATCCAGCTCCAGGGACGGCAGGAAGTGTCGGTGCCCATGCCCGGAAAGGTCATCGCGGTTCTGGTAGGGGAGGGGGACAGGGTCGATAAGGGGCAGGGACTGGTAATCGTCGAGGCCATGAAGATGGAGAATGAGGTCCGCAGTCCGATCGCCGGCGAGGTTAAAGAAGTCCGGGTGAAGCCGGGAGACGCCTTAGAGGCGGGAACGGTCCTTGTGGTGGTGGAATAACGTCCCGAAAAACGCCTTCCGGAAAAAATTTTCTTGTCACTCTATTTTCTTCGTGTTATAAATCCATCCATAAATGGTTCCCAACAAAGTTTTCTTCACCAAAGGAGTCGGAGTCCACAAGGAAAAACTCGCCTCTTTTGAGTTGGCGCTGCGCACCGCCGGCCTGGCTCACTGCAATCTCGTCCTGGTATCAAGCATCTACCCGCCAGGGTGTAAGAGGATACCTAAGGAAGAGGGAGTGAAGTTGCTGCGCCCGGGCGAGATTGTCTTTTGCGTCTACGATCGCGAAAGCACCAATGAGCCGAACCGGTTGGTTGCGGCCTCGGTGGGCGTGGCAGTTCCTGCCGACGAGAACCAGTACGGTTATCTTTCCGAGCACCACTCCTTTGGCGAAACCGATGAGAAGGCCGGAGAGTACGCTGAGGATCTGGCCGCCAGTATGCTCGCGACCACGCTCGGGATTGAATTCAATCCTGATACCGCCTGGGACGAGCGCGAACAGATTTTCAAAATGTCGGAAAAGATTGTCCGAACATCCAACATCACCCAGTCCGCGATAGGCAATAAGGACGGGCTCTGGACCACGGTTTTCACCGCCGCCGTTTTCATCAACGAAGACAACACCAATAACGAGAATAAGTAAACTCCCCCAATTCAGTTTTTAGTTCTTAGTTTTTAATTTTGAGTTGCCGGTAACTAAAAACTCAAAACTAAAAATTCAAAACTATTCTCTGTCTTTTGTTCCGGCCAAGTACGACACTAAAATGCTGGCGCCGTAGAGTAGCGTGAGAGGCAGGGCGAGGAGAATCTGAGAGAGGATTTCGGGCGGGGTGAGAATGGCTGCCACAAGGAAGATGAGCAGGATGGCGTAGCGGAATTGGCGGATGAGGAAGCGGTGGTCGATGAGACCGATGCGTGTTAAAAAGAATGCCAGGACCGGAAGTTCGAAGATCACCCCGAAGGCGAGGAGGAGGTTGGACGAAAAAGAAAGATATTCTCCGATCCTGATGGCCGGCCGGACATCGATCGCCTGATAACGTCGGAGAAGAAAACCGTAGCCTACCTTAAAGATCACTTCGTAGCAGAACCAAGCTCCGAGAAGAAAGAATAGCGTGCCGAAGAGAACAAATCGGCGGGCATAGCGCTTCTCGTGCTCGTAGAGACCGGGCGCGACAAACCTCCAGGCCTGCCAGAGAAGGACGGGGGAAGACAAAAAAAACGAAGCAATAAAGGCGACCTTAAGCTTGGTGAAGAAGGCCTCGGAGACCCCGGTGCCGATCAGAGTGAGACCGGGCGCCCGCACGCTGCGCAGGGGGGCGGTAAGGAAGGAAAAAATCGCCTCCACAAAGCCAAAGGAGATGAGGAAGGTGATTGCCACCACCACGAAAGATATGATTAGGCAGGAGCGCAGCTCCTCCAGATGTCCGGTAAAGGGCATCCGGGCGTCATCTGATTTCCGGTCTCTAGCTTGGTTTCTTTTCACTCTCTTGCGCTGCCGGGCTCGCGGTGGGCGTGGGTGAAGGCGGACTCTCGGTCTTTTTTGCTATGGCAGGCTCGTTATCGACCTGTGAAGAAGACTCTTCGATCTCATGCTCCACTTGGCGAAGCTCCTCCTTTAATTCATCTGTGGTGCGGCGGAACTCCGCCAGCCCCTTCCCTAACGCCCGGGCGATCTCCGGGAGCCTCTTAGGCCCTAGGACGATCAGGGCGAGCGCCAAGATCAGGATGAGCTCCGGCATGCCGATGCCGAACATGGCTTACCTCCGCGTGTAAGCTATTCCATTTCTTGGCGGGAGGCAATAGGGGGATGCGAAGTGGTTGTCGGCTTTGCAGAAGTTGCCTCAGCATGGTAAAAAACTTTATTATGCCTCGTTCCGCAGTAGTCATCGATCCGGATTACCTGAAGCATGACCCCGGCCATTTTCATCCGGAGCGGCCCGAGCGCCTGAAGATCCTGCTCGATCTCCCAGGGGAGCTGGAGGCAAAGAGCTTTCAACTCCTGCCTCCCAGAGCGGCATCCAGGGATGAAATCGAACCTTGCCACAGCAGGGAGTACATTGAGCTCGTCCGGTCCACTTCTGAGAAGAACCGCTATGCCCTGGACGGCGACACGGTGACCTGCAGGGACTCTTTTGGGGTAGGCCTGCTTGCTGTCGGCGGTTTTTTGAAGCTCTTAGACTTTATTGCCGCCGCCGAGTTTCGCAACGGCTTTGCCCTGGTCCGCCCGCCCGGCCATCACGCGCTCAGGGATCGCGCCATGGGGTTCTGCCTGTTTAACACGGTGGCCATCGGCGCCCATCACTTGAAGCTCCATTACGGCGTGAAGCGGGTTATGATAATCGATTGGGATGTCCATCATGGCAATGGCACCCAGGACGCATTCTACCGGGACCCGTCGGTTCTCTATCTTTCCACCCATCAATTCCCTTTCTATCCGGGGAGCGGCTCGGTGGAGGAGGCGGGTGTGGGGGAGGGCGAGGGGTTTACGGTCAATATCCCTCTTCCCGCGGGCTGCGGCGATGAGGAATACCTCCGGGTGTTTAAGGAGATCGTGGCGCCGGTCGGCGAGAAGTTTCAACCGGAGTGGATTCTTGTCTCAGCCGGATTTGATCCTCACCGGAGCGATCCGCTTGGAGCGATGAATGTGACCGAGCAGGGCTTTGGCGCCATGGCGGCTATGCTCCTCGACCTCGCGGAGAGGTATGCGGGAGGCAAGATCGCCTTTCTCCTCGAAGGGGGGTATGATCTCAAGGCCCTTAAGAATTCAGTCATTGCCGTGCTCCGGCGGATGAAAGGGGAGAGGGTAGACGACCCGTCTATTGGGATAGGTGGGGAGATGATTCAGCCGCTGATTCACAAGGTCCTAAATTTTCAAGAGAAATACTGGTAACCGCTTCGCGATCTCAAATTTCAAATCTCAAATCTCAGATCTGAAATCTGGAATGTGAGATGTGAGATTCCGAGCGAAGCGAGGATATGGTATTGACGCTCCGGGCAGACTAGTTTATCTATAGGTTTCCTTAAGACCTTAAGAAAGGTTGGGCAGTGACGGAATCCAATCAACGCAGAGTAGTGGTGACCGGCCTTGGGCTGGTCACCCCATTGGGCATAGGCATTGAAAAAAACTGGGAGGCATTGGTGGCCGGTCGCTCTGGCATCAGGTCGATTACCCGCTTTCCCAACGTGGAGTTTTTTGCCACGCGCATAGCCGGTCAGGTGCCCGATTTTCGCGCTGAAGATTTTATCGAGACGAAAGAGATCAAGAAGATGGATCTCTTCATCCAGTACAGTGTCGCTGCGGCCCAGATGGCGGCACAGGATGGTGATTTTAAGATAGCCCCCGAAGAAGCGGACCGGGTCGGCGTGATCATCGGAGTGGGGTTATGCGGGATCGAGACCATCGAGTACTACAACAAGGCTTACCTCGAAGGGGGCCCGCGCAAAATCTCGCCCTTTTTCATTCCCAAAGTGATCTCCAACTTGGCTCCAGGCCATATCGCCATTCGCCATGGCGCCAAAGGAGTTAACTGGACTCCTACCTCCGCCTGTGCCTCAGGGAACCACGCTATCGGCGAGGCATTTCATTTGATCCGCCGCGGCCTTCAGGACGCGGTCATCGCCGGCGGCGCGGAATCCGCCATTACGCCTCTGGGCGTGGGAGGATTCAGCGCTATGAAAGCGCTCTCTACGCGCAACGATGAGCCGGAGAAGGCAAGCCGACCTTTCGAAAAAGACCGTGACGGCTTTGTGATTGCAGAGGGTTCGGGCGTGATAATTCTGGAGGAGAGGGAGAAGGCCGTCCGGAGAGGAGCGAAGATCTATGCCGAGGTTATCGGCTATGGGGCAAACGGCGATGCCTACCACATTACTGCGCCTGCGCCCGAAGGCGAGGGAGCTGCGCGCTGCATGGCGCTGGCTTTGAAAGACGCCGGGATTCCGCCGGAGGAAATCGATTACATCAACGCCCACGGAACTTCCACCGAATACAACGATATCAATGAAACGCTGGCGATTAAAAAAATATTCGGCGAGCGGGCCTACAAAGTTCCAATCAGCTCCACCAAATCTATGACCGGCCATTTGCTGGGAGCTGCCGGCGCGGTCGAAGGGGTCTTCTCTGTCCTTGCCCTTTGTCATGGGGTTATTCCCCCTACCATTAATTATGAGACTCCTGATCCCCAGTGCGACCTGGATTACGTCCCGAATGAGGCGCGCAAGGTGGATATCAAGGTGGTCCTTTCCAACTCCTTTGGTTTTGGAGGAACCAACGCCTGTGTCGTTTTCCGGAGGGTTGCATGACGTTCGTGAGCCTCAGTCGAACGAGGCGTTCGCATCCGAGGGCGGTGATCCTGGGCACCGGCTCCGAACTTCCTGCGCAGGTGGTTACCAACGCGGCATTGGAAAAGCTGGTGGATACCAGTGACGAATGGATTACGACGCGCACTGGAATTAAAGAACGGCGCATTTTAGAAGAAGGCAAGGGAAATGCGGACATGGCCTACCGCGCCTCGGTGCGGGCTCTGAAAGACGCCGGTTTGGAGGCGAAGGATGTGGAGGCGATCATCATGGGGACGGTCACGCCGGATTATCCGTTTCCCAGCTCTGCCTGTGTCCTCGAAGATATGCTGGGGGTGCGCAAGGCTTTTTCATTTGACGTGAACGCCGCCTGCTGCGGATTTCTCAACGCCCTGGCCATTGCCGACTCTTTTATTCGGACAGGCAGGATCCGCACCGCCCTCGTGGTCGGCTCGGACGCCCTGAGCCGGCTACTCAACTGGAAGGATCGTGGCACCTGTATTCTCTTCGGCGACGGGGCGGGCGCCGTGGTCCTTGGCGCTTCTCACGACGGCGCGCACGGCATCCTCAGCACGAGGCTGCGCACCGACGGTTCCTATGTGAAGACTCTTTACGTCCCCGCCGGCGGCTCTCTCAAACCTGCAAGCCTGGAGAGCGTTAAGAGAAACGAGCACACCATCGCTATGAACGGGAAAGAGGTTTTTAAGGTCGCGGTGCGCTCCATGGAGGAGATCAGCCGCGAGGCCCTGGATGAAGCCGAAGTCAAGGTTGACGAAGTTTCTCTGGTCATTCCCCATCAAGCGAATCTCAGAATCATTACCGCCCTGGCGGGGCGTCTTAAAGTCCCCATGACTAAAGTAATGGTCAATGTGGATAGGTATGGCAACACCTCTGCCGCCTCTGTCCCTGTGGCCTTGGACGAAGCCCGTAGGGAAGGTCGTATCCGTCCTGGCGATATCGTCCTGCTCAATGCTTTCGGCGCCGGCTTTGCGTGGGGCGCCGCCGTGATACGATTCTAGCCCGGCCCGAGCCTGACAAACCAACAGGGACCCCCTCTATCCCTTCGCTTCAGTGCCTCCTCGCCGGGAAGTTCCGTTC
>Ga0155933_1196_pt2 | contig 11966 bp, 9 predicted proteins | sample RifCSPlowO2_02_FD_107587 | JGI IMG/M metagenome (GOLD analysis project Ga0155933, IMG submission 107587) | Deltaproteobacteria bacterium RIFCSPLOWO2_02_56_12 | reverse complement strand
CACCCCTTGACAGCACACGGAGGTCATATGCAGCGCTTACTCAGTTCAAGATCAAACCATCGTAGCCGATCAGCGGGGCTATTCACTCCCCGTCCGCCACGGTTCAAGACGTGGGTGTAAATCATGGTCGTACTGACATCGGTGTGCCCGAGCAGTTCCTGGACGGTCCTGATGTCGTAGCCATCCTCGAATATTCGGACGTTGCAGGAACTCCGATAATTTGTTTGAAAATAGCTTATCTGACGGTATAGCGGCCGTAGCCTTTCCGTTTTAGCTCCTCGACCAGATCCTTCACCTCCTGGGAACGTTTGATGTCCGCGACCAGCAGGGCGTCCGCCGTGTCCACAACAACGATTCCCCGCACTCCCAGGAGCGCGACCAGACGATCGGGCGAGTAAACCAGGCACTCTTTGGATTGGACCCCCAGCCATTTGCCTATTCCGGCATTACCGCTCCGGTCCTGGGGGAGCATGCGGTGGACCGCCGCCCAATTTCCGACATCGCTCCAACCAAAATTCGCCTCCAGGGTCAATACCCTCCCTTCGGAGCCGGCCTTCTCCAGCACCGCGTAGTCGATCGAGATGTTGGGCATCTTGCGATATTCCCTTCTGAGGACGGCTTGGATCGAGGGAGGCGGATTGGCCAGCCCTCGCCCGCGTGCCGCTTCTTGGATCCTCTGAAGGCCGTGAGAGATGGCGGGGGAGAAGCGGCTGAGCATTGCTAAAATAGTCGAGACTTTCCAAACGAAGATTCCGCTGTTCCACAAGGATCCCCGGCGCATCAACCGGCCGGCCATTCTTGCGTTAGGTTTCTCCTTGAATCCCTTGACCCGATAAAAAGGCGCACCTCCGGTTCCCTTGATTTTCCCCCCCTTCAGGATATAGCCGTAGCCTGTCTCTGGATAAGTGGGCCGCATACCGATAGTGACTAGGGCATCGTGTTCCCGTGCCAGCCGGACGGCGCTCTTGACCGTGCGCAAGAAAGAGTTGGGATTGGAGACCCAATGGTCGGCTGGAAGAATGGTCATAATGGCGTCAGGGTCTCTTCGCGCCAGCTCCGCCGCTGCAAGGCCGATACAGGGGGCGGTGTTGTTTCCCTGGGGTTCTACGATAAAATTGGTTTTGGGCAAGATGCGAAGCTCTTCGCGAACGGCACGGTAATGTTCCGCGACTGTCACCACCAGCGTGTGCTTGGGGCCAAAAAGTGGAAGGGCTCGATCCACGGACTCCCGCAGCAGGCTTTTTTGGCTCAAGATCTTGAGGAGTTGTTTGGGGTGATGGGGCCGGCTGAGGGGCCAGAAGCGCGTCCCCCTGCCCCCCGCCATAATCACGGCATAGCTCTGATGTTTCATCCTGTCGCCTTTCTTAGAAAGAGTATTATACTATGAGAGGTATGCCGTCGGATCAAGAGTCCAAGGCGCTCCAATGGATCGTTCCCTCCGGCCAACGCGCCATTCGGCTCGATGCCTTTGTGCGGCGCTGTTTACCGTACCTCTCTTCGAGGGAGGCGCAGAGGGCGATCGGCGAGAGGGTTTTTTGGGTCAATGACCGCCCCGGCAAGAAGGGGGACAAACTATTTGGCGGCGAGGTTCTCTCTTTTAAGGGCCCGCAGCACTTGTTGGCGCCGGCTCCGCTGCCCGCATGGCATCTTGAGCTTCCCGTGGTTTACGAAGACGAATCTCTCCTGGTTGTGGACAAGCCGGCGGGGATGGCGACGCACGGATTTTCCGGAAGAGAAAGAAATTCCCTGGCGAATTTTCTGGCTGCTACCCGTCCATCCCTTTGTCATGTGGGAAAGAGCCGATGGGAACCGGGTTTGCTCCATCGGCTGGACCGGGACACTTCAGGTCTCGTGCTGGTGGCCAAAGACCAGGATTCCTTTGAGGATCTCCGCTCCCAGTTCCGTCGCGGCGAGATCAAAAAAAAATACTGGGCATTGGTTTGGGGCAAGGTAAAGCGGGAAGAGGTCCTGGCTTCTCCTCTCGCCCACGCTCCGGGAGAGCGGAAAAAGATGACAACGGTGAAGACGGAAGAAGGAAAGAAAACTCGCGCGCGCAGCTGGAGGGCATTGACGCGCCTCAAGGCCCTAAGTTCGTCTCGAGGGCTCACTCTTCTCGAAGTTGGCATCGACACCGGCGTCACCCATCAAATCCGGGCCCACCTGGAAGCCTTTGGGCACCCGCTGGTCGGCGATCCCCTCTACGGCAAGCATCGCCCCGATCCCTTCGGCCTCGGGCGCCAGTTTTTACATGCTTTTTATCTGGGTTTCCGCCACCCGAAGAGCGGCCTGGAAGTCGCGGTCACGAGCCCTTTGCCGGAAGCTTTAAGAAAGGTCCTGGAGCGCTTAAAAATACGCCTCTAGGCTGCCGTCCCTTTTATGCCCTTTGCTTTGGCGCACGCGCTGCAGAGGTTGAGCTGAGTCTGCGGATCTTCGACGAGTCCCTCGTCGAGATTGTGGCATATTTTCTTGCATTCCACGCAGATGAAATAAACGCCGTCGATGTTTTTGTTGATTTTTTCCCGATTGAGCACCCGGCCTTTAAGTTTCTCTACCCGAATGCCCAGAAGCTCTTCGTAGTTTCTCTTGACCTTGAGCCTGCCAGCCTCATCGCTGGGAAGATCCTGATCGTCTGCCTCTTCGTGGTTGGGATCGTCGAGGAAGCTGCGACTCCTTTCCTTCCTCGGACGTCCTGCGTATTTCTTTTTGGTCCTTGGCATTTTTTCCCCTCTTTGTTTGGATGAGGATTCCCTGGAAGGATTTTTCCAATACAAAAGCCGGCGAGGCTTTTTTGCTTCCCGGCTTTGATAGTTCATAATGAACCCTTCAGAGATTGTCAATAGAGAAGAATCAGTACTTCTCTCCCAGGGACTTGAGTCCCTTCCACGCCTGGCTGCTGCTCGGATCGATAGCCAACACCTCGCGATATTTTATCTCCGCCTCCTTGGTCCTCCCCAGTTGCCCGAGCGCTTTGGCCTGCAGCAGACGCCACCCGGTGTTTCGGTGCTGGCGCTGTAAGGCCCGCTCCAAAGCGGAGGCGGCCTTTTTCCACTGCTTTAGCCGGCTGTAGGCTTCGCCTAATTCGCTGTAAAGCACAGCGGATTCTTCACCGCCCTCCCTGGATTCTTCAAGAAAGGTCACGGTCCGGGCGTAGTTCCCCTTAGCCAGCTCGAGCCTTCCCAGGGCTAAAAGGACTGCCGGATGTTTGGGCTGAATTTTTGCCGCCTGTTCCAACCAACGCTGTGCCTCGGCAAATTCTTTCTGGCGGAGCGCAATGACGCCCAGCCCGACGTACGGCAGGATCTCTTTAGCCCCTGAGTTCACAATCCGCAGGTAAATCTTCTTTGCCTGCTGGGTGTAGAGATCCTCCGCTAACGCCAGAACCGCTTTGGCTTTGTGCGGCCCATATTCCAGCGCCTTCTCGGCCGCTTGGGCCGCCTCAGCGGTTTTGTCCTGAGCGATGAGGATTTGGGCGCGCAGGAGATGATAATCGGCATTGCGCGGCTCCAGGCTTATCGCCTGCTCTACCTCCTTGAGGGCCCGGTCATGCCAGCCGCTCGCCTTAAAGGCCTGACTGAGGTAGTAGCGATGTTGCGCCGGGGAGACTCGCCGGGCGTCGGGCTTCCACGGGGGATCGGTCACGAATGGACCCATGAGCCTGCGGTTTAAATCGGTTGTGCTTTTTCCCAGGCTTCGAGGCGCGGAAAACTCGAGCCTGGCGTTATCGTCGGTGTTGAGATCGGCCCCTGCGGCGAATTCCAAGAGCTCCTTTCTTCCCATTCGATAGAGCCCCAGCACGGAATCGACGTCAGAGAGCCCCAGTTCTTTAAAGTCCTGCCGCAGGGTGCGGTTTTCTTTGAAAATCTTGCTCAGCAGGGGATAATCAAATCTCTGCTCCTGCAGGCTGCCGATCAAAAGAAAATCGCTTTCCTGCATATTCCACATCGTGACTTGGGGGAAGGACTCCGCGAACGTCCTGAGCACCATTCGGAAATCGTCCGGCGACATGGAGTAATAGTGAATCCACTGGGCGAGAATGCCGTTCGTTTTGAGTTTCCCTTTAGCTACCGTGTAAAATTCCCTGCTGAAGAGGCTCGCGACGCCCGCGATCCAGGGGTTGGAAGGTTCGGAGATAATAAGGTCGTAGAGACGGGGAGCGGCCATGATGTAATTCCGTCCGTCTGTCGGGATCATGCGCACCCTCGGATCCTCGAGAATCTTGCCGTTCTGTTCCTGGAAAAAAGCCGCCGCCTCGGCCATGGCCGGCTCGATCTCGAGAACCTCGATTTTTTTCACCGGAAAAGATCCGACGGCCTTGACGGTCATTCCTGTTCCCAGTCCGATGACGGCGACCTGCTCCGCCTGCGGACGGAGGAGCATGGGCAGATACCCGGTCATGAGCATGGTGAAGGCATCCCCGTGAGAGCCGTCGATCTTGCCGTTGGTTTTTAAGTAGAGATAGTCCTTGCTGAGTCGATGCACGCTGATGGTCGCGGTCAACCCTTCCCGGTAATAGAGGATCTTGTCTTTGCGCATCTCCTCCAGGCGCAGCGAGTCCGTGGGGAGGCTCTTAAAGCTGTCGGCATAGACGGTTACCCCGCTGGTAAGAATCGAGCGGTCCCAAAAAGGGAAACGCAGGGCCAGGAGAGCCAAAGCTGCCGCCACTGTTCCTCCCATGATCAGGCGATATCGGCGTCCCGGATGGGGGTCGGCGATCAACAATAGCCATCCAACCGACAGGTTCAAAAGGGCGCCGATGACGATGCTGACCTGGATGCCGAAGAGCGGGAGAAAAATGAATCCGCCGACGAAGGCTCCCACGATAGCCCCCAGGGTGTTGCAGGCATAGGTGGTCCCGACGCTGCTGCCGACTCGGTACAGACTCTGGGTGAAAAGACAAACCACCATGGGAAAGGTCATCCCGAGGAGGAGCGTCGGAAGAAACATCACGGCAAATGAGAGCACGACTTGTATGGCGAGAAAAAGGGGAAACGAGTCTCCGAAACCTTGATGAAGGCGAAGAAAGATCAGCGGCAATTTCTCAAATAGGGGGATGGTTGCAAGCGCCGCGATCCCCACTCCCAGTTCAACCAGACCGAAAAAGATAACTTGCGCCTCCCGTTTCCCGAACAGCCTTGCGTAAAGATACCCTCCCAGGGCGAGGCCGGTCAGAAACGTGAGCAGCATGGTGGTAAAGGAATAAACCGAGCCGCCGATGACTAGTATCAGCGCGTGGGTCCAGGCGTTCTCATAGATCATCGCCGCGGCGCCGGAAAGAGAAATTGACAGGAGCAGCAGCCACTCCATTCGCGAACGCGCCGGCCCCTCGCCGCTTTCTTCCGCCGGGGTCATCGGCGCAAAAGGTTCCTCGACCTGATTCCCGCGCATCCCATCGACGACGAAAATTAGCAGCGCGATAACCAGGTTCATCATGGCGGCGGCATGTACGGTCCGGCTCATCCCCAGGGCGGGGATAAGATAATAGCCGGTCAGGGCGCACCCCAGCACGGCCCCCAAAGTGTTGGTGGCGTAGAGATCCGCTATCCGCTGGCCCAGATGGCTGAAACTGCGGACAAAGAATCGACTGAGGACGGGGAGAGTGGCGCCCATGAGAAAAGTGGGAAAGATCAGCAGTACGAAGGAGAGGAGAAAAAGCAAGAGGTTGAAGGTCGTCGGGTATGAATCGTAGAGCCAGAAGAGGGGAATATAGACTCCCCTGGCGCTCCTGAAGAGAACCGGCACGAGGAGACCGTAGATGCCAATCCCCAATTCCAAGATTCCATAGAGGCGCAGAAGATTTCTTGCGCTGTTGGCCAGGCGACCGAAGATGTAGCTCCCTAAAGCCAGACCGGCCATGAATGCGGCGAGCAGCGTGGCGATAGCGTAAGCGGAGCTGCCAAAAATCTGCGTCAGCATCCGCATCCACACTACCTCGTAAAGCAGCGCGGCCGAGCCGGAGAGGAAAAAACAGATAAAAAGAGTGGCGAGAATCATCCTATCATCTGCCTCGCAGTTGCACGCCGAGCCACAGCGTGACGACGGCGAGGAGCAGGATCGTCAGCGTAGTGATCTTGAGTTTCCGGGTTACGGCCTGGAGCTCCTGGGGCGAAAAGGACTCCCCCGCCTCATATCGTCGCACAAAACGGTGCCCCACGGCCATGGATTGATAGGTGCTGAAAACGATGAGGACAAAGGATAAGGTAAGCTTCCACCCAAGGGTTACGCCGAGTTCTTTGAGGAACAGTTCCCGGTAAACCGCTTTCAGCTCTGTGAGCTGAAAGGCTCCGGACAGGACCAACACTCCGAGAGCGGCTGTCTGGAAGGGATTGTAGTATTTAAGACTGCGGGCGAGGAGGATTAGTTGTCCCTCGTGGTCCCTGACCGCGGAGAGCGCGGGCACGACGATGCACCACAAACCAACGACGGATCCCAGGTATGCCGCCAGGGAGATCAGGTGAAGCCAAGAGGTCAGCATGCAAACAGGGGATCAGGCCCAGGCAAAGAGGCTGCCCTTTTTACGGGGCCTCCCCGGGGCATCGTAAGATTCGCTGATCTCTTCGAGTTGCAATTTGACCTTGGCTAATTCCCGCTGTTGGTGATCTTCAAAATTCTTCAATTCTTTCCCGCGCCTTTCTTGGAATTGTCTCAGCTCTCTTTCCCTCTTCGCTTGAAACTCGGCCTGTTCTTTTTCCCACCGCTGGTAGAATTCTTTTAGGGTAGTGCGGATGCGGAAATTCAAATTATCCTTCACGACCATGGACCTGTGACATTGGGGGCACCAAAGGACGTTTCCGATCTTGAAGTGTCTGGCAGGTTCCCGATGAGCTTGCCCGCACTGGAAGCAGCGAACCGGGATCTCCCATGCTTCCATCTCCGGCAGCCGTAAGAGGGAAATCTTTTCCCCATCGATAGCGCCGGTCGATGGCGTAGGCGGAGGAGCAGGGGCGGCTTTTGCGGGAGCAGGAGATTCTTTGGGGGGAGAGGCGGGAGGTGGCTCCGGCCTAGCGATAGTGGCGGTCGGTGGCGCAGGCGTAGGAGTAGGGGCAACTTGAGCAGGGGCGGCTTTAGCGGGAGCAGGGGACTCTTTAGGGGGAGAGGCGGGAGGCGGCTCTGTCTTCTTGGCCGGGGCTGAAACCGGCGCCGGTTTTTCCGCCCCCTTGCGGAAGCGGGACTCGAAGTTTTCTCCAAAATCAACTTCCTGGTGCAGCGCGCGCGCCCGGGCAATTAACACTTCTTCCGTTTCCACATTGTTAGGATCGGGAACGCAGCAATCCACCGGGCAGACAGCGGCGCAGGCCTCATAATCGTGAAAGCCGACACATTCTGTACAGAGCTGTGGATCGATGACGTAGATTTCCTCTCCTTGGGAAATGGCGTTATTGGGGCATTCGGGTTCACAGGCCCCGCAGTTGATGCAATCGCTGGTGATCGTTGTCGCCATAAAATTTCCGCTTCCCCCTGGAATTGCTTGGTATTAGTCGAGCGAACGAAGTGCAACTATTTTAAGCAGAACTATGGAGGTTTGTAAATAGCCCGCGGACTGCCAAAGCCTTGTTTTCGCATTCTCTGTCTATTACAATTACTTGTTGCCGAGCGCCGGCAAAGAATTCATGGCTAACAAGTCTTCTAGAAAGAGGCAAAAGAAGGAGACCGAGGGCGAGGTCGCCACGCGAGTTTCCGAAATGAAGGAAGGAATCTCCCAGATGGAGTCCTTCATGAAGGAAGCGGCTGCGCTGGCTGCCGCAGAGGTGCAACGGATCGGCGAGATCCGGGAAAATCTTGAGGAGACGTTGGCATGCCTGAAGGCCGAGCTTAGGGAGAAAGAGGAGATGCTGCAGCAGAGGAATGCTGCCCTCGAGGATCTGGAAAAGGGGTTCATGGCCCGGGCCCAAGATATGGAAATCCTGATTCAAAGAAGAGATGATCTCCTTGAGAAGCGCGAGACCGAGTTTAGAGAAGCCTCGAACAAGCAGAAGAAGCGGGCGGCTGTGCTGGAGGCCCAACTTGGGGAGAAAGAAGAGTTGCTCAGTCAAAAAGATTCTGCCTATAGAGAGTTGCAGGAAGGTCTGGGCGCCCGGATCAGTGATCTGGAGGGGGAGATTAGGAGAAAAGGAGAGCTGCTGGAGAGCCGGGAAGCAGAGATCGCCGATTTGCAGTCCAGGATCAATGCGCTCGCAGTCTCTTCTGAAGGCGATGGCCAGCGGCGGGAAAGAAACACGGCCGTAGTTGAAGAGGCGGAGCGGGGACTGGAGGATGGGTCCTACCTCGACGAGCCCTCGGAGGAAGAACCCGAAGATTTTGAACCAGGGGTTAGAGAGGAGTCAAAGGTTAGACTGATCGGGAAATCGATGCGGAATGTGATGGTAAAGCCAGGCAACATCGCCAGGATAGGCCCGGTACCGGACGCAAGAAAGTCTCGCCTCGTGTCCTTGCTTGCGCCGATCAAGAAGGGGAGCTAGGGAGATAATGGAAAAGAGGCCATTTAGCCTGACAGCAGATTTGAGTTTCCTCTACCTCAGCGAGGGACATATGAGGGTTTTCGGGGAAATCCTTTCTGCAATCAGCCGCCGTGATGGGCTCATATGTGTCACCGGTGGACCCGGCACCGGGAAAACCATCATCTGCCGGCGGCTCCTGGAAGAGCTTGGTGATGAGTATAACGCTGTGGTTGTGACCACTCCGTCCAAGACCCCCCAGGCCATGACCGAGACGCTCGATGAGGCGTTCGGTGAAATGGAGGGTGATGCCAGGATTCCCGTTGCGATTTTCGACGAGGCGCAGCACCTGGATTTCCGCTGTCTCGATCATATAAAGTTTCTCACCAACCTGGAGAAAAAAGGCGAGAAACTTCTTCAGATCGTTCTCGTCGGCCAACCCGAGCTGGCTGAGAAGATCAACCATAAACGGTTTACCCAGCTCGAGCAAAGAATCGGGGCGAAACTAAAACTAGTCCCCCTGAAAAAAAGAGAAATTTTATTCTATTTGAACCATCGCCTCGCCGTGGCGGGCGTCTCGGAAGACGTCCGCTTTACCAAGAGTGCTGCCAGATACCTTTACCGGGAGACCACCGGCGTCCCGCGTCTTATCAACCGAATCGCAAACATCGCAGTAGAACACGCCCTGCAAGAAAGCAAAGGGAAAATCGGGGCCGCGGCAGTGAAACGGGCTGCTTCCAAAGTCAGCGCCTCTCGCAGCGACTGGAAAGAAGCGGCCGGTCCGCAGCGGCTTTCTCCTCGCCTCTCCGTGCTGATATTGCTTTTGGTTTTGTCTGTAGGATTATACAATTATTACAATCCTGACTGGCTCAGTTCTCTCTATGGCACGGAGCATGCCGAGACCCGTTCCAATCCAGCTCAACCGCAGTTTGCGCTGAAACTGGGCGCCTTCCTTCAGCGGGAGCAGGCGGATGAGTTCCGCGAGCGACTTGCAAAAGAGGATCTCAAGGCCGCCGTTGCGGCGAAGGATCTCGGAGATGGATGGATTCTCTACCAGGTGCGATTGCCGGGTCCGTATACTCAGGATGAGGCGATCAACGTCATAGGCCACCTGCACAGGATCGGAATACAAGAAGTGGAAAAACTTCCCATCAGCCCCAACAAGAGCAACTAAGTATCCTCATCGGCCTGGTACAACACCTCCAGGGACAGCTTGTCTTTTCGGTGCCTATTGAATAAAATACATCATTTGCCGTAGAGCCTGAACAGACCCGGTATTCTATGAGTTCTGAGTTATTAGAGAATACGCAAGGGAAGAGACAGCCCCTTCGGATACTCGACGAAGTCGCCGAGCTGCAGGCGCGGCTGTCCCGTATCGAATCCTTGATCCAGCAGGCTGCCGCCCTGGCGCTCCAGCAGGCGCGGCGGGCTGATGAGGTCCAGAAGACTTTCGAAGCAACAGTGGCTGCATTAGAGGCTCAGCTTCGGGAGAAGGAAAGCAAAGCCAATCAAGAAGACTCCGGCCTGGGAGAACAGGATCAGGGCCTTGCGACTCGGATCCAAGATTTGGAAAATCAACTGCGGGAAAAAGAGGGGCTCCTGGAGATTCGCAACGGCGAGCTTAAGGATCTCAGATCGAAGCTTGAAGAGGCTGCAGCCCTGGCGGCTGCAGAAACCAAGCGAACGCAGGATGTCGAGCAGAATTTCGAGGCGAACGTAGCAGCGCTGAAGACGCAGCTAGGTGAGAAAGAGGAATTATTGAGTCAAAAGGGCGCTGCTCTCAAAGAGATGGAAGAGAGCCTGACCGGGTTGGAAGAAAACCTGTTTAGCCAGATTCGTATCCTGGAGACCCAGTTGGAGGAGATGGTTCATAAGTCTGATTCTCAGACACCGGAACCGGCAAAACCTGAAACACCGGAACCGATGAAAAAAGAGAGCACCTCCCGCAAGTCCCCGAAGCGAAGCTGAGAGATCGATAAGTTCAAGTTGAAAGGGAGCGCGACATGGCCATACCGCAGACCCCGCTAAAGTTAGAAGGAACTTCGCCCCAGACGGAAGATTCTCCCGTCAAAAGACTGCAGGAAAAACTAACTCTCAAAATCCAGAACCTGGGTAACCGGGTGAAGGAAACGGAGAAGGTTTTGGAGACTGGCGGCACAATGCTCAGGCTCAAGCCCGGAGAGTCGGCGGCCGACATCGACCAGTTAAAAGAGCAGGTTGCCTACGCCGAGGACGTAAAGCAGATTATGAACCAGATCCACGCGGCGAAGGATCTGGATCAAATATTTGTGGGATTGAGAGAGGGGATCCTTGGGCTCCTGGGCGCCGAACGTCTCACGCTTTATGCCGTGGATTACGACAAAAAGGAGATCTACTCCAAATTTTTGGACCCTGACACGCTCAAAGACATTAAAGAAATCCGTGTCCCCGTTAACGAGCAGAGCATTGCCGGGTTTGTCGCCAAAAACACAAAAACGGTCAATATCACCGATGCCTACAACAAGGGTGAGCTCACAAAGATCAGCCCGGTGCTTTCCTTCGACAGTTCCTGGGACCAGAAGATAGGGTTTCGCACCAAGCAGATACTGACTGTCCCGCTCTTCTCCAGCGACAACTTGCTGACTGGAGTCATGCAGCTCGTCAATAAAAAAACCGGCGACCGTTTTACCAAGGAGGATGAAGAGAGAGTTCAAGAGATCGCTACCACGCTGGGGATTGCCTTCTACAATCAGTACCAATTGGCCAGGAAAAAACCCACCAGGTTCGACTACCTCATCTCTTCAGGCCTGATCACCCAGGTCGAACTAGATGCGACCATCAAGGAGGCCAGAGAAAAGCAAAAAGAGATCGAGTCCCTCCTGATGGAAAAGTACAAGACCCCCAGAAAAGAGATCGGGAAGTCTCTCAGCCTCTTTTATAAGTGCCCCTTCCTAGAGTTTGACGAGAGGGTCTTTATCCCGCCGGATTTGGTAAAAAATATCAGCCTCAACTATCTCAAAGCCAATTACTGGATCCCGCTGCGCCGCAGTGAAGATTCGGTTGACGTGTTGATCGACGATCCCTACTCGTTTCAAAAACTGCAGGACGTCAAGCGGCTTTTCCCGGTAAAGGAGGTCAAATTTTTCGTCGCGCTGAGGGATGATATTCTCAAATTTGTCAGCTCGGTGGCAACAGATCTCGACCCGAACGTCCCCAAGCAGTCCATCGCGGCCATTCTCGGAGAACTGACTACGGAGGATCAAGCGAAACCGGAAGAGGCGGCAGCGGGTGTCATTGACGAGAACGATAGCGCAGTCGTTCGTCTTGCCAACCAGATTGTCATCGATGCCTATAAAGAGGGGGCCTCAGATATCCACATCGAACCCAATTCCGAAAAAAGGGAGACCCTGATCCGCTTCCGCGTCGACGGGAGTTGTCATGAGTACCAAAAAGTGCCGCCGAGTTATCGTAGGGCCTTGGCCTCCCGCTTTAAGATCATGGCCCGCTTAGATATCTCGGAGCGCCGCAAGCCCCAGGATGGAAAGATCAAATTCA
>Ga0155933_1044_pt1 | contig 12240 bp, 11 predicted proteins | sample RifCSPlowO2_02_FD_107587 | JGI IMG/M metagenome (GOLD analysis project Ga0155933, IMG submission 107587) | Deltaproteobacteria bacterium RIFCSPLOWO2_02_56_12 | reverse complement strand
CACGGCGCAGAAGCAAAGCCTGACCACCCTCGAAGTGCTTCGTTCGCACATCTTGCAGCAAGGCGACCACGTCATGCATTTTGATTTCGCCCATCATGGTCTAGAGTATATAACAAGTTATCAACCGGGGAAAGTCTTCGCTGTCTCGGATAATCCACACCGTCAGAACCGTCGCACGCCCTCGCTGCGTTTCTAGCGGAAAACGCAGAACGTAAACCTCACCATGACCGTTGTTCCCGAGTGGCTCGGCCTCGTCCGAGTTCTCGGCTGCCGCAAGAATGGCTTGACGCAACCCTTCCGGGTTGGCCAGCGTAATACCGAGGACCGACTCGAAAACCCGCGCTTTATGGTGCCCCTCCCAATGTCGAGGGTTCAACACATAATCCTCGATCTTCGTGCCGAGATCGGCGTGGTCGCCGTTGGGGAGCTTCATCATTCATCGGTTTGCCAGATTGCGCACCGAGGTGTCAAGACACACGGGCTCCCGCGCGACGTCGACATCAAGCGAATGCCGTCGACCATTATCCGTGGGTAAGCTCGCAATGCCTCAAAAACCTGGCCGTCGAGAAGACGGCGGGTATGCCCAATCCCAGATTCAAATATCTGAGATCTGAAATCTGCTATTTGGGATTCCTCGCGTAGCGAGGACAAGACCAAGAGCTATCTTCCGAGAAAGCTCAAAGAGAAAGATTGGTTTGATTAACTAGACGTTCAGCGCTGACTGCAGATAAGTCAAAAGTCAGGCCTGACCCCAACTCCATGTGTCTTAGCGGAGCGATCATCATCCCACGACGATGAGCCGCGCACCGTAGAGTTTACATAAGGGCAGGCGTTATACTGAAAATCTTTTGTTCTCTTTCTTGGCTTTCTTCGCCGCCCTTTTTTCCATTAGGCTCTTCTGGGGTTTCTTTTTCTGGTCTTTCTTCCTGTCTTGTCCTTTGCTCATGGTATTCGCTCCTTATGATCTAGTTTGATAGGTTGCGCGGAACACCGCACGCCCGCGCATCGTTATTGCCACCCCAACTCCTCAACCACGCTAATTAGCCGCCTATTCTACTCGCAAAAATTGGGGCGTCAAATGGTATTTTTGTGGAACGAAAATCGTGTTCGTGGCTCGTGATTGAAAATTTCGGAGAATTTCAGGGTCAGGCTTGCATAGGTGAATAACGGCGGCTTTGACGGAAGGAACGGGTACGGGGTTTTCTTTTTACAGCGCGATCGTTTCAATCCGCCGGATTTCTTCGGTGGAGAGCGCGAGCTGTTCGGCCTGGAGGTCTTCTTTCATATGTTGCCGGCTCGTGGTTCCGGTCAACGGGAGCATGCCGATCTGCATGGCAAACCGAAAGATGATCTGCGCGGGACCGGTACCTAACCGTTTGGCGATCGTTTGAATTTCCGGGTCGGCAAGGACTTCTCTATTGGCGGTTAACAGCGAAAAGCCTTGATAGATGATGCCATGGGCTTGGCAAATCTCCCTGACCTCTTGGTCCCATCCGAGCGCGGCAAAACACCGGTTTTGCACCACCATGGGTTTATGATTCGCCTGTTCGCACAGCTGTGTGAGTTGTCCGGCCGTGACATTGCTGATGCCGATTATTTTGGTTTTTCCTGATTGATAGAGCCCTTCCATGGCCGCCCACACTTCCCAATCCGCTTCCCCCAAGCCCTGCCGCGAATAGGGCGCGTGTAAGACGTAGGAGTCAACGTACTCGGTGCCTAGATGGGTCAACGATCTGTCAAAGGACTGTCTTACCTGGGTGGCGAGATCGGCCGAGGCATCGTAGGGGGTTCGACCGCCTTGGCCCCCGACCGGGGTAAACTTGGTTTGGAGAAACAGGGTGTCTCGTTTGATGCCTTTCTTTTCGAGCGCCTGTAGGGCTTCACCCACCAGGGCTTCCTGGTAATGGATCAGTTGATTGGCCGTGTCGATGGCCGTGAAGCCTGACGCCACGGCTAATTGCACCAGTTGGGTCGTGGCCTCTTTTTTCCAAGCCGTGCCATACATAAAAGAAGGCAGAGGAACGTGGTTATAGGCGGTCAAGGTCATGTTGTTTCCTCCAACTCGAAACCTGCGCCGCCGCCACGCAACAAGCCGCGCCCAAGCATCGTCCGCTCGACCTTTGCATCATAAAGTTTCATCAACTGAGCCTTCACGAGATCGCCTTCGATCACACCGAGAGCATGGGCGATGGCTTGCAAGGTGGCCATCCCTTCCGGTCGATGTTGCGCGCGAAGATGAAACTTCGAAATGTCCGGAGCGCTGATCTTCACCCTTGGTACGTCCTTCAATTCACGATGCCGGGAATGAACTTTCCTCGCCTGGCGCCAGGTCCCGTCGGGAACAAGGAGTTGAATCGGCCTCCCGTCTTGCGCCACAAGCTCATGATCCAATTCCACGGCATCAACGGAGGGGTAGAACAAAAAAGTCCGATACCGATCGGTTAGGAGATCACTCAGATCGAGCGGTTCCCTTGTTTCCCCTCGTACCCGCATCTTGCTATTCACGAGCGCTCTTAGCGCGAGCCGGCCTGTGTTGCTGCTTCGCTTCAGCTCATTCACGTGAACGATAAGACAAACCCTGGTTTTGAAATCGAGCCTCGGTATCGAGTCGCAGATACAGAGAGTCCGGGTCAAATAGCAAATCGGACAGGGGTCTTTTGTTCTCATCGAGTCAGTTTAAGTTTCCTTTGACTTTCCGGTTTCCAAGACATAGCCGCGGTGGCAGATTGCCAGCGCCATGGGGGCGTTTTGCTCGACAAGCAAAACCGTCACGCCCTCTTTGTTGATCTGTCTATAGCTCCCCTCTTCCACGCCGCCCTACGTATCACGTTTCCGGAATTCCGGAAACGTGGAAATGTTAGTATCTCTGTCGTCGCCCTCGTTCCGGAAGTCTTACTATGCTAAAATCTTAGACTATGGCTCTCAACATAGTTTCACCTGGGAAAGAAAAATCCCTGTTAGACCGTATGCAGGCCTTGGGTGTCCGGGAGCAGGACATCGAGGAACAATTTGTTCGCTCTTCGGGAGCCGGCGGTCAGAAGGTCAACAAGTCGTCTACCTGTGTTGTGCTCCACCATCGACCCACGGGCGTTCGGGTGAAATGCCAAAGAGAGCGCTCACAGGCTCTCAATCGTTTCTTGGCTCGAAGAATCCTGCTGGACAAAATCGAGGCGAAGCTAAGAGGAGCCCATACCGCGAAAGCGCAAGAGATTTCGAGGATCCGCCGCCAGAAAAGAAAGCGCTCACGACGCGCCAGGCTTAAGCTGCTCGCGGATAAGCGCCACCAGGCGGAAAAGAAATCTGCACGGGCCGGCGTGCGGCCTGAACACTACGACGATTGAGCGCGGAAGACCTGGTCGTGTTCGTGGACTTTTTCCTTGACCTTGATCCCGACGACCTTGCCCTTCTCGGCGCGTGGGACGTCCTGGTGTTCGATCTGAATGGAATCCACGCTCTGGGTGAAGTCGGTGTGTTTTCCTCTAACGTGGATCACATCCCCGACCTTGAGTTCACCGCCGGTGAGTTCGATGATGCCTACGCCTAGATGGGAATAGTAGTGGGTGATCCGGCCGACGAGCTTTTCTTCTGCCTTGGCAGCCATAAGGAACCCTCCTTATTGTAATCGCTTAAGGTCCTAGGATCGAATCTTCATATCCCAGACGAGGATCTTCTCATCCGGCCGGGCCTTCCAGATAACGTTGCGCGCAACCCCGTATACCTCCGCCAGGTTGTATAAAGGAACAAAGGGTGCGTCCTCCATCACGATCCGGCCCGCCTCCTGAAGCAGGGCGACCCGTTTTTTCTGATCCCCTGTGCTCTGCTGCTCTTTCATCAGCCGGTCGAACTCAGCATTGCTGTAACCGATTCGCTTTGTCACACCCGAGTGGAAGTACTGATCATAGAATGTGTCTGTATCAACGAAGGGCCTGCCCACGTAGTAGAAGGGGAGTTTGCCACCGTTCACGCCGTCTTTCCCCCAGAAGATCACAAACTCCTGCGAGACCGGCTCGGTTTTAATGCCGCCCTTGAGGAGCTGATCGGCGATGACCTGGCAGATCTCCCTCGCCTTAGGATAGCGGTCGGGAGAAAAATAGAGCTTCACCTCAACCCCATTCGAAAAACCTGCCTTGGCCAGAAGCTCTCTGGCCTTCTTGGGATCATTAGGATAGCGCTTCAAGTTAGGATCATAGCCAATCACGTGAGACGGGACGGGGCCGTCCACCATATAGCCGTTACCGTCATAGATATATTTGATGATCGCCTGAGGGTCGATGCAATAGTTAACGGCCTGGCGGACAAGCTTATTATCGAAGGGCTTCAACGTGCAATTCATGGCCAGGAAATACATTCTCAGCCCGGCCACCTTTTCAACGCGCACGCGCGGATGGCTCTCCAAGCGGGGAATCTCATCCACCGGCACATTGTTGATCACATCTCCTTGCCCTGCCAGGAGTCCCGCAACGCGCCCGGCCTCTTCTCCGACTTTCCTGTAGACCACCTCCTTGATCTCCGGCTTGGGCCCCCAGTAATCGTCGTTTCGGGTCAGAACCAGGTTCCCGTCCCTCTGCCAACTCACAAACCTGTAGGGCCCAGTTCCTATCGCGTGCTGGTCCATCTGATCCCCGTACTTATCTGCCGCCGCCTTGCTTATCATAAATCGGTTGTGGAGCCGGTCGAGAAAAACAGCGCTGGGCGTCTTGGTGGCGATGATCACGGTGTGGTCATCCGGCGCCTGCATCTCTACCACATCCCGGAAATTCGATCGCTGCAGGCTCGCCTTGTCGGTTTTCATGCGGTTGATGGAGAAGATCACGTCCTTGGAGGTAAAGGCGGCTCCGTTGTGGAAGCGAATGCCCTTTTTAAGACGAAATACCCACTTCTTTCCCTGAAACTCCCACGACTCGGCCAGCACACCGTAGAATTCCTTTTTGGCGTAGTCCACCTCCACCAGGGGCTCCAGGATGTGCTGCCATATCCCGTAGGTCGGGCTGGCGCTGTGAGCGTAGGGATTGAGGCTGTCGGCTGAGACGCTGTGAAGGACAGCCACCCGGTCTTTCGATGCGGCATAAACCTGCCGCGCAAACGCCGGCGCCATCAGGGAGCCTAAACCGAAAGCTGCGCTTTGTTTGAGAAACTGCCTGCGATTCATTGCCGATTTTTCTCTTGCCATAAAACCCCCCTTGTTTTCTATCGTTGTCCTCTTAATTTCGGATCCAAAATGTCGCGCAGGCCGTCTCCTAAAAGATTAATGCCAAAGACGGTTACGAAGATAGCGATTCCGGGAAAGATCGTCAACCATGGGGCGCGATACATGTAACTGCGTCCCTCGCTGAGCATCGAGCCCCAAGTGGGGATGCTCGGCGGCACCCCCAGGCCAAGAAAACTCAGGCTCGCCTCGGCGATGATGACAATCGCCATGGCAAAGGTCGCGATAACCGTGACGCTGGCAAGCGTATTGGGAACAACGTGCCTGAAAAGTATATAGAAATCCCTCCCACCCAGGGCGCGAGCGGCGACAACAAAATCGCGCTCTTTGAGAGAGAGCACCTCGCCCCGCACCACGCGGCAGTACTGCACCCAGCGGGTCAGCATCAGCGCCAAGATGAGGTTTAGCAGCCCCTGCCCGAGAAAGGCCATCAGGGCTATCGCGAGGAGCAGAAAAGGAAAGGCGAGAAAAATTTCGCTGATTTTACTGATGACCTCGTCCGTGAGGTCGCCGAAATAGCCCGCCAGCGCGCCGAGAAAACATCCCATGAAGCCGGCAAGGACTACCGTGGTAGCTCCCACGAGAAGAGAAATCCGTGAGCCGTAAATGATCCTGCTCAAGATGTCGCGACCCAGGTTATCGGTGCCAAGCCAATGAGGGTCGGATCCCTGGATCCCCCGACTGGGAGGCTGCAGCCGATGCTCAAGCCTTTGCTCCTGCGGGTCATAAGGCGCTAGAAAAGGCGCCACCAAGCCGCAAACCAGCAACAGCAAAAGAATCGCCCCGCCCACCCAAATCTTTAAGTAGCGCATCCGAGCCATTAGAGTTTGATCCTCGGGTCCACCAGCATGTAAAGCAGATCGACCAGCAGATTGACCGCGAAGTACATCATGGCAAAGAAAAAGATCAGCCCTTGGGCCAGCTTGTAATCTCTGACAGAGATGGCTTGGATGAGCAGATCGCCGATTCCAGGAAAAGAGAAGACGGTTTCGGTGATGACAGCGCCGTTGAGAAGCGCCCCCAGTTGAAGACCGAGAATCGTAATGATCGTAATCATGGCATTGCGCAGAATGTGACGCCAAATCACGGCCCTTTCGCTTAGCCCTTTGGCCCTGGCTGTCGTGATGTAATCCTGGCGCATCACTTCCAGAATGCTGGAGCGGGTGATCCGGGTGACGATGGCGGCCAGACTCGTCCCCAGAGTGATCGCCGGCATGAAGAGATGCTGGACAGCGCTCCAGAAGGCGGGAAAATTTCCCGTGATCAGGCTATCCACCAGATAGAGACGGGTGATGGTCTCGAGCTGGATCCCATACTCGATCCTGCCGGCGACCGGAAAGAGGTTGAACTGCCCGCCCAGGAAATAGATCAGCATGATCCCAAGCCAAAAATTAGGAAGGGAGACTCCCACCAAGGCCAAGCCCATCCCCGCATGATCCAAAAGCGAGTCGTGCTTGATGGCGGAGTAGACCCCTATAGGAATCGAGATAAGGATGGCGACTAGGAGGCTGGACAGAGCGAGTTCACAGGTAGCGGGCAATCGCTCAAAGACCAGTTTCGTAACCGGCTCGCCGAACTTGAGCGATTTGCCGAAGTCTCCCCTCACCGCATGTGAGAGAAACTCCCAGTACTGCACCAGAATCGGCTGATCCAGTCCCCACTCGTGGCGCGTACGCTGAATCTCGGCCTCGGTAGCGTCGTCCCCCAAAAGCAGACTGATGGGATCGCCCGGAGCAATGTGCATGAGAAAAAAAACCAGCAGCGAGATGCCCAAAAGAACGGGAATCGCCCCGATGAATCTACGTCTCAACATCGTACCGTAATCCTGAGAAAAACCATGAGGCGATCCGAGAGACAGCCATCGGGAACCGGCGGAGAATCAACGACAGCACAAGCAATCCAAGACGGATAGCTTCCCTTCAACCCTTTAACCGCTTTTCATAGAGTCATAGTCCGATCTGCGCGAAGGATTGATCAAGCGTTTTGAGCGCCTGGTCGATGTGATCCCTGGTGACATTGAGAGGCGGAGCGATGCGGATGACATTACCCATCAGGCCTCCCCTGCCGATCAGGAGTCCGTTCGCCTTGGTTCGTTCGAAGAGTCTCTTTACCGCCCCGGCATCCGGCCGCTTATTTTCCCCCACGAGCTCCAATCCCTGCATCAACCCCATGCCCCGAACATCCCCAATGAGGGGATACTTCTGTTTCAGCGCCTCCAGCCCCTCCCTCAACCGCTGTCCCATCACACGCGCGTTTTCGACGAGATTCTCTTCTTCGATAACCTGTATGGTTGCCAGAGACGCAGCACTGGTCACCGGGTTTCCGCCGAAGGTCGAGATCGACATGCCCTTCATGCTGTCAGCAACCTCCGGCGTGGCGATGGTCGCCCCGATCGGGACGCCGTTAGCCATCCCCTTGGCAAAGGTCATGATGTCCGGCTCTACACCCCAGTGCTCTATGCCAAACATCTTTCCGCCGGTCCTGCCCCAACCGGTTTGCACCTCGTCGCAGATAAAGAGTCCGCCGTACTTGCGCACGATCGCGACGACCTCCTTAAAATACTCCCTAGGGGGCGTAATGATGCCGCCGATCCCTTGAATCGGCTCGGCGAGAAAGGCGGCGATGCGGCCGGTGGTGGCCGTCTGAATCGCCTCCTCGATGTCTTTCGCGCATTTGAGATTGCAGCTCGGATAGGTGAGGCCGAAGGGACAGCGGTAGCAGTAGGCGTTGGGGATGTGGTGGATGCCGGGCACCGGAGTAAGGTTGAGGCGCCAGGCGGAGTTGGCGGTCAGACTCATGGCCAAGTGGGAGCGGCCGCTGTAGCTGTGACGCAGCGCGATGACATCCTGGCATTTGGTGTGGAGCTGGGCGACTAAAACCGCGGTCTCGTTCGCCTCGGTCCCGCTGTTGGTGAAGAACGATTTCTGCAGCCGCCCCGGGGTGATCTCGGCCAGCTTCTCCGCCAGGCGAACGTGGGGCTCGTTCGGATAGAGGGTGGAGAGATGCTGGAGCTTGTTGGTCTGTTGCTGAATTGCCCCGGTGACCTTCTCGTTGCAATGGCCGACGCTGATGGTCACGATGCCGCCGAAGAAGTCGAGGTACTCCCTGCCCTCAATGTCGTAAACACAGCTCCCTTTGGCGTGTTCAACCACCAGCGGCTCTTCGTAGTAGTTGGCGACGCAGGAAAAGAGATACTTTCGATGCTTTTCAATGATCTCTTGTTTTTTCACCTGAACCTCTTATCGCCTACCGACGCTAGCCAATCCGGCTATGGCTGTCAATAAGAGCAATCTCTCCACGATTCGTTAATCGTTATTGGTTACTCGTTAATGGTTATTTGAACGAATACACGAATAGACGAGTAACGAATAACTAGTCGCGCTTTCCCGGCCCATAGATGACTCTTCCGGGCCTGGCGCCGGTGTGGTCTCCGTTTTCGATCACGATCGCTCCGTTCACCAGGACATAGTTGATCCCTTTGGGATACTGCTTGGGGTCCTCGTAGGTAGCCCTATCGGCGACAGCATCCGGATCCAGCACAACAATGTCGGCCCAATGGCCTTCTCTGAGAAGGCCGCGATCTTTTAGCCCCAGGACCTGTGCCGGCAGAGAAGTCATCTTACGGACTGCCTCTTCCAAGGCAAGGACTTTTTCCTCGCGCGTATATTTTCCCAGGACTCTGGGATTGGTGCCGAAACTGCGCGGGTGCGGCTTGCCCGGATAGTTCAGATTCAGGGCGCTGCCGTCCGATCCTATCGAGACCCAGGGAACTCTCATGACAGTTTTGACGTCTTCCTCAGACATGGTGTGGTGAACTCCGTAGATAAAGGTCCCCTCTTCGAAGATAAGATCAAAGCAGGTGGCCACCGGATCCCGCCCCCGAATCTCAGCGATCTGCGCGATGCTCTTTCCCTCGAACGCTTTTAAAGCGGGCGTATCAAAGCGGGATGCGACAACACCCTCCCAACCACCATGCTCATTGATGTACTGGTCGAACTCCGGATCAGCGATAACCCGCTCGCGGAAGGCCGGATCCTTAAACCGGGGGATGGTCTCACTCCAGGGAGCGTTCTGCACCCAGCGGGGAAAGAGCCTGCGCCAGGGATGCTGCATAGCAGTGTAGGGATACTGGTTGGCAGTGATCTCCAGTCCCTCCCGGCGCGCCTCCTCGATCTGCTGAATGACCTCGCGCACGCGACCCCAGTTGCTCTTGGCCCGCATCTTGAGATGGTAGATGTGCACTGGGATCTCTGCTTCCCGGGCAACCCGGATCGCCTTTTCCAGCTCTTCAAAGATATCGAAACCTTCGCTGCCCAGATGAACTCCGTAGTAACCGCCGTAGCCCTTTACCACCTTGGCCATCTCGACCACCTCATGCGGATTTTCCGGTCCTTTCGCATGCCACGCGGCAGTGAGACCCAAAGCGCCCTCTTCCATAGCCTGGGCAACCAGGCGGTTCATCTTTTCCTGCTCTTCACGGGTAGCGGGCCGCTCCTTATAGCCAACCACTACCTGCTTGACCTGTTGGGGAGAAACTCCGGAGGCGACATTGATCGCAATACCCCCCTTCATCACGCGTTCAAAATAGCCGGTAAAAGTGCTCCAATCAGTCTCAATGCCGTTGCGTCGTCTATGCTCGACGCGGTACTCCTCCAAAACGGGTCCCGCAAGCGGGGCGACAGATTGGCTCTCACCGATAATGTCCAGAGTCACCCCCTGGCGCACCTTGCTCTCGGCATTGCCATCAGCGATCAGCGGCTGATCGCTGTGAGTGTGCATGTCGATGTATCCGGGGGTCACCACCAGCCCCTTGGCGGAAATGGCCCGGTTGCCTGAAGCGGGGTTCATTTTTCCGATACTCGCGATCTTTCCGTCCTTGATCGCAATGTCGCCGTAGAACCAGGGATTACCCGTGCCGTCGATCAATCTGCCGCCATGAATAACGATGTCGTAAAGCGTCATAGAATGCTCCCGTCCCTAAGAGCCCTATACCACCGCCCTCCCGTGGGGACAAGTTGGATGATCTAGGAAAGCCCGGCAGGGCGGCGGAACAGATACCAGACGAGAAAAAAACCCGCGAGCGAGATCAGCGCCATAGCGAAGAATCCGCCTTCGTAGCCAAATCCCTCGATCAGCAATCCAGCCAAGAGGGGTCCCAGGATGGTTCCTGCCGAGTTCGAGGCGCGGGCAAGGCCGAGACCAACCCCTTTGGTCTCTTTGCCGGCCGATTCCAAAGCGCACGTTATGGAGCCTACGTTGGTGAAGCCAAAACCCATAGTCATCAGTGAAAGCGGAATAAGCAGGCCAAGGAAACCGGTGCCGTAGGATTCCAGGAGAAACATCGGCACGCCGATCAGCACTCCGGCCAGAATCACGCGCGCGGTGCCTATCCGGTCGCAAAGCCATCCCCCGATCAGCCGGCCAAAGGTATCGGTCAGGCGGGAGATCCCAACAATGGTCCCAACCACATGAAGGCTCAAGCCACGGCCGGCCACAGCCAGAAAGGGAAAGGCCACCCGAGTAACTCCACCCAGGAACAAGAAGGCCTGGAACATGGCCAGGCAGGCTGCCAGGAACGGCGGCCGGCGCAAAAGCGTTCTCGCCTCGCTCCACAAAGGTCGGGAGCCGGCTGCAATCGGCTTACTGACTCCGTGTCTGCCGGCGAGCAGAATAAAAACCAGCGCCAAGACCTGGGGGAGGGCATAAAGAAAGAAAAGCGCGCCCGCTCCCCAGCGCGTTCCGACTATCCCGCCCAATGCCGGGCCCAGAGTGAATCCAATTCCCGCAGCGGAAGCTACCAGCCCCTGCGCCCGGCCCTGCCGCGAAGGAGGAAATAGATCAAAGGCGGTTTTGCGCAGACAAAGGCCGAACATCGCCTCAGTAAACCCAAGCACGGCCCAGATGCCAAGAAAGAGAGGCATGACATCGCGCACGAAGAGACCGAGAACGCTCGCCGCGAGGCTGACAGCGAGGGCCACGACCAGCAATGACCAAGCACTGAAATAGGTTGCCAGGAGACCGGACAATAGATCAGAAGAGATGCGCCCCAATCCGTTGATCACGAGGGGGACGCCCACCAAAGCGGTGGAGAAGCCTTGCGCCTTCATGAAAAAGGGCGCCAGCATAGCGGCCCCGGATGAACCCGATGCCTGGAGGATTGCAGCTAAGGCGTAGAAAACGAACGACGAGATCTGCATCGAATTGGCCTGCCAGAATCCTTGCTACACCGAAAGCTATGGAACGATCAACTGCCACCATCCCATTTTCCTTTTTTAGCGGGAAAGGCGAGAGCTTTTTCCAGCCGTTTGAGAAAAAGGGACCGGGGTATCTCTTTGGCGCCGAGACTGAGGAGATGTTCTGTCGTCACCTGAGCATCGATCATATGAAAGCCCCACGCCTTTAACTGCCGAACCAAGACAGCTAGGGCCACCTTTGAAGCATTGGATTTGCACGAGAACATGGACTCACCAAAAAAGCATTTTCCCAGCGACACGCCATATATCGCTCCCACCAATTCTCCTTCAAACCAGCTCTCGGCGGAGTGAGCAAAGCCAAGTTCATGTAGACGGATATAGGCCGCCTGCATCTCCGGCGTGATCCAGGTCCCATCTTGTCCTCTGCGCGGGACAGCAGCGCACGCTCGGATCACAGACTCGAAGGCGTTATCAAACGTGACTTTAAACACCCCCTTGTTGAGGATTTGGCGGAGACGGCGAGAGATATGGAACTTCTCAAGTTCCAGCACCAAGCGGGGATCCGGGGACCACCACAGGATAGGCTGTCCCTCGCTGTACCACGGAAAGATCCCCAGCTTATAGGCGAGCAGGAGCCGCTCGCTGCTCAAGTCCCCGCCCACGGCCAGCAACCCATCCGGCCCGGCATGATCCGGCGGAGGAAAGATGAGTTCGTCTATCAGGCGATAAACAGGCATAGAATATGAATACCATTGTAACCCTAACGGCGAATTTTTCCACAGGGACCCCCTATCCCTTCGCTCCGCGGCCTCCCGTAGCGACCCCTCCGGGACTTGCTTG
>Ga0155933_1203_pt1 | contig 13032 bp, 16 predicted proteins | sample RifCSPlowO2_02_FD_107587 | JGI IMG/M metagenome (GOLD analysis project Ga0155933, IMG submission 107587) | Deltaproteobacteria bacterium RIFCSPLOWO2_02_56_12 | reverse complement strand
GGGGGTGGTGAAGGGTGTTGATTATTCGCGTGCAAAGATTGTCTATAGGCCAGCCAGCATTGTACTCAGCAGCAATACCGCAGGAAGAAAGGTCGTCAATCTTAAATGGTGAGTCAACAGGGATGGGGCTAGGGCTTGAAGAAAAAGGGGACATTCTACTTTTTGTCGAACCAGGCGCTCTGGCCGGTGGCTTGCCAGCGACGGCTGCCTTCAGCGTTGAGCCTCTTGTAACCCGTAACCATATAGGTTACACTTAACCGGTGATTACGAGCTTCAAACATAAAGGTTTGGAGCGGTTCTTCACCACAGGGAGCAAGGCCGGAATTCAGCCCAACCATGCTGAACGCCTGCGGTTGATCCTAGGCCGGTTGAATGCTTCCACCGATCCGAAAGATATGAATCTACCTGGGCTGGACCTGCATGGATTGAGGGGCGACCGGAAAGGCACTTGGTCGGTGAAGGTTAGCGGTAACTGGCGTGTCACCTTCACCTTTGCTGGCAAGAACGCGGAAAACGTCAATTACGAGGATTATCATTGAGGTGAAAGTATGTTGATGCACAACCCCCCCCATCCCGGCGAGGTGCTCAGAAAGCTGTGTCTGAGGCCTTTGGGTTTGAGTGTTACGCAGGCAGCTAAGGCTTTGGGCGTGAGCCGCAAAACCTTGTCCAGCATCCTGAATGGCCGGGCAGGGATCAGCCCTGAGATGGCCGTCCGCCTGTCGATGGCGTTCGACACCACAGCGGAAAGTTGGCTGAATCAGCAGGTTCAGTACGATCTCTGGCAGGCGGAGCGGCGACGAAGCAAATTGCGCGTGGCTCGATTGTCAGCGGCTTAAGACGAAAAAGGGGACATTGTGCTTTTTGTCTAACCAGACACTTCAGCCGGTGATGTCATCCTCATGGATTGGCAGATTGAAAGGACTATAATCTACGAGTGGCATTTGAGTGGGATCGGCGCAAGGCGGCGGTGAATCTGGCAAAGCATGGGGTTCGGTCTGACGATGAACAACATGAAACGTAGAGGCCAAAAACAACAGTGATGAATTGCGTCCCGAGTACGAGTTTGACCACTCGAAATCCGTTCAAGGAGGGCTCAAATGGCTGAGAGAATAGTTTCGATGCATGCGGCTTATAAGAGCGGGAAGGAAATCGTCGACGGTTTTCTGGCGCGGCCCAACATCGGCGTAGCGCGAAATGCCATTGTCCTGATCCACGGCTATCGCGGTCTGGATGACGGCCATAGGGCCGTAACGCGGAGGTTCGCCAAAGAGGGTTTTGTTTGTCTCTCGCCGGATCTCTTTCACGGCAGGATTTACAACACCCCCGAAGCATGCGCCTTGGCAAAGACCTCGCTGGATATTCCTCGGGCCGTTGAGAGGGTTTGTGACAGCATCGCCTACCTGCGCCGGCTGCCCTACGTGGGGAAAAAGAAGGTCGCCGTGCTCGGTTTTTGTATGGGAGGGGGCTTGGCCCTTTATGCCTTGGCGAAGTCGAAGGGCTTCGACGCCGGAGTCATCTACTACCAGAGCCTCTTTCCCGACCCGGAGGAGCTGCGCGGAATCAAAGCCCCGCTGCAGTGCCACTATGGAACCGAGGATCACAACACCACAAAAAAGGAGATCGAGCTCTTTCGACATGCCCTGGACCGCTACGGCAAGAAATACGTGATCCACATGTACGAAGGGGCGGGGCATGCCTTTCTCAACAACCCTTCGGGAAAGAACGAAGCCGACCGAAGGGCCGCAGAAGAGTCCGTGGCAAAGACCGGCAAGTGGCTAAGAAAGATTTTGTCTTAGGTTTTTTGTTAGACCCCAATGAGGCGGCGAGCTAGTATCGTTCGCTTTCTAAGCGAAGGCCTCGCGGACGAAGAGACTTTCCAGAGGGAGATCGCTTTTCATGAGTCCCTGCTCGATCTGATAGCGGATAAGAGCCCGCATCGTTCTCTTCTCGGTTTCCCCCAGGACGTGGGCATAGGGATCTTCTTCCAGGACCGCCTTCTCCTTCTCGTATCCGGCAATCTCTTCGGGACTCATGTATTTCTTCACCCCTAATTCTTTCGCCTGGCGAAAAGCCTGAATGAGTTTTGCCGGCAGGTCGGGGTGTTTTTCGGCTATCTCTGTCTTCATGGCGATCAGGTGAATGATAGGGTAGATGCGCGTTTGCTTGATATGGCGGATGATCTCCTCGGTATTTTCGAACAAGGGCTTGACTCCGGGAAACTCGCCCATGATTTTAGGCAGCAAGCCGCCGCCGAAAATCCCCAGGTAGCCGATATCTCCTGCCACCAGGGCCGCATGGAGTTTTCCCTCGCTGACAAGTCGGGCGAGAACGGCTTTCTCCTGGCCAAAAGGTGTCGGCGGCTCCAGCCTCTCAACCTTGACAGGCAAGTCCCGGCCGATATAGACCTCTTGCCCGGAAACATACCAGCCCATGTCTGTTGTTTTGAGACCATACTCGTCGAGAAGAAAACCGCGCGCCCACACCACGGCGGTGGCTCCGTAGCGGAAACAGCCGATTTTCTTCCCCTTGAGCTCGCCGGGGTGTTGGAGCTTGCCCTCACAGTAAAAAATATTTCTTTGTCGCGGGCCCCGATCGAAAAAGACCGGTAGAGCGAGAAAACGGGGAGCTTTTTCCCTGCTCCTTAGGAAGGTGGCGGCGGAAAATTCCCCGACGTCGAATTCCCCCTGAGCGAAGCGGTAGTGGCGCTCCCCCGGGGAGGCAAAATCGTGGACGATATCTGCCTGGTAGCCTTCGATGCCGACTTCCCCCTCGACCAGGGCGCGGGTGCGGTAGTCATGGGGCAGGCCGAGCTTGATGTTGGGTTTTTCTTTGGCCATATCTACTCCGAGCGATCGACAAGCGACAATATCTCTTTAAGATTTCTGACGCACTGAAAAGAATCTCGCACCGCCCTCCCGCTTCGGTCCAGCAGCACCCCTGTCAAACCGGCAGCGCTGGCCCCCGCCGCATCTTTGTCCGGGCTGTCCCCAACATGCAGCGCCTCTTCGGGCTTGAGGCGGTAAAGCCCCAGGGCAGCTTGAAATATCTCAGGCGCGGGTTTGGCGAATCCAACCTGGCTCGATATGACGACGGATTCAAACTGAGAGACTATGCCCAGACCGTTCAGGATAGGGAGGAGGCGGGAATCGAAATTCGAGATCACCAGGAGAATAAACCCTCGCTCCCTCAAAGCCGCTAGCGTCTCGACGGTATCGGGATAGAGAGACCAGGAATCGGGCTTGCTGAAATAATGGAAGAGTTCGGAAAAATAGTTGTCGAAGTCAGCAAACTGTCCGTAGGGCTCGAATATTTTTTTTACCAGCTCCTTCCACCATTGCCGCTCCAGACCCTTGATCTCGCGGCCCTCTGCCCCGGGAAAGGCCAGCGGCGGAGCGGAAGAGAAACAGACTCGAAACCGCTCTCTAATCTCTTCGGGTAAAACCTCCATGCCGTGTTTTTTTGCCAGCAGGGCATAGCTCTCCCCGACCGGCCTTGTGGTCTTGATGAGCGTCCCAGCGGCGTCAAAGAAAATTGCTTTTAATGCCATAGTATTGAAACAACTTCATCTTCCATTATAATGAATCCCTATGCAAGGTTCGACCTTGAGGCTTCGTCGTGAGCGCTCAGCCGAACGGCTCACCTCGAAAGGCAAGGATGTTCTCATCATCGTCGATGTGCAGATCGATTTCTGTCCCGGCGGGGCGCTTCCGGTTGCAGACGGGGATAAGGTTGTGCCGGCGCTAAACCGCTATATTGAGAGATTCAAAACGGCGAACATGCCGATCTTTGCCACGCGCGACTGGCATCCTGAAAAGACCGGCCATTTCAAAACTTTTGGCGGCGTGTGGCCGCCTCACTGCATCCAGGGGACCAAGGGGGCGGAGTTTCACCCTGATCTGGCTCTCCCAGATGGTGTAGTTGTTATATCCAAGGGTATGGAATACGAGGAGGATAGCTACTCAGGATTTCAGGGGACAGATGTGAGAGGAATCAAGCTGGCCGAGCTTTTGCGGCAGTGCGGTGCGGTGCGCCTCTTCGTGGGTGGATTGGCGACCGATTATTGCGTCAAGCATACGATTCTCGACAGTATCAAAGAGAGGTTCAAGGCGGTGCTGCTCGAGGATGCGATCAGAGGCGTGGATATCCGGCCGGGCGATTCCGAAAGGGCCATCGCGGAGATGATCCGGGCGGGAGCGGAGAAGAGTAGCGACCTTGCGCGGATCCCGGCGTAAGCTGGGCCGCTTTGACAAAAACCTGGCCGATCATTTTCTTTTTCCCCACACCAGGGTCCAGAAGGCAAATGTTTCAAGACCGAACGGGCCGAAGCCCAAAAACCCCAGGATAGGCATCTCAAAAATGCGCGCCATCGGAGGAACGGGAACCGTGTAGATCCACTTTGTGTAGGCCCAATAGTTCCAAAATTCCCAGAAAAAGCCGCAGCTGTAACCGGCGGCGAGAAAGACAGCAGTCCTGCCGAATTCTCCTGTTTGCCAGTCACGGAGCAGCGAGGGGCGACCCAACCGATCGTTGATCGAGTCGAGCAGAAAGAATGGGCCGACCCATACGGACCAGAAGAATAGTTTAGGGATGATAAACGGGAGAAAGGAGAGGAAGATGCCCAAGACAAGAAAGATAAGAGAAAAATTCCGCCGATGTCCGGGGATCAGGGGCCGAGTCCTGGCCGCTTTTTTCCCCCATGACTGGACGCCGAGCAGATCCGTAGTCTCGTAGAGCGCGGGAATCACCGTGGCGAAAGAGACAATCTTCATGGCGATCTGGATCCATTTTTCCGGCGGCGCGTTGATGTAGAGCCAGTTTTGGATGACCATGTTGTACCATTCGAAGAGATACCAGTAGAAGGCGGAGGCCGGCAGCATCAGGAGGACTTCTCCCGAACGGCTGGAGATTAAGGAATAGCCCCGGAGCCGCAGGTTGAGAGAATCGAGAAGCAGGATATAGCCGCACCAAAATAGCGGGAAGACATATTGGGACCAGGGAAGGATGTGGACGAAACTCAATCCTTCTCCCAGAAGGATCAATAACAATCCGAGCGGACCAAGCAGACGCATGAAAATCCTGTGAGGCTCTTGTCTATTGTCTGACTTATGTTGTTTAATGTCCATAGGGGGTGAGAGAGAAAAATGAGCAGTGAGGTGTTGAAGGCAGAGAATCCTTTCAGCGAAGAGCTCGAGATTGCGGTGAGGGCGGCAAAGGAAGCGGGAGCGATCATTATGGTCCTTTTCGGCAAGGATTATCGGATCGAAGAGAAGAGCAAGGGCAATCCCGTGACCACCGCGGACCTCGAAGCTAATCGCAAAATCCGGGAGATTATTCGGGGACGTTATCCCGAGGATGGATGGCTCTCCGAGGAGGACAAGGACGACCTCAGAAGACTCGGCTCTTCTCGTGTGTGGGTCGTCGATCCCATCGATGGGACTAAGGAATTTATTGCTGGTGTGCCGCAGTTCGCTGTCTCAGTCGGTTTAGTGGTGGAAGGACAACCGGTCCTGGGAATCGTCTACAACCCGGTCAAAGAAAAGCTCTACCGCGCAGTCAAGGGGTGCGGGGCGTTTTTGAATGATCAGCCGATTCACATCTCTCAGCGCGAAAAAATGGAAGGCGCGTTTCTGCTCGTCAGCCGCTCGGAGCCGCGCCGGAAGTTTCAGCCGTTCGCCGATCTTTGCCGGCTGGAGCCCATCGGCAGTATCGCTTATCGCCTGGCTATGGTGGCGGCGGGAGAGGGAGACGGGACGCTGACCTTTCGTTCGCTCCACGAGTGGGATGTCTGCGCCGGGGCGTTGATCGTGGAGGAGGCGGGAGGTGTGGTAGTGAACGGAGGCGGTCGCGGACTGGTTTTTAATCAGGAAGATACCCGGTATCGAGGGATTGTCGCCTCCAACGAGATCCTGACACCGAACCTCCAGGGGATGTTGGCGAGAATTCTGGCCGAGAAAAGGTGAATTTTTCGCCTGATTTGGCTATTGTGGATTTGTTGGTGCAGAAATGGGGCGATGTGTTTACTGCGGGGAGCGGCGAGGATTCTGGGGCAAGACCTGCGGTGATTGTAAAAAGCTCCTGGCTCGGGTTGAGGAGCTTAGGGGTCGGGTGGGATATGGAGAATTTCTGGATGGCCTAGCGGCCACCGGAGTCCCCAAGGAGAAGATCCTGGTTTTTCTCAAGGCGGATCCGGAGGGCAAGGGAAGCATCCAGGATCAGGTGACTGCCGAAATGGCGAGCGAGCTCATGTCGGTCATGGGGCTCAAGGGGAATCAGACCCCGCAGGAGGTAAAGCGCATCCGGGAGACGACCACGAAGGAGTCGAAGTAATTTAAAGCGTAGTTCAAAATGCAAAGTGCAAATTGAAAAATGCGAAATGAGGTGGAGTTTCTAAGTCTTGAGGTTAGTCTTAACTTTGCAATTTGACCTTTGCAATTTTCGTTTTGCACTGTGTTAAGCTCCATGGCTTTAACCATCTACCTCTCTCTTTTCTTCTTGTTCCTCTACCTTTTGGGCTTGTCAATCCGCAGGGTTTTGTTCCTCCGCGATAAGGCCCGGATGGAGCAGGAGAGCAGAGGGGGTGGGAGGGTGATCGCCCGGGTGGAGGAGATGGGGCCGGGATCGGTCAAGAAATTTTGGCTGATCTGCCAGAAGAATCGGGTCGATGCTTTCCTCATCAATTACCAAGGGACATTTCACGCATATGTGAATCGCTGCCGTCACATGACCACTCCCCTCGATTTCGTTCGCTATCAGTTTTTTACCGAGAATGGCAGTCACCTTGTCTGTCTGACGCATGGCGCGCTTTATGAGCCTGCTTCGGGACTTTGCCTGGAGGGGCCATGCAAGGGCCTTTCCCTCTATCCTCTTCCAGTTAAGGTAGACCAGGGAGAGGTGTTGGTGGGTTGCCCGTCGGGAGACATCTCTTTTCTCGCCGATTGAGTTGCAGAGGATGGTGCGAAGGACGAAGAAAAAAGGGCGGCGGGGTCAAGCAGTGGCTCGAACCGGCGAGCTCGCGCACGGAACGACAAAGAAATTTCTTTTGAGATGCCGCGGGAAGGCTGTCGAGGCGGTATTGCTGAACTACGAGGGGAATATCTACGCCTATGTCAATCGCTGCTGCCATATTCCGATCTCGATGGATTGGGTAGACAACCAGTTCTTTACCGAGGATAAACGTTATCTCATCTGCGCTAACCATGGAGCGACTTATGAGCCGGCAACTGGAGAATGCGTTTGGGGCCCCTGCTTCGGGGCTTTCCTCCAGGGCATACCCCTCGAGATCAGCGGAGGAAAGATTCTTGCCTTTTGTCCCGACGAGGAGGAAAAGAAAAGAGGCGGCGCCTGAGATTTAGGGCAATGAACTGGAGGACGGTTCGAGGGAGGAGATGAAGTGAACAGTTGTCTTTTCTGCAGCATCATCAAAGGCGATGTCAAAGGGGATATCGTCTACCAAGACGAGTCCGTTGTGGCCTTTCGGGACATCCACCCCAAGGCGCCGGTCCATATCCTGATCGTCCCTCGTAAACACATCGCGACGCTCCTCGATTTAGAGCAGGGGGATAAGGGGCTTATGGGGGATATTTTTTATGCGGCTACCCGGTTGGCGAAGGATAAGGGGATCTCTGAGGACGGCTTTCGCGTGGTTCTCAACTGCGGACCTGGAGCAGGGCAAAGCGTCTATCACATCCATTTTCACATGCTGGGAGGGCGATCTTTTAGTTGGCCTCCGGGATAGACGATGTAATGCAAAATGCAGAATGCAAATTGAAAAATTTAAAATGAGATAGCATCCACGTTTTTACTTTTGCATTTTGCACTTTTCATTTTGCAATACGCCGAAGGCGAAGGGTTCAAGGGATGAAGGGTTCAAGGGTTGAAGGTCATTTTGGATTTTGGATTGGGGATTTTGGATTGAATCAAAAATCGGAAATCTAAAATCCAAGATGGGGAAGGGATAAAGGGGGAGGGTACTATGGCGACGATAGAATGGCGCAGCCCAGCGAGCGAGATGGCGGTCAGGCAGTTCGAAGTTGCCGCCGAAAGACTAAATCTTGACGGCAATGTGGCAATCAGACTGAAAAGACCGGATCGCGCCATGATCGTAAGCGTCCCGACGCGCATGGATGATGGTAGGGTCCAAGTCTTTACCGGCTACCGGGTTCAGCATAACGATGTCTTGGGTCCTTTTAAAGGGGGTATCCGTTACCACCTCGATGTGAACCTCGGGGAAGTTTCCGCTCTCGCGATGTGGATGACCTGGAAATGTTCGCTTGTCGGGTTGCCCTTTGGCGGGGCCAAGGGAGGGGTTGCCTGCGATCCTATGCAGCTTTCCCGCAATGAGCTGCAGGGGATGACGCGACGCTACACGGCTGAGATCTTAAATTTCATCGGACCTGATGTGGACGTGCCGGCGCCGGATATGGGGACCAATGAACAGGTGATGGCATGGGTGATGGATACCTACAGCCAGCATAAGGGGCACGCGGTCGCGGAGATCGTCACCGGAAAGCCGGTGGAGATTGGGGGCACTTTAGGGCGGAAGGAAGCTACGGGTCGAGGACTCGTCTACTCTATTATGGAGGCTGCCAAACATCTCGGCGTAGATCTTTCCCGTTGCACGGCTGCTGTACAAGGTTTTGGCAATGTGGGTTCCGTGGCGACAAAGGAACTGGCTAGCGTGGGCGTGAAGGTAATTGCAGTGTCCGATAGGACGGGCGGTTTTTATGATCCAAAAGGGCTCCCGGTCGAACGGATCCTCGAATATGCAGCCAAAAACCCTGAGTTAAGCGGCTGCCCTTTCGGTGCGCCAATTAGCAATACCGATCTCCTAGAACTGAATTGCGACATCCTGGTACCGGCCGCCCTGGGCATGCAGATCACGGGGGAGAATGCCGGGAGGTTAAAATGCCGGATTCTGGCGGAAGGGGCGAATGGCCCCACAACGCTGGAGGCGGATGATATTATAAAAGAGCAGGACATCTTTGTGATTCCCGATATCCTGGCAAATGCCGGTGGAGTCATCGTCTCCTATTTTGAGTGGGTGCAGGATTTGCAGAACTTTTTTTGGACCGAGGAAGAGGTGAACAAGAGGCTGAGGGAGATTTTAACCCGGGCCTTCCACGAAGTTCTCGATATAAGCGAACGAGATAAGGTGGGGATGCGGTTGGCAGCCCTGATGCTTGGGGTAAGCCGGGTGGCAAGAGCTATGCTCTGGCGCGGCCTCTACGCCTAGCGCCGGTTGCCTTTAAGGGAAAAGCATGAAAAAGTGAAGGTATGATCAACGCAACGCAAATCAGACCCGGTATGATTATCGTCTATGAGGGGGACCTCTACCGGGTATCTTCGGTGAACCATCTGACTCCCGGCAACAAGCGCGGGTTTATGCAGACAAAGATGAAAAATCTTAAGACGGGAGTAGGGACGGAGCGCAAGTTCCGCTCGGAGGACCGGCTGGAACAGGCCATGCTGGAAACCCGCATGATGCAATACCTCTACCACGAAGGCGACCTCCATACCTTCATGGATACCGAGAACTATGAACAGACCTCATTGGCTGCGGAGGAGATCGGGGATCTCTTGTTTTATCTCCTTCCCGATCAGGTTGTGGAGATCGAGTTCTTTGAGGGTAAGCCCGTGGGGATCAGTCCGCCGTCCACCGTTGATCTGGAGGTTGTGGAGACGGAGCCAAGCCTCAAGGGGGCGACCGCGAGCTCCTCGTACAAGCCGGCCAAGCTCGAGACCGGTATCACGATCCAGGTTCCTCCATTTGTTCAGGTGAGAGATCGGGTTCGGGTGGATCCTTCAGAAGGGAAATATCTGGAGCGCATCAAGTGACTAAAAGGCGAGAGGCACGAGGCAACAGGCAACAGTAGATTCTTGGTTTTCTTCTACTGCCTATTGCCTGCTGCCTGCTTTGTGATCTTCTCCCATACCTCTTTCACTTTCCTTTTCAGCTCTTCGAGGGTGCCGTTGTTCTCGATAATGAAATCGGCCAGTTTTCTCTTCTCTGCCAGGCTCATCTGAGCCTTCAGATGTTGCCGGATTTGCCCTTCGGTGAGTTTATCCCTATCCCGTAGCCTCCTTTTCTGCTTCGCCAGATCGCAGGCCACCAGGATCACAGGGCGGAGCCAGAGATGGGCTTGGTTCTCGAAGAGCAGGGGCGCCACATAAACGATGATCTCGGCGCCTTCCGCCGCCAGTTGCTGAATCCTCTGCTGGGCGAGGGTCCTGATGCGGGGATGGGTAATGGATTCGAGCCGTTTTCTTGCCTGCTGATCCTCAAAGACCTGTTTGCGCAATTTTCCCCGGTCGATGGATTGGTCCGCTCGCAGGATCTCTCTGCCGAAGGCGGAGACAATCTCTTGCCAGGCCTCTTTACCGGGCTCGACGATCTCCCGGGCAAGCGCGTCGGCGTCAATAATCCTTGCCCCCAATTGCTGCAGCATGGCTGCCACGGTGCTCTTGCCCGTGGCGATACCGCCGGTTAAACCGATAACTGTCACAGCGCAAATAGCAAATAGCAAATAGCAATTAGAGTCAATGGGTCGGGTGAGGACCATTCGCCATTCGCCATTTGCTGTTTTATACTGCTGATGTGAGGTATCGAAGTCTTGCCGAGATGTTTCTTTCCCAGGCCGGGCGACGCGGAGATCGCGTCCTCTACCGCTTTGCCAGGAATGGCCATTGGGAAAGCTACACATGGCAGGAGGCGCTGCGCCGGGTGCGGGAAATCGCTCTCGGATTAGTTTCCCTGGGGGTGCAGAAGGGGGATCGGGTAGCGATCTTTTCGGCCAATCGGGTCGAATGGAGTTTAATTGATTGGGCCAACATTTGCATCGGCGCTTTGACCGTGCCTATTTATTCCTCCAGCACCCCTTCCCAGCTTTCCCATATCCTCAGCCACTCTGGCTCCACGATCCTTTTCGTCGAATCTCCGGAGCAGCTCGTAAAAATGAATCCCCTCGGGCCCTCTTTTCCTCAAGAAACAAAGATCGTCGTAATAGACCCGGGAAACCAATCCACTGCCTCCGGCACAGAGCCGATGAGGGCGCTCTCCCTTTATGAGCTACAGGAGATGGGCCGGCGCTACGGCGAGAGCCACGATGGGGCATTTGAGCATCTGGCCGGTTCCCTGTGTCCGGAAGACGACCTTACGATCATCTATACCTCCGGTACAACCGGGGAGCCCAAGGGGGTTCTTACGACTCATGCGAACTATCTCTTTATGATCGATGCCGTTGATGCGGCTGTTCCAACAACGGATCAGGACGTCGTTCTCCAGTTTCTGCCCTTTGCCCATTCTTTCGGGCGGCTGGAACATTTTATGATCGTGGCCAAAGGGTACACCTGCGGCTTTGCCCGCTCTATGGAAACCATCGCCAAGGATCTTCTGGTCGTTCGCCCTACGCTTCTCTTTTCCGTTCCGAGAATTTACGAAAACGCCTACAGCCGAATCCGCTCCAGAGCGGCAACAGGCGGCGTCTTCCAGAGGTCCATCTTTCGCTCTGCGGTCTCCGTCGGTAGACGGATCAGCCGCTATCAGAGAGAGAAGGGGAAAATCCCTTGGTTTCTTCGTGCGGCTGGCTCGCTGGCCCACAAACTGGTATTTTCTAAAATCCACTCGAGCTTTGGCGGAAGGCTGCGCCTCGCTATCTCCGGGGGCGCCCCTTTGGCCGCTGAGATCGCAGAATTTTTCCATTCCCTGGGAATCCTCATCCTTGAGGGATACGGTCTGACCGAGAGCTCCACGGTGTCCCACGTCAACCGGCCCAGGCGGTGTAAATTCGGTACGGTCGGATTGCCGCTTCAAGGGTTGGAATGCCGGATCGGATCAGATGGAGAAGTTTTGCTGCGAGGAGCCAATATTTTCAAGGGTTATTATCGAGATCCCAAAGGGACTCAGGAGGCCATGGATGGGGACGGTTGGTTTTATACCGGAGATATCGGGGAAATCGACGGAGATGGATTTCTCCGCATCACGGACCGCAAGAAGGACCTCATTGTCACCTCAGGCGGAAAGAAGGTTGCGCCGCAGGCAATTGAGAATCTTCTGAAAACGGACCCTTGGATCAGTCAGGCTATGGTCATCGGCGACCGCCAGTCTCATCTCCTGGCGCTGGTCACGCTGAATCAGGAGGAAATCCGGCAGTGGGGCAGGGGTGAAGGATTGGTATTTCATAGTCCGGAAGAGATCGCCTCCCATCCTCGGGTTCTTGCCCTGGTAAAGGAGAGGATACGACAGAAAAATAAGGAGCTTGCGGCATTCGAGGCGGTCCGGGGCTTCCGGATTCTCCCGCACGACTTCACGGTGGAAAAGGAGGAGTTGACGCCGACGCTAAAGCTGAGAAGGCAGGTCGTGCTGGAGCGCTATAAAGAATTCATAGGGGAGATGACCCAAAAGCTCCGTTTTGACCTGTAGCCTGGTGCTGTGCGCGCTCACTCAGTGGAAAGCAAATTCTCTGGTGGCTTTTGGCGGTGCTGCTGTGTTACAATATCACAATTAAATTAAAGGAGCTCGAGATGAAAAGGAAGATCCTCTTGGTCGAAGACAACCCGGCGACTATTGATGTCATTCAAAAGGAACTCGAGTTTCTGGGCTATGAATCCATTGTAGCCGAGGACGGCAAGGAAGGAGTCGAAAAGGCTTCCTCCTCTCTGCCCGATCTGATCATTATGGACATTTCTCTCCCCAAGATGGACGGTCTCGAGGCCTCCACTGCGATCCGCAAGAACCCGAAGACCCAAACGATCCCAATCCTGGCCGCGACGGCAAGGGCGCTGCCGGGAGATAAAGAGAAATGTCTCCAGGCGGGCTGTGACGACTACATTGCCAAGCCTTTTACCCACCGTGAATTAGGCGCTGCTATCAAGAAACTCTTGAAAGAATAGTTACTCGTGAATAGTCAATGGTCAACAGTCATTTGCCATTGGGGGAGGGTGGCGGACTATTGACGATTTACCATTTACTATTGACGCTCCTGGCTCGCCAGGCTGAGCCCGTAGAGCTGGGCGGCAAGCTGGGCGATGAGCAAG
>Ga0155933_1193_pt1 | contig 14388 bp, 13 predicted proteins | sample RifCSPlowO2_02_FD_107587 | JGI IMG/M metagenome (GOLD analysis project Ga0155933, IMG submission 107587) | Deltaproteobacteria bacterium RIFCSPLOWO2_02_56_12 | reverse complement strand
ACGAATTTGGAGGATGCTCTTAAGGCAGTAGAGTTCGGCGCCGATTTACTGGGTTTTAACTTTTATCCTCCCAGCCCGCGTTATATCACCCCCGAAAAGGCCCGGGGGATTCTCGCGGATCTTCCTGAAGCGGTCGGAAACGTAGCCCTCTTTGTCAATGAGCCGAGGGAGAAGGTCCGGGAGGTTATCGGGTATGGCCTTCTTCCTGACGGGAGGCAGAGCTTTTATGGCCTTCAGTTTCATGGGGAAGAGAGCTCGGACTACTGTCGCGGGTGGGAATTAAAAGTGATCAAGGCGTTCCGGGTCAAGAATCGGGAGTCGTTGATCGGTATTAACGAATTTCCCGCGGATTTTTATCTCTTGGACTCCTGGGCTCCCGGCTATGGCGGCTCAGGTTCTCCTTTTCCCTGGAGTTGGCTCGAAGGATTGAGAGCCGACAGGTTAGTGCTTGCGGGAGGGCTGGGTCCTGAAAATGTTCAGGAGGTTATTCGGCGTGTTCGACCATACGGGGTGGATGTTTGCACCGGGGTTGAGGCAAGGCCGGGAATCAAAGATCATGAAAAACTTAAAGCGTTCATCCTTGCTGCTAAGAATGCCTGATAAGCAGGGCCACTTCGGGGTTTACGGAGGCCGGTACGTTTCAGAAACGCTCATGCCGGCCCTGATTGAACTGGAAAAGGCCTATGGACGGGTTCGACGCGATCCCTCCTTCCGGCGCGAGTTTCGTCATTATCTCCACGAATATGCCGGCAGGGAGACCCCGCTCTATTTTGCCGAGCGTCTGACGCAGAAGCTCCGTGGCGCCAAGATCTATCTCAAACGGGAGGATCTCTGCCATACCGGCGCCCATAAGATCAACAACACCCTGGGTCAGGTTTTACTCGCGCTCAGAATGGAAAAAAGAAGGATCATCGCGGAGACCGGGGCGGGCCAGCATGGGGTGGCCACGGCGACCGTGGCCGCCAAGTTTGGTTTGGAGTGTGAGATCTTCATGGGAAAGGAAGATGTGGAACGGCAATCGCTCAATGTTTTGCGCATGAAACTCCTTGGCGCCAAGGTCAGGATCGTGGAGTCCGGAAGCCAGACCCTCAAAGATGCGATGAACGAGGCGCTCCGAGATTGGGTCACTTACGTCCGCAATACCTACTATATGATCGGTTCCGTGGCCGGCCCCCACCCCTATCCTATGATGGTGCGCGACTTTCAATCCGTCATCGGGCAGGAGGCGAGAAAGCAGCATCTGGCGCTCACGGGAAGGCTCCCCGATTATTTGGTTGCCTGTGTCGGGGGGGGAAGCAACTCTATGGGTCTCTTTTATCCCTTTCTCAAAGATAGCAGCGTCAAGATGGTGGGAGTGGAGGCGGCGGGATTGGGGCTAAAGAGCGGTCGTCACGCGGCATCCGTCCTTGGCGGCAAGGTTGGAGTGCTGCACGGGAGCAAGAGCTACCTCCTGCAAGACAACATGGGGCAAATCCGCCATACCCATTCCATTGCGGCCGGCCTGGACTATCCAGGAGTGGGACCAGAGCTGAGTTTCCTCCGTGACCAGGGCAGGGTTCATTTTGTCTCCGCCACCGACAGGGAAGCGGCCAATGCCCTCCAGCTGCTCGCGGAAGTGGAGGGGATTATTCCGGCATTGGAGAGCGCCCATGCCGTTGCCGAAGTGATTCGGCTTGCGCCTCGTTTGAGAAAAAACCGGACGATCGTCGTTAACCTTTCAGGCAGGGGAGATAAGGATATGGACACGGTGGGGGAGTATCTCGGAGTAACACTCTGACGATGCCTTGCAAAATGAAAATTGCAAAATGCAAAAGTCAAAATTTAAATTTTTCATTTTGAACTTTGCAGTTTGCATTGGAACATAGTCCGCTATGAACCGGATTGACGAAAAATTTTCTGCGCTCAAGAGCCGGGGAAGAACGGCCTTGATTACTTTTATAACGGCTGGAGATCCGGATCTGGAGACGACCGCCAAAATCTTACGTGTGCTGGAGCGGAGCGGCGCAGACCTGGTCGAACTGGGAGTTCCATTCTCAGACCCTATGGCGGATGGACCCACCATTCAGCGGGCGTCGGAGCGCGCCTTGCAAAAGGGGGCTTCGCTCCCGCGCATCTTACGGATGGTACGCGAGTTTCGCCGCGACTCTGAGATTCCCCTGATCCTTTTTGGCTATTACAACCCCTTTTTCCGCTATGGGCTCAAGCGGTTTACCCGGGAGGCTAGTGCGGCAGGCGTCGATGGCATCCTTTGCGTCGATCTTCCACCGGAAGAGAGCGGAGAATTGAAGCGCTGGACGGATGCCCGGGGGCTGGATACGATATTTCTTCTGGCCCCGACGAGTGATGCCGGGCGCATCAGGCTGGTTGCGCGGCAGGGCGGAGGTTTCGTCTATTATGTCTCGGTGACAGGGGTGACGGGCGCGCGCAGGCGCTTTGAGGATCACCTCCATGCCCAAGTGGCGCGCGTTCGCCGCTACACGTCGCTTCCTGTCGGTGTCGGTTTTGGCATCTCAACGCCTGAGCAGGCAGCCTGGATCGCTTCATTTGCCGATGCGGCGGTTGTGGGCAGCGCCTTGATTGAGGTGATGGAAAAGGCGGATCAAAACCAAGAAAAGGTAAAACGGGCGGGGCTGTTTGTGGGTCGTTTGAAGCGGGCGATGGAACGGGTCAGAAAAAAAGTTATTCGTTAATTCGTTACTAGTTATTGGTAAACAGCGCGGAAAGAGAGCAAATTTTACTATCGCTCTGACCAGTACCGAGTAACCAATAACCATTAACTATGACTTACACGGAGACGCTAGACTATATTTTCAATCTGCGCGGGGGCGAGATCGACCTCCGGCTGCACCGCGTAGAGAGAGTCTTGTCTCTTTTCGGCCATCCGGAGCGCCGTTACCCAGCCTTCCATATCGCCGGCACCAATGGAAAAGGTTCTGTTGCGGCGATGCTGCACCGCATCCTCGCCGCAGAAGGTTACCGCGTTGCCCTTTACACCTCTCCCCACGTTGTCTCTTTCACCGAGCGCATCCGGGTGGGAGATCAGGAGATCTCTCAGGAAGAAGTGGTGGAACTGGCGGAGGAAATTAAGCGCCGGTCGGCAAAAGAGGGTGTCGGACTTACCTTCTTTGAATTTGTGACAGTCATGGCCCTGGTCTATTTTGCCCGGCGCAAAGTTGAAGTGGCTGTGGTGGAGGTGGGGTTGGGGGGAAGGCTCGATGCCACCAATCTCGTTTTGCCTTCCGTTTCAATTATCACGACCATCTCTAAGGATCACGAGGCTTATCTTGGGAGCGATCTCCTTTCCATTGCTCGGGAGAAAGGGGGCATTATCAAGGAAGGCGTGCCGGTAGTCTGTGGCTCTCTACCGCCGGAGGTTGCAGAGTTCCTAAGAGAGATGGCCGGGCTCAAAGGTTCAGCCAGTTATTTCTTGGGATCGGATTTCTCCTTCGCCATAAAAGACGGTGGTCTTTTTGACTATAAAGGGTTAAATTGGAACCTGAAGGATCTTTCCCTGGGGCTTCAGGGGCGATACCAGCGGGGCAATGCTGCGCTCGTTCTCAAAGCGTTAGAAGTTGGGAAGAAGGACTTCCCCGTAAAAGAGGGGGCCTTACGCGAGGGGCTGAGAACGGTCTTCTGGCCGGGACGTTTTGAGGTCGTCCGGCGCCATCCGATGGTAATCCTGGATGGGGCACACAACGGGGAAGGGGTTAAGGTCCTGGTTGACGAGATCCGGAATTTTCTGGGAGTGAAGAAGGTCAAGCTTCTCTTCGCTGTGATGGAAGATAAGGATTGGGCCTATATGTTAGGAGAGCTTGCGGAGGTCGCCAGCGAAGCGGTTCTGAGCCGTGTGCCCATGCAGCGGGGCGCGGACCCCTGGAGAGTTCGCGAGGTTATAGGTGAAAAGATCCCCGCGATAGTCCTGGAGGAGCCTGCCAAGGCTCTCCGTTTCGTGCTGGAGCGGGCCGGCCCTGAGGATGTTGTTTTGGTCACTGGTTCGCTTTATCTTTTGGGGGAGGTAAGGTCCGTGCTTGTCGAAGAGGCGCTTGGGCAATCGTCCGAGGGGCAGTTTGCGGACGTTCGACTTGAAAGAAATGTTGTCTAACTCAAATATCGCCTTTTGCACGATGCTGGCCGTTTTTTTGTCGCAGGCCGCTCCGTTGCTTGGGCAGACCAGGCAGCAGTCAGCCCAGAAAACCGGGGAGGAGATTAACCTCACCGCAGACTCGCTCAAGGTTGAAGAAAAAGGCAGCCGGATCGAGGCCAAAGGAAATGTGGAGCTCAAGCGTCAAGAGATGATCTTGAAGGCCGATGAAGTTCGTTTCAACCGGGAGACCCAGCAAGCAGAGGCAAAGGGCAAGGTCTCGGTCGATGATCCGTTGTGGAAGATGAAGGCCGAAGCGGCTGAGTTCAATCTGGAGCAGGAGACTGCCACGATCGACCAGGGTGAGATTTTTCTCGAAACCGGCCACCTCAGCATGAGCGGGAAACGGCTGGAGAAATTTTCCGGGCAGGCCTATCATATCGATGAAGGATTTTTTACCACCTGTCTCTGTGAGTCCGGCCCGCCCACGTGGAAGGTGTCGGCCGACCAGATCGATCTGCGCCGCGAAGGTGAAGCGATTATCAGGGGCGGGACCTTCTATCTCATGGATGTCCCCGTGCTTTACCTGCCCTACGCCTATTTCCCTCTGAGAACCGAGAGGCAAACCGGTTTTCTTTTTCCCAAGTTCGGCTCTTCGAGCCGGGAGGGCTTCAAGTTCGAGCAGCCGTTTTTCTGGGCCATCTCCAAGAGCGCCGATGCTACCGTCGGAATTGACGTGGAAAGCCGTGCGCGGGTTGGGCTCTTTGGGGAACTGCGTACTATTCTGAGCCGGGATGCGCGGGGGGAAATCGCTCTTTCCTATTTTAACGAGGGACTGCGCAAGAACGAGGACCGGAGTATTGGAGATCGCACCATCGCCGATCAGGATATTCCCAAGAACCGCTGGAGCGTGTTTGCCACCCATCGCCAGAGCAGCCCCTTGGGATGGAAGACTTACAGCGACATTGCCGCATTCAGCGATGACCTGTACCTCAGAGATATCGATACCTTTGTCTTGGATTCACCGCGCGAGCGGGAACTCAGGAGCAGCCGGTATGCCAGCTCCCGCTTCGGGGTTCTGCGGGACTTTAACGATATGCGCCTCCAGGGGGAATGGGCCTTTTATCAAGATTTTATCCAGCCGGACAAACACACCCTGCAAAAGACGCCGCAGATCCTTTTCAGGGGACGTCGCGTCTTGGGAGAGACGCCTTTGGAGTTTCGCTGGCGGGCGGAAGGGGTGAACTATCTGCGCAAGGAAGGGGCGGATGGGCTTCGTCTGGATCTCCGGCCTGAGATGTTTCTACCTTTTCAGCTCTTTCCCTACTTTCCGGGCTCCTTCAATCTCGCCCTGCGCGAGACCGCCTATCATCTTTACCAGGACGAAGGCTCTTTTGATCGTAACCGCTCACGACAGCTTGTAGAGGTCAGAGGCAATGTGGGCACATCTGTGGGGCGGGTTTATGATTTGGGTACCTCTTATCTCCGTAGGATGAAGCATGTCGTCGAGCCTGAGATGAGTTATCTCTTTATCCCCAGCGTCCGGGACCGCGATATTCCCATCTTTGACGGGACGGACCGCATCAATCGAAGAAATCTGTTGACGTTTGCTCTTACCAACCGCCTCTGGGGTAAATTCGCCCAGGAGACGATAGCGGTACCGGAAGATCGAGATGTGGAGCTTGTGAGCTCTGCCAACGTCGGCGACATCAGAGAGATGGGACGATTAAGGCTGGCCTTGAGCTATGATATTGACCGGGAGAGGAAGGGGGGCGATAGCCTGTCCGATTTGGATATGAACTTTCGGCTTACCCCTCTCGATTATTTGGCGCTCGGATTTGACACCGGTCTTAATCCCGGCCCTTGGCAGATGAGTCAGGCTGCGGCCGTTTTTTCCCTTCTGGATCCTCGCCCCTTGACCCATCGCGTTCTGGACCGCGACTTTATGCGACCCAACCAACTGGATTTGAGCTACCGTTTCATTCGCCGCGACTCTCTGGCCGAGCTGGCAGATAACGCCAACCTCGCCACGCTCTCAGACGAAAGGCTGCTACGCCGAAATATTGTTGGGGCATTGGGTATCAACACCCTCTTTCACCTAACAGACCGAGTGCTCCTACTTTATAATACGACCTATAATGCGCGTGACGGTCAGTTTACCAGCAACCGGGGGGGGATCAAGCTCCTCTCACAGTGTGAGTGCTGGACTTTGAGTTTTACTCTCAAACGAAGTACGAATCCGGATAAGACCAGCTTCCAGTTTAGTTTCGACCTTCTCGGTTTAAGCTCACAGAATAAAGAGCTATTCAAGTAAGCTACGGCCCGCGATGGTTTGGCCAGGAGGGTTTGGCAGTGAAGAGCTATCATCCAGCCCGAGTCGATAAACCCTGGGGCTACGAGTTGATCTGGGCCCATACGGACAGGTATGTCGGCAAGGTTCTCCATATCAACAGGGGTGAATCTCTCAGCTATCAGTACCACGAGGTGAAGGATGAAACGATTCATCTCCTTCGCGGGGCCATGGAATTGGAGATTGAGGCGGAGGGAAGAAAGGAAACCCTTAACTTAAAACCGGGCGCCTGTTTTCATATCACCCCCAGAATGAAACATCGGATGAGGGCGGTTGAAGAGTGTGATGTCTTAGAGGTCTCGACACCCGAGCTCGACGATGTGGTGCGGCTGGAAGACCGGTACGGCAGAGTCAAGGGTTGAAGGGACAGATGGGAAGCTATCCTACACTGCAAGAGCGATTGGTAGAGCGCGGGATCATCTCCGCGGAGGAGAGTGAGCGGATCCTTAAACTCCAGCAGGAGCAGCACGCTTCGTTGCCTCGCCTGGTTGTGGAACTGGGATTCGTCTCCGAAGATGACCTGCTGCCGCTCCTCAGCGATCATCTCGGGATCCCTTTGGTCTCTTTAAAAGACTTTCCGTTGAATCCTCTCCCGGTCGAGCCTCTTCTGGACGCCGTTGAGTTTCTCAAGTTCACAAAAATGGTGCCCGTGAAGGTCGAGGGACCGGAGCTGCTTGTGGCCACGACCGATCCTACGGATCTGGCCCACCTCCATGCGCTGGAGGTGGCGACTGCGCTCAAGGTAAGACCGCTCCTGGCCAAAGAGAAAGAGATCGCGGCAAGAATTGAAGCCCTTTTTGGCAACGGCTATTCCACGGAGTCATTGACGGGGCCGTCTGCTGCGCGGGAGGTGGAGGGGACGGTGGATGAGGAAGAAGTGGAGCATTTGCGCGATCTGGCTTCGGAGGTGCCGGTGATTCGCCTGGTAAACCAGATGCTCAGCCGGGCCCTCGAGAGCCGCGCCTCGGACATCCATATCGAGCCTTTTGAGAATCAGCTCAAGGTCCGGTATCGGATCGACGGCATTCTGCACGAAGTCGATCCTCCGCCGCGCCAGCTTAAGGCCGCAATCATCTCTCGCATAAAGATCCTTGCCCAGCTCAACATTGCCGAGAGGCGTCTTCCCCAGGACGGCAGGATCAAGGTGAAGATTGCGGGAAAAGATGTGGATCTTCGCATAGCAACTATTCCCACCCTCTACGGCGAGAGCGTTGTGATTCGTTTGCTAGAACGCTCGCAAATTTTTGCCGATCTTGAGTCCCTCGGCTTTCCCCCGGCTATTCTCCGGCACTTCTGCGAAATGATTTCCAAGCCTCATGGGATGGTCCTGGTCACCGGACCTACCGGGAGCGGCAAGACCACGACGCTCTACGGCGCCTTGCAGAAAATCAACGATCCGGGAAAGAAAATCATCACTATCGAGGATCCTGTTGAGTATCAGCTGGGCGGCGTCAACCAGATCCAGGTAAAACCTCAGATCGGGCTCACCTTTGCCAACGGCTTGCGCTCCATTGTGCGCCAGGATCCCGATATCATCATGGTGGGGGAAATCCGCGACTTCGAGACCGCAGAGATCGCGGTCCAGGCTGCGCTCACCGGCCATCTTGTCTTCTCCACCCTGCACACCAATGATGCCGCCGGAGCGATCTCGCGCCTGTTGGAGATGGGGGTGCAAGATTATCTCCTCGGCTCATCGGTTCTGGGGGTTCTGGCACAGAGGTTGGTGCGCCGGCTTTGCCCAAATTGCCGGAAAGAAATACCGTTTAAGGGTTTAAAGGTTGAAGGGTTCAACGGGAATCCGCCGGCGACCATCTGGGAACCGGGCGGTTGTGATGCGTGCAGCGGGACCGGCTACCTGGGACGAATCGGCATCTTTGAGCTTCTGCCGGCCACCTCCGAAATCTGCAAGCTTATTGTGCAAAAGGCAGACGCCAACTCCATTCGCAACCTGGCTATTACTCAAGGCATGGAACTCCTAAGAGGAGACGGATGGCAGAAGGTCCGCGAGGGGATTACTACCCTTGCGGAGGTGCTGCGAGTCACGAGGGAAGAAGGATAAATGGAAAAATGCAAAGTGCAAAGTGCAAATATCAAATTTTAAGTTTTTCATTTTTCATTTTTCATTTTGCAATGCGCCGGAGGCGTTAAATGGCGTTTTTCCAATACCGCGCCGCGGATCATGCGGGCAAGATCATCGAAGGGGTCATGGAGGCTGAAGCTGAACGCGGGGTAGTCTCCCGTCTGCATGAATTGGGTTTTGTCCCTCTAAGGATCGCTGCTCCGGACGAGATAACTAGGACTAAGCTCCAGATCCCTTGGGCGCTTTCTTTTCGGAAAAAGGTCACCCAGCAACAGATCCTCCATTTTACCCAGGAGCTAAACGCCCTGCTTGGAGCAGGGCTCCCTCTGGACCGCAATCTATCCATCTTGGCCAACCTGGCTGAAAAGGATTTCCAGCAGGTCGTGCGACTGCTCTTGGAAGGCGTTCGTGCGGGAAAATCGCTCGCTGCGTGTATGGCTGAGCATCCCGAGGTTTTTCCCAAGCTCTACGTAAACATGGTCCGCGCAGGGGAATCCGGCGGCATCCTCGAGGGGGTCTTACGCCATCTTGTGGAATATCTGGAGCGTTCCTTACAGCTCAAAGAAGATATCCAGTCCGCCTTGACCTACCCCGTGCTTCTTGTCACGGCATCCGGGCTCTCCCTCACGATTCTTTTCATTTATGTCATCCCAAAATTTTCCCTCATCTTTAAGGATGTCAACCAGGCCCTACCATGGATGGCCAAGATTCTCATCGATTTCAGTTACGGGCTGTCTCGATATGGCTGGATCGCCCTGCTTTTGCTCATCGGCGGATTCTTTGGCGGCGCCTTTTATCTCCGCAACCCGGAGGCTAGATTGCAATGGGACAGATGGCGACTTAACCTGTGGGTGCTAGGGGATCTGTTGCGCAAGCTTGAGGCGGCGCGATTCGCCCGGACCTTGGCCGCGCTGCTCAAAGGCGGGGTGCCCTTATTAGAAGCCCTGGGGACGGTTCAGGGAGTGGTTGGCAACCGCCAGGTGGCGCGGGCCATAGGTCAGGTCCAAAGCCGGGTGAGAGAAGGGAAGGGCATGGTAGGACCGCTGGCAGAAAGCGGCGTGTTTCCTGATCTCGCCTTGCAAATGATCGCGGTGGGCGAGGAGACCGGCAGGCTTGAAGGAATGCTGGCCAATGTGGCGGATTATTACGACCAGGAGGTGAAGCGGGCGACCAAACGACTTACCTCTCTTTTAGAGCCGGTTTTAATTTTGGGAATGGGTCTGGTGATCGGGGTGGTTGTCATCTCTATGCTTACGGCGATATTCAGCATCAATGACTTACCCTTTTAATATTTTAGATTTTAGATTTTGGATTTTAGATTCAATCCAAAATCGGCAATCCAAAATCCAAAATTCAACCGGGGGGTTCACTCTCGTGGAGCTGCTCGTCGTGATGGTGATTATCGGCTTGCTCGCTGCTCTGGTGGTCCCTCGCTTCATACGCCAGGAGGAAAAAGCCAAGGTGAAGGCGACTCAGGCGCAGATTGAGCTCCTGGGTACCGCCCTGGATACCTTGCGTCTCGATGTGGGACGCTATCCTACAACCCAGGAAGGTCTGAATGCGCTTAGACGTCAACCCGGCGACGCGCAAAAGTGGGATGGTCCATATCTGAAGAAGGAAGTTCCGTTAGATCCCTGGGGAAGAGCCTATATTTATCGCAGCCCTGGAGAGCATGGTCCCTACGACCTTTTCTCTTACGGCGCCGACGGGGTTCCAGGAGGGGAAGGGGATAATCGCGATGTCACCAGTTGGGAAGGATAGGCGGGGCTTTTCCCTGCTGGAGCTTCTAGCGGTTCTGTTGCTTATCAGTTTGGTCAGCCTGATTGTCCTACCCGCCGTAGATCGAGGACTCCGAGAGCGGGAGATAAAGCAATCCGCCTTGGCACTCGCTGCCGCAGCTCGCGAGCTGAGAAGCAAGGCAGTTCACGAGAACAGCCTCCAGCGCCTGATTTTCAACCCGCAGGAAAACAGTTATGAATCGTGGCGCGGGAGAAAAATCTTTTTGCCGCCGGACGTCATAATCGCAGCGATCGAGGGGGGGGAGCCGATAGAAGAAGGGCTCAGGCAGTTTCTCTTTTTCCCGAATGGCAGTCTTTTTGGCGGAGGGGTGGGGATTTCAGGTCGTGAAGGATCTCGGGCATATTTCGTTCGCTTCGACCCGCTCACGGGAAGGGTTGTGGTGCTGCAAGGCAATAGACAATGAAAACTCAAAACTCAAAACTCAAAACTCAAAACGGTTTTACCCTGCTTGAGGTGGTGGTGGCTATGTCTATCGTCGCCCTGGGAGTGGTGACGCTTTTCGAGATTTTTTCCTTGGGTCTTCGCTTGGGAGCGCGGAGTTTCGAGCGCACCGAGGCCACAGCCTACGGCCGGGAAGCCATCGACGAGTTTTTGATTCGTCGGGGAGCCAGCGAGGGCGGAGAGAGCGGATCCTTCGGCGAGAGGTATCGTTGGAGGATCCAAGTGAAAGCGTTCCCGGAGGATGGCCAATTTTCCTCGACCGGCTGGGATTTAAAGGAGGTTACGCTTCAGATGCAATACCGGGAGGGAGCGCGCGAGAAAGAGCTGGAGCTGAGAACCCTACGTTTGGCGAAGAAAAAAAGCCCGTGAAATCTCAAATCTCAAATTTCAAATCTCAAATCGGCTTCACCCTCATCGAGGTTACTATTGCGATCACCCTTTTAGCGCTCATCGCTATGACTCTTTATGGGGCTTTCTATCTGGGCCATAGGGCAGTGGAAAAATCGCAGGCCCGTTCGGATGAGAGTCAGAAAATACGCTCCAGAGAGGATCTGTTAGCGGGCTATATCCGCTCCGCTTATCCGTATCGCCCCTCGCGCGAGGTCCCGTCGGTTTTTTTTTCCGGGCAGGAAGACCGTCTCAGCTTCGTCTCAGCCTTATCCTCGGGAATGGGTGGTAGGGGGTTGTCCGAAGTGACTATCTCTTGGGAGGGAGGAGAAGACGGGACCGGGCTCCTAACGCTGGAGGAGAAGATTCCCCTGCGCCTGGGTGGGGAGGGGGACAATGGGGGCTACAGGAACAGTGTGGTTCTGGGCCAGGGGGTGAGGGGATTTCGTATAGACTATCTCGACCTTCAAGGCGGGGAGGAGAACTGGGTCGATCAGTGGGACGGCAAAGAGCGCAAGGCGCTGCCACGGGCGGTTCGTCTGAGCCATCAAGGAGAAAAGGGGGAGGAAATCCAGCAAGTGTTTCCTATAATGATGAGTGTCCTGACGCCATGAAAACAATTTTGAATTTCGAATTTCGAAATTCGAAATTAAATGAGCGCGGCGTGGCGTTGCTCTTGGTGCTGTGGATATTTATCTTCCTTTTTGTCGTGGCTTTTGAGTTTACCTCTTCGGCGCGGGAAGAGGGGGCTGCGGCGCGCCGTTATGCCGAGGAGACCGAAGGCTATTATCTGGCGCTGGCGGGTTTTCAGCAGGGGCTTTACGAACTTCTTACGCAGTCGGCGCAACCGAGGCAGGGTGCGGCAGCGCCGGCGGATCTCTTCGATGGAGATTGGCGCGAGGGAGCTTTAGGCCAAGGTCTCTATCATGTGCGCCTGGTGGATGAGGCGGGAAAGATCAATCTCAATCGCGTTGGCGAGGATATTCTGGTGCGCATCTTTACCAATCTGGGAGTGGAAGAGCCGCGCAGGAGCATTGTGGTCGATGCCATTCTGGATTGGCGCGACGGGGATGATCTCCATCGCGCCAACGGCGCGGAAAGTGATTACTACCTTTCCCTCTCGCCACCCTATACGGCCAGGAATGGGCCTTTTGAGGCGGTCGAGGATCTCCTTTGGGTGCGGGGGGTGACCCCGGAGCTCTTCTACGGTGTGGAGGGAGGAGTCGGGCTGAAAGAAATATTTTCCGTTGACAGCCCGATGGATCGGGTCAACCTGCGCACCGCCTCGGCTGAGGTGTGCTCAGCGCTTCTGGGACTTCCACTGGAGAAGTGTCGGGCGTTCATTGAGGAGAGGAAAAAACTCTCCGAGAAAACCCTGGCAGATATGCTGAGGCTGTTGGGAATCGCGGCCGGGGATGCGGTGTTGCGTCAGTTTATCTTCACGCAACCCTCCGTGATTACGATCGAGGCTAAGGGACAACAAGCGGAGTCGAGCGCCCAGCGGCAGGTAAGAGGGGTGGTGCGGGTAGTAGGAGGGCAGCGGGGGGTTGAGCTTCTCCGCTGGGTGGATCGGGACACCGTAAGGACTGAGTAACGGCTCAATGCAAAGTGCAAATTGAAAAGTGAAAATTCAGGCCGACTTTTGCATTTTGCAATCTTCATTTTGCAATAGCCGAAGGCGAAAATGATTTACCCTCACTGGTTTCAGGCTTTGTCGCGCGCCGATTTTTTGAAAAGCGTCGGCCTCTACGTGATGCCGGACCGTCTCTTTCTCGTGCGCATGCGCAAGGACTTGTTTCGTGTTTCTTTGGTCGAGGAGGAGACGAGAGAAATCCCGCTTGCGGAGGATCCCGCCTCCCGTCGGCAGGCTCTGGAAGAAGTGATCCGTTCACTTTTGCCCCACTTCGATCCGGCCCGAGACCCGTTTTATCTCTGCCTTTCGCCGGATCAGGTGATTGGCATCGAGCTCTCTTTGCCTCAGGCCGCTGAAGATAATCTGTCGCAGGTCCTGGAGTATGAAATCCAGAGGCACATTCCTTTTCGCCTCGAAGACATCTATTACGACTTTTTACCCATGGGGAAAAAGGGGGATAAGATAGGGATATTTCTGTTGGCTGTTCCTAAAAAGAGCCTGGATGAGATTCTCGATACCCTCTCCCCCTTTGGCATCAGGCCCAAGGGGGTTGAGGCCACAACGAGCGCGCTATCCAATTATCTCCTCTTTTGCGCCGGAGCGCTCTCGGGTCCGGCTTTGGTTTTGGGCGGCCAGAACCAAGCGTGGGAAATCGTCGGGCTGGATGCCGGGGGCAACGGGTGGAGGAAAGAGCCGGAGATTCTTTTTAGCTATCGGCTGCCCCAGACTGAATGGATTCAAGGCCCCGGGCGGGCGATTTTTCATAGTTGCTTGAATGCTGTTACGAAGTGCTTCAGTTGGGGATATATTGCGGATCTCCTTCTCTGGTCGGGGGTGGAGTCGATTCAGGCCGAAGACCTCCTCGCCTTGGGGAAGGAAAAATTGGCTGGGGATAAAGGGATGGCCCATTCCTTTTTTGTTCCTGCGGTTGGGACTGCGCTGCGCGGGCTAAGAGAGTCCACCTTTGCGTTCAACTTTTTGCCCGGGGCCGGAGAGGAGTCCCGGGGAAGAATGATCACCCGGCTCAATACCTGGCTTACGGTATTACTTCTGCTTGGGCTGGTTTTTTGGGGAGGAAGCTATCCTGTGAGGGACGAGATTCGTCTGCGCCAACTGCAAAAGGAAGTCCAAAAGCTTGGCCCTTCTGTCGAGGCGCTGCGCAAAGAAGAAGACGAGCTTAACAAACTGCGCAAGGAGATTTCCTTCCTCTCCGGCCTCAAGGGGCGCAAGGGGGAGATTTTTCTCGTGCTGGACGAGCTTTCGCGCATCGTTCCCAACAACGCTTATCTCTCCAACCTGCGCTACCGGCAGGCAACCGTAGAACTCCAGGGAAGCGCCGAGAGCGCCTCTAACCTGGTGCCGCTTCTGGAGCGCTCCCCTGTCTTTAAAAACGTAGGCTTCACCGCGCCTTCCAATCGTGGCCGGGACAACAGGGAGACCTTCTCCTTGAAAGCAGAGCTGGAGCACCCGGAAGAAAAGGGGGCCAAGCCATGAAGCGCTTGTGGGAGCGGCTGTCCAAACGGGAGAAGGGCCTTGTCGCCTTAACTCTTCTTATTCTCTTTTCCGTCATCGCCCGTTATTTTTTGGTATCCCCGTTTTTGGAGCGCAGGGAGTGG
>Ga0155933_1213_pt1 | contig 14541 bp, 17 predicted proteins | sample RifCSPlowO2_02_FD_107587 | JGI IMG/M metagenome (GOLD analysis project Ga0155933, IMG submission 107587) | Deltaproteobacteria bacterium RIFCSPLOWO2_02_56_12 | reverse complement strand
GCCAAGCAAATCTTTTTTCCCGTTACGCAGTATCCTCCCGTAACCCGAGGGCTGCTCCAAAAAGGCCGTCAAAAGCGTAAGCGCCGCATTTTGCTCGCGGTGACGGCTGAGGAGGTCGAGCAAGGTATCCCCGGAGATGAGAGGGACATCGCCGCTCAGGATCAAGAGGTCGCCGGAAAAACCCCGAAAGATTTCTCTCGTGCAGCTTACCGCATGACCGGTCCCGAGCCGGCGCTGTTGGAGAACCCAGATGATTCCGTTGTCCGCGCAGGCGTGCTTGACCTCTTCCGCGCCATGCCCGACAACCACCGCTATCCTCTTGGGCTTTAAGCTCCGTGCGGTCGAAAGGGGGTGTAAGAGAAGAGGTCTTCCCCCCAAGGGATGAAGTACCTTAGGCAGCCTGGATTTCATCCGCTGACCCAAACCGGCCGCCAGGATGATCACTCCGAGGTCCTTCATTTTCTCGCTCACAAACTCTAAAGATGATGCGAATTATAGCGTATGTAGGGGGTTTATCAAAGGGAAGGGCTACGAGCCATTAAAGACGTCCATGATTTTTGTCAAACGGAAACCAGAAAAAACTTTGCTCATCCCCGCCGTGACCTTATAGCGTTAGACGAAACACCTGCCGCGGCGTCCTCAATGCGGCGGTCTCTCCTATTCCGTTATTTTCTTCTACCCATGCGGCGAAGCATTCGCTTCAAGGCCACTCGCGCCCGTGTTAGAGGAGTGATCCTGCCGCCCTCGAGCCGGACTCTGAGTTCAACATAGAACATGGATAGTGATCTCAGCGTCAATTTGAACAGGTCATCCCGTCCCTCTGTGTGACCGCGACAGATGTGGTGGTGGCAGCCAATGGCGACAGCTTGAACCGGCACGAGCATTTGGATCTTCGCAAGATCATCCAAATCCAAGCGTTTCTCCGATGACTCAATCTGCATCGCCGCCGCGCGTACATCGTGCCTGTCCCGCGCGTATTCTTCGTAGCGCATAGCGATGAGCTTTTCCCAGTCTCGAAGATGGTCGGCCTCGACACCCAGAGTCTCTAAGTGGTCCACATAAGCCTTGGGAATTCTCTTGTTCAGACCGGCGAGATAGTCCTGAAACTCCCCAGCAACGCGGAGATCCGGTGCCTCAAGCAGAAGCATGATCAGGACAAGAGACGCAACAACCAGCTCGTTGAAAATCCTGTCCTGCTCGGCCTGGCTTAACCGCTCGATGCCTGCCAGCCGACGGAATTGTTTGTCGCGAAACAGGCGGAATGCGACGCTCGCCGCAGCCTGCGCCAGACCCGCAGCGGTTGCCTCCGCCATCTGATCGAGCGATTCCCAGGCTGGCTCGTTCGTTGTCATGCGATTTGGAGTGGGTGCTCTCCGGGGGTCTAACGAGGGTGTAGACAAAGTCCCCGCCAACTAAAATCGGGGGTACCTAAATGGTCTCTCGACCCGAGATCGTTACTTATAAGTCAAATGTGGCGGTCGTTTTTCTTGTAAATTTGTCACTTGGACTTTTCCTACAGGCTCAACGCAAAGCTCAGCCTGTGCTTTTAGCGATCGGTCTGAAGCGAAAGTTAGCCGGTTGGTGGGGTTACTTTGCGCGGCGTGAGGCATCTAAGGCCATGAAGGCGAACGCCAACGCAACAACGAGCAAAACGATTGTGGCCAGAATTTCCATGACTACATGTCCTCCAGTCCATCAATGAGCCGCTCGATGCGGCAGTGAACAGCGAAGCCAGCCGCTGTGATAACCACGACTGCCACAAGCGCGCCCAAAACCTGGTGGGCGGGCGCTGAACCTGCACTTGAGACTACCCAACCGACCAAGCTGATGTCAGTAACGACCATTACGCCGAGCCAGAACTTGAGATACGCTATCTGCTCCTTCGCCTTGTCTACCTTGGACATGAGGTAAGATTAGCACTTTACCGGCGGATCCACCATAGGGACACTCTCCGACGGCTAACTAGTGAGTATATGGACGGCTAGATAGCACGTCCAAGCTGACTTACGAAAAATCACAAAATGTGCCTCACTATCCGTCACTTACCTGCCCGTTGTCAAGGTCGGTCCCGCTGTGCTATCCCGCCCGCAGTGTAGCCGGATATTGGCCCGCACGGTGTATCCAGATATCAGCCCGCGCGGTATAGCACGATACTGGCCCGCTGACTATCGCTTGTGTCTCATTTCACAGTCGGTCCGCAGGGCTGGACACACCTCGGCCACCTTTGTTCAAAACGTGGGTATAGACCATTGTGGTACTTACATCATTGTGCCCCAAGAGCTCCTGCACCGTCCTGATATCATATCCAGCCTCCAGGAGATGAGTGGCAAAGGAATGCCTAAACGTGTGCGGATCGCCTGGCGGACTTTGTCAAGCAACCTGGGTTTTGGTGCGCTTGAAAGAGAAGAAATGGTTGGGGCAACTTCCATCTTCCGTTCCGCCCTACCTATCGGCTGATTTTTTAGACGAAAGTCACGGCACTTTGCTTCAATAAAATTGTGAAGTTGGTGCCCGAATTGGAAGTTCGAGGGCAAGGGAAATCTATGAGGCAGAAGGTCTTTGCCGAGCGGCGCGGCGGGGGATGAGCCAGGCGGTGAGACCGGAGAGCACGGCGCTTCCGGCCACAGCAAACGGCACCGGGACCAGGGCGGCGACGCTGCCTAAACAGACAGCGCCTAGAGAGCCGAAGCCGCGGTCCAGGAAGAAGAGGCTCATCGCCCGGCCCAAAAGATGCGGCGGGCATTCTTCCTGGATGATCGCCCGGGCCAGGACCCGGTAGCTCATTTGCATCGAGCCCACGACTGCGAGAAGTAGAATAGACCAAACCATGGAGCGGGAGATAGCAAAGAGAAAGATGGAGGCCGCATAGATGAGACTGGCCCCGAAGAGCAGGCGTCTCATCCGTCTCAACTTAGTGTAGGTGGAGAGCAGGAAGCTGATGGCCACCGCGCCCACCCCGGGCGCGGAAACCAGGAAGCCGTAGCCCGTGGCGCCAACGTGCAACACTTCCTGGGCAAAATAGGGGAGGAATTGGGAGTAGGAGATGCCGAAGAAGCCGTTCGAGTAGGTCGTCAAAACGGTGGCCAGGACCCGACGATTCTGGCGCAGATAAGAAACACCCTCGCCGATGTCCTTTAGCCACTCTCCTCCGACTCCGGGCATGGAAGAAGCGGGCAGCCTCATGCGGTAGAGCGTGCCTAACATCCAGAGGATGGTCAGAGATTGGATCAGCAGGCAATGGCCGGCCCCGATCAGGGTAAGCAGGATCCCGCCGATGGAAGGACCGATGATTTTCGTCAGGTTGTGGGTAGCCGAGTGCAGCGCCAGGGCGCTGACGACGGCTTCCTGAGGGACCAGGGAGACGACCAGCGCCTGCTGGGCCGCCGTGCTCACGGAGCTGACGATGGCCATGAAGATGACGAGAACCACGATGTGCCAGAACTGGATCGCGCCGGAAAAGACCAGCAAGGCGAAAACCAGAGTTTGCAGGAGGTTCAGCGCCCTGCTCCAGACGAGCAGCTTCAGCCGATCCATCCGGTCGGCGATCACGCCGCCGATCGGCCCGAACACAAAGCGCGGGGCGAACTCAAAAAAGCCGATGAGCCCCAGATAAAAGGCGGATTGGGTCAGCTCCCATACCAGCCAATTCTGGACCACGAAATGGATGTACTCGCCGGTCTCGCTTGGAAGGTAGCCGATGGCGAAGAGACGAAACTCGCGATGACGAAGCGCCGGGGGAAGCTTCATGTCAATCGCATAACCTTTCCATCTCCCTCCGGGCTTTTTTTCGGCGTTGAGCCGTTTATGAGCCACCTAGGCCAGATGTCGGCGCAGAACTCTCCCGCCAAGCCAAAACATCGCGCCGTCGAACACGAGCAGCACGATGGCCATCCGGACGAGGAGGGGTAAATCCCAGCCGGAGAGGATCAAGGAGCGCATCGCATCGATCATGTAAGTCATGGGATTCACCCAGGCGATCAGCCGCATCCAAAGAGGCAGGGAATCCAGGGGGACAAAAGCGGAAGAAAGAAAAGTAGCCGGCAGGGCGGATATGCCGATGATGGCGAAGAAGTCACCGTGGTTCTTCAAAACAAAGGCAAGGATCAAAGAGATGACCGTCACTCCGAAACCGAGAAGCAAACCGATCACGAGGAGAGCCAAAACACCGCCGAGTCCGGCAGCGATGCGGACGCCAAAAATAAATCCCAAACCCAATATGATCACACACTGGAGCGTCGTATTGATATTGACCGCAAGAAAACGGCCGACCAGAATAGAGGCGCGCGAGATCGGCGTGCTCATTAAGCGCAAAAGAGAACCGTTCTCCTTGTCGAAGAGCAGGGGAATGCCTCCGGCCATGCTGTTTCCGAAGGCGGTAAGGGCCAGGATCCCGGGCAAGAGATAGGTGCGATAGTCTCCCCCAACCGACCCTTGGGCCAGCCCCTGAAAGGCCCCGCCCATAAAGATCAGAAGGATAACGGGATTGAGCAGGTTAAAGGCTATGTTGAAAGGCTCCCGCCGAAGATGGATCATCCAGCGCACCAGCTGCGCCTTGGTCTCTTGCGCGAACTCAAGCATCTTTTTCCTTCTCCTCGGCGAGCGGGCGACCCGTGAAGTGGAGAAAAACCTCATCCAATCCCGGACGGCTGTAGGTGATGGTGCGTATGGGGATGGACAGCGAAGCGGTCCGCTCAAGGATCTGGGGCAGGGCGATTTCATTGCTCTCGACATCGATCTTGAGCCGCGCGCCGTCCTTCGTGGTTGCCTGAACGATCGCTAACTGAGAAACCGCCTTCTCGAGGGTCGCTAATTTTTCCCTCTCATGCTCGTTGAAGCCGGCGATCTCGACAGAGATCACATCTTTTTTAAGTTGGCTTCGCAATGCCGCGGGAGCGCCGGCGACGGCGATCTTGCCGTGATCGATAATCGCCACCTCGTCGCAGAGACGTTCCGCTTCATCCATATAGTTGGTGCAGAGAAAAACAGTGGTCCCCTGCTCTTTGAGTCTTAAGACATAATTCCATACGTCCCGGCGCACGTGCACATCCAAGCCGAGAGAAGGTTCGTCGAGAAGAATCAAAGGCGGCCGGTGAATCAAGCCGCAGGCCAGATCGAGTTTTTTCTTCGTTCCTCCGGAAAGATACCTTGCCCGGCGATCTTCCTGTCCTGCCAAACCGACCAAGCCCAGCGCCTCCCGGATTCTGGGTTCTCTCACCGCGGCGGAAAGGTGGTAGAGGTCTGCATAATAGCGCAAGTGCTCTTCAACCGTGAGATAGGGGTCTACGGTGAGCTCCTGGGGGACATAGCCGATAAGGCTGCGCACGCGATCCGGGTCCTTTAAAATGTCGGTTCCAGCGACCTCGACCTTGCCTGCATCCGGGCGCACCAGAGTGGTCAGGATCTTGACTGCGGTGGTCTTACCTGCGCCGTTGGGTCCGAGAAGGCCGAAGATCGTTCCTCTCTCGACCTCCAGAGAGATGTCGTCAAGAGCAGTGATCGGGCCGTATTGCTTTCTCAAGTTTTCGATGCGGACGACGGTGTCAGACATGTCTGTCGAAATATATTACGCGGCTGCGCGGAAGTCCAATGGATCGGCGGGGAGAAGAAAACTCTTGTCAAGCAAGGCGATTTCGATTAAAAAGAAAGGTTATGAAGAAGAATCTCGTCATCGATGTCCATCATCATTGGATGCCGGAAGAGCACTATCGCCGGCCCGAGCTTTACGTGCGCCAGGAGGAAGAAGTCATTCATGAGCCTGACCGTTTTCGCATTCGGCGCGCCGGGGTCCAGCTCTTCTCTCCGCCAAGGATGACCGCCCGCATCGAGGAGCAAATCAAGGCGATGGACCGGGCTGGAGTAGACCAGGCGGCCCTGCACGTCGGGGTGTGGCTGGACTGGGTCGATCTCAAGGGGGCGCGTCTCATTAACGACCGGATGGCGGAGATCACCCGGCAATATCCCGACCGCCTGATCCCGCTGGCCCATGTCCCTCCGCTTGAGAGCGATGGACAGAGGGAGTTGAGACGAGCTGTTCTGGAACTAGGCTGCAAAGGGGTCGGCATCAATACCCATAGCGGCGGGATTCTCCTCGACAACGAGCGCATGTACCCGTTCTACAAAACCGTTTCCGATCTCGATATCCCGATTCTGGTCCACCCGGCCTCCGAACTCCCCATGTCCCATCCTCACGGCATGGAGCAGTTCAACCTCACGCGCAATCTGGGCCGCGCCTTTGACACCACGATCAACATTGCGCGCCTGATGCTTAGCGGCACGCTGGATCGTTTTCCCAACCTCCGCTTCGTCTTCTCGCACTTGGGTGGGGCTTTTTTCGCCTTGAAAAACCGCCTCAACCCGGGCTTTTGGGACAAGCGCCCGAAGGGTTTTTTTGACAAGTATAAGAAAAATATTTTTATCGACACTGCCCCTCCCTTTTGGAGCCCGGAAGAGATCCGTTTCGCGGTTCATATGATGGGAGAGGGCCAAGTGCTTATGGGGAGCGATTTTCCCACCATTGGATTACTCAAGGACGCGGTCAAGATCATCCAGAAGGCAAAGGCCACTAATCAGGTGAAGAGAAAGCTTTTGGGAGAAAACGCCCGCAAGCTTTTCCGGTAAAGTTGGAGGCGAGCGATGAAGGTGTGCAGACAGCTTTCTGTTTTTTTGGAAAACAAGCCGGGAACACTGGCTCGGGTCAGCGACGCGCTGGCGGCCCGCGGGATCAACATTGTCGCTTTCTCCATTTCGGATGCAGTGGACCACGGGGTGCTTCGCATGGTGGTGAGTAACCCTATTCAGGCGGCTCACCTTCTGGGAGATGGCGGGATGATGGTGGTGGAGTCGGATGTCCTGGCCCTGGACCTGCCCAACAAGCCTGGGGCCTTGGCCCGTCTGGCCGAGAAACTCTCCAAGGCGCGGGTCAATATCGAATACGCTTACGGCACCACCGGCGGGACTAGAGGAAAAGCCCAGGTGATCTTCAAAGTGGACCACGTCGAGCGCGCGCGCAAAGCGCTGGGAAGAAAATAAAGTTGGCTCCAGCCAAAGCCCCTCAGGAGGAAAAGGAAAACTGGTGGGAGGTGTGCCCCATCTGCGGCTCCAAGCTCATCAACCAGAGGTGCCGCTTCGTTTGCTCCAACCCTCAATGCCGCTATTTTCAGAGCTGTAGTGAGTTCGATGCTTGATCCGTTCGGCTCTTTTCCCCTAGGCATAAAAATCAAATTTTAGTATATAGTTGAGCGTGTAATGGCTGGAGCCTGTTTCTATGTCTAGAACCGCTGGCATCATCATCATCGGCAACGAGGTCCTCTCCGGAAAGACCCAAGACACCAACTCTCATTTCCTCTGCCAGGAGCTGCGGGCCTTAGGGGTAGAAGTGCAGCGAATATCCGTGATTCCGGATGAGATCGAGTTAATCGGCAACGAGGCGGCCTCCTTTGCGCGGCAATTCGATTTTGTCTTTACCACCGGTGGGGTTGGTCCAACGCACGACGATGTTACCATGGCGGGCATCGCCCGCGGATTCGGGATCAGAGTGATCCACCACCCGGAGCTGGAGCGGCGTCTGCGGGAGCGCCACGGAAACAATATCAATGAGGCGAGGCTGCGAATGGCCGAGGTGCCCGAGGGAGCCGAGCTTCTGGGAGAGGGGACCCTGTACGCGCCCGTGGCCAAATTGCGTAACATCTACATCTTCCCGGGTATTCCCAAGATCCTTCACGAGCGCTTCCAGGTCATCAAGGAGGGCTTCCGTGACGCCCCCTTTTACCTCAAGGTCGTGTACGTCAAGGAAGGTGAAGGTGTGATTGCTTCGATTCTTAACAATCTCCTCGCAGGCTTTCCCGAACTCCTCCTTGGTTCCTATCCTGTGCTCGATAATTCGGACTACAAGGTCAAGGTAACCCTGGAATCGAAAGATATGCGCTATCTTGAGCAGGCCTTTCAAAAACTGCTCACCACACTCCCCGAGGGGGCCATCCACCGTATCGAGGGAAACTGAGCCAGTGGCGCAAGAACAATCCTGGGGGACGCTGCCGCCGTATCGCAGATCCCCGCTTCCCCCTTTTCCCGGGATGATCGCCGCCTTAGGGCCGGGCGTGATCTTTATGGCCTTGGCGCAAGGCAGCGGAGAGCTCATCTGGTGGCCTTATATCATCGCCAAGTACGGGCTCACTTTTCTTTTTCTGTTGCTGCCGGCCTGCCTGTTGCAATTCCCTGTTACCTACGAAATCGGCCGTTACACATTGCTGACGGGCGAGAGCATCTTCCAGGGTTTCATCCGCCTGAACCGGATTTTGGCTGTCCTGCTTTGGGTCCTGATGACGCTTTCCTTTCTCTGGTTCGGCGCCTTTGCCGCTGCCGGCGGCACCTCGTTGGCAGCTCTAACGAATCTACCCTCAGGCTGGAGTCCGAGAGGCCAGACGCTTTTCTGGGCCTATCTCTCCATGTTTCTCTTTCTCTCCGCCATCCTCCTCAGCAAAGTCATCTACCGGCTGGTAGAGGGTTTCATGTGGGGCGTTGCGCTTCTCACGCTGGTTGGTCTCCTTTGGGCCAGCGCCCATCCGGATGTCTTAAAAATGATCCCATCGTTCCTCAAGGGCTTATTTATCCCAGAATTGCCCATGCCCAGGGCCTGGGACCCGGCGGATGCCACAAAGCTTCTTACCGCCATCACCTTTGCCGGGTTAGGAGGTTTTTGGACTCTCTTCTATTCTTACTGGATTCGGGACAAGGGGATCGGGATGGCCCACACCATGGGCAGAATCACCGGACCCATCACCGGCAAGCCGGAGGTGATTCCCGCCTCGGGCTCGGTGCCTGCGGAAGATGGGGGGCTCGCACACATCGCCCGATGGAGACGCTTTCTGTTTTGGGATGTCAGCATAGGGATAGGGGGCAACATCCTGACTACTCTGATGACCTGCCTCTTGGCCTATGCGCTCCTGTTCCCGAAAGGGCTGCTTCCCGACCATTATGAGCTTGCCGTGGTGCAGAGCCGTTTTTTCGAGGTGAGCTGGGGTTGGGTCGGGAGAATTCTTTTTCTGGTGGTGGCTGCGGCCTTTCTTTCCGACACCTGGTTGGCGACGGTTGACGCGGTGAGCCGAATCCACATAGACTACCTCTACGGTTTTTTCCCCAGGTCCCGCGCCATTCCCGTGCGCTCGTGGTATCTCTTTTTTCTTCTCCTGCTAACCGTGGTGACCTCGATTACTGTCCTTTTGGATGAGCCTGGGCCGCTGATTCTTCTCTCCGCGGTCATCGGTTTTATCGGCACGGTCCTCTTTTCCGTTGCCCTGATTTTCCTCAACCACGTTTACCTGCCGCGCCATTTACCCGCCTCCGCCCGCCCGGGCCGGGTGAATCTTTTTTTTCTATGTGTCTCGTGTCTAAGCTATGCTATTCTGGCTGTTGTATACTTTCTCACGATTGCGAAGATCCTCTAAGCGAATGACGTTGGGAAGATTCCTCAGACAACAAACAGCCCGCTCTTGTCAGGCCGCGCCGGTATTTATTTTTTTGCTTTTATTCGTGACTCCTGTCTGGGGCGCCGGTGTTTCCAAAGTCAGCTTTCCCACCGTCGATGACCATCGTGATGCCCTATATTGTCGGCCGGAGGGCGCCGGGCCTTTCCCTGCTGTAATCTTCAATCACGGGAGCATCGTGGATGGCTTAGGCTGGCCGGGAGCGACCAAAAGAGGTTACCAGCTCGACGCAATCTGTCAGACTCTAGCCGAGGACGGTTTCTTGGCGTTTGCTCCGATCCGAGAGAAGGTTCCCCGGGGGAGAGGCTGGCAGAGCTACGATGAACGTTACCAGGAGGTGGTCGCGCGCGCGATTGATTACGTCAAGACGCTTCAAGACGTGGATTCCTCCCGGATCGGGCTCATGGGATTCTCGATGGGTGGTCTCACATCCCTGAAGGTGGCCGTCGAGGGGAAGGATCTGAGGGCCGTTCTCCTGCTTGCTCCAGCGTGGGGGCGCGGGCTCCTTGGCGATGAAGTACAGAAGGTGCCCTCGCTGAACGCGCCCGTCTTGCTTCTGGTCGAGGCGGGTGATGAGCCTCAGATCTTAAAAGGTGTGGCGATGTTGGAGAAGGCCCTTCAGGCAAACAAGAAGGAGGTTCGCGTCATCCGTTACAATCGCGGCGGCGGGCACGAGCTTTTCTACAAAGTGGATTACTACTGGCCGGATGTCAGGGACTTCCTGCGCGAGAAGCTGGGTGGGGCGCCTAAGTGAGATTAAAAAAGGCCCTGTTGAAAACCGATCTCCCAGCCGAGGAATAAACCGAAGACGACGCTCGCCGCTCCCGCCAGGAGGCGTATCCAGCCGTTCGCAAGGGAAAAGCGCTGCGCGGTGAGAACGAAGGGGAGGCCGATCATGCTGCTTAAAAGCAACATCCCTCCCACTGAGCCGAAACCGAAGATCAAGATATAAGCTAACCCCGCAAGAACCGAAGGGATCGTCGTTAAAACCAGCAGCATGAGGGCCGCGCTCCCCGCCAGCCCGTGAACCATCCCGACAAGAAAAGGTTTGCGCATGGAGGTAAAGGGATGGGGATGGCTGTGGTCTTCTTCTCTGCTCCCGTGGAGATGAAAGTGGGCGTGCGTTTGGGGATTATGGGCATGGGCGTGCAGATGGAGCTTCTCGACTCGGAAGGAGCGCCACAAAATACTCCCGCCAAGGATAACCAGCATTACCGCGACCAAGAATTCCAAACCCAAAGCGAGACGAGGCGGGATCGTCAGGCGCAATCCGATGACGAACAGGCCGACAACAAAGAGCGTAGTGGTATGTCCCAGGCCCCAGAATGCCCCGATTAAAGAGGCCCATTTAAGGCTGTGGTGCTCGCTGACGATCGTAGAGACAGCGATCACGTGATCCGCATCCAAGGCATGTTTAATACCGAGGATCAAACCGAGAACAAAAGCGGCGTAAAGGGATCCTTCCATAATCAATCTAATAAGACCATATTTCAGGTCGGTCAAAAAGGTCCCAGATGCAAGGCGCGTGAAGAGCCGCGAGCGGAGGCGTACTTTGGGGAGTACGTCGGAGCGAGCGGGTCAAGCGCAACGCCGCAGGTGGGCCTTTTTCAGCGACCTGGGAGGGGTTGGCCGCTCTGGGTGCCGATCCAAACCTCCCCGCCCTCAAAGAGCTCCTTCTTCCAGATCGGGACGCTTTTTTTGATCTCCTCAATGGCGAAGCGGCAGGCCTCGAAGGCGTCGGCGCGGTGCGCCGCGGAGACGGCAATGATGACGCTGGACTCAGTGATCCGGACGGGACCGATCCTGTGGACGATCGCCATGCGCCGGATGTCCCAGCGCTTTTTAGCCTCCTCGCCGAGACGGGCGAGTTCTTTTTCCGCCATCTCCGGGTAGGCCTCATAATCGAGCGCGATGACCTTGCGCCCTTCGTTGTTGTTTCTTGTGGTGCCGATGAAGGTTACAATGGCTCCGGCCTCTGGGTCGGTAACGAAATCGACCAGCCCCTGAAGATCAATCGCTTCTCGGGTGACCCGAAACATCATGAACCTCCGCTTACGGGAGGAACGAAGACCACTTCGTCTCGTTCCTTGAGCACATAATCGGCCTTAACATAAACCTGATTGACGGCGTAGAGGAGGCGCATATCCACCGGGGCCAGTTTGGAATAATCCCGCTGGAGAGCCTCCCAGAGCTCTGCCACCGTGCTGCCCTTTCTGATCTCCTTTGTGATCTCCCCGGTCCCGGCGCGCTCTCTCAGAATAGCGAAGAATTTAACTTTGACTTTCATCTTCCCTGAAGCTGAGAGACCATATGGCCCAACTCGGGCAAAACCAGCCGCCGCATTGCCAGATCGACAGCTCCCTTGGAGCCGGGAAGCGAGATCAGCACTTTTCCCTTTGCCGAGCCGGCCACCGCCCGGCTCATAATCGCCGCGGAGCCGATGTCCTGGTAGCTTAACAGGCGAAATATCTCGCCGAAGCCATCCAGCCGCTTCTCTAAGAGACGGCTCACCACCTCGTAAGTCCCGTCGCGCGGAGAGATGCCGGTCCCGCCGTTGACGATGACCGCGTCAACATCCTTTTTGTCGAGCGCCTCCTGGAGCAGGGCCTCGATTTGAACGGGTTCATCCTTGACGATGCGGTAACCGGCGAGTCGCTGTCCCTTCTCGGCGAGCAATTCCTTGATCAATTGACCGCTCTGATCGGTCGTCTCGTCGCGAGTATCACTTACCGTGACAACAAAACAACCCGCGCTTTTCTTGCTTTTTTCTTTGTGTTCCGCGACCGACACTTGGGGCCAACCTTTCAGTACTACAAAAAATCAATATAACAGCCGCATTCGTCGATTTCAAACCAGGAAAAGACTGGTTCGGGAAAGCTATTGCGGAGTGATCGGCAGAAAAATATGATAGCTGCGATATGTTCTCAGGCAAAGAGCCCTTTTCGCTTTACGTTCACATCCCGTACTGTATCAGCAAGTGTCCCTATTGCGATTTCAACTCGCATGTCGTCCCGAAGATTCCCGAGATGGAGTACACCGGGGCCCTGCTGAAAGAGATGGAGTTCCATGCCCGGACTGAAGCTTGGAGGGGGAGAAGTTTAAAGAGCGTTTTCTTTGGCGGCGGGACCCCCTCGACATTCAGTCCGGCAAGTATCGGGAAAATCCTGGAAAAGTCCGACTCCCTGTTTTCATTTGCGAAAGATATTGAAATTACGTTGGAAGCTAATCCGGGAACCGTGGATAGCGCACACTTTTCCGGCTACCGCTCGTGCGGAGTTAATCGAATCAGCATCGGAGCCCAATCCTTTCAGTCCCATGTGCTGGAATTCCTCGGCCGGGTCCATTCCGCGGGCGAGACCCGGCAGGCTTTACGGGTGGTTCAACAGGCAGGCTTCGAGAACTTCAGTATGGATCTTATCTATGCATGCCCGAATCAGTCTCTGTCGGATCTGAGAAGAGATCTGGATGAGGCCCTTAGCTTTCACCTTCCCCATCTCTCCGCCTATAACTTGACGATAGAGGAGGGGACCCCATTTCACATACAGCATCAGGCTGGAATTATTCGATCGTTGCCCGAGGAGATCGAAATCTCGATGGCGGAGTTGGTCGAGGAGGCTCTTGCAAAGGCCGGGCTGGAACGTTACGAGATCTCCAACTACGCGAGGGCTGGTTTTCACTCGCGCCACAATGTCAACTATTGGCAGGGAGGAGATTACTTGGGCATCGGGGCCGGCGCGCATTCATACAAGCGCATTCAGAATAGCGGCGCTTTGGGTTGCAGGTGGCAAAACGAAAAGATCCCGGGCCGTTACCTGGAGAGGATCGGCCGAGAGGAAAGGGCCGTGGTGGAAGAGGAAAAAATCGATGCCGGCAGGGCGGCGGGTGAGTTTATGTTCCTTGGTCTCAGAATGATACGAGGAATCTCTCTAGCCGAATTTTCTCGCCGCTTCGGAAAAAAACCGCGCGATTTTTATCCGCAGATCGGCGCTTGGATAAAAGAGGGGCTGATGGAAGAAAAAGCCGGATGGCTCCGTCTCACCCCCCGCGGCCTTCTGGTTGCCAACTCGATCTTTGTCAACTTCGTCTAAGATTGCCCAGGAATCTTCAGCTATTATTTTTCCCGCAACTTTTTGAAGAAACCCTCCCTTTCGAGTTCGGCGACAAAGCGCATATCGAGAAAATCCTCCGGCTTCGCCTGTCTCGCCTTAAGATCCTTTTCTCCCAATTCAGCGAGGATCATCTCGAGGCCTTCTGGGCGATCCAAAAGCCGCTCTGTGTCCCAGCCGTGGCAGACCAGTTGAGCCTAACCTTCATCTGTGCCCAAGAGGGCGGGGAAAGAGCCGCAAGATTAAGGAGGATTAGCAAAAGGGATGCGTAGACCTTCACGGCTTTTGTCCTCTCAGCTAAGAGCTCGCCTATTGACTCTTTGTTTGAGATACGCGTCAAGCGGATCTGCATGCGGATGGGAAGGACTTTTACTTTAATGTGTGTCGAAGACTGCTGGTACTCAGCCTGCTTGGATTTAACGCAAAGCTCAGCCGCCGCTGTTAAGCGATCGGTCTGAAGCGAAAAGTTAGGCTGGGTTCGTCTGTATGATCGCCGGTAGCTTGTTAAGGGTGAGCTTCTTGAGGTCAACCTTTCGGCTGGCATTATCGATGTCGATGCCCACCAAATTACCTTCGGCATCGTAATCGAGGACTATACCCTCCGTGATCTCTCGGCTTTCGACGCTGGGCCGCTCAGAAAGGTCGATATAAAGCGAGTCTGTGTCGGCATAATAATTGAGCTTCATGGCTTGAACCCTCTGTCTGGAAAAGCGTTGTGAATCGTAATCTTATCCTCCAACGTGGTAACTCTCAGAACTCGTCCCTTAAACTCCTCGATTTTGCCCCAAAACCGATACCTGTTTCCTTCTTGAGGTTCGCTTCTCAGAGGTTCCTCCAAAACCCGAATGCACCATTCCTTCTTCAAGTAGGGACGCTTGCGCAAAACCTCCTTCTCGAAATATTCCGTGAACCTGTATTGTGGCACCTACCAGAGGATAACCCGTTTCCCTTCA
>Ga0155933_1125_pt3 | contig 14836 bp, 18 predicted proteins | sample RifCSPlowO2_02_FD_107587 | JGI IMG/M metagenome (GOLD analysis project Ga0155933, IMG submission 107587) | Deltaproteobacteria bacterium RIFCSPLOWO2_02_56_12 | reverse complement strand
CTCTACCGCATCCACGTCCGCGCCCTCTCCGCCGGACAAATATTCAATCAGAGAGCTGGTATCGAGCGCGATCATGTACGGTCTTTCCGAAGGGCCTTCAAGTCAAGCGAGAATCTAACTTTACCCTTGAGCTGGCGAAGTTTACCGTAAGCTCTGCCGGCGGCTACTAACTGGAGACCTTGCCTTATAGTCGGGGTAATGCCCAAACCGGTGGCCTTCTGGGCTTTTTTGAGAAGGGTTTCGGGGATCTGAACCGTGATCTTCTTCGCCGTTTCCATAGCACGAATTTACCGGTTGCAATACCATAAGTCAATACGGCATTATTTCTGTCCAAGGCGCTTCATAAAACCTTCTTCCTCGATCGCCTTGACGAAACTCGCGTCGATAAAGGACGCCGGGTCTGCTTTTAGAACCTCGGGGCGCGTCCGGCCCATTTCCGCAGTCAGAGTTTTCATTCCCTCCAGCGTTGGGTAGGGCAGGTCCGGGACCGCCGACCTAAGGAAGATTGTTCTGAATAGTACGTGTCAGCATTTCGTCTCCTTGAAATGGGGCATGACTTCTTTCGCCCAGCCCTCCATGACTTCGTCGTAGATGGCGTTAGGCGGAGTCAGCATAACGCGGTTCACCCCTGCCTGCTCTAACTCCTTAACGCGCGCAACACATTCCTCGGGCGTGCCGGCAATCGAGAAACGGTGAACGAGATAATCAGTAACGAGGCTAGGGTCCACTCTCTCCTCGATGGGTTTACTTATATCAAACGCCTCCATGAACCTCTTTACGCCGGGTAGCTCCTCCGGCGGGACAGTCTCCAGCGTAAAACGGAAATTATGGTGGGCTCGGTTGGCGAGTCGCCGCCGTACGAGGTCGCGCGCTCGCCGGCCGTTTTTGTCGACGCAAATCATCCCGGCTGCCATGACATCAATGCTCGACGCTGCCCGTCCGGCTTCTTGGGCTCCCTGTTGAATGTGTCCCCGCGCCCACTGGAGAACACGCAGGTCGAAGCCATTTCCCAAGATGACGCCGTCCGCCACTTTTCCTGCAACTCGAAGAGTTCGCGGCCCTTCGGCCGATATATAAATAGGCACCGGCAGGACTCCGATGCGGAGTTTCACATCACCTCGAGGCGCCGCGATCGCCTTTCCCTGCACGAGATTGCGGATCGTTCTGAGACCCTCTTCAAATCTGCTTACCGGCGTGGCTCTTCGTCCCAGGCTGTAAACCGGCCCGTCGCCCGTGCCCAACCCAAGGACTGCCCTTCCCCGGGAAATCTCATTGAGGGAGGCGGCAGAGCAAGCCAACACGGTAGGGTCACGGTAGACCATATTAGTGACGGCATTCCCCAAGCGGATGCGTTCGGTCTGAAGGGCGCAGACGGCCAGGATCTGAAAGGGGTCCGGGCAGTTCATCTGGCTATCGGCAAGAAAAATTCCTTCGTAGCCAAGCTCTTCCCCCCGTCGGGCCCTATCGAGGCCCTGAGAAAAATCTCTTGGAGAGGCGTGGAGACTGAAACGGATAGCCATTTGTTCAGGCGCCTTTCAATTAGGATTTCAGGCGGGAAGAATATTGCCTAATCTCTTCCAAGTCAACGTTATTTTTTAACCAGGCTATGGGCTTGACAAGGAGGATTGGGATGCCTAGCTTAGCCCCCAGGGATTCTCATGCGGAGGATAAACGGCGGAGCGCTTTAAATGTTAAACGGGAGGCAGACAATGAAACGTTTCCAATCTTTCTTTAATTCCTTAGTGACGATCATCGCCCTCGCAGGATGCGCGAGCTTAGCTGCAGCGGCTCCCATTGATGAACTGGTGGCTGCTGCAAGGAAGGAGGGGGTTATTGAGTTTCTTGCCCCATCCACATTCGGCCCGCAGGGGGCGCAGTCGTTAGCGGAGGCCTTTAACAGGAAGTACAACCTCAATATCAGGCTGAATTATAGCCCGTCCTCTAACATGGTTGGCGATGTGACGAAGGTGTTGACCCATGCAGCCGCCGGGGCGCCGCCCGAGTGGGATCTGATGGTGGTTACCGACGCCCACCATGCCTCGCTGTGGGTAAGAAAACTCCACCAGCCCTTCGACTACAGGAAGCTGGGCGTAGGCCCTCAGTCCATTCAATATGATAATGGGACCGTTGTTGCAGCCAATCAGTTTGTTCTACCGGCCTACAACAAGAACATTCTCCCTCCTAAGGATGTGCCCAAGAGTTGGGAGGATCTTTTGGACCCCAAGTGGAAGGGGGGTAAGCTCGGCATGTCTACTGCGACCCATCACCCGGCCCGTCTGGCGGCCGGAGCTTGGGGCGAGAAGAAAACCACCGAATTCGTGAAGTCCCTTGCCAAGCAGGAGTTGACCCTGGGAACGCTCGGAGCGCTATACACCCGGCTGCAAGTCGGTGAAATCCTGGTCCTTGTCACGCTGACCGATAGCTACATCAACACAGCAAAAAAGAGCGGCGCTCCCATCGTCCATGCCGAAGGGATTGAGCCTGTGATCTCCCCCGCCTACAACGCCGGTGTGCCCAAGCGCGCGCCGCACCCCAATGTGGGACACCTCTTCGCCGCTTTCCTTATAACTCCCGAGGCGCAGGAGATATGGGAAAAGTATAACGGCCAGACCTCCGCTTTTATTCCGGGAACCAGGGCCTACAAGTACGTACAGGGAAAGAAGGTTCTTCATATGACCCAGGATCAAGCTGAGATGGTGGATAGGCTCACCAGAGAATATGGCAAGATTCTTGGTTTCTGAAAATTGATTTTACTCTTCAGTCACGAGCTTATCTGCCAATTCGTCGCGGTCGTCTGGCCGGCGCGGAAAGTGCGCTGCCAGGGTATCGCCGCAGCGCCCGATCGCCGCACAAAAAGCATCACAGCCGTTTCCAGATTTAAGCCCGGAAGTGAGTATCTGCACAACTTCGTCCCACGTCCCGGGTGTGACCTTTTCATTGATCCCCCGGTCGGCGAGCACTTCGACCCGGTGCTCGAAGTGCGAGGCTAGGATCAGAATACCGGTATGCGCCCGTGTGTAATGGAGACCATGGGCGATAAAGGCCGCGAGACTGCGGAGGTGAACAGCCTCGTCAATGCGCGCATTCGAGATGAGGCGGCGCTTGATGGAGGGGATGCGGCAAAGGATGAAGCCGAGCCCTGCTCCAAGGAGCGGCCAGGCAAGTTCCCAATCTGTGACTCCCCAGGAATAGCCAAAGAAAAGCGCGGCGGCAGCGCCGGTGACTAACCCAACGATCAGCCCCGCGAGCTCCACCTCGGTGTAGCTGCTGCTCGCGCCGATGATCATCGGCACGATTTCGCCCGACGTCCGTTGCTCGGCGGCAGCCACGGCCTGCCGGATTTTTTCCTGCTCGTTGGCTGTGAAATATTTCTTGGCGCGCATCTTAATTACCACCCTCCTGAGGCGCCTCCTCCGCCAAACCCGCCGCCTCCGCCACTGAAACCCCCTCCGCCACCGAATCCACCCCCGAAGGTAGGTCCTCCCCAACTTCTGTACCTGCGCGATCCCCCCGCGCTCCAGGCCTCCCCTGATCTGCGCCGACTCAGGTTTCCTAAAACTCCGATGATGGGAATAGCTACTAGAAGGAGGATCAATAGTGCTCCAGAAAAAGGAGAGTTTCCTCTTGGGCCGGCGCGCTTTCGCGCCGCCTCTGGCAGGCGCTCACCGCTAGTTACTTTGAGGATTGCTTCTACGCCTGCTTCGATACCACCGGCAAAGTCGTTGGCGCGAAAATGCGGGACGATCACCTCGCGGATAATCCTGCTTGCGATTGCGTCGGGGAGAACCCCTTCGAGACCGTAGCCGACCTCAATCCTGAGCTTGCGGTCGTTTTTTACTATGAGGAGAATAACGCCGTTGTCGAAGCCCTTTTTCCCTATCTTCCACGTATCGGCTACTTTGATGCTGAAGCCCTCCAGGTCCTCTCCCTCAAGACCGGGGATCGTAAGTACCGCGACCTGATTGCCCGTCTCCTGCTCGAAACGGGCCAGGCGCTCTTCCAGAGAGAGCGCTCGGTCAGCAGCCATCAAGCCGGCGTAATCGTTCACGCGACCGCGCAGCCGCGGAACGTCAAGGGCGCTGGAGAGAATGGAATGAGTGACAGCGAAGAGCAGGGCGAGAACAGCTAAGCACTGAGGATAGAGTATGGAGGATCGAGGATGGAAAATCGCTATCTTCGATCCTCGATCTTCGATCTTCGCTTTCCCCGCAGCCACGAGCTAGAATTTGACCGGAGGAGGCTCAGCCACCTTTTCGTCCGCACTGAAGGTTTGGCGCACCTCGAGCCCCAAGAGATAGCGGGCCGTCAGGTTGGTAGGGAAAAAGCGCACGCCTTTGTTGTACTCGGCCACTTTCTCGATGTAGCGCTTTCGCGCCACGGCGATGCGGTTCTCAGTCCCTTCCAGCTGTGCCTGAAGGTCGCGGTAGTTCTGATTGGCCTTAAGCTCAGGGTAGCGCTCGACCACTACGAGGAGTCGCGACAGAGCGCCGGAGAGATCTCTTTGTGCCTCCTCAAAGCGTTTGAAGGCCTCCGGGTTGCTGAGGGCCTGGGCATCGATTTTTACTTGCGTCGCTTTGCTTCGTGCCTCGATCACTTTCGTGAGAGTCTCCTGTTCGAACTTCGATGCGCCTTTAACTACTTCGATCAGGTTGGGCACGAGATCGGCGCGGCGCTGATACTGGTTTTGCACCTCGCTCCAGGCGGCCTTGACATCCTCGTCTAACGCCTGGAGGGAATTGTAGCCGCAGCCTGCCAGCAGGAACAGAGAGATGCACCCTAGCATCGCGAACAGATTTTGTCTCATATAAAACGAAACTCCTCGCACTCCTGTATTGCAGAGGGAGATAGTCTTGTCAAGATTCTCCCTTGTCAGGTTGATATAATAGCTCATTATCGGATAGTCTCTGCCCAAAAACAGGGGTACGGGGCCACCTGGCTTTCTCTGATGGCCGCTACAGGCTCTCGAACACGGGCTGGCACTAGGTTGTCGGGGCAACTTTGAGTTGTCGGCGGCTCACCCCTCAAAAGGAAGTTCCTATCATATATCATTCAGCTTTTACGCAGCGAGCTGCGGGGAATTAAACCCGCAGAGATTAAAACTACATGAAAGCCAAGAAGAAAAAGAGGTCCCAAAGCCTGAAAAGGGCTGCCAAAATCATCTCCGAAAGTATTTGGGATTTCCTAAAAACTCTTCGGCCCGAAGAGCGGGACAAACGCCTTGAGGGATTTCACAAATCCGTGCAGGCTAGAGTAGCTCGCACTAGGGCTTCTTACGCCAGTATTCGTTAAAAGCCTGGAGGGTCCGGGCTTACTGTTCCAACCCGACTTGTTGCCCGTAGCCGGCAAGAGACCGTCATTCTGAGGCCGCAGGCCGAGGAATCCTTCGACCGCGCTAAGGACCGGCCTCACGGATTGTCAGAGAATTAGCGAGATTCTTCGCCTCCTCGTTGCTCCGGCTCAGAATGACATTCCCTCTCCTTTTCAAATTGAACCACTACCGACGGCTTGCCAAGGATAGGTTGACTTTGAGGGTGGAATTTGGTTTAAAAGAAACTTACGGAAGACTGACATGTACGCAGTTATCAAGACGGGCGGGAAGCAGTACCGGGTAAGCCAGGGGGATGTCGTCCGGGTGGAGAAGCTTGCCGGCCAGGTTGGGGATAAAGTTGCGCTGGATGAGGTGCTCTTCGTCGGCGGCGATGGGGAGGCTAAGATCGGCACCCCGACCCTGCCTGATGTCAAGGTTATCGCAGAGATTGTCGACCAGGGGCGGGCAAAAAAGATTATCGTCTTTAAGAAGAAGAGACGGAAAAGCTACAGTCGCAAGCGCGGGCACCGGCAGCACCTCACCACGCTTAAAATTACGGAAATTCAGGGATAGGTAAGGGAGTTGAAATATGGCTCATAAGAAGGCAGGAGGAAGCTCTCGTAACGGGAGAGACAGCCAGGGGCAGAGACGGGGAGTCAAAATCTTCGGCGGCGAGACCGTACGCGCGGGTAATATTATTATACGCCAGGTCGGGACACGCATCCACCCGGGAAGAAACGTCGGCATGGGCCGGGACTTCACGCTCTTCGCCAAGATCGACGGCGTGGTCCGCTACGAGCGGCTAGACAGAGAGAGAAAGCGGGTGAGCATACTGCCGCTTTAGTTCCTTTCTGGCCCCCAGCGGAAAAGCCCCTTTTGGGGCTTTTTTTTTGCCTGGAGAAGGGAGATGATAGGGCTTAATTGCAAAATTCAAAATGCAAATTGAAAAGTGCAAAATGAAGATTAGCCGGGAGGGTTTCGAAATAATTTTGCAATATCCATTTTACAATTTTCATTTTTCACTGTAGCTTTTATGAAATTCGTTGATGAGGTCAGGATTAAAGTGAAAGCCGGTGACGGCGGTCGCGGCTGTGTGAGCTTTCTCCGGGAAAAGTATGTGCCCCGTGGGCGCCCGGATGGGGGAAATGGAGGGGATGGAGGGGACGTGGTGGTCGTGGCGGATGCGCAGCTCACTACGTTGCTTGATCTACGTTACCAGAAAGAATATCGAGCCGGCAGGGGAGTGCACGGCAGGGGAAAAGATCAATACGGGAAGAGGGGGGAGGAAAGAATTATTGCCGTGCCGGTAGGGACCGTGATTCGAGACGCGCGCACCGGAGATCTCCTCGCGGACCTCAAAGCCCGGGGGGAGCGAGTCGTGGTTGCGAGCGGAGGAAGAGGCGGAAAGGGAAACGCCCACTTTGTTTCCTCTACCCATCGAAGCCCCCGTCTGGCTCAACCCGGGCTTCCCGGGGAGGAAAAAGAGCTCGAGATCGAGCTAAGGCTTTTGGCGGACGTGGGAATTATCGGTCTTCCTAATGCCGGGAAATCTACCCTGATCTCGGTGATCTCCGCGGCACGGCCGAAAATCGCCGACTATCCTTTTACCACGCTGGTCCCCAATCTGGGCGTGGTCGGCTATGGGGAAGGGAAGAGTTTCGTCGTCGCGGATATTCCCGGTCTTATCGAAGGGGCTCACCGGGGAGAGGGGCTCGGGCACAAGTTCTTGAAACACGTCAGCCGGACGAGCCTCTTGCTCCACCTGCTCGATGCCTCGAAGATCCGCGAGGAGGATCCTCTGGCGGATTGGCTTGCGGTCAACCGGGAACTGGAGCTCTTTGATCCGGCCCTGGCTGAGAGGCAGCAGATTGTGGTGGCGAACAAGATAGATCTGCCCGAGGGCAGGGCGAAGCTTCAGCTCCTGGACAAACTCCTTCCCCCTGCTTTTCGTCCCTACTGTGCTATTTCCGCAGTTACGGGCGAGGGACTCGAAGAGCTCAAGAGGTTGGTCGGGATCAAGCTGGAGGAAGCCAGAGCGGCTAAGGACGAGGATCGTGCTGCAGCGGGATTATAAGAAGCGGCTTTTACGGCGCGCGCGCCGGGTGGTTGTCAAAATCGGGAGCCAGATCCTCTCTTCTCCCGAAGGGATCGAAGAAGCCAGGATCAAAGGACTGGTGCGGGATCTCGCCGCGCTCCACGATCAGGGTAAAGAGTTGGTCGTGGTCAGCTCCGGGGCGGTGGCCGCGGGGATGACCCGGCTCGGAGTCAAAGAGAGGCCCAAAACGGTGCAGCAGAAACAGGCCCTGGCAGCGGTGGGGCAGATCAAGCTGATGGCCATCTATGAAAGGTATTTCTCCCGATTCCATAAGAGTGTCGCCCAGGTGCTGCTGACCCATGAGGATCTGGCCGATCGGCGCCGCTATCTTAACGCCAAGCACACCCTGCAGACGCTGCTCGAGTTGTCCATCATTCCGGTGGTGAACGAGAACGACACGGTGGCGGTCGAGGAAATAAAATTCGGCGACAACGACCATCTGTCCTCGCTCGTCGCGACGCTGCTGGAGGCGGATCTCTTGGTGGTCCTGAGCGATGTCGATGGCATTTTCGACCGCGACCCCCGAGTTCACCAGGGGGCCCGGTTAATTCCCCTGATCGCGGATATCAAGAAAGCCAAAAGGGATCTCAGCGGGGAAAGCAAGAGTCTCTACGGGACCGGCGGCATCTCGACAAAGATCAGCGCAGCGGAAAAAGCCGCCGCGGCAGGGATTCCCACGCTCATCGCCAATGGACTGAGCGCCGGGATACTGCCGAAGCTCTTTGACGCCAAGGAGGAGATCGGCACGTTGGTTCTCCCCGAAGAGAATCGCATGGCCAGCCGCAAGCACTGGATCGCCTACAACTTGAAACCGGCGGGGGAGATCGTTGTGGATCAGGGGGCCTTCGAGGCACTGGTGAAAAAAGGGAAGAGCCTTCTGCCGTCAGGCCTGAAAGAAGTCCACGGCTCTTTCGGAGTCGGCGAATGCGTGTGCTGTCTCGATGTCCAGGGGCGGGAGTTTGCCCGCGGCCTGGTCAACTACAGCTCGCAGGAGTTGAATCAGATCAAGGGATTGCATACAAGTAAGATCGAAAAGGTTTTGGGCTACAAGGCCTATGACGAGATCATTCATCGGGATGATTTGGTACTGCTCTGACAAGAAGAAGGCAGAAAGCAGGACGCAGTAGGCAGAAGGATGAAGGGTTCAAGGGTTGAAGGGATAAAGGGATAAGGGTTGGAGAAGTAAAATGTCGTTGCAGGATGATGCCATCGCGCTAGGAAAGAAGGCCAAAGAGGCGGCGCGCCGGCTCGCCCAACTTTCTTCCGGAGAGAAAAACCGCGCCTTGCTCCTGATGGCCGATCGTCTCGAAGGGCAAAAAGAGCTTCTTTTGGAAGAAAACAGGAAAGATCTGGATCTTGCCCGCCAGGCGCAACTCTCTTCGGCCTTGCTCGACCGGATCGCCCTGGATGCAAATCGGATAGCGGCCATGGCCAAGGGGTTGAGGGAGGTGGTTGCCCTGCCTGACCCCGTGGGGGAGATCGTCAAGATGTGGCGCCGCCCCAACGGGCTTCAGGTGGGAAAGATGCGCATCCCGCTCGGAGTCATCGCCATGATCTACGAGGCGCGCCCGAACGTTACCGCAGATGCTGCGGCCCTGTGTCTCAAGTCGGGCAATGCGGTCATTCTAAGAGGGGGTAGCGAGGCCCATTTTTCCAGCCGCGCGATTGGCGCAATCCTGCAACAGGCCTCAGCGGAAACGCAGGTGCCGCAGGAGGCCATCCAGGTAGTCGAGTCTAAAGATCGCGCCATGGTCCACGAGCTGCTCCAACTGGAGGATTACATCGATCTCGTCATTCCGCGCGGCGGCGAAGAGCTTATCCGCATGGTCACCGCCAACTCTCGGGTTCCGGTGATCAAACATTTCAAGGGGGTCTGTCACGTCTACGTGGATAACGATGCGTCTGTGGAGATGGCGGAGCGCATCTGCATCAATGCCAAGGTGCAGCGCCCTGCCGTATGCAATGCAATGGAGACGCTGCTGGTGCACGAAGGGATCGCCCCTGCTTTTCTTCCCTCCATGATCGCCAAGTTCCAGGCCGCGGGAGTGGAGATCCGCGGCTGTGAGAGGACACGCGCCCTGGTCCCCGGAATCAAGGCCGCTAATGAGGCGGATTGGACGACCGAGTATCTCGACCTCATCCTTTCGGTGCGGGTGGTCAAGGACATGAGTGGTGCCATCGATCACATCGAGCGATACGGCTCTCAGCATACGGAGACCATTGTCACTTCCGACTATCAGAAGGCGAGGGAATTTCTAAACCGGGTCAACTCTTCGGCTGTCCTGGTCAATGCCTCCACCCGCTTCAATGACGGCGGGGAGCTGGGGTTGGGGGCAGAGATCGGGATCAGCACGAGCAAGATCCATGCGTTCGGTCCGATGGGGCTGGAGGAGTTGACCACGACCAAGTTTGTCGTCTTGGGGGACGGGCAGATTAGAGAATGAAGATCGGCCTCTTTGGCGGCACGTTCGACCCGATCCATTGGGGCCATCTCCGCAACGCCGAGGAGGTGCGGGAGGCCTTCTCCCTGGATCGCCTGCTCTTTATTCCTGCCGGCATCCCGCCGCACAAAAGAATGCGGCCCGTCACGCCGGTGCGCGACCGTGTCGCGATGGTGCGCCTGGCGATCGCCAAGAACCCAGGCTTTACCCTCTCCACAGTGGAGCTTTCGCGCCCCGGGAAATCCTACTCGATCGACACGGTCCGCGATTTTGCCAAATCGCGCGGGCCGAAGGATTCGCTCTATTTTATCCTTGGTCTGGACGCCTTCCTGGACATCGGCTCCTGGAAGGAGTTCGAGGTGATTTTCTCTCTCTGTCATTTCATCGTAACTTCTCGGCCCGGGTGCGAAGACTCGCTGTCGCTCGGCCGCATGCCCGTTGCGGTGCGCAGGCTGTTTTGTTATGATCGGCGTGAAAAGTTTTACCGGCACAAAAGCGGCACGAAGCTCTATTTTTTTAAACTGACGGACATAGCGATCTCGGCCTCGGACATCCGGAATCGTGTAAAGGAGGGGAAGTCCATCCGCTATCTGGTTCCTTTGCAGGTTGAGAGCTACATCAAGAGAAGAGGCCTGTATCGAGGGCGCCGGGAGGGACGCTGACGAGGTCCAAAGAGGTTGGCTCCTGGGAAAAGGCCCTGCTCCTCAGCCGCTTCGCGCTGGAGAAAAAGGCCTACGATCTTATCCTGTTGGAGGTGCGTGAAATCACCTCCATTGCCGACTATTTCATTATCTGCTCAGGCCGCTCGGATCGACAGGTTCAGGGCATCGCTCAGGGAATCGAAGGAAACCTCGGACCCATGGGTATTCATCCCCTGTCGGTCGAGGGCATGAGCCGGGGCCAGTGGGTCTTGATGGATTTTGCAGACGTCGTCGTGCATATTTTTTATCAACCGGTGCGGGAGTTTTACGACCTCGAAGGACTTTGGCATCATGCCCCGCGAGCGGAGCTGCCCGAGCCCTATTCCACTCTTGTCAACCAGTTTAGCATCAGGACTGAGCGCCATCCGTGACCGGCTAAAAAAAGTCGGCCTGTTACTTGCCAGATCGGTCGGTTGCCCTGTAGATAGGGAAGAAAGGAAAAGAGATCTTGCGCGCGCAACGCCCTATCGTTCTGATTATCCTCGACGGGTGGGGAGTCCATCCCCGCAAGGAGGGGAATGCCATCGCGCGGGCAGCCACTCCTAACATGAGCGGCTATGCTGCCCGCTATCCCTCCACCACGATCTCCATCTCCGGGCTGGATGTCGGCCTCCCCGACGGGCAGATGGGGAACTCCGAGGTCGGCCATATGCACCTGGGTTCGGGCCGCGTCATCTATCAGGACCTTACGCTTATCCACCGCGCCATAGACGACCGGAGCTTTTTCTCCAACCGGGTTTTTCTCGATGCGATGCGAACGTGCAAGGAGGCGAGCGGAAGACTCCATCTCTTTGGCCTTATGGGGGACGGCGGGGTGCACAGCCACCAACGCCATATGGAGGCGCTCATCGAGCTCGGATTGAGAGAGAAGGCGGGAGCGATCTTTCTCCATCTTTTCCTGGATGGCCGGGATACTCCGCCGACCAGCGGCGAGCGTTTCTTGCTCGCGCTGGAGGGGAAGATCAAAGCATACCCGGGAGTTCGGATCGCGACCCTCGGCGGCCGCTACTACGGGATGGACCGGGATAAGCGATGGGAAAGAACGGAGAAGGCCTATGTGGCGCTCACCGAAGGCGTCGGAGTTCAGGCAAAATCTCCCCTGGAGGCGATACGAAAAAGCTATCAGGAGCGGGTCACGGATGAATTTGTCCTTCCCACCGTGATCGAGGGGTGCGTTCCCGAGGGTCTGGTTCGGGACGGCGATGCCGCGATCTTCTTTAATTTCAGGGCCGACCGCGCGCGCCAGCTCACCCGGGCCTTTACGGAAAAGGAGTTCAAGGAATTTCCCCGTAGGCGGCAGGTGCGATTTTCCACTTATGTCACCATGACCGAGTATGACAAGAGCTTTGCCCTTCCCGTCGCCTTTCCCCCGCGGGACCTCAAAAACATCCTGGGGGAGATCGCCAGCCAACAGGGGATCCGTCAACTCCGCATCGCCGAGACGGAGAAGTACGCGCACGTGACCTACTTTTTCAATGGCGGGGAGGAGAAAAAATTCCCGCTCGAAGAGCGCATCCTTATCCCCTCCGCCAAAGACGTTCCCACCTACGACCTCAAGCCTGCTATGAGCGCTTATGAAATAACCGAGGCGCTACTCAAGCAGATTGAGGAGCGGCGCTACGACCTGGTGATCCTGAACTACGCCAATGCCGACATGGTGGGTCACACGGGAAACTTCGAGGCCACCATCCGCGCCTGCGAGGTTGTCGATGAATGCGTCGGCAGGGTCGTCCAGGCAACCCTAAAAAACAACGGCCGGGCGATCATCACCGCCGATCACGGCAACGCGGAGCAGATGATCGACTACGACACGGGCGATATCCACACGGCCCATACCTCCAACCCGGTGCCGCTGATCCTGGTGGATGAGGAGCTAAGGTCTCATCGTTTAAGGTCCGGAACAGCCATCGATGTCGCACCGACGGTTCTAAGCCTGTCCGGCGCCCCTCAACCCGGGGAGATGACGGGCCGCTCTCTTATCATCGAATAGCTAATTATTAATTTTTAATTCTTGATTTTTAATTAAAAATTCAACATTCAACATTCTATGCTTGGCGTCCGCTTAGGCCGGGCCCTAGATTGGCTCTACCCGCCGCGCTGCCGATTCTGCCACGAGAGAATTATCGGCCAGGATGAGGAATGTTTTTGCCACGGCTGCCGGGCGAAGATCCGTTTGGTTTCCCATCCCCTCTGCACCACATGCGGCCGCCCTTTTCTAGACGCGAGCGGAGAAGACCATCTCTGCGGGCCCTGTCTGATGCATCCTCCTTACTTTCGCGCGGCGCGCGCCTGGGCCTGCTACCCCGGCGAAGAGCACCGGGACCATCCCCTGCGTGAGGTCCTACAGCGCTTCAAGTACGGTCGCAGGGTTTCCCTGGGCAAGCCTTTGGGCCGGTTGATGGCGCAAGGTTGTTCGGAATTCTTAACCGGACAATCTTTGGATATCATTATCCCCGTGCCGCTCCATCCGAGAAGGCTTCGCTGGAGAGGTTTTAACCAGGCGGTGATCCTGGCCTGGGAGGTGGGCCGTTTATGGCAGCTTCCCGTCGATCCCTTTATTCTTTTTAGGTCCAGGGAGACCCCGCCCCAAACCCAGCTTGCCGAAGAGGAGAGAAGAAAAAACATGCGCGGCGCATTTTCCTTGAACCCGGCGAAACCCGTTCAGGGGCAAAGAGTGGCGCTGGTGGATGATGTCTATACCTCGGGCGCCACAGTCAATGAGTGCAGCCGCGCGCTCATGCGCGCCGGGGCCAAAGAGGTCTTTGTTCTCACGCTGGCGAGAACGGTATAATAGCTCGTGGGTTGTTTGCCTGGGAGCATCTCTCAGGTCCGATGCATCGGCCCTTCAAGATACCCCCAGGCAGAAATGATGTATTAGGATGTTTTCATGGCTAGAGATGATCAAAAGCGGTGGGATGAAAAGCATGCATCAAGACACGGGAAGGGAGGAGCCTCGCCCTTCTTGCGGGAGATTTTAGCGGCCGGCTCGTGGCAGATTCAGCCCGGCAGGGCGCTCGATATCGCCACCGGCAAGGGACGGAACGCCTTCTTTCTCGCTGAGAAAGGCTTTCATGTAGAGGCTGTCGATATTTCCGAGGTTGCATTACAGGAGGGGCAAAGAGCGGCACGAGAAAGGGGTTTGGCCGTTACTTTCAGACAGGCAGACCTGGACCGGATAGAGCTCCCCGAGGGCGCTTATGACCTGATCCTGAATTTCAATTTCCTCCAGCGCTCGCTCATCCCCAAAATGAAAATGGCCCTCAAGCTCGGCGGGTATATCGTGTTCGAAACTTATCTTATCGACCAGCGGGTTCTCGGCCATCCCAGCAATCCCGCCCATCTCCTCGGCCACAACGAACTGCTGGAGCTTTTCCGCGACTTTCGTATCCTCTATTACCGCGAAGGAAAATTCTTCGAGAGCGGGCAGGAGGCCTACCGCGCCGGACTCTTCGGGCAGAAGGTAAGGGAAAGATGATCAGTCCACCGCGCGTATGTGGCCTGTCGCTTTTTGCCAGGATCGGTTGAGGCTTGCGAAGAACAATCCCCCCACGATGAACATGACGACGAGGGACCACAACAGGGGCTCGTAGGTTTTCCACCGGTCAAAAATCGCTCCGGCGATCACCGGACCGAGAACTCCTCCCCATGTGTAAAACAAAGTCATGTAGCCGCGTATCTTGGCGTAATGCTTTCTGCCGAACAAATCTCCGACTACGGCCCATCCAAGCGGGAAAGTAGCCTCCACGGCGGCAAAAACAATCGTAAACAGGCACAGCGACCAGAGCGAGCTTCCGACGATCGGTAGGAACATCGCGCCGGCGGCGGCAAATAAGATGAATGCGGTCATGCGGGGCTTGTTCGCTTTGTCGGCAAGCCAGCCCAGGATAAGCGTCGACGCCATGCCGAGAAAGGCAAAGACGCTCAGCAACAAAGCCGCCTGCGGTTGGCTAAAGCCCTTCCAAACCATGAGGGGCACGAAATGAACGGAGATCGCATGGTAGCAAGCGTTGCGAATACCCGCCGCCAGCACCGATCCCCAGAACGCGAAGGACCGCAGCGCCTCGGCCACGGTAACTTCGACTTCCGATTTGATCGTCGGGCCGGCTTTGCCGGGTTCCGGGCCCGCGGGTTCGTCACCGTCGGGCAGGAGTCCCATGCTTTCCGGCGACCGGCGAATGGTGAGGCACAGCGGTATGCCGACCACCAGGAACAAGAGCCCCCCAATGGCGGCCCCCCAACGCCATCCCCAGGCTTGTACGATGACGCTTAGAACCGGAGCGACGAGAACCCC
>Ga0155933_1027_pt1 | contig 15544 bp, 13 predicted proteins | sample RifCSPlowO2_02_FD_107587 | JGI IMG/M metagenome (GOLD analysis project Ga0155933, IMG submission 107587) | Deltaproteobacteria bacterium RIFCSPLOWO2_02_56_12 | reverse complement strand
GACAAAAAGAGTGTCATTCTGAGCGCAAGCGAAGAATCTCATTCTTTTTAATGTCACTTTGTTTATTTCGTTTGTATTAGTCTGAATCGTTGGGTGATGGGAAAAGCCGCGTGGTAAAATTGCGCTGCCCGAAATGTGGTTGGGAGTCCCCTTCCAAGACTACATTTCAGTGTCCGACCTGCGCCGCTGTTCTGGAGGCTGTCGTCGAGATCGGCCGTCTATCGAAGCCCCAGCTTGCCGAGATTCGGCAGCGGACCGAGCAGACGGTCTGGCGCTGGTTTGAATTTTTCCCCGTTGAGGAGCGTTCGGCCATTGTTTCTTTAGGTGAAGGGTACACGCCTCTGCTCCAGCCCTCCAGCCTTGCGGCAAGACTGGGAATCTCCCGCCTTTATGTCAAGAACGATACGGTTCTCCCCACCGGCTCCTTGAAGGACCGGAGCAACACAGTCGGCATCTCCAAGGCCAAAGAGCTCGGCTACAAGACAGCGGCTGTTGTTTCGACTGGAAACGCCGCCGCCTCGGTCGCCGGCTACGCGGCGGCCGCCGGTCTTAAAAGCATCGTAATGGTGCCCGAGGGGACATCCCCCTCCAAGATAGTCCAGGCCGGCGCCTATGGCGCAACCGTCGTGGTGGTGAAAGGAGACTTTGAGGAAGCTGCCAGGCTTTACAAAGCCGCGCTTAAGGAATTCGGATGGTACGACTGCCTCTCGACCAATCCCTATCGGAATGAGGGAAAAAAATCCTATGCCTATGAGCTTTTCGACCAGTTGAGTGGACGGGTTCCGGACTGGATCATCCATCCCACGGCTGGCGGAACCGGAATCTATGCCATGTGGAAGGGCTACAATGAGCTTTTAACGCTGGGCTGGGTCGACCGTTTACCCAGGCTCATTGCCGCTCAAAGCGAAGCGGCCGCTCCTATCGTGGCCGCTGTGCACAGGGGTCTCTCTGATATCGAGCCGGTTGTTGCCAGGGATACGGTGGCCGAAAGCATCCAGGTCGGCTATCCCAAGTCCATGGGCGGGCGAGCCTTGGAAGCGATTCGAGCCTCTCACGGCACTGCCGTTGCCCTCGCCGACGACGAGATCCTTGAGGCCCAATCGCTCCTTGCCCGCCTGGGAGGAATCTTCGCTGAGCCCGCCGGCGCTGTTTCAGTGGCTGCCGCAAAGAAGTTGCAGGAGCAAGGAATCATCGCTCCTGGTGATCTAGTCGTCTGCACAATCACCGGCCACGGTCTCAAGCAGCCGGACGCCGTAAAGATCTCCGATGAGGAGCTGCGTCCGGTGCCGGCGAACCTGGGCGCTCTGCGAAAGCGCCTCGAACTCAAAGGAAAATAGCTGCTGAAGTTAAACACATCTACGATTAAGCGATACGGCTTGGTTGCCCTGGCGTTCCTCCATATCGCCGTGAGTCGAGGAATCTCCGGAAGCTTTGGAGTTTTTTATGTCGCCCTTATTGAGGCCTTCGGCTGGTCCCGGGCAGCGACGGCAAGCGCTATCTCTCTGCAGATTATCTCAGAAGGCATCTCATTTCCTTTCGCCGGTTCTCTTATCGATCGTCTGGGACCGCGTCGAACCCTGATTTTGGGCGGGTCCGTGCTGGCGCTTGGCCTGGCGCTTACCTCAACCGTGTCTTCCATCTGGGAGCTTTATCTATGGATGGGTGTGGTGACGGCTTTAGGGCTTGCGCTGATCGGAATGGTTCCCCATGTCGCTATCCTGTCACGGGAATTCTCCCAGTATCGGGGAACAGCGCTGGGTCTGGCCTGGATGGGAGGGGGACTTGGGATCATGCTTCTGGTCCCGCTTGCCCAGATTATGATTGGCAACTGGGGATGGTCTCTAGCTTACGTAGGGTTCGCGGTCGTCGCCGCCCTTTTGGTGATACCTCCGGTGCCGCTCCTTTTCACTCCGGGGTCAAAAATGTCGGGAGCGCCTGCCCCGCCGCAGACAGAAAATCCAACAGATTGGACGGTCAAGCAGGCCCTAAGAAGCTCCACTTTCTGGCTCCTCTTTGGTTCGCGCATCCTTGCCAGCGTCGGCAATCAGATCGTGCTGACGCACCAGATCGCGCACGCGGTGGATGTCGGCTACCCGAAGCTCTTTGCGGCGTCGATATTCGGGCTGATGGGCGTCGTCAGTATCTTTGGCCGTCTCCTCTTCGGATATCTCACCGACGTCATGAAGAACGAGACCGTCTTTGCCTGGGTGCAGGCAACATCGTTGATCGGCATAACGGCCCTTTTGGTTCTGCATGATGATTCGTCTCCGGGGCTTCTCTATGCCTATGCGCTATTTTATGGCCTGGGACAGGGGTCGCGTGCCCTGGTACTTTCCGCTATTTCCGCCGATCTGTTTCTCGGCAAGAGTTTCGGCGCTATCTACGGCTATTTCACGCTGAGCGTTGGAATTGGAGGTGGATTCGGAGCCTGGATCGGTGGCTTTATTTTCGATGCCACCAAAAGCTACTTTGCCGCTTTCTTATTTTCCATGGCCTGCGCTGTTCTCGCCGCCATAGGCGTGTGGGCGAGCAAGAGAGGCGCCGCGAAAGGTGGATAGCTTTGTCGAAAAGTACGGAGAAATTCAGACTTTGAATCCGTGCTCTCGATACCACTTGGCTGCCCCGGGATGCAGAGGGACGTCCATCGGAGTTGCCTCGGTTTCTTCTCCTAACTGGCCAATTCCAGTGTATGAGTCTTCCCAGTAGATTTCCTTTTCGCGCGCATGAATGGCTTCACAGACCTTATAGGCATCCTCATCCGGCAATGATGCTCTCGTGTAGAGCGGCCAGGCGCTGTAATCCAAGCACATGTGGTCGGACTTAAGATGGGGATAACGGCCTGCAGGGATTACGACCCGCCGCCAGCCGATTGCCTCCAGTTTCTTCAGCACGGATTCCTCGAGCGGGATCGGCTCCATGCCAGCCGCGAGCGCCTCATCAAACCAGAGCACAAGCCCTTCATCGAAGATCGCGTCGATCGTTCCCGCATGCAGGGCGTCCAAGCGCCGCTGATCTCCGGGACCCCCGTTCAGTTGCAAACTGCCGCCCCAGGATTCGAGGTCGGCGAGCGTGAAACCGTAAACAGCCAACGTCTGATCTACCAGTACGCGCGTCGAGTGGGTCTTATCTTCGCGGATGGAAAGCCGGAGCGGATAGCGCTTCTCTATGATCTCGGCGAGAGATTTGAGGCCGGTGCGCGGGTGCAACATATAGACGAAGCGGTCCCAGGAGGGGTAGTTGGCGATGACCCGCACGGGAAGCGGCTCAGGGAATAAACCGGTCCCTCGATAGGCCTGGGTGAGGAAACCGGAGGGATTGACCATCGCCATCTCCAGCTCGCCGCGGCATACGGCGTGAGCGAGATGGGGTGATCCCGTGGCCATTCTTAACCAAGGCCGAAAATTATCGCCCGAGCCGCTGCCGATAACGATGCACATGTCACGATTTCCGTAGTACGGCGTGTTGGGATCGCCCGCGATGTGCAGGCCGATCTCCCAGAGAAACTTGGTGCGCTGAAAATTAGCCCCTCGCGGCAGTGGCTCCATCATTTACCTCCTGTGGTGGTTAGCTGTAAGGGCAGGTTTAAAACCTGCCCCCTACGTCACGGCGCCGCGGTGCCGGGCTTTTGAGGGATTTTACCCACCAGCTCGGCCGTTATATCTCCGTAGAGGCTGTAAGGATTAGGAACGCTTTTGCGGTACTCTTCAGGGGGAACATTGCAATAGACCTCAAGCATGTTCCCGTCGGGATCATAGAAGTAGATGCTTTTGGTGATTCCGTGGAAGACCGCGTGGCGGATCTTCACGTTGTTCTCTTTGAAGATCCGGTAGGCTTCCTGAAGCTCGGCGAAAGAAGCGAGTTCATAGGCGACGTGCTCCATGCCCACCTGATCCGGATCGGGGAGGGGCGCGCCATCGTTTGCTTGACGGATCGCCAGCACGTGATGGTTGTCTTTTACGTCAGGGCTGAAGAAGAGCATCCCTTTGCCGTTATCCCCAACCAGGGGAAGACCCAGGACTTCGGTGAAAAAGCGTTTCGAGCGTTCGAGATCTTTTACCCGCAGCACCAGATGGCCGGTCCTTTTTATCTTGATGGCCATAGTCTAGCCCTCCTTATCTTCGCTTAAAATTCAGGTCAACATCCTATCCCTTAACACAGAGAATGCCCGGCTTCAATTTCGATTTTAGCGGAAAATTCTCAGCTCTTCATCAGAAAGTGCGGTTGCAAGTAGAAGCGGAGGGGACCTGCCCCTCAGCGGGAGCCGATGGGCCTCTGCTTCTCTGCCCCCATCTCTTAGCGTGATCTGTCTGTTCTCTCTGAGTCAATTCAGTTTCGGACGTCTCCCTTTCTTCGGGACAGGCCCCCTCCGCCTGGCAGTCTTGTAGGGTCTTCGAGGGGAGGAAGCCTGAAGGACTGAGGCACAGGGACGAAGAGATTGAAGGCAGGCCCAGACCGTTGGAGAGCCCACCTGATGGGGTTGGTGCGGTGGCCCTCAAGGCACAGGCCTATTGCCTCAGGCCGGAAGGCTTTCTTCCCGAGGTAAGACCACCTTTTACTTTTAACGGGAAACAAAAATTGTCTTGACAACCGAACGAGCGAAGTCGGAGAATCGCGTCCTGGGAAACAAGGAGGCTCGGATGACAAACTCCCGCACTGTGTATCCAATATTATTTGGCTGCCTTTTGGCTGCTCTCCCTTTTTGGGCTTCATGGGCCGATGCCGCCTCTCCGCTGCAAAAAGTCGTCATTACCTTTGCCGGCTTTAATGAGAGGAGCGGCTTTCTCTTCGTTGCCAAGGACCAGCACTTCTTCGAGGAGCAGGGATTGGACGCTCAGATCGTGCAGGTGCGCAGTGGAGCGATAGCCATTTCAGCTCTGGCCGCGGGCGATGCTCATTTCTACATTGCCTCCGCCACAGGCGCCACCCTCGGTGCTATGGTAGGGGGGTTGGATGTGGTCTTCATCGCCGGCATAGTGAATAAGCTTGACGGGGACTTCGTGGTCTCCTCTAAGATCACAAACCCATCGGATCTCAAGGGCAAGATTCTCGGCGTGCAGAGTATCGGCGGCGGGATCTGGATGTTTACGATGTTGGCCCTCGACAAATGGGGCTTGGTACCTGAGCGAGACAAAATACAGTTTAGAATTGTAGGAGATCAGTCTGTCATAGCCCAGTCTATTTTATCCGGGACAGTTGACGCAGCCTATTTGGGTTATACCTTCAGCAAGATGGTGCAACGCCAGGGATACCGGGTACTGGCCGATCTCGCCAAAGTCGACATCCCATATCAGGGAATCGGTGTCCTGGCCCGCAAGAGCTTTTTGGATCAATCCCAGGAAATCACAGAGAAGACCTTAAAGGCCTTCGTTAAAGCGATCGTCTATTTTCAGGAGCCGGCAAACAAAAAGCCGGTAATCGCGACTCTGGTCAAATGGCTGCGCTTGCAGCGTATGGAGGATGCCGAAGCGGGGTACGAGATGATCAAGGGTCTCTATGAGCGTCGCATCTTTCCCACCCGGGAAGGGCTGCTCAATGCCCAGCGCGTTCTCAGCAAAGTCGATCCGAACTTCTCGCGCCTTAAAATAGAGGATATGGCCGATGAACGCATAGCGCGGAAGCTGGAAAGAGAAGGGTTTTTTAAATAAGGGCTATTCTACCCCGCAGAGCGCTAGGGCGGTGAGGGCGTAAACCTTGGTTGCGGCGATAAGGTCTGAAATTTTCATGGCCCGGTTTTGCGCTCCGCTCATCGCCTCTCTCTGTCTCGGCGGACCGTAACAGACCGACGGGATGCCGACCTCGTTGAAGACATTCAGGTCGCGCCACATGCTGACCTCGGCGGATGGAGGGGCAGGCGGCTCTGTCCCGAAGACATAGCGGTGGGCCTCTTCGATTGCCGATATCAATAGCTCCGCATTCTTTGCTATGTAGCCGCGTGAGTATTGGAAGACGGAGACGTCGCAGTCAATATTCAAGGCGCGAACTAGCCGTTCGATTTCCTTCTTGATTGTCAGCGGCTTTTTTCCGGGGACCAGGCGCACGTCAATGTAGACATCACAATGGGGACTTGGGCGTGTGACTCCTCCTTCTCCTCGCACCTCGATCACCTGCGCTTTGGGGATGATCGTCCCGCCGGGAAACTCATGCCTTTCTCTCTGCTCGTACTGAATTGCCCATTCTTCAAGGGCCAGAAGGAGATGGGCCGTTTTTAAGAAGGCGTTGGGATGTTCTTTCAGAGAAGAGCCCCGTTCGAGCCTCGGAGTGTAAATCTCTCTTCCCTTCACGCGTATTTTCAGCCACACAGCGCCGCATTCGGCCTTTACCACGCCGAATCCCGAGGTCTCGCCCACCAGGGCGTAATCCGCTGTCACACCACGATCAACCAGCCATTTCGTGCCGAAACCTTCACCGGGGTAGTTGATGCCCTGGAACTCATCTACTGAGGGACTCCCGGTCTCGAAGGCGACGCCGGTGATCGTTAAATCTCCCTTGAGGCGAAAGCCGGACCTTTTGATCGCCCTGGCGGCGATCATAAAGGCGCATAACTGCGCCTTGTCGTTGATGACCCCCTTGCCGAAGATGAGATCGCCCTCCGCCCACGCCCCTTCGATTTTTCTCTGCGCCTCCGAGGCGTCGGGTGGCAGCTCCGGTCCGGTATCCATGTGGGCGTTGAAGATGAGGCTGGTCCCGTCGCCGCTGCCGGGGATCACGCCGACAGCGTTAACGCTCTCTTCGGTTATGAACTGGAGAAAGGCAACGATGCCGTTCTTGTTGAGCCAATCGATGACCGCTTCTCCGACTCTTCTCTCCCTGGCGTGGGGACTGGGAGTGTTCCCCAGCCTGAGACAGAGATCGACCAGCTCCGCGCGATCTTTTTCGATCAGTTCTAAAAGCTCGTCGTAACTTTTATCTTTTTTCATGGGCAATCCCTTTCTAGGACCCTACCTTACTTCGGACTCGCAGCCCGGTCAACGCGCCTCTTGCCTCTGGTTTCTCCTTGGACTATGTTCCTTTGGAAATCAGCCGGTTAAGAATCTCTATTTGGAAGGAGTCATCCATGAGTAAAGCAGCGAGAATGGCGGAGCGGCCCCGGCCCCAGTACGGGTCGGACGTAGTGGTCGATATGCTCAAGGCATTTGAGATCGAGTACATTGCCATCAATCCCGGAGCGACCTTTCGTGGTTTGCACGATTCTCTGGTCAACTACGGCGGCAATCACATGCCGGAGATTATTCTCTGTCCGCACGAAGAGATCACGGTGGCCTTGGCGCAGGGCTATGCCAGGGCGAAGGGGAGACCGATGGCGTCGGCGGTCCATAATATCGTCGGCCTGCAGCACGCCTCCATGGCCATCTACAACGCCTGGTGCGATCGCTTGCCGGTCATTGTCATGGGCGGGACCGGTCCCATGGATGCGGCGCAGCGCCGACCCTGGATCGACTGGGTTCACACGGCTCTGGTTCAGGGAAATCTCGTGCGGGACTTTGTCAAGTGGGATGATCAGCCCGGCAGCGTGGAGGCTGTGGCCGATTCCTTCATCCGTTCCTACCGTCTGGCCACGACCGATCCCATGGGGCCGGTCTATATTTGCTACGACAGCGAGGTGCAGGAAAAGAAGCTCGACGGTGAGATCCCCTTTCCTTCGCTGGACCGCTATCCGGCCCCTCTTCCCATGCAGGCGCCGGAGGAAGGTTTCGAAAAGACCATCCGCTGGCTGGTAGAGGCCAAGGCGCCGGTGATCATCGCCGACTGGGTAGGAAGAAGGGAAGCGGGGTTTAAGGCTCTGATCGAGCTTGCCGAGCTTCTCGCCATACCGGTCTTCGACCAGTTCGGCAGGTTCAACTTTCCCGTAGACCATCCGCTGAACCTGACTGGAATGCAGGACAAGGTCCTGGGCCAAACCGATCTCGTGCTCGCGCTCGATGTCCCGGATCTGGAAGGAGGAGTCACACAGAGAGCCCAGGAGAAGGGTCGCCGGCGGCCCATTCCTTTGCTTTCCTCCTCAGCCAAGATCATTAACGTCGGTCTGGACGATCTTCTGGTGCGCGCCTGGTCACACGACTTCAACAAGCTCCGCGAAACGGATCTTTCCATCCTCGCGGACACCTCGGTCTTTCTGCCTGAATTGGTCAGGCGCTTGAAGGGCGAGAAAGAGGCGCTGAAGAAGAAGGACGCCGAGATCGAGAAGCGTCGTGCGCAATGGGCGAAGCTCCATGCCGAGAGAGTAGAGGCCCAGGATAAACAGACCAAGACCAAGTGGGATGAGAAGCCGATCTCCACGAGCCGGCTGTACAGCGAGATGGCGGAGCTCCTTAAGAACGAGGACTGGGTACTTACGAACGGGACCTCGTCAGGCAGGGAGAACTTCTTTCTACCCGCCGGCAAGTTCAATCAGATCCTGGGAAAATATAAAGGCGGCGGTCTGGGCTACGGTCTCCCGGCCTCGCTGGGAGCCGCTCTGGCCCACAAGGGCTCGGGCAAACTCTGCGTCGATCTCCAGCCTGATGGAGATATGCTCTTCACTGCAAGCGGCCTTTGGACAGCGGCGCATCATAAGATCCCTCTCCTCATAATCGTCTGCAGCAACCACTCCTACTACAACGACGAGGAACACCAGGAGAGGATGGCCGTGCTGAGAGGGAGACCCGTGGAGAACAAAACCATCGGCATCCGGATCGAAGATCCGGTGGTGGACTTTACTTCTCTGGCGCGTTCTTATGGGGTCTGGGGCGCCGGACCGGTGACGGAGCCCGGTGATCTCAAGAAGGTCCTGCGCGACGCGCTCAAGGTGGTTAAAGAGGGCAAGCCCGCTTTAGTGGACGTAGCCTGCCAGATGCGCTGAGATTGCAGACAGGTAGCGGTGCGCCTTACCGTCGCGGGCGCACTGCCTTAATGACAACTTCGGAGCGGCATACGCGCGACCGAACCAGCGCCGCTATAACGAACAAAAGCGGCACGGCAACGGTGCAATAGAGCGCCCCGATAACGGGCCACCAGGCGGAATCGGGCGTTCCCGCCAGCGATGCGTAAGCCCACCCGAATATGGCGAGGCAACCCACGATACACAACGCGAACGAGGCGCGGTTGAAGCGACGAACGGCGATGGCATCCGCACCCACCGGGGAGAGCCGGACGAATAGCCATACAGAAATGGCAACCACCAGGGCAATAAGCGGGGAAACGACAAGCATTTGTCCCTAAGGAACTCCTGCGATCGGTATTTTAGGGGACACTATACCTCATTCAGTTGTGGAGTCTACGCTGCGTTCACCGATCACCGACAAAGAAGACGTTCGTGAGCCTTCGGCTGAGCTCAGTCGAACGCCTCAGTCGAACGAGGCCGAAGCGCCGAGTATCGAAGCCGCCCAACCGGTGACTTCACGGCAGTCCTGGCATCCTCTCAAGGCATTGCTTCATCTCCGGGCCTTTGAGGCACTTCGCCATCGCGAGTTCCGTTTGCTCTGGTCCGGGCAGGCATGCACGGGGATGGGGACGTGGATGGATCAGGTAACCCGCGGTTGGCTCATTTATGAGCTGACGAACTCACCGGTCCAGCTTGGCCTGGTGCGAGGGGTCCAGGCTATACCGATTCTCTTGTTATCTCCGCTGGCGGGTAGCATCGCCGACCGCTATCAGCGCAAGATGCAGGTGATGGTCGCCCAAGTGCTGGACGGGTTGATGTACGCCACGCTCGCCCTGCTCATCTTTACGGATCTGATTCAGTCATGGCATGTGTACGCGACCGCCATCGGGGCGGCCATAGTCCAGGCCTTTCAGCAGCCGGCACGGGCTGCGATGGTCGCCGATGCCGTGCCGCGCAGCCACCTGACCAACGCCATCGGCCTCAACGCGATCGTCTTTAACGTGGCCCGGACCATTGGCCCCGCCCTGGCAGGCTTGCTCATCGCCATGTTCGGCACTGGCGGCTCATATGCGGTCCAGGCGGCCTTTTACCTCCTGGCGACAGTCTCGACTGTGCCGCTTCGCCCCGCACAGCGCGCTTCTCGTAGCTCTCACGGTCACTCTGCTGAGGCGTCCTTCGGCCGCAGCATCATTGACGGGTGGAAGTTCAGCTGGAAGAACGAGGCCGTTCGCGCCGGTCTCCTCATCACGGCGTTTGCGTCGTTGTTCATCATACCCTTCATGACGCTTCTGCCGGTGTTTGCGCGAGACGTCTTTGGAGTAGGGGCCACCGGGCAGGGGTTGCTCCTCACCGCTATGGGTGTCGGTGCGCTGTGCAGCGCTATTCTTATCGCGTCCCTCGGCGACCGGTTACCGAGGGGCATCCTTATGCTGGGAGGTGTAACGTTGTACGGGCTCACCGTCGTCGCCTTCTCGGCATCACCCTGGTTCAAGCTCTCCATGGCGCTGATGACGATCATAGGCCTCTCCCACGTGAGCTGCCACGCCCTTGTGCAGACCGTTATCCAAGCCTACTCTCCTTCCGAATTCCGCGGCCGGACGATGGCCGTCTTTCACATGAGCAGCGTCTTGATGACGCTAGGAAGCATGCTCATCGGGGTGCTGGCGTCGCTTTTGGGGGCCCGGTGGGCCGTGGCGTCGATGGGCGCAGCTGGCGCGCTGACCATGGTCGCGATCTATGTGGCGCTGCCGCGCGCCCGGCTCATCCGGTAGGGAGGGAAAAGGTTGTGCAAAGACCCCCGACCCTTTTTCTCCTCATGCATACATGCTCTACTTGGCCACGACTGTAAACCGCCATAGCGGAAGGCTTTTGCCCTTGTACTCTTGCGGAATGACAATACCGAGCGAGCCAGGTTCATTGCCGGGGCTTAGCTGGTGAACCTTCCCGGACTCGGCTGTAATATCGTTATAGTTTCGAGAGATGATTTCGCTTAGGAAACCGAGGATTTGGAAGCCCTGGTTCGGTACAGGCTCTCGGGGCTCCGCAACGGAATCGAAGTATATGAGCTGATCTCCCTCAAGCTTTGCTTTTGCATTCCCGACCTCCCAATCCGAGTTGAGCAAGAAGTAGAACGCGAGATTTTGTTCCAGAGGGTCTTCGATTCGGACCCCATCGCAGTAGAGTTCAGCGCTGGAGATGTAAAAGGTGCACTCTCCGTCCGCATTGACAGTTCGTGGTTTAGATGGGTTGGTGATGATACGGAGCGAAAGTGGTGGCGTGGTACCTACTAGTACATCCCCTAACAAAGACATCTCGTTCTTCGTAACGGCGTCTAGAAACTTGATGGACGGGCGCTCCACAGGGGTGAGCTGGACTGGGCTTATCAGCGTCCACTTCCCCCAACGTGACCAGAAAATGGCTAGGTACAGATCTCGCCCGAAAATGGCGGCGTACTTTTCCAAAGCAGATAGATAGGAACGTTTCAGGGAAAACCTATAGTTCGGGTCAGCCTTGTGGCAGTTTTTTACCTCAACGAAGAGGTCTGTGCCTCCGTCGAGAACGAGACGAAAGTCCGGCGGCTGTACGTCTGGGTCAGCCGAGCAAACATCACCAGCGTCCTCGCGCTTAATGAGAATTGTTTTGCCGAGTCCGGCAGCCACGTGCTCAAACATACTTTCGATCCGGCGCCCATGGATGATTATCGGGTTGTTCTTACTGCTATTGAAGCCGTCGGAGACGCGGTCCAGAAAGCTCTGGTGGCTCGATGGATCATTGAGCTTAAGCCCGCGCTTTCGGGCCATGGCCTCGAACAAGTGGATTACCTCGAACCTTTCAGGGTCTCGATTGATGCGTCTCATCAGCAGTTACGATAGGGGCTAACACAGAGCTCAACCGGCGCTTCTAGCGATCGGTCTGAAGCGCGAAGTTAGAGCCAACGATCATTTCTCGGCAGGACGCTCTTGGGAGAGGTGCTCAGCTATCCAGATGGCCACCAGGTGCCGGGCGCGCACTTGTTTGTGTCGAGCCACACGCTTCAAGCGGTTCAGTGTCTGCTCATCAAGTGCGATCGTCAGTGCTTTCGGGGGTGGCCGCCGAACACGCACCCTCACAGGCGGACCTTCGCTGAACAGCCGAGCAAAGTCTTCGTCGGAAAGCTCGTCCCATCCGACTGCTTCTTGTTTCAAGGCCCGCCGTTGGGCGGCGGTCAACTTTTGCGCCATTGTTGATACCTCCGTCGGGTATACCGCTCCATGTCCCGTACTGTCACAGCCCGCCAGACTCCCCTACGGGGATAAGGGGCAATTACAGCCACCAAGTAGCGACCCCCGCACGTCTGGCCGAAGACCGTCCATCGATTCTCTCGAATGCCACGACGCCGGGCGCGAACAATCCATGATGGATGGCAGTCCTCATAAACGATCTCTTCGACTTCTTCTGGCTCTACACCGTGCCGGGCAATGTGTTCGATATTGTCGTTGTCCCACTCCGGCTCCAGCTCCCAGAATCGCACAGGTTAAAGCTACCACAGAAGACAGCGAGTTTCGATAGCTCCAACGCAAAGCTAAGCCGACGGGCGTTCATACAGCCATCGTCGGAACGACAAAACCCGAAAGAATCCAGGAGAACGTTGCTATCCTGGAAGCAGGTTCCGGAAGCATCGACATTAACCACGGAGCACCCTCTAGACAGGCCAGAAGCCGCCCGACTTCTTCTTTTGTAAGGACAACCGGTAAGCGCCTGGGTCTTTTGGCGCGAACGACTCCTTCGATCAGACCAATCTTTTTCTGCAGCACTTGCTGGTAAAGAAACAGAAGGGCGTTGAAGGCTTGATTCTGGGTTGACGAGCTAACGTGGGACTCGGTCGCCAGGCTGGAGAGAAACCGAGCAATTTCTTGCTCGCTCATCTCCACTGGGTGGCGCTTGTCGTGGAAGAAGATAAACCGCTTGATCCAGCCCACATAGGTTTCCTCAGTCCTTGGGCTGTAGTGGCGCGTGCGGATTGCCTGCCGGACCTGGTCAAGGAGCCTGGGTTTGGGTCGGTCTGTAGGGTTTGAATGCTTTAGAATGGCCCGCAGATCTCCATCACTGGACTTTACATTTCGTTCCTGGATTTGCCCGCTCGCCTTCGGAATTTCCATTGAACAACCCCCGTTGCCCTGGTTGGGAGTAGTATTTGCAGGCCATACTTTTAATATTTAGACCTGGGGCAAGTATCGTTTATTCAATGTTGTGCGAAATAGGAACATGCCGGCTTTTCGTGAGGCAACGGGTCCGCAGAAGCAACCTGTTCATCTCTCTGAGCGTTATAACTTCTCCAGCTCCACCTCGGTATTGTAATCCGGCGCGCCGGAGAGGGGATCGGTGCGGCGCGGGATCAGGACATTGGCCTCGGGCCAATAGGCCTGAAGCGTTCCGGGCTTCACCGGCGCGATCTGGATTACGCCGCGCATCTCGCCGGTGTCAGAACGGACAATCACAGAATCTCCATCATCGAAACTAAGTCGTTCGGCGTCTTCGAGGGAGATAAAGATAGCGTCTCTTCTCTTGCTTCCGGTGAGCCGGTCCGTCGAGCCGAAGATCATGCTGTTGAACTGTTTTCCCCTCCTGGTTGTGAGATAGAACCGCCCTTCTGAAGCCCTCCGGTCCGGCGGCTCGAGCACACTGAAGAGCGCGCGGCCATCCGGCATATTAGAGAAATTGCCGCCCTTGAAGAGATAGGGGCCGCCCCACTGAAGCGAATCGCCTTCCTCCTTGAGCTTCTCGATCCCCTGGTACATGGGCATCACGCGGCTCATCTCTTCGCGGATGGTTTGCGTATCGTCGTAGGGGAAGAGGAGATCTCCATTGGGCATCGCTTTGCGTCCGATAAGGCAGGGAATCTCCCACTCCGGGAGAGTTTCGCCGATGCTGTGTCCGGGGATTTCAGGCGTAAAGCGGATCCTTCTCTCTGTGCTCGTAACAGTCCCGCCCCCTCTCTGCTCATAGTGAGTCTGGGCTGGGAAAATCACGACAAGCTCGACGGGATCGATCAACATGGAACTATTGAGCGCGATGTCTTGATGAACTCGGACGGGGACCTGCGCCAATGCCTCGGCTACGAATTGTCGGTCCGGCATGGTTTCCAAAAGATTTCCGCCGATAGAATAGAGAAACTCGAGTCCTCCCTCATGAGCGGCTTCGATCATTTGCGGCACCTTCAGTCCCGGCGTGGAAGGGATCGGATGGCGCCAGAGATTGGAAAAACGGCGCGCGTTTTCTTGATTGACCGCGAAACCGCCGGGGAACTTGTCTGCTTCGCAGCCGCACTCTTCGCCCCCCTGAACACCGCTGTGGCCTTGAATAGGCATGATGCCGCACTTCTCCCTTCCCAGCATGCCTCGGGCCAGGGCGAGATTGACGATGGCCCTGACGTTTTCCACGCCGAATTCGTGCTGGGTAAGCCCCGTGCTGTAAACAAAGACCGCGCTGCTGGCAAGGCTGTAGATCTGGGCAAAACGTTCCATTTCCAGACGGGGAAGAGCCGAGCGCTGTTCGAGCATCTCCCAGGGCTGTTCTTCCAAAGCGCCCTTGAGCGCTTCGAAGCCGCCCGTGTGGCGCGCGATGAACTCATGGTCCAGTCGGTTCATCGCAATCAGCGCTTTCAGGACGCCATTGATAAATGCGATATCCCCTCCAACGTTCACCTGAAAAAAATCGTCCATGAGTTTGGTGCCGAAGAGCGCGCTGCCGAATACCGACGGCACCCAGTAGCGCTCCAGCCCGTATTCGCGCATCGGATTGACCACCATAATGCGCGTGCCCTTTTTCTTCGCATAGTGCATGTACTTGGCAGTCACCGGCTGGTTATTGGCGAGGTCGGAGCCGAAGATAACGAGCAGATCGGCGCCGATAAAATCGGATAGCGAACAGGTCGGAGCCCCCAGCCCTAAGGTGGCCTTCAGTCCGTAACCGCTAGCCGCGTGGCAAAGTCGCGAGCAGAGATCGACGTTATTGGTGCCGAGGGAGCGTGCGAGCTTTTGGAAAACGTAATAAACTTCGTTGGTAATGCCCCTGGAGGTCGCAAAAAAGCCCATGCGTTGAGGCGCTGTTCGACGGATTGCCTGAGCTATGAGGGCGACGCCCTCTTCCCAAGAGATGCGGGAGAAGCCGTTGTCGCCTTTGCGCCGTACCATGGGGAAGGGGAGCCTCCCGAAAGAGCGGAGTCGCTCCTCTCTAAGATTCCGTAGCCGATCGACATCGCTCAGGACCGAGGCTTTGAGCCCTCCCATGGTATTCAGACGGAGGAGACTCAAGCGGGTCGTGCAGAGGTGGACCCCGTCCATTACGTTGTCGCGCAGGCCATAGGGACCCAGAGAACAACCGTCGCAGACCCCGTGACGCAGGATATCCCAGGCGTAGGACAGATCCATCTTGTTTGCCCACGCGGCCGCGGCCACCTCGCGGAAGTGGCGTGGTTTCACCTGGCCGAGCCCGAAGGGGACCACGCGGGAGAGCCTGGTATCGTTGGATTTTAATTTGGCCATCCGTTTTCTTCCCTTCGAGCAAGAGCCTAATTTTTACGCTGTCGGCTTCGGGGCTCCCTTATCCTCGCTCTGCTCGGAATCTCAGATTGCAGATCTCACATCTCAGATTTGAGATTTGAAATTTGCCATTTGTAATCCCGAAGGGCATGTCCGCAGCCTC
>Ga0155933_1082_pt1 | contig 18908 bp, 15 predicted proteins | sample RifCSPlowO2_02_FD_107587 | JGI IMG/M metagenome (GOLD analysis project Ga0155933, IMG submission 107587) | Deltaproteobacteria bacterium RIFCSPLOWO2_02_56_12 | reverse complement strand
AGGACGAATTAGCGAACCGTTGATTTCTGCAGGGTGGTGCGACTACGGAACAGGAAAGCAGGCAAATCAAGCAAATCAAGCCTTCCTGTGGGGGTGGGCACACTGCCATGTAGAACAGCCGCGCAGGGTAGACAATGGTACCGTAGTCATCGAAAAAAGCAAGGAATGGCTAGAGCCTGCGAGATGGGATGTCGTTCGCTACGGATCATTGGCCCTGCCATTGGTTTCAGTAACAACTGCAGAGGATTTGAGAAACAAGATCGTCAAACCCTTATTAGCAGGCATCGACAAGGCCGGAAAGATTGGAGCTTGATCCAAAGTGCCAGCACAAGAAATTAACTCATGCAGTGAGCGGCTAACTAATGGCTTGTGCCGCCGCGCTTTGCGCGCGGCACAGCCTCGGCGTTGAGCCTGTAGAAAAAGTCAAAATGAAAAATTTACAAGAAAAACGACCTCCGTATTTGGCATTTAAGCCACGATCTCGGGTCGGGAGACCATTTAGAGGGGGAGCTGCGGGTTCTGACTTCTATTTCTCGACTTTCTTTCACATTGTTGAGTCGTAGAAGAGGCGTTCAGGCTGCCTTCAAACCTTCAATTCCAGGTTAATCATATCGCCCCGTGTGAATCTCAACTTGTCGAAAAAGCGGAGCATATCCCAGTCACGCCAGTTGACCAGCGTGTAGATTTTCGTCACGCCGACCTTCTTCATGTGCGCGACCAACTCGTCCATCAGCGCGCGGGCAACGCCGTGATGCTGATATTCCGGGTGGACGCCGATGGTATCAATCCACCCGACCGTCTCCGGCACGCCGTACTCCCAGCCGCTTGCATCGCCCATGATAAAGCCGACGACGCGTCCGTCCACCTCCGCGACCAGGGGCGGGATCGGCGAGCGTGCCTGTGCAGATTCGACTTTCATTTCCCAGTAATCGCGCCGCCGCTTACCCAGCACTCGATTGTCAATGTCAGCAATGGCGCCCACATCCTTTGCGCTCATCATGCGGATCGTGATCGGTCCCATCGCGTTCCTCCATTAGACCCGAAGGGTCAAATTTAATCTCTTCTTTGTGCTTTCTTTCCGGCAGGCAAAAATGTTTTGAAGACAAGCTCATTGTGTTCCCCGATCATCGGGGCAGGCCGATCAATCTTAAAAGGAGTCTTGGAAAAAGCAAAAGGCGGCCCTTCGGCATGGCATCTCCCCACTTCCGGATGATCCACAGGCGCCCAGAACCCTCGATGTTTTAACTGAGGATCGGCAAAAAGATCCTCGATTGTTTGGACGATGCCTGCCTTCACCCCGTTGTCTTGCAGCTTCTTAAATACCTCCTCTGCCGTGAGCCGGGAGGTCCATTTCCCAACTTCCTGATCGACTTCATCCTCATGTTCTTTTCTTGCCGGTATCGTCTTAAACCTTGGATCTGAGATCAGCTCGTCCCTGCCCATGCATTTGCAGAGGGCCTTCCATTCTTCATCATTAAACACGCTGATAACGCACCAACGGTCATCCCCTTTGCAGGGATACGTATTATGCGGCGCCGCAGAGGAATGGCGATTCCCGTCCCGCTCAATCACGCGATGATTAATGCTATATTCCAACAGGGCCGGTATCATAAACTGGACACCGGCTTCATACTGGGCCAGATCAATAAATTGTCCTTCCCCTGTCCTGCGTCGATGCTCCAAAGCCGCAACGGCTGCAATCACCCCGTATCCCACCCCGATATGGTCCACATAGGGGCCGTATAGGATGCAGGGAAACCTATCCGGATATCCGGTCATATAGGTGAAACCACAGAGTGAGGACAGGTGGGAGCCGAAACCCGGGTGCAGGGCGTGAGGCCCGGTCTGGCCTTGATTGCAGGTGCTGAGTAAGATGATATTGGGATTCACTTCTTTCATCTCTTCATAGCCGAGCCCCAGCTTCTTCAGCGTTCCGGGCGTGAAGTTTTCGATCACGATATCGGCCCATTGGATAAGCTCTTTAGCGAGATCGACCCCTTCTTTTGCTTTTAAGTTTATCGTCACACCGTATTTGTTATTATTGCAGATGCCGAAAGCCCCTGAACGGTTCAGTCCGGGTTTATTGTCTTTGTAAGGCGGATAATTTTGCCTGAATCCGTCCGGCCGCTCATAAGACTCGACGTGCACCACCCGAGCGCCGTGGTCCGCCAGATGCTTCCCGATGACCGGTCCGGCCGCAATCGCAGCAAACTCTACGACGTTAATCCCATCAAATACTTGCCTGGTTGTCTCCATGATCGCAAAAATCCCGAAGCGTAAAAAAATATTCCTCCCGGAAATTCTTCAGATAACGTTCGCTTTCTTGAGACGGAGGATGTCGCTGTTATTCAACCCGATTTCACCGTATACCTCTTCGTTGTGCTCTCCGATCAAAGGAGCCCGGCGCCAAAAACCGCAAGCGATCGAAGAGAATTTGGTGGAAAAAGCGGGATAGGTAATTGTTGTTCCCAGCTCCTCGTGTTCAACCTCCTGCCACAGTCCCCTCGCTTTGAGTTGTTCGTCTTCCAATAATTCCTTTGCCGTCGCCAGCGGATAACCGAGCATGTCATTCTCAAGAACGTACTTGAAGAATTCCTCTTTCGTCACCGTTTTAAAAAATTTCATATAGGCTTGTTCAAGCTGATCGATCTCTTCCTGGGTGACTGTGGCAATATCAAATTTACTCCAATCCTTATTTTTTAAATAATCGGGAGCCATCCCCTTGCTGTCCATCCATTCCACCAATCTCTTATTCGTTCTAATCCCGGCCGGGCCTCCGTAGATAATGTAAGCCAGGTAGCCATCTTTACAGGGATAGACCGCCCGCAGAATCGCCCCGGTGATGCTCCTTCCCGTAATAAAACTACCTGCTCTCGTAGGGAGCTCTCTATTTAAGTCATAAAAAGAAGGGGCAATGGATAGGGCCCAGGTCACGCCCGCCTGTCCCGAGACATCCACATGTTGCCCTTCACCTGTCATTCCCCGATGGTAATAGGCCATGAGTGTCCCCTCTGCCGCATGCATCCCGATCCACACATAGGATTGGGGAAGTGTAGGCCGCACCGGCGGCTTATCCGCATCCCCTAAAACCGACATGAAACCGCTCATCGCTGTAAGGACTAAATCCGACCCTTTATAATCTTTATAAGGTCCGGACTGGCCAAAAGGGGTAATGGAAGTCATAATGAGTTGAGGATTTATTTTGCTTAAGGCAGCGTAATCCAGGCCTAATTTTTTTAGATATCCTGGCGGAAAAGTCTCCAAGAAGATATCGGTTTTCTCAACCAATTTCAGTAAAATCTCTTTTCCGGCTTCTGTCTCAATGTTTAAGGTAATCCCTCTCTTGTTATGGTTGTAAGAAAACCAGTACAGATTTTTTTCAGGATCCGGGATGTCCTGATAAAAAGAGCCCAGCTTCCTGGATTCATCTCCTCCTGGTTTCTCCACCTTGATGACGTCGGCTCCTAAATCGCCCAAGATTTTCCCGCACAGGAAACCCGTTTCGTTGGTGAAATCGAGAACCCGGCAATCCTGGAGCAACTTTATTTTCTCTTCCATAGAGCATTCCCTACTCTACCCCTCGCAATGACAGCGTGAGGGCTGTCATTGCAGGGAGAGCAAAGCACCTTGAATGGAGATCTCGTCTAGATTCCGGATTCAGAGAACCATTTTGCATAGGGCTCCTGGAAGGATTGGGCCTTTGCAATCTGCTCATCCGTGAACCAATCCTTCAGGTTTGCCACATCGATTGGATAGCTGGCTCGTAAAAACGCATCCCTATATTGATGGGGTACCGTGGCATCGATTCCAATGGCTCCTGAAAATTTGATATTGGACTGGGTCCACTCCTTTGCACCGGCGGAACTCCGCTCCGCAGGTTGGAATGTCTGTCCCATGCCGCCCGGGGCGACAATGGTGATGCCTTCTTTAGCATCCACCCGGGTCGCTAAGGCCCACAGCAAGTCATCCGGCGAGTAGATGTTGATGTCCGGATCGACTACCATGGCAAAACGGGCGCCGAGAGAACAGGCAAGGGCCGCAGCCAGGATGTTTTTCGGATAACCCTCATCCCTGACCCTCCTCTTTTTCACCTGAAAAATCACCCCACCCCAGTCGGGGATGCACATCGGGATGTGGGTATCAATGCAGAACCCCGGGCTGATCCTCTCGGCCAATTCAAAGAAACAGGCCTCGCGGCAGATCACATCAATGTTGTGGTTATCGTATCCGTGCACGATCAGAGGATCGTAGATCGGCCGGTCTTTTCGATGGGTGATCGCCGTTACATTAAATTGATACGTTCGATAGGCTTTTCCCATATAGCCGGACCATTCGGGGTGAAAGGGATAAACCCCCTGCTTCTGGTCTTTCTCGGCCAATGGACTTTCCCAGACCTTTTTGGTTGTATCCAGGTATCCCTCAATCACATACTCTGCCTCGGCAATGGCATAGGCATCAATGGTCTTGCATTTCACCATTTCCAACGGAAATCCCTGGATGGATCCGGCAATCCCCAACTCATCGCAACCCCTGGGGAGAATAGTGTACATGAACCCGGCTCCAGCCATCAGCGTGGCTGCCGGGGGAATGCCCATATTGATGGTAAAAGGGATGGGTTCTTTCTTGTAATATTTTGTCGCGATTTGATCGGTATGAGACCCGGGGGATATCTGAAAAGTGGAGTGATCCTTCCATCCGAGGTCCTCCCGGAAATTCATCCGGTTGTAACTGATGTGCCATCCACCCCAGAACTGTTTGGGTGAGGCTACGGTTTTGCCTCCCCCCAAAGTTCTTCCCGGATCCGTCGGGGTATGTTGGATCATGGGGATAACCGGCCAGACATCGATATTTTTGTCGATCACCACTTCTTGACAGGGCGCTTTATCCACAATCTTGGGCGGAGTGGGTTGAAGAATGCTCTCGTGAATTTTGAATTTCAACGCCTTCCTGTCTTTGAATCCAAACATCTTTGCGATGATCCTATCCGAGCCCATCACGTTCGTAGCCAATCGTGCATTGGAATAGCCTTTGACCTTGTTGAATATAATGGGCGGGCCTCCATCCAAAAGTTTCTGGATGGCCGTCATTTCGAGTTTCGGATTGACTTCCCGGTCTGTTTCCAGCACCGACCCTTCCTTTTTCAACGCCTCAAGCGTTGCCCTCAAACTCCTCAGTTCTTCCTGCGCCATACTTAAACCTCCTTTATATATAGATTCATTCGGCGAGCCTGATTAAATACCAATTTTATTTTCTCTTTTTACTGGCGGAGAGTATCCGACAAAGTGGCGTTTTGTCAACTTGGGGTAAGCTTCCATGCCGGTATGCGGTTGAGGTAGTGGGTCACTTTGAGACTTTCGAGCCAATGCGCAACAGCAATGGAGATTCTTCGCTCCGCTCAGAATGACACTAGGGAGACTTGTCATCCTGAACGAAGTGAAGGATCTCTGGCAAAATGACCCACTACCGCGGTTGACACCCCGTTAGAGGCAGGTTAGATTTTACACGATCATGGCAGATGAAAAAACGCCCCCTGTAGAAGAGGTCAAGTGGTGGATCGACCGCGGACCGGTCAAGGAGCGCGAGAAGGAAATCCAGACCGGCCACGGGATCATCGAGAAGTGGGTCTATCAGATGCTCAAGGATTATAAGCAAGAGCAGGCGGCGCGAAACGTAGTAGATATGAATCCGCGGATATTGAAGGAACTTTCCGTCCCGGCGGGCGCGTGGGAGTATTTCTCTCTGGGCGTGGGGAGCTATCCTGCAAATGGACTGGCCAAGATAAAGAGTTCCCTCCCGCTCCCTCCTAATGGGCGGGGCCTGATCATCGATGCCGGTTATTCGGTAAGGGTGCTGATCACCGGAGAGCCGATCGGGGAGAGGCTGGTCGATATCAACTTTACCGAGGCCCCTTCGTTGGATTATTGGATAGAAAATGAACTGGTTGAAGAGAGGCTCTTCGCCAATGTTAACGACGCCCTGAAGAAACTCAGGGGCGCGCTAGCTAATTACCTGAACCGGCCAAAGTTAATCTAGAAAGACCGTTACTTGTTATTAGTTATTGGTCAATAGTTGACTGGTTTATTCGAATAACAAATCAACCAGTAACCAATAACTGGTTTTAATGGCAGCCGCAGCCTCCGGGCGTGCAGCCACCACAACCGCCGCCTCTTGCCATGGCTGGTCCCGGCCGATCCCCAGGGGAACTGAAGACGGAAAGCTGCCGCTCTACTTTTCGACTCGCGCAAGCGGGGCAGGCGACAGCCTCGCGGGAAGAGAGAACGAGTTCCTCGAAATTGTTTTCGCAATGGTTACATCTGTATTCATAAATCGGCATGGCCTATTCCTCTTTCAGCTGTTTTTTACTTCTCCCTACTCGCCGTAAGCTCCAATTAACCCTTCCTTTGCTTTCGTCCCGCCTGCTTGGTAAAGGGGACTTGCCAAGGGAAAGGAATGAGGGCTGTAACCTCTAACCCGTAACCTGACAGTCCGACGAGATTTTTCCGGTTATTGGTGAGCAGGCGCATTTTCCTTACCCCCAGGTCCCTCAAGATTTGGGCCCCGATCCCGTATTCTCGGAAGTCCGACTGATAAACGAAAGAGCGGTTCATGTCTTTCTTTTTCCTGCCATCCACTTTGGGATAGGTCATGCGCCCAGGGCGCAACCCTTTGCCTTCGGTCTGTAGGTAGAGGATCACCCCTTTTCCTTCCCGCGCGATCATCTCCATAGAGTGTTTGATAACAGCGCCGGTGTTGAGAAACTCAAAACCAAACACGTCCCCGGGAACGTACTTGGAGTGGACTCGGACCAGAGTATCCTCGTTAGGGGAAATCTCTCCTTTGACGAGCGCCAGGTGCTCGCTCTGATCCACGTGGGTGTTATAGACCACCGCCTGAAATTCCCCCCCAATGCGAGTCGGGAGGCGCGCAGAGGCAATCCTATAGACCAAGCAATCATTGCTCATCCGGTACTTGATGAGATCTGCGATCGTGATGACCTTCAGCCGGTGGTGAGTCGCGAATTTCTCGATGTCCGGCAGTCGCGCCATACTGCCGTCATCTTTCATGACCTCACAGATCACCCCGGCAGGTTTGAGCCCCGCCAGCCGAGCCAGGTCTACGGACCCTTCGGTCTGGCCCGCCCGGACCAAGACGCCTCCCTTCTTTGCCCGAAGCGGGAAAACATGCCCCGGGGTGACCAAATCTTCCGCAACGGCATCGTCCGCGATAGCTACTTGAATAGAACGGGCGCGGTCTGCCGCTGAGATTCCTGTGGTGATTCCCTCGGCGGCATCGATAGAAACGGTAAAGGCAGTGCCAAAGGGAGAGGTGTTTTCCGCCACCATCATCGGCAGCCCGAGCTGCCGCACCTTTTCCTCAGTCAGAGGCAAACAGATAAGTCCCCGACCAAAACGGGCCATAAAGTTGATCGCCTCGGGGGTGACTTTCTCCGCCGCCATACAGAGGTCGCCCTCGTTTTCCCGGTTCTTGTCATCCATCAGGACGACCATCCGGCCTTGACGGATATCCTCAATCGCGTCTTCGATAGGTGCGATAGGCATAGATCTTTACTTTACCACCTTGCCCTTTAAGATCAACTCTATCGGAGAGCGGCAGGATCGCTTATCGGCGGACGAGAACCAGGTACCACTTCTTGTCTCCCAGACGACTCTCGGCTAAAACCTTTCCTTCCGCTCCGATATCCACCCTGCTCAGATCTCTCTCTTTGATCAAGACATAGGCCATTTTTGCCCCTGACGCGGCCTTTTCGACCTCCGCCGGAGAGGAGAGAACAGATATAATTTCCCGTTCCGTGTAGAAATTAAAATCGTTCATGGTATCGGCATAGATATAGAGAGGCTGGGTTAGGGGCACGGTCTTTTTGATCAAAAGGGAAAAGGGTTTCCCTGATTTGTACGAATCGACAAACGGCAATATCCAAACCGAGACACAAAGTATGCCGAGAACAATCGTTAATGCCGTCGAGAAAAAAACCGTGGACGGCAGTCTCCGCCAAATCCCAACCGCCGTAATCAACCCCCCCCCGGCCATAACAAAGGCAAACGGCAGAGAGATCCAGATCGCTTCTCTCTGGTAAAACCATGTAACCACAGGAAAGGACAAAGCGCCGATCCAGAGCAGATTAAAGAAAAGATGGCCCAAGCTCTGATACAGGGCGTCCTGCGAGATCTCTTTATCCATCAAATTCGCGAAATAGCAGGCAACAAAAATCGCTGCCGGAGGAAAAAGCGGGAGCAGGTAAAGATCTCTCTTGGTATCCGATAGACTAAAGAAAAAAAGGATCACGAAAAACCACAGGAACAAAAACAGAGCGCCGGGATCTCTAAGGAGTTTGAACCGAGACCTATAGGCCCAGAGCGCCGGCACGAGAAAAGTCGTCCAGGGCAAAAAGTCCGCAGGAAATGTCAGGATGTAATAGTAGAAAGGCTGCCGATGACCCAGACCGGAGGTGTATCTTTGAATGTGATGCGTGAAGATAAATTCCCTAAGCCATCTTCCGTCGGTCGCCTGGCTCACCCAGGCAAACCAGGGAGCAGCGATCAAGAGGAAAACCAATATCCCTGACGGAATGCGCCATTCAGAGATGACCCTCCATTCCCGCCTCAGCGCGACATAAGCAAGGACGATCAAGCCAGGCAAGACAATCCCTATAAGCCCCTTTGTCAACGTGGCAAGAGCCGCGAGCCCGTAGGCGAGGAGAAACTCCCATGGCTTGCCTTTTCGCAACATAGCCCGGGAAAAAAAGTAGAGGGAAAGGGCGAAAAAGAAGGTAAACGTCATGTCCGTATGGACCCAGCGGGCCTCCCACAAAACACGGGCAGAGGTCGCGAGAACGATGGCTGCCATGAACCCAATCCTCGCATTGAAGAGATCTCGTCCTAGGGCATAGGTCGTGAGAACCAGCCCAAGCGCCGACAAAGCGGATGGCAGGCGCACCGTCCACTCATTGACACTGCCCGCAAGCTTCGAGCCAAGCAAAACCAGCCAAAAGTATAGAATGGGCTTATCGGTATAGAGGTCGCCATTGACTGTCGGGATAATCCATTGCCCTTTGGCAAACATGATCCGGGCGATCTCTGCGTAGCGGGGCTCTACCGGCGCCCAAAAGCCTCTCATTCCAAGCGCCGGGAAAAATAGCAAAGCTGCCAGGAGGCAGAGAAAAAGCGGATAGCGGGATTCTTGGTCCAAGGTCACTGGATCGCGACCCCTCTTAATCCTTTGTGATCCCCTCATAGCTCGCCCTAGCCGCTCACGCCTTAATTTTTTTCCCGCAACAGCTGGAGAAAAAAGGCCTTAGCTTCCCGGCCGTCCCATTCTCTAGGACCGTCCACCTTGCCCACAAACTCTCCTTTGCGGTTGATAAAATAGGAAAGGGGGATAGCCCAAGCGCCGTATTCTTCCGAGACTTTACCGTCTTTGTCTAACAGGACCGGAAAAGTCAGACCAAGCTCGCCGATGAATTTTTGAACCCCTCTCTTGCTCTCTCTAATATTAATCGCTACCACCTCGAAGCCCTGCCCCTTCATTTCCCGCTGAAGTCTTTCCATCATCGGCATCTCCTGCCGGCAGGGGACGCACCAGGTAGCCCAGAAGTTGAGAAAAACCACCTTCCCTTGCCAGTCCTTGAGGAACAAACGCTTGCCTGAAATGGCATCAAGAGCGAAGTCGGGCGCACGAATGACTTTTGCTGGTTTCTCAATTCCAAGTTTCTTAAAGTAATCGTCGGCGACTGACGTAGGGGCTTTTTTCTTGTGAAAAAATCCCTCAGCGGAGCTACCCAAGGAAAAAACACAGATGATTACGGACAGAAAAACCTGCCCGCCGCACCTCATAGCGATCGAACGTCCCCCCATATAATTCTATTCAATAAAGTAACTACCTCAGGCCATGGTAAAGCCGAGATTATTAGTAGCACTTTTAAGAAAAAAATGAGAGGGCCGGGACAGATTGAAGGTTAAGTCAAAGCACCCAAATCTGACTCATGATCTGATTTAAGGATTTGCGCTGATTTGATTGCGCTCTTCCGTAGTAGTTCACCTTAATTATCCTCTAGAGGGAAATCCATAATTCTCTTCACCCTCACAGCGCAGGCCTTCAGCTCCGGCTGGCGCGAGACGGGATCTCTGGCACTAATCGTAAGATTGTTAGCTGCTTTGTAAAAGCCGAACTGCCTGCCCCAGTGAAATGGCATGAAACATGTCCCTGGTCTGATTTCTTCGGTAACCCGGACCTGAACCATTGCCTTGCCACGCCGCGAGATAACTTCGGCAAAATCCGCATCACGGATCGCCCACCTCTTTGCATCCGCCAGATTCATCTCCAAGAACGGCTCGCGGCAACTCTTGAGAAGACTCTCCGCCTTCCCGGTGCGAGTCATCGTGTGCCAGTGGTTCTTCACGCGCCCTGTGGTCAGCACCAAAGGATAATCTCTGTCAGGGACCTCAAAGGGTTCTTGATGTTCCACCGGAATGAAGTTCGCCCGACCATCCGGAGTAGGGAAACTAAATTCGCCGTAGAGCCTTACGCTCCCCGGATGATCAGGACCGGGGCACGGCCATTGAAGTGGTCCTTCTTTTTTCAGCCTCTCATAACTCGCCCCTGAGTAGTCACACGGGGTTCCCTGCGTCAGTTGAACCAACTCAGCGAAGAGCTCCTCGCTGGATTCGTAAGGAAAGTCCTCTTGAAATCCCATTTCCCGGGCGAAGAGAGTAAGGATCTTCCAGTCCGGCAAGGCTTCTCCTGGGGCCTCAGCAACTTTCGGCATGTAGGTTATCCGTCTTTCTGAATTGGTCATGACCCCTTCCTTCTCCGACCATTGGGCCGCAGGCAGGAGGACATGAGCGAACTGGGTCGTGCCGGTTGGGTGATAGGCATCCTGGACCACTACCAGCTCGGCCAGCCTTAGGGCCCTCTCGATAAAATCGGTATCAGGAGCGGAGGCCGCCGGGTTGGTAGCGAGAATCCAGACCGCCTTTACCTCGCCTCGGCCCACTGCCTCAAAGAGATCGAGGGCTGAAAGGCCCGGGGCGGGCGATATCCGCCCAGGCGGGATCCGCCAGAAGCGGGCAACCTCTTCGCAATGGAGAGCATTAGCAACTTCCCTATAACCGGGGAGAAGGTGAGCCATGCCTCCCACCTCTCTTCCTCCCATAGCATTCGGCTGTCCGGTTAAAGAAAAGGGGCCACATCCCGGTTTTCCGATTTTTCCTGTAGCTAGATGGAGATTGTGGATGGCGTTATTTTTGTGCACCCCGACGGTGCTCTGGTTCACACCCATGCTCCATAAAGTGAGAGCAGCCTGGGCCCGTCCAAATATCAGTGCAGCCTCGACAATCAATGGAGCCGGTATGTCGCAGATATTCGCCGCCGCTTCAGGAGAGTAGTGCTCCACAAGAGCTCTAATCTTTTCAAAGTCTCGCGTGTGTTCGGCGATAAAGTCCTGATCCACCAATCCCTCCCTGATCAGCACATGGAGCATACTATTGAGCAGGGCGATGTCAGTCCCTGGTCGAATCGAGAGGTGGAGGTCGGCGAAATCTGCGGTCTCTGTCCGCCGGGGATCGACAGCGATGATCATAACCCTATCCGGGTCGCTCATTTTTCTGCGCTTGATCCGCTTAAAAGTAACAGGATGACAGTCGGCTGTGTTTGTGCCGATTAGAAAAAAGCAGTCGGCAACATCGATATCCGCGTAGGAGGCCGGAGGCCCATCGGACCCAAGCGAGATCTTATATCCTGCAGCTGCCGAAGCCATACAGAGACGGGAGTTGGTGTCGAAGTTATTCGTTCCGATAAACCCTTTCACCAGCTTGTTAGCTACATAGTACTCTTCGGTGGTCAACTGTCCGGAGCCATAAAAGGCCACGGCATTCGGCCCATGTTCATCAATGATCTCGCAAAATTTTTTCGCCGTGCTCTTGAGCGCCACCTCCCAGGAGACACGCGTAAAAGGGCCATCCTGGCAACGGCGCATCTGGGGATGGACCAGCCGATCCGCGGTTTTTAAAGTCTCCGGCAGGTAGACCGCTTTGGCGCAGAGGTCGCCGAGGCTGGATGGGTGATCGGGGTCTCCCTTAACCTTAACGACTGCCCCGTCTCCCAGTCCCGCAAGAAGGCCGCACCCTACGCCGCAGTACGGGCAATAGGACTTCACCCAGCGATCTATATTGCCATTGGCTTCTCTGTTCATCCCTTCCTCTCAGAAAGAAATCTCCAGACCGGAAGTGGCTCGCTGCTGTCGCCAAGCCCTTTGGACAAGGGCAAGAACCCCCAGACAGAGAAAGGCGGCAGAACCGAACAAGAGAAAGCCCGTGCCGTAGGAGCCGGTGAGACCCTTGAAGAAACCCAAAATAGAGGGCAAGAAAAACCCGCCTAAACCTCCGGCGGCCCCCACTACTCCGGTCACCACGCCAATCTCTTTCTGAAACCGCTGTGGCACAATTTGGAATACTGCGCCGTTACCCATCCCCAACGCGGCCATCCCCAGGAACAGAGATGCAGTCGCCCAAGGCAGCAGGGGAAGTTGACTGACAAAGAACATGAGGCCGGCAACGACTCCATAAAGAATTCCAAGACATTTGACGCCACCAAACCGGTCAGCCAGAAAACCTCCAATGGGCCGCACGAAGCTGCCAGCAAAAACACACAGGGCAGCAAAGTTCCCTGCCATGACCCGGCTCAATCCATACTGGTCACGGAAGAAGATAGCCAGAAAACTCGCCAGGCCGACAAAGCCGCCAAAGGTGATCATATAGAACAAGTTAAACCACCAGGTGTCCGGCTCTTTGAGCACACGGAGATACTGGACAAGATTTTGGGGACGGGGCTGCTTGGGGCTTTCCTTGGCCATGAAAAGAAAAATCCCCAGCGTCAATAGCATGGGCAGGATCGCTAAGCCAAAAACAGCGTGCCATCCCATATGCTCGGCCAGACGAGGGGCAAAGAACGAGGCCAGAACGGTACCGCTATTCCCCGCGCCCGCTATGCCCATGGCCAGGCCCTGATACTCGGGTGGATACCAGCGGCTAACCATGGGAAGGGCTACGGCAAAGCTGGCGCCCGCGATTCCCAGCATGCAACCCACCAGAAAAAGCTCTCCCAGACTATTTCCTCCAAGCCACCCGGCGAGAAGCGGCAGCAAGGTAAGGATGATTCCGACGCTGCCTGTCCTCTTAGGCCCAAAATGGTCGCTCGCGATGCCCAGGGGAATACGGAGCAGAGAGCCGGCCAGGATGGGAACAGCAACCACCAATCCTTTCTGCGCAGGCGAGAGGGAAAAATCCTCGGAGATATAAACACCCAACGAGCCAATCATCACCCAGACCATGAAGCTCACGTCGAAGTAGAGAAAGGCGCTGATGAGCGTGCCCAGATGGCCCGCTTTGAAAAAATCCTTGATGTCCGCGCGTCGCATCCTGTACCTCCGTCAATCTGCTATCGAAAAGCCGTCGCCTTGAGCGACCAGCTTGAAAATTTTTGCCTTGAGCTTGGCGTCCGTCGAGCACGCGCCTGTCTTGACGTGAAACTTATAACCATGCAGAGGACAGACCACTTCGTCGCCCTCAATCCACCCCGCCGATAGCTGCCCTCCTTCATGGGGGCAGTTGTTCTGGAGGGCGCAAAGCTGCCCCTGATGTTTGAATACCGCCACCTCGTCTTTGTTCACGCGAACCAGCTTCGCAGAACCTTCCTGAATCTCCTGGGCCCGAATCGTCGGCCTGACCGGCTCCTTCTCAGCCGGGGCAGTGACACCCACAGCCGACGCCTGGGGAATCTTTCGCAGTTGCTGTCGCATGGCCTTGAAGGCCCCATGCTGAACCAAGCCGGCGACAACATTAGGCAAACCTTCGCAAGGGACATCTTCCATAATCTTGATGGGCGGGTTCGGTTCACATCCTGCGGCCCCGGCGACAAAAACATCCACCGCTTCCACGACTTCGCCGTTGAGTTTGATGTTCTTTCCCAACAGACCTATGTCCGCGACCGAATGATTGCCACACCCCGCAGGACATCCCGACCAGTGCATGCGCAAAGGCTGCGTTTTTCCCAGCTTCGCCTCCAGGGCGCGCGCCGTCTTCAGCGCCCAGCCTTTGGTCTCGATCAAGGCGAAGTGGCAATAGTCCATCCCTGTGCAACTCACGAGGCCGCGCATCACCTCCGGCGGATCGTATCGCAGCTCTTGAAGCACCGGCTCGGCTGTGAGATCGCCGATCTTGTTATCGGGCACACCGGGAATAATGAGATTCTGTCCGATGGTCAGCCGAATCTGGCCGCTGCCATAATTCTCGGCTAGGTCAGCGACCTGAAGCATCTGCTCCGTCGTTATCCGGCCTACCGGCACGGTAAGGCCGACATAGTTGAGCCCTTCCTGCTTTTGGCGGAAGATGCCGACGTGATCGGTATGTTTCGCCGATCGTTCATCCTTCCCCGCGGTGCGGCGCGGCCGATCGAGTCTGCGCTCGAGCTCGCGCCGGAATCGCTCTACGCCCCAATTTTCGATGAGAAAAGCCAAACGCGCTTTCGTACGCAATGCACGCGTCCCGTGATCACGAAAGATCATTACGATGTGGCTGCAAACCGCCGCCGCTTCTTCCGACGTGACGAAAAGATCCAAGGGAGAAGCGATACGATATCCGCCAGAGCCCAACTTACCACCCACGGCAACGTTGAACCCTTTGACCTCTGAGCCGTCGATCTCTTTCGTCGCCGGGGTCAGCGCGATGTCTTGCGTCTCGGCGTGCGTGCAAGCTTCTTTGCAAGCGGTTATCGTTACGTTGAACTTTCTCGGCAAATTCGTGTAGGCCTTGTTGCCCACGAACATCTGTGTAAATTCCTGGACCACCGAGGAGGCATCAAAGAGCTCATTGGGTGTGAGTCCGGCCACCGGACAGCCGACCACGTTGCGGATATTGTCCATGCCGGTCTGGAGCGTAACCAAGCCAACTGCTTTGAGCCGCTCCCAGATCTGCGGCACATGCTCGATCTTAAACCAGCGCAGTTGGATCTGCTGGCGTGTAGTGATATCTACAAAATTTTTACCGAAATCTTTACTTATCTCGCCGATGGTCCGAATCTGGGCTGCGTTGCTGATCCCGTTAGGGATGCGGATCCGCATCATGAAGGAGCCTGGAGTCTGACGCCGGAAGAAGACGCCGGTCCACTTGAGCCTCTCCCGGTCGCCCTCGCTGATCGCTTCCCATCCTTCCTGGACATAGCGGGGAATATCCCGAAGGACGTCCAGGCCGTCTTTTTCTTTCTTGTACTCCTCGATCTTGTTCATGACCGTTCTCAAAAAAACAAAAGGCGCTCCACTGTCTCCCAGTGAGCGCCTTTGCCACTTGCCGAAGGCCACTCTGCCTTCGCTTGTTTAATACGCAACTTCTATGCCATGATCTTTTCCTCTAAAATCGTAACGATTTCTTGAGCTTCATTTCCTTGTGTAAACCGCTCAGCGCCTACTCTCTGTTCACGCTGCCTAAAGAGTAAGCATTTCTTGCTACTAGGCCCTCTTCTTCCCAATCATTTCATCCGCCAAATGGCTTGTAAGCAAAACGATAGGGTTTCGTTGCTCTTCCCAAAAAAACAAAGACGCTCCACAGATCTCCGCGGGCGTCTTTGCTCCATCTCGAAGGCCTCTCCGCCTTCGACGAAATTAATAGTCGATCGCAGCGCCGATCAGATCGATCAGAAGGCGTAGATGGCCTGCAAAGCCAAAGTTGTCTGATTCCGATCGGAGTTGCCATCCCCCTTGCTAAAGAAACTCTTGTTGGCCCAATCCTGACGGAGCTCGGCCCGTCCCAAAAGTTTAGCAGTAAATTTGTACGCACCGGTGAGGGTAAGCTCACTGAGAGTTACGTCGTGGGCGAAGCCCGTCCGCACACCGTCACTGTCCGAGAAGACCTCAGCCCGCAATGCGGTGGTAAAACGATCCGTCCAGTCATAGGAGGCAATTCCCGCTACACCTTGCCAGGTCGCGTTACGGAGGCTCGCGGTCACTTTCTCTTCATCGCCGTAAGTGTACTCTAAAAACAAAGTAAGAGCAGAGGTGGCCTTGATCGTTGCAACATTGCTGATGGTAAAGCGGCTGCGCCCGCTGCGGTGCCTCTGTTCCGGCCCGTCCATTATGCTCGTCGTCAGGGAAAAAGCCTCGGCCGGAGTAAAAGTAAAGCCTCCGTGGAATGATGGCGAGCGATTATTGTCAGAAGGATCATCCCAGCCGGTCACCGGACCACCCATAATGGTAAGCATGCTGGCGACAGGATAGCTCAAGAGAACGCCGGTATGGGTAAATGGAATCGCAAGATTGAACATGTAAGAGCGGGAAATGTTCGGGTTGGGCGAGCCCGGCGCAGGAATCACCTCGGTCCCCATTAAGGTAACGAACTTCCCTCCCTTAACCTGAAGACCCGCTCCAATAGGAATGGTAAAAGTGAGGAAAGCTTCTCTCAGCTCCGCCGACGGTTCCCCGCCGTTGCCGGCTCCCTTAGCTTTATTCACGCCCCAGAAGGTAGCCTCGCGCAAAAGCTCAGCCGTGCGCCCAAAATCCGCCACGAGCTTAAGGCCGACCCCCCAGTCCTTCTCCGGCTTTTCCAAGGTCAGGTTGAAATGATTAAACACAATATCGTTGTGATCCTGGTCGAAGTATCTCCCGCTTATATCACGGTCAAAAGCAGCAGCCGGATGATTAGAGCTCCAAGTATAGCTGGTGTCGAGAAAACCGCTGATGCTTATTCCGAACAGGGCCTTTTCCAGCGCCGATCTGCCCTCGTCGATCTTTTTGTCCAGCAGGCCGACGCTGCCGTCCAAGCTGAACCAGCCGGGGCCAAGTCCCTTGGGCGCCTCCTCCGCATAGGCGGGCTTTGATGCGGAAAGAAAAACAGCCAGAACCAAAGTTATCCACATTACGCCTTTTTTCATCTGACAACCCTCCATCAACTTTTTCTTCCTGAGTAGTTCAATCGGCCGATCCTTCAACTGTGTGAGCAACCTCGCCAACCATAAGGAATCTACGAAATAAACGGGCCCTCACGCGGTTACTCTAAACGCTGAACCCGGTCATTTTTCAGGCCAAGCCGGCTCAATTAAACCTCGATCTTTCGACAGCCCATTCGCAAAAAAAGGCGTCCAATCCGAACTCCGAATTAGGCGCCTTTGCCTAGCTTTAACGGTCGCGTCAGCCCCCTCGCCTCCGACCGGATATATGAGCAACCTATGTGCCAAGACAACTACATTAAAATCTCAATGATTACAACAGGTATATTTATCCAGCGACAAGCGAACGCCGCTTTTCTAATCACGCCCCGCCTAAGCAACAGGCACCATCTGCGTTGCCTGCTCCTTTCAACCAGGCCCTCTCTTCTTTTCGATCATCTCTTCTGCAAGAATAATCGCATGGGCAATCTCCGCCATCGGTTTGCGCATATCCATGCTCTTTTTCTGAATAAGGGAAAAGGCCTCGGCTTCTGAAAGGTCCTGTTGCTTCATAAGAATGCCCTTCGCCCGTTCTATCGTCTTGCGCGCCTCTAAGGTCCGCTTAAGATTTTCGTTCTCTTTCCTCAGAGACATGAACTCTTCAAAGCGGGAAATAGCGAGTTCCACGGCGGGGAGAAGCTCCTCCTCCCTTAAAGGCTTTACAAGATAAGCCATCACGCCCGCCGCTTTAGCCCGTTCTATGGTGCCTGGCTCGTAATGACTCGTAAGCAGGACTATGGGAGTGGCGCGCTCTTCCATGATTTTGCCGGCGGCGCTAATCCCATCCATATCGGGAAGGCCCACAGCCATCAGAATCACATCAGGAGTGACAGCCTGCGCCAGCCTTAGTGCGTCGTGACCACTCTTGCCCTCGCCCACCACTTCAAACCCTCTCTCGGTCAAAGCCCTAATCAGAAAAGCTTTGGAGGGGAGATGGTCATCTAAAACCAACACCCTCCTTTTCATACTTTTGCTTCCTGTTCCTCTTCTCTCCGACTCTTGGATGCCGAGACCCGGCGGATAAACTCCGAAAAAAATCTCTCCCCATAGTATTTCAGCGTCGGCGAATAGGTAGCTGTATCCGCCCGCATCTTATCCGGTGCGATGTAGGGAAGCCGGGCCAGCTCCTTCGAATGCTGATTGATCCACAGATCAATCATCGCCGGCGTCACCTCTAGATGGAACTGAAGGCCATAGACATTTCTGCCCATGCGAAAGGCCTGATTGTCGTAGTAAATCGAGGAGGCAAGCCGCTGCGCCCCCTTGGGAAGATCAAAGCTGTCGCCATGCCACTGGAAGACAATGGCCTTATCCGGCAGATGGCCGAGCAGCGAGTCCATCTCTCCTTCCAGGGTCATCGAGATCGGATACCAGCCGATCTCCTTAAAGTTTCCGTGATAAACTTGAGCGCCGCCAGCTGCAGCGATAAGCTGGGCTCCCAGGCAGATTCCTAGAAGAGCCACCTCCTGTTTTAGGGCGGTTCGGATAATCGTCTTTTCCCACTTGAGAAATGGATACTTCTCTTCCTCGGCGACGCTCATCGGCCCGCCGAGGATTACAACGGCCGCAATCTCGTCCCAATTTTCATCGGGCAACTCCCCTTCAAAGAGCCGGACGCAATGGTAACTCACGCGTTCCCGCTCGAACACCTGAGCAAAGCTTCCCACCCCTTCCTCGGGAGCGTGTTGGAAGATCAGAAAGTCTTGGATGCGAGACATATTCAGGCTACCGGCTCTCCTCAAGCCGCACGCCATCTTTTTTTTGGCAGGGCCTAGATATCGAAATAAAGGGCGAACCATAGGGGTGCGGTCTCATCCTCATAGCATCGACCTCTTTCTTGCGTTTGTACTCCAGCCAGGTCTCGATCACATCCTTGGTAAAGACGTCCCCCTTGAGCAGAAAATCATGGTCCTTCTCCA
>Ga0155933_1066_pt1 | contig 22091 bp, 23 predicted proteins | sample RifCSPlowO2_02_FD_107587 | JGI IMG/M metagenome (GOLD analysis project Ga0155933, IMG submission 107587) | Deltaproteobacteria bacterium RIFCSPLOWO2_02_56_12 | reverse complement strand
CCGTCGGCTCCTATATGGCAGGGTTCTTCTTGGATGAACCAACGGATAATATCGCTTAAACTCTCCAGCCTACTGAAAGCCGCTAACATGTTGGGATCAAGTACAAGAAAGATTTCTGCCAAGAGACGCTATCGAATGTACAAGCGCTGGAAAAGATGGCTCAAGCAAATCCAAGAAGATATCACTAATCTGTCAGTCCATAGACACATCTACAATGAAGTTGCAAAAATAATAAAGGAAAATCCACGACTCCAGGTTGCGAGCTCGTTCTATGACTGGATGCGCATAGCCTACATCTACGAGATGAGCATTAGAGTTCGCCGTCTCGTTGATCGTGACAGGCGGTCCGTCTCTTTTGTACGATTAATGGAAGAGATTGAGCAATGTCCCGGTGTGATTTCACGACGACGCTTCGTGCAGCTTTACAGTCAAGTCCTGCGATATGTGGCAGACCGCGACTTTGAGCGTTTTGCGAAACCAGGTGCCTCACATGTAAATCCCGCCGCTATTCATCGTGATAAACGGGCCCTGATAAAAGCAGCAGGTCGGCTCAGACTCTTTGTGAACCGGCACATAGCCCACAGGAGTCGACGACCGCTACGAAGGTTGCCGACCTTCGCTGAGCTTGATGTATGTATCAACCTCCTTGAACAGCTACTAAAAAAATACGTGCTTATGCTTGAAGCAACCGGTTTAATTGAGGTCTTGCCAGTTTGGCAATACGATTGGAAGCAAGTTTTCCGGATTCCTTGGATTCCCTAGAAGCGCGCCTCCGAAAGCCGCACCAAGAGCCTTATTCCAGTGGATTCACGATCTCCACGGTGCCGATCCGGATGCCAGATTCGAAATCTTCCGTGTAAAGGGGCGAGAATCCGTAAAACTCAGCGTAAGCCCACATATGTGCGTCGAACCAAGGCAGCCGGTAAGTAGCCATCCCACGAAGGGCAAGACGTAGGACATCCTCTGTTGGATAGAGAACAGAAAATATGTCGAGAAACGCTTCAGCTTGAGTAATGGCTTCTTCTTGAGTGAGGATGCTTCCATCCTTGCCACGTGGGCGCGTTACGGCCGCGAGAAACTCAACGATAGCTTGGTGCGCAATGCGAAGCTCGTCTCGTTCCAGGCCATGGCGAAGGAAAGCGGTGGCACGCTCCCGTTTCTCGGGAAACCTCCGGTCAAAGCGATAGACAAGAATATTAGTGTCGACGAGACCGGCCATATCGTTTAAGGCGATCGGCGTAGAGATCCTCCCGCGTCCAACCACGACCTTCGTCAGGCGCTAGAGGTTTAACCGGTGGAAGTTTGTCGATTCTCTTGGTCATCTGGTCAAAAAGCGCAAGGCGCTTTTGGAGTGGAAGCTTGGGACGGGTTGCCGCGTTTGGCGGCTCCACTCGGATTATATCGCCTGCTGGCACCCAGCGGAGTTCGCTTCCAGGGAGAATGTCGTACGCCTCCGCAATAGCCTTTGGAATCGTAACTTGGAGTTTTGATGTGACCTTGGACATGTCCTTACTATAGCAAGGATAAAATCCTTGTCAACTATGCCGACTAGACTCGCTCTGCTTTGGCTCCGCGACCACATGATCGAAGATTTGCGTCGCCTAGCTCTTAGTCTCTTCGCGCAGGAGGCTCTTCTGAATCTTCGATCTGGGGGTCTTGGGGAGTTCCGTGCGGTATTCTAGATAGCGCGGGACTTTAAAAGAAGCGAGGTGTTTTTTGCAGAAAGCCCAGATCTCTGCCGCAGGCAGGCTCTCGGGAGTGGCAGGAGGCTTGAGAACGATATAAGCTTTGACCTCTTCCTGACGGATCGGATCGGGCACGCCGATGACCGCTGACTCGGCATAGCCGATCGGGCGACCCCTGAAAAGGTCGGGGTCCAATTCTTGACAATGTAGAGGGAAAATGATCCTTTTAGGGCTCTAATTTAACGGAGGATTTATATGGCGAAATTTTTTGTTGCCGGTGAGTATCAAGACTCGGAGGGCAAACAGGCCACCGAAGTCCGAAACCCGGCCACCGGAGAGGTAGTCGATACCGTCCCCAAGGGAACTGCCAACGATGCCCGTCGGGCTATAGAAGTAGCATCCGGGGCTTTAAAAAAGTGGTCTGAAATGGCGCCCGCGAAGCGCGGCGCCATTCTTCTTGAGGCAGGCCGGCTGGTAACCCAACAAGAGAAGGAGCTGACAAACCTGCTCACGCGCGAACAAGGAAAACCGATCCGCGAGTCGATCCTGGAAATCCGCCGCTTCGTCCATACCCTGGATCATTACGGCGGCATGGCCAAGAGCCTGCGCACGGGAGCAGTTTTGCTGGACAACGGCCGCCATGGCCTCATTCTGCGTAAACCCCTAGGCGTCTGCGGCGCGATCGTGCCGTGGAACTTCCCGGTTTCGCTCATGGGCAACAAGCTGGGTCCCGCCCTTTTGGCCGGCAACACGGTGGTCGTCAAGCCGGCCGCGACGACCCCTCTGACCGCGCTCCGCTGCGTGGAGTTAATCGATAAAGCGATCCAGGCGGGAGGAGGCCCCAAAGGAGTCATCAACGTCGTAACCGGGCCGGGAAGCGTCGTTGGCGAAGAACTGCTGGTAAATTCCACGGTGCGTAAGATCGGCTTTACCGGCGCCACCGACACGGGCAGGCGCGTGATGCAGTCCGCTGCCAAAGACTTTAAACACGTAACCCTGGAATTAGGCGGCAGCGATCCTATGATCGTTTGCGACGACGCGGATCTCGATCGGGCGGTGAGCGCCGCTTCTGTTGGTCGATTCTTCAACTGCGGCCAGGCCTGTCTGGCCGTCAAGCGGCTTTATCTGTTCGACAAGATCGCCGACGTATTCATGGAAAAACTGGTCGAGAAGGTGAAAAAGCTCAGAATCGGTGACGGGCTCAAGCCGGACACCCTTATGGGACCCCTCCACACTGCAGGCCAGAGGCAAGAGGTTGAAGAACAGATCGAGGAAGCGGTCAAGCGCGGGGCAAGGGTGCTTTACGGCGCCCAGCGGCCTAAAGGCGGGGATTACGATAAGGGGTTCTACCTGCAACCGACGCTTCTTGCCGACGTCGATCCGGCCTCTCGAATTCTGCAGGAGGAGTGCTTCGGTCCGGCCCTTCCTATCGTCCGGGTTAAGGATCTGGACCACGCCATCGAGCAGGCAAACAATTCCATCTTCGGTTTGGGTTCCTCCGTATGGACGCGAGACATTAATCGAGCCATGGCGGCTGCGGAGCGGATCGAATCCGGCTATACCTGGATCAACTCGGCGCAGATCATCTATGACGAGCTCCCCTTTGGCGGAGTGAAGCAGAGCGGTCTCGGAAAAGAACACGGCAACGAGGCGATCGACCACTATACGGAGACGAAATCCGTTGTAATCGCCACCGAGACTCAATCGGAGGCCGGCGGCGGAGAGTGAAGCGAAAGCGAAAATAGAAGATCGAGAATAGAGGATAGCGATCTTCAATCCTCTATCCTCCATCCTCAAGCACTTCTGCGGATGCTATGAAGGTTGACCTTCCTGACATTTATAATGCGGCGACCACCTTTGTGGATGAGAATATTCGCCAGGGTCGCGGGAAGAAGACTGCCATCTATTTTCAGGATGAGAAGTTCACGTATCAGGATCTCTTCGAAAGGGTCAACCAGACCGGTAACTCCCTCAAAGAGCTGGGAGTTGAGCTTGAGCAACGGATTCTCTTGGTCTTGCCCGATTCTCCCGAATTCGCTTTTAGCTTCTTCGGAGCGATCAAGATCGGCGCCGTACCCATCCCGACCAATCCCTGGATGAAGGCAACGGACTACGAATACCTGCTTCAAGACAGCAGGGCGAGAATTTTAATCGTGCACGAGTCGGTCCTGCCTGAAGCTGAAAGAATCTGGGACCGCTCGCGCTTCCTCAAACATGTCCTGGTAGTAGGAAAACCCAAGGGGCGGGCGCTCTCCTTCGAATCGCTGGTCGGCAAAGCCTCGAACAGGCTCGCAGCCGAGCCCACCAGCAAAGACGACGTTGTCATGTGGAACTACACCTCCGGCAGCACCGGCACCCCCAAGGGCGCGGTCCATCTCCACCATGACATGATCACGATCACCGATCTCTTTGCAAAACCGGTCTTGGGGATGGGAGAAGAGGATATCTGTTTCTCTGCTTCAAAGCTCTTCTTTTCCTACGGCCTGGGAAACTCGCTCTATATTCCTTTCCGTTTTGGCGCCTCCAGTGTGCTTTGGCCGGAACGCCCCGAGCCGGAAAAGGTCCTGCAAGTCATTCAGAAATACCGACCCACCTTTTTCTTTTCTGTGCCCACGCTTTATGCCCGGCTACTGCGGGTGGAAAAAAAATACGACCTTAGTTCGCTCAGAATCTGCCTCTCTTCCGGGGAACCCCTCCCACCCACCCTATTCCATCAATGGAAGGATAAGTTTGGACTCGAGCTTCTGGATGTGGTCGGCTCTACGGAGGCGACACACGATTTTTTGGCCAACCGGCCGGGAAGGACAAAACCGGGAAGCAGCGGGGAAGTAACCCCTGCCTTTGAGGCCAAGATTGTCGACGATGAGGGACGGGAGGTTCCCATAGGGGAGGTCGGATACCTCCTGGTCAAAGGCGACGCCAACTCACCCTACTACTGGAACCAGCACGAGCAGACTAAGAAAACGATGATGGGGGAATGGCTCAAGACCGGAGATACCTATTACCGCGACGACCAGGGCTACTACTGGTACTGCGGCCGCTCCGATGACATGTTGAAGGTGGGCGGGATGTGGGTCTCGCCCATTGAGATCGAAAACACGCTGCTGGAGCACCCTTCAGTCCTGGAGGCAGCAGTTACGGGTCAGGCCGACCGAGACGGGCTGGCCAAGCCGAAGGCCTATATTCTGCTGAAGAGCGAATATCAACCAAGCGACCGGCTCAAAGAAGAGCTCCAGTCCCTGGTAAAAAACAAGCTCGCCCCCTACAAGTACCCGAGATGGATCGAGTTCGTTGACGATCTGCCCAAAACGGTCACAGGAAAAATCCAAAGATTCAAGCTGCGCGGTGAGCGCAAAAAGGAGAAGACATGAACATAAAAGAGCTCAAAGAGACCCTAGCATACTCGTGCAATATCCTGGCGAACGAGGGCCATTGGGATCAGATCCTCGGTCATGTTTCCGTGCGCATCCCGAAGCAGGACAGGATCCTCATGAAACCCCACAGTTTCGGCCTTGAGGAGATTCGGCCGCAGCACATCATTGTGTGCAACCTAGATGGCAAGAAGATCGAGGGCAAATACGAGCGTCACTCCGAGATCTTTATCCATACGGAGATCTTCAAGGCCCGCCCGGACGTCAATTGCGTAGTCCACACCCATCCCCCCTACGCGATCGCCTTCGGTTCCCTGCGCCAGCCGCTTCGGCCCGTCAGCCACGAGGGTGCCATCTTCTGCGAAGGTCTCCCCTTATTCGACTATACGACCGCCCTGATCCGCACGCCCGAACTGGGACGCGAGGTGGCTAAGACTCTCGGCAGCTGCCGCGGCGTTTTGATGAAGAATCACGGGTCGACCGTCGTCGGGGATTCTATCGAAGTGGCGACCCTCTACGCGGTCTTCTTGGAAAAAGCGGCGCGCATTCAACTGCTCGCGACCGCATCCGGCGAGCCTTCCTGGACCAGCGACGAGGAGGCCAAGGCAAAATTCGAGCAGATTTATACGCCGCACCGACTGGGCTCGATGTGGGATTATTTTGTCCGGCGGGCAAGAAAAGAGCGTAGGCGCAGTTAAGATCGGCCAGTTTTAAGCAGCGGACCGCTCATTCGGGCCACGGTCATCGACTACTTTGCCGCAGCTTTTTTGAAAAACCCCTCTTTCTCAAGCTCGGACACGAAGCGCATGTCCATAAAATCGTCAGGCTTGGCCGCTTTGGCAGCAGGCTCTTTCTCTCCAAGCTCGGCCAGAATCGCCTCGACCCCCTTCCGGCTCACATAGGGAGGGAATTCAAGATACTCACGGAACTGGTCGTAGGCGTCTTCGAGGATCTCCTGGTCCTTCACTTTGGTATATTTTTGCAGGACGCGCATGCCGATCTGTTTGCTGGCTCTGAACAATTGTACCGCCTCAGTATAAGAACGCACTACGCGCCGCACGGTGTCCTCGTTGGCCTTGATATAAGCGCGCGTCGTACCGATCGCCACCGAGACGTACTCCGGCCCCTCCTTGGCGATATTCATAAGCTCGTTGAAACCCGCTTTGCGCGCCCGGCTGTTCGTCGGCGGCGAGACAACCCCGGCGTCGATCTGGCCGGCCATGAGGGCGATCAGTATACTGGGGACCTCCATGAGGGGAAGAATCTGGTAATCGACAGGCTTAAGGCCCGCTTGGCTCAGCGCATAGAGAGCTGATGTATGCGTCGACGAGCCGACCCGGGTGATACCGATCTTCCTCCCTCGAAGATCGCTGATCTTTTTGATCTCAGGCTTGGCCATAAGAGAAAAAACCATATGGTTCGTCGCACCCGCCACCAGGGCCAATCCGGCACCCTTGAGATTGGCCTGCACGGCATTATTACCGTCCATGTATGAGAAGGCGATCTCGCCTGCCAGAATTGCTTGAATACCTCTGGAGCTCGACGGGATGTGGATGAGCTCAACCTCCAAACCGTTCTTTTTGAAGATCCCTTCCTCATATGCGGTGAAGACACCGCTCTGCGCGCCCGTGACCGCTGTCCAGTTTATCCTGACCTTGCTCTGCGCCCATGCGCTTGGGGCAAGCAAGAAAAAGACCACCAGAGTAGCCAAAAAAACTGTTTTAGTTTTCATCTTCTCTCCCTAGTTCTAATCTCATTACCAGACAGACTATAACAGAGCAGCCGGACGTGTCAATTATCTGAAGTGACGGCGCTCCTTTGGAAAACTCCGCCAAACCGTGATAGATAAGCCGCATGTCTAAAGTACATTTAACCTTGGCCTGCGGGGATTACGAAATCGTCCGCGCCCTGATGGACGGCAGCGTCAAGCCGGACGGCATCGATCTTACCGTGCTCACAGACATGACCTCGGATATCCGCCACTGGAGGATGATCCGCAATCGCGAGTTCGATGTCGCAGAGCTCTCCATGTCCAGCTATCTGCTGGCTAAATTCATGGCTCAGGCTTTCGTCGCCATCCCGGTTTTTCTCCATCGCAGATTCCGCCACGGCTTCATTTTTATCAATAGCCACAAGGGAATTCAGAAGCCCGCAGACCTGATCGGAAGAAACGTGGGTCTGCGCAACTTCCAGGCCACCACCAACCTCTGGATCCGCGGAATTCTCGAGCATGACCACCAGCTCCCCCACAGAAAAGTCCATTGGGTTACGCAAGATGAGGAGGAGGTGCCCTTCACTGCGCCGAAAGATCTCATGCTCCAGCGAATCCAGACGGGAAAGAAAGTCGAGCAGATGTTGGTCTCGGGAGAGCTCGATGCCTTGATCCACCCGGAAGTGATTCAGCCGATTTTGGACCGGGATAATCGGGTGAAGCGGCTTTTCGAGAATTACAAAGAATCGGAGATCGACTTTTACAAAAGAACCGGCATCTTCCCCATCATGCACACAACGGCGATCAAACAGGAGATCGTCGACCGCTACCCTTGGGTGCCCGCCAGTTTGATGGAGGCATTCGAGCTGGCCAAGGAGCGCGCCTACCAAAGAATGGAGAATCCCAGGAGGGTTCCGCTTGCTTGGTTTCGCCACGCACTTGAAGAACAGGAAGATATCCTGGGCCGGGATCCCTGGGTCTACGGCCTCGGGGAAGCAAACCGAAAAAATCTGGCGACCCTCATCCAATACTCCTACGAGCAGGGCTTGATTGGAAGAATGCTCCCTTTAGAGGAGCTTTTCGTCGCCACCAGTAAAGACTAGGAGGGTTTTTGATTTGACCTTTCCCTTGCAAGCGCGTAGAGTCAATCCTAACAAGACCTTTTGAATAGTTTCGTTGCCCTAAGCCCCCAAAGACTTTTTAACGCCTCAGGGGGCTTTTTATACACTCCGAACCGAGGAGGTTGCCATGCATGGACGCGACGTAATCAAGGAAGACCAGACGACTTTAAGAGAGATCATACGAAGCATTGACAAGAAGCTCGACTTTGCCGTGCGTGACGGGAGCGAGGCCGACGGACCGAGCTTCACCCTCCATCTAACCATGCAAACCAGGGAGGGGAATGTTAGCCTCTCCATCGATGATGTGAAGACAGCGAAAACCGACCTCGCGCGGCGGCATGAAATCCGCCAAAAAATCAAACGGTTGCGGGATCACATGCGCGACGCCGGCTTCTTAAAAGACGTGTTGGGCACGAAGGCCGCCAGGATATTGCGGCATTCATCCAAGCCTGAGGAGAGTTTCCATCGTCAAGGTTTTCGGCAGTCCCCCAGGAGATAGATTCAGCCGCCATTTTATAGCCATCCTTTCCCCCAGTAGAGAACTAACCCGGCGTACTCGTAAAGGACGTTATGGAACAGCTGGAAACGCCCCAGGCTTGGTCTTCCCCATATTGGCGCTAAACGGTCCCATGGTACCGGTGCGGGATAAACCGTAAAGCCAGCCTTCTCAAAGGTCCACCTGGCACGAAGCATATGGTTGGGGTGTGTGACCAGGAGGATATGACGGACTCCCTGGGGCTGGAGAATCCGCGCACTCTCGTTGGCGTTACTATAGGTCCTGGTGGAGCGGTCTTCTGTCTCCAAGACCCTTGGTGAAGCCCCTATATCCTGCAAGAGCTTCTTCATCGCTAACCCCTCCAGTCCGGACTCAGCGGAGACTTGACCGCCCGAAAGAAAGAGACGGGGGGCGTATCCAGCCCGGAAAAGCGCGAAGCCATAGACTGCCCGGGTCAAAGACGAAACCGAAGGGAGTCCGTCTTTAAAAGCTCCCCCACCCAGGACCACAATAGCCTCTGCCGACTTGAGCTGCGCTTCTAAGCGCAATGGTTGGGCGAGGTATTCTGATATGGGTGTGGCAACGATCACGGTACTAAACAACCCGATCATGGTGAAAATAGCCGTGACCCAGCGGCCGATCTTCTTTATCATTGCTACGACTCCTGTGTTACAGAATTCACGTTAAGCCTGGACAATAACTCCCTCGGTATCCCTTGCGCTAGCGAAAACAATAGTGTACCACCGAGCAGCGTGGAGATTGCATCGCGACCTTCGTTTCCGGCCTACCTTTTTCTCTTTCTTCCGCCCCTCTTTTGGAGCAGCAATTTTATCCTCGGACGGGCCCTGGTCGATAGGGTACCCCCCTGGACGCTCAATACGGGACGCTTCGTGGTCGCTGCCGTTATTTTGATACCACTACTTCTCTATCGTCAGGGATGGCCCGCAGTGCCAAGAAAATTTATTGCCCCGCTAGTCCTTATGAGTCTCACGGGCGTCTTCGCCTTCAATGCCGTCTTGTACACGGGGCTCCATTACACCACCGCCATTAACGCCACGCTCGTAAACGCTGCGACCCCCGTAACCACCGCCGGCCTTGCCTGGCTCCTCATCGCCGAAAAGATGACTGGGCGGCGCATCTTGGGTATTTTCCTCTCCTTTGCCGGGATAGGATGGATCGTAAGTCAAGGTTCTCTGCAGACATTAGCCAGCCTGCATTTCAACCCAGGGGATATCATTATCTTTTTTGCCACCGCGCTTTGGGGATTCTATTGCGTCATGGCAAAACCGTTGATGCAGTATTTCTCCCCGCTTGCTTTGACCGCCATGACAACCGGCATCGGCGCGGTCTTCCTTCTCCCGGCAGCTTTTTTTGAGCTTGCATTGACCCCCGCCCAGTTCGGCGGTTACGAGCTCCTTGCCATCCTTTACCTCGGCATCTTTCCGTCGTTCCTCTCCTTTTTGCTATGGAACCGGTCTGTTTTAACTTTCGGCCCCGGGCGGGCCACGCTCGTTTACAACACGATTCCTTTTTTCGCTATTATCCTATCGGCGATTTTTTTGGGTGAAAGGCTGATGCTCTATCAGGGAGTAGGCGGGGCTGTTATCATCGCGGGGGTGGTTATCGGCACCTCCGACCGCGTCTCATAGCTCAATACAAGAGCTGATGACTGTTTAGCTATAATCTCATCGGCATAACTACGTAGAGATAACCGTCATCCCCCCCTTTTTTGAGAAGGCTGGGGCTGAGGGCATCCTTGAAAGATATCTCTACTTCTCCCCCAGTCTCCAATACAGCAAGAACATCAAGCAGATACCGGGCATTAAAGCCGACCACTAAAGACTTTCCCTGATAGTCCATATCTATCTCTTCGACCGCCTCGCCCAAATCGGGATTGCTGGCAGAGATGGATAGCTGCCCCTGTTTAAGCTCCATTTTTATTCCCTTGTAGCGCTCGCTGGAAAGAATGGACACGCGCCGAAGCGCATGTAAAAGCTCGTCTTTTTCAATCCTTACCACCTGCGTGTTATCCTTTGGGATAACCTTAGTATAGTCTGGAAAATCCCCTTCGATCAGTCGCATAAAAAGCTCCACATCATCCTTGACTATCAACCCCATATTTTCCTTAAACCCCATTGACACCACCCCATCTCCGCCTCCCTCCAGGAGTTTCCTTACCTCCGCCAGCCCTTTGCGCGGAAGAATTACTCCCTTATCTAGATTAAGAGAACCTATCTCTCTCTCGATGAGAGCCAGGCGATGACCATCCGTCGCCACCATGCGAATTTTGCCCGAGCCTGCCTCCTCTACGAATACCCCGTTAAGGCTGTAGCGAGTCTCATCCACGGAGACCGAGAAAATAGTTTGTTCTATCATCTCGCGCAGCAAATTCGCCGGAACAGTAGAGAGCTGCTCCTTCTCGAATTTCGGAAATTGAGGAAATTCGCGCGCCTCTATCCCGACAATCTTAAAAACCGACTTCCCGCTTTTTACCTCTAACCAGTCATTTTCCAGCCGTTTTAATTGAAGAGTCTCTTCGGGGGCCTCGCGCACGATCTCGTACAGCTTTTTTGCGTTTACAGTGATTGTGCCTTCCCCGGACACCTCCGCATCCAACCTTCCCCTTACGCCGACCTCCAGGTCTGTTGCTGTCAGGCGGACATCGCTTTTAGACGCTTCAATGAGAACATTGGCCAAAATAGGCATAGTGTTGCGCCGCTCAACAACACCCTGGGTCCAATAAAGCGTTGCGAGAAAGTCCCCTCGCTTAGCTCTGAATTCCATAATTCCTCCTACCTATTACTATCTACCTTTTATAAGAATCTTAACAGTAATAGCAATAGAGGCTGTGAATATTGTGCAAAAGGGGGAAATAGTTAAGCCGATTAAAGACTTTTGATTGTGTTTAACGCGTAGTAGTTATCCCCGCTATTCACCGGAAGACCGCGTAATAGAGTTAATGAGTCGTTTTATCCACACGGTGCATTCCGCTAAGCACAGTTTATCCCCAACTATCTTTTGACATTTAAGTTTTTTTCTAGCTTGTCGATAGTTGCCTCCATATGCGGATCTTCTTTGATCTTCTTCTCTATGGTTTTTGAAGCATGGATGACCGTTGAGTGGTCCCTCCCGCCAAACTTATAGCCGATGGCGGGGAAGGATGTCGAGGTGTATTTCCGGCAAAGATACATGGCCACTTGTCTGGGGAGGGCGATATTCCTGGTCCTTCTCTTGGCTTTCAGATCTCCCATCTTAATGTCGAAGTAGTCGCAGATGGTCTTCTGGATGTTTTCTATGGTTAGTTCTCTGTGGGCGCCGCGCAGGGTGTTTTGGAGCACCTCTTTAGCCAGGTCTATGGTGATAGGCGTCTTAGTCAGCGAGCCGAATGCCCCTAGGCGGGTAAGCGACCCTTCGAGTTCCCTTACGTTCGAGTCGATGTGGGACGCGAGAAAGAGAGCAACCTCATGTGGCAACTGAACGCCTTCCAATTCCGCCTTTTTTTGCAGAATTGCCACTCTTGTCTCCATGTCCGGAGGTTGAATATCGGCGATCAGCCCCCATTCAAACCGGTTCCTGAGCCGATCCTCTAAGCCTGGGATTTCCTTAGGAAACCTGTCCGAGGTGATGATGATCTGCTTACGGGATTCGTACAGGGAGTTAAAGGTATGGAAGAACTCCTCCTGGGTTCTCTCCTTGCCCGCAATGAACTGTACGTCGTCGAGAATCAACACGTCAACATTACGAAAGCGGCTCTTGAACTCGTCCATTCTATCCCTTCTGAGTGAGCCGATCAGCTCGTTCATGAAGGACTCGGAGCTGAGATAAAAGACCTTTAAGGCCGGCCGTTTCTCGACAACCCTGTGGCCGATGGCGTTGATCAGGTGGGTCTTGCCCAACCCCACCCCCCCGTAGATGAACAACGGGTTGTAATGGTCTCCCGGCTGGTTGGCCACGGCGAGAGAGGCGGCGTGAGCAAATTGATTGCTGGCGCCGACAACGAAGTTTTCGAAGTTGTACTTCGGGATGAGGTTGTTAACGCGCGATGGCTTAGGTTTCTCGCGTTCCGGTTTCTTTTCGAGTGCGCGGCTTTTCTGCAACTGCTGGTTCACTGTCACAGAGAGCTTAACGTTTTGTTGGGAGAGAATAGACAGGGTTTCCTGAATCGAGGTGAGAAAATGCTCCATTAACCAATCGCGGAAAAACTTATTTGGCACCTCGAGGGTAATTTCTGCCCCATCCCTCGCCCGCATCCGGATCGGCTGGATCCAAGTCTCAAAATTCTGTTTTCCCAGCTTTTCGCGGAGTTGCCCGAGCGCCTCTTCCCACAACTCGTCCATAACTATCCTCGTCTAAATTCGAGCTAACACATTGGTTTCTTTGAGTAAAAAAGGGAATAAGTTACAAACAGAATTATCCACAGTTGTGGATAACTTTGAAAATCCCAAAGAGATATTTGGCTTACGGATAGGATCGAACAACGTTACGAACGGAGCGATATCCGTCCGGGGGCTACGCTGCGAGTTAGAAAATGTACAGGAAGAAAGACGACCGCCGGGTTCAAGGTTCGGTGAAAGCATCACGTATCGTTCAAATTTCTACATGCAGCGAGCGAATCAAGAGTAAAATCGTTTTCGTTTGCAGTGAGGAGAACTTCATAAACCTTTTTATTTCTCATTGCAAGAAAAAAATACAGAAAAATTTTTTTCCGAAAGGCAATGACCTTGACACCTGTCGAATCGAGTGCTAGGGGATTTTTGACTGATGAATGCGACGAGATCAAAAGCGCTGTGGAAGCGAGCGCAAGAAAAAATTCCCGGCGGAGTCAATAGCCCGGTTCGTGCCTGGAAAGCTGTCGGCAAGTCGCCGCGATTCATCTCGCGTGGGAAGGGAGCCTACCTCTTTGACGTCGACCGGAAACGACTGCTCGATTTCGTGGCCTCTTGGGGCCCGCTGATCCTGGGGCATGCCCACCCTAAAATTGTCGCGTCACTCAAAAGAACGCTGGAAAAGGGCACGACGTTCGGGGCCCCAACGCCGGGAGAGGTGGAATTAGCGGAGTTTGTTTGTAAGCGAGTCCCCTCCATCGAAAAACTGCGCTTGGTTAGCTCAGGCACCGAGGCGACGATGAGCGCAATTCGCCTGGCGCGCGCCTTTACAGGCCGTAGCAAGATCATCAAGTTCGATGGCTGCTACCATGGACATGTGGATGGGCTGCTGGTCCGGGCCGGCTCAGGGCCGGCGACGTTAGCTCTTCCGGATAGCCCTGGGGTCCCCGCTAGTTTCACCGCTGAAACGGTGGTCGCACCGTTTAATGATGTGGCTGCCGTTGAAGCCGCTTTTGGTCAATATACCAGCACCATTGCCGCGGTCATTGTCGAGCCCGTTTGTGGAAATATGGGCGTGATTCCACCATTAACAGAGTTTCTGCCGGCCCTGAGGGAGGCGACGGCCAGGCATGGAGCGCTTTTGATCTTCGACGAGGTGATCAGCGGTTTTCGTCTCTCGACAGGGGGAGCGCAGGAGCTCTACGGGATATCCCCGGATATTACTTGTTTGGGAAAGATATTGGGCGGAGGGTTGCCGCTGGGGGCCTTCGGGGGAAGGAGGGAGATCATGGATCTGTTGGCCCCTGAAGGTCCCGTGTATCAAGCCGGGACGCTCTCCGGCAATCCGTTGGCAGTTGCTGCCGGTCTGGCCACTCTCAGAGAGCTCTCCCGCTCTGGAGTTTATGCGGAGCTGGAGGGAAAAGGGAAAAAGTTGCAGGAGGGTTTGGAGGCCATCCTGGATCAGCATCGCCTTTCAGGCGTGGTCAACCGGGTCGGTTCCATGCTGACGCTGTTTTTCGGTGTGGATCGAGTACAGAACGCCGCCGATGCCCGCTGTTGCGATCGCGATCGGTTCGCCCGTTTTTTCCACGGCATGCTGAAGCGCGGCGTTTACTTTCCACCGTCTCCGTTTGAAGCAGCCTTCATCTCGCTTGCCCATGGTCGGCGCGAACTGGAAAAGGCGCTGCAGGCCTTTGAGGTCTGGGCGCGGAGAGAGGGCAAAGGGACTCCCCGTTAATAATAAGGTGTGGTCTTTCTTCGGGAAGAAAGCCTGCTCTCGCCCTTGGGGAGCGCGCCTTCGGCCGCGGCCGATAGGCCAGTGCTTAAGTTGAGGCTTCTCGGTCCTGCGTCCGCGGCCTCATTCTCGCTCCCCTCCGGGTCTGCTTGTAATCACACTTTTCGCAGTAGGGCCGAGCAAAGGTTGACCACCCGGCGTTTTCCGTGATATGGAATTCCGCCAGTGAAGCAAGAAGGGGAGCGTGATGAAAGGCCAGGGAAACCGGAACCCCTTTTTGTCAAGGTAGGTAAATACGCGGCTATCGGACTGGAGTTTCCTAGCACCGTTCTCGGCGGGTTTTTTTTGGGTTACCTGCTAGATAGGTATCTTAGCTCCTCCCCTTGGTTTATGGCCTCCTTCACGATCCTGGCTCTGATAGGGGCGTTTATCCGTCTGGTGCGGTTGCTGGAACGCTTTTCTGGGGACGACAAATGAACGGGGAACCGCGCGGTTCTGCCATCCTTTGGATTGAACTGTGGCACGGACTCTTGGTGCTTGCCTTACTGGTCTGTCTGGTCCCACTGCGGATTCTAGACCCATGGGGCCTGATCCTGGGCGCGCTATTCATGGGGGTGAACTTCCTCTTATTGGGCTACGGTGTCCGCTGGCTCCTGGGCCCTTTTGCGGCGCGGGGAAGAGTTCGAGCAGGGATTTTTTTGCTCTTTATGAAATTTGTCCTTTTCTTGGGGTTACTCTCGGCGCTGCTATTGCGGATCCAGTTGGAGGCCGGCTCTTTTGCCGTCGGGGTTTCCTCTCTGCTCATTGCCATTATCATGGAGAGGGTTTGGGCCTCTCAGCGTGAAGGAGGGTAAATGGAACATCCGTTCATGTGGTACGACATTTTGCCCTCGCCTCTGAGACTCTTGCCTCAGCACACCTTTACGGCCCTGTTAGTTATGGCTCTGCTCTTAGTCCTGGCCTGTCTGGCTAGGCGATCCCTCTTGCAGTCTACCGATCCGGTAGTGCCAGAGGATGGTGTTAGTATAAGAAACGTTTTTGAGCTCCTGGTAGAGCTTATAGTGGGGTTGAGCGACGGCATTATTGGTTTGAAGGGCCGCAAGTACGTTCACCTCTTTGGAAGCTTTTTTATCTTTATACTCACCGCGAATCTCTTTGGTCTGCTCCCCGGCTTCTCGCCTCCCACCAACAATCTCAACACCACCTTGGGGTTGGGATTGGTCTCTTTCTGTGCCTACCATTATTTCGGCATGCGTGAGCATGGAGCAGGATATATCAAGCAGTTTCTCGGTCCTATGCTGGTCCTGGCGCCCTTTTTTTTAGTCCTCGAAGGGATCTCCCATCTCGTGCGCCCTTTTTCCCTTGCGCTGCGGCTTTTTGGCAACATGTTTGGCGACCACTTGGTCGTGGAGATCTTTACCGATTTGACTAAGGTTGGAGTCCCGGTACTTTTTTACATTTTGGGGGCCTTGGTCTCGGTGATCCAGGCCTTTGTCTTTACATTGTTGAGCGTGATTTATGTGGCCATGGCGATAAGCCATGAGCATTAAGCGAAGGGCTCGTGTGCGAGGAGGATGAGAGAGAGGGGTGAGCCGGTATTCGCTAGAAAGGAGGCAGGTATGAAGAAGTTGCTGTTAGTTCTCGGCGTGGTTGCCCTGGGCCTTCTGGACTCCGGAGTGGCTATGGCTGCCGCCGAAGCAGCCGAAGGCGCTGTCGGGGCGAAGGCCGCCATTGCTATCGCCGCTGGCTTGGCCATCGGTCTGGCTGCCTTTGGCGCCGCCCTTGGTCAAGGGCGCATGGCAGCGGCCGCGATGGAGAGCATTGGGCGCAATCCCAATGCGGCACCCAGGATCCAGCTGCCCATGATTCTGGGCTTGGCCTTCATCGAGGCGCTGGCCATTTATGCGCTCATTATCGCTTTTGCCCTTCAAGGGAAGATCTAGCGTTGAGCGCCGGGAAGCGGAAAGGGGGCGAGATCGTTTCTCGCCCCCTTTTTTATTCTACGGCAAGTCTACTTTTTCGAGCTGGACCTGGGTATACCGGCGAAGCTCGTCCAGCGTGTGGAGCTTGTAGGGTTTCTCATAGTAGATATTTTTGATGCCCGTGTTGACGAGTACCTTGAGGCAGTGAATGCAAGGCGTGTGGGTGATGTAGATCGAGGCATCTTTAATGGTCGCGCCGTTTTTCGCCGCCTGAGCGATCGCGTTCATCTCCGCATGAATAGTGCGGAAGCAGTTCTCCTCCGTATCCCCGTTGGGGGTCTTGGATTGATAGATGAGGCAGCCCGCGTCCGTGCAATGGGGCATTCCTGCCGGGGCGCCGTTGTAGCCCGTCGCCAGGATATTCTTGTCGCGCACGATCACCGCGCCTACCTTTGCACGGTTGCAGGTGGAGCGCTCTGCCACCTGGCGGGTAATGGTCATAAAATATTGATGCCAGCTCAGTCGCTCAGCCATGGGAAGCCTCCCTGGGCCCTTGCTTCGACCAGAGGCGAGCTCGCAGGCTGCGGCTGGAAGCGTTCCTGGCGCACTCTCGGCTCTTGGATCGAAAAGGGGATAGGAATAAAAGTAACAGCCAGGATGGCCAATATGAGCCATCCCATAAACCTTCTTTTGGCGTCGAGCGGGGTATAGGGATCGAGCGGCGGCGGATGACGCAAACCCATAAAGAGGAGGAGCAGACCCCAGACTAACCAGCCGTCCCACCAGCGTAGAAATCCCAGCGAGAGCATAGCAACTAAGGCCACGCGCCCGATCCAGATATGTCTCTCGCCGAAGAGGGCATAACTCACGTGGCCGCCATCGAGCTGACCCACCGGGAGGAGGTTCATGGCGGTCACTAACAGGCCGATCCATCCGGCAAAGCCGATAGGGTGCATCACGATGTTGGCCTCGTCGGGCAGAACCCCCAGGGTGATCTTACTAAGAAAGCTAAGAAGGAGAGATGAGCCTAAGGCGAGGCCTCCGCCCGTTCTCTCATCCGGCGAGATGGTAGAGAGTTGTAGGCCAACAATGACGGCGGGTATGGCCAATACCAGACCTGCCAGTGGGCCCGCCGCGGCTACGTCAAAGAGGGAGCGGCGGTCTGGAGGAGGAGAGGTCATTTTAATGAATGCGCCAAAGGTCCCGATGAATGATGGGGCCGGAATGAAATAGGGGAGAGTGGCCTGCACCCCGTGGTGGCGCGACATGAGATAGTGGCCCATCTCGTGCACTAACAGAATGGTGATCAACGTTACTGCAAATGGAAGTCCGGAATAGATCTGCCACGGGTTGGAGAGAGGATCAACGCCGTTTTGCATGGCCCCAGCCATAGTAGTCGTGATCAGGGTGAGAAGGAAAAGAAGAATATGGAGCCAGGGCTTTTTTTGCTGCTTCATCATATTTTTGCCTGGGCTTGCTGCTCGCTCTCTTGGCTGTTTCGGACCAAGACCTCGTCTCCTACCTTTGCCCCACATAGGAGTTGGGCATTTCCCTTGAAAGAGGAGATCTCCAGGAGACCCCAGCTGTTGATTAGCGCCGTGTAGCCTCCCTCCCGGCCGCTGCTGTAATGGGACGCTAATCCCTCGACGGTGACGCCGGCGACTGAGATCATGGGTTTTTCTGGATGAAGCGCGCTGACATCGCGATCGCGGACGTTGGTAATCAAGTTGCCAAAAGCGTCGATATATATGACCTTGCCAACGAGCGCGCCTCCCGTCTTGGTGACTTCAGGCCAGGGGAGGTGGGCAAAATCATGGACCGTGGTGCCGAAATCCTCAGGCGGGATACCCAGGGAGAGATAAGCGGCAACCGGAGCAAAAACGTCTCTCCCGTGAAAAGTCGTGCTGGCGGGGTTTAAGTGGTAGAGTTTGTTGGAGAGGTCGATCATTCGGCTGATCTTTTTTCCTTCCAAAGCTAGGCTGAGGATGCCGTTGTCCGGTCCGACAAAGAAGCTTCCTTCCGACTCGATCAATAAGGGCCGCCTGCTGCTCCCCACTCCCGGATCCACTACCGCCACATGGATCGTTCCCCCGGGGAAAAAAGGCACAGCATAGCGAAGCACCAAGGCCCCGGCCAGGACATCTTGAGGCGAAATCCCCTGGCTCAAGTCGATGGTGGTTGCGCTCGGGTTGATCCCGAAAATAACCCCTTTCATGATCCCGACGAAGGGATCCTTGTGGCCGAAGTCCGTAATCAAAGTAATCAGTTTAGCTTCCATGACCTTTTGGCGCAATCCAATGTAGCCAAAAATCGGCAGATGGTAAAGTGGCGCTTTGGATGCAGGTTATTGGGCAGCCCTTAGAGGGGCTCCGGCCGGTTGGGACTGGAGTGGAATCGGAGCGCTCTGTTGGCAGGGGAAAAAGAGATCCTGCCGTAAACCCCGTCATAGCCGGCTTCTACCTCGACCTCCTCGCGCCGTACCTTAAGGATTCCTTCGCAGACACGAGGCGGACAGCTTTTTCTTAGCTCCTCCTCCTCGACATCGAGCAGGATTGGCAGCTCCGGGCCTAAAAGCGCGGTGAGCCTTTCGTACTCTTTATCCACCGTTTTGGTTCCCGGCCTGGCCCCGAGCGCATCGGCGAGGATCTCTTCCAGGGGAACGAGATGTTTAGCCGGTATGGCCCGCGGAGGCACATACCCCTCCTCCCGGTCTGCGAGATCGTCAACTCGGTGCATGACGCCGATGGTGACCGCCTTACCGCAGATAGGGCAGAGCCCCTTGCGCCTCTTAGTCTCGGCAGGGCTCCACCTGACGCCGCATTTGCGGTGGCCATCGTAGTGGTATTTTCCCTCCGCGGGAAAAAACTCGATCGTGAAGAGAAACTTTTGTGGATCATGGCTTTTGAGGCTCTCGACAATATCTTTATAAGCGGGCTGGCAGTTGAAGACGTTTGCCTCGCGCGCGATCTTGCGCGGAGAGTGAGCATCGGAATTGGAGATCAACGTGATTCGGTCGAGGGCGGAAAGACGCCAGTTCATCGCCGGGTCCGAAGAGAGGCCGGTCTCGATAGCATGGATGTTGGCGCTCTCTTCTTCGAAGCACTCTTCGAGCGAGTCGAAGCCGGACTTGGAGCCGAAGAGAGAGAACCACGGTGTCCAGGCATGGGCCGGAATGAGCAGCGCGTCGGGAGAAACATCTAAGACGAGCTTGACCAAATCCCTGGCTGAAAAAGTAAAGGTCGGACGGCCATCCGCGCTGAGATTCCCACGGGTGCGAAGCCGCTGGTTGATTCTTTCCGCACCTTCGAGGCTCGGGACGACAATGAGCGTATGAATTTTACGCAGCCGTCCGGCCTGGTGGTAGATGTTATTCACCTCCACCGTGGGAATGAAATAGGGCCCCTGGCGCTCTCCCTTCAGGCGCAGGAGTCCGCCATCGGTCGTCTCCAGTTTCGCTTTGAGTTCCTGAAAGTGGAGTGGATGCGTAAAGTCGCCGGTCCCTAAGAGATCGACTCCTTTGATCCTGGCCCATTTAGCCAAGGTACTAACTTCCATCTGCTGGCTGCAGGCGCGGCTATAACGCGAGTGAATGTGCAGGTCGGCAATAAGGCGCATGGAATGACTAGACGAAATATAGAACGAGTCGGGAACCGATGACAAGAAAAAAAATGCCCGACCCGCCCCCATTTTGATCAAGGGGAGAAGAGTCAGCCTAAGAGGCGAGTTCAACGGAAAGGGGCGTTGATTTAAGAGCGCAAACCTTTATGACCGAAAAGCCGATAACGCGGCCATTTTCATCCACTTTTTCCATTACTTGGTCACTAGCCGTTTCGCGGAAATAGCCGGCTTTGTCCTCAAACATCACTTCCAGGTAGTCCCCCTCAGGATCAAACCAAACCTTTACGGTTTTGCGCTCCATATAACATCTCCCCTCTTGACCTTATCGGTCAGGTAGGCGGTAATCACGAATGCGTCAGTCGGCCCTACTTTCACCACAACACAGAGCCATTTGTCACCGACTGGTGTCGTTCGATAATAGCGATGATACAACCAAACCGTGCTATCGCTCAAGGACCGTATCACTGTATCAGGACGGCTTAGGGTTTCAGCGATAGCGGTCTCCAGACCACGCATCTCCGGATGCTCAAGGATATGCCCTTTCCGCTCGTCTGAAAGTCGAATCGCCCGCCCCGCATAGTCTGTGAAAACAACGGCCAAGCTGTCTCCATTTAGTAGAAATTAAAACTCACAATTCACGTATTCAAGCCAAACCCTCATCATCTTGCCCCTGCAACTTTGTAAGGTTCAAAGTGGGACAACCATAGTTTCATTTTGATTTGTCATTTACTTTTCACACAGTCCGGCAGCCTGTTAGGTGTCAGAAGGCCTCGTCCAGTGTTTTTGCCTGCACCAGCCTTGACCGCGTTGTGTACCGCGGTGCCTGGGGAGCCTTAACCTTTGCCTTCGGGAGTAAAGGGATCGGGCCTATGGGTTCGGCTGGCGCAGCGAAATTCAGAATGTACTTATTCGTATCCTTCCACTGCTTGATGGACTCTACAGCAGCGATGTGCGTGATCGCCGACTCTGGGGCTACCCGGTAAGCAGCAATATAGCGGATACGGGACAGCATCGTCGCATGTATCCGGATGGCGTACCAGCAATTCTGGCCTAAGAAGGTTTCCTTAAAACCCTCCTCCCTGGCAGGGACGACAATCGTGTCGATGTCGGAGATATCAATATCCCCGCGCGTGCCTGTCTCTACAGCCACACGGAGCTCACCTCCAACATCTTCAAGAAAGGGGTCGAACTTATAGAGTATCTCACGTGCGTTACTAGCGTAGCGTTGGAGCGTAAGTATCTCGACTGGGAATTTGAAGCGGCTAATCAGGACCGTTTCGAGTTCGTCGGGCAACTCATCGATGATCACTAGCGCGTTGAATCGGTCAGTCCCGTAGATCATTTTCTCGAGTAGATAGTCGAGATTGTCAAAGCCATAAGAGGTTGCATAGTTTTGGCATTGCGTGGTCGCAGTAGGATTGGTGAGCAGAGCCCCCTTCACTGCATTCTTAACAACTTGCGGCGAGGTCTCAAAAGAGAGCGAGAATTCGAGGATTTGCACTGCGATGTGCTTCAAGGGGTCATGCTTAGCAAGCTCGACCTCGACGACGAATAGCCTCGGATCCTTGGTGCTGGCGAGATCGATCAGATAGCCATCAGGTATGTTCTGGGTCTTTCCCTTTGCCCCGATCTTCTTTTTTACATCCAAGTAGATTCTGGAGCTGCCAAACATGGCATGAGCGACCTCGTTGATGGCGGCTTCAAGTTCCGACTCGGTCTCAAAAGGCTCTTCCTCGTAGGCCTTTGATGCGCTCCAGAGCATAATCACCTCACTTCAAATCAAGACCTCTTGTCGCTCCGAATGTGGTTGACACCTAACGTATAGCTTTTTATCCCTAGCATCAAGAAAAGACTCCCGACCCTTTTTCTGTTCCTAGTATATATTTTGGTCCTCGTGGTGGGCTCGTTAGTCGTTGCACAGAACACTCCCTGTGAATCCAAGATCCCCCGGCTGGACAAGATTGTACATCTGGCTTCTTACAGCAGTGTTAAAAGACCAGAACCAGCGAAGAGCACTACGGATATTCGTGAGAACCCTCTCTGCCAATATAGATGAGACACTTACCCGCCTTGAGTTTAGTGTAGAATAGGGGGCGAGTAAGGAGTC
>Ga0155933_1188_pt1 | contig 23857 bp, 24 predicted proteins | sample RifCSPlowO2_02_FD_107587 | JGI IMG/M metagenome (GOLD analysis project Ga0155933, IMG submission 107587) | Deltaproteobacteria bacterium RIFCSPLOWO2_02_56_12 | reverse complement strand
CGATCTCCGGTCCGATGTCATCGCCCAGTAGAACGCCGATGCGGTACGTTCCCATGCAATTGGTGAACGGTTAGGGTTCGTAAATCGTTACGTTGACGGGCTTGCCGCCCACAGGCATATCAGGACAGGCGCTGAAGGCGACGAGAAGATCCATCTCGGCCCTGAGATCCACATAACTGCCCGGCTTGGCTCTGATGGTAGTGTGCTCCATCTTTCCTGTGACGCCGTCGATCTTCATGTGTTGATTGAGGTTTAAGGGGTTGGGTATATCCTCCGGATCAATACCGTAGGGCTGCAAAGCCCTGGAGAGGTTTTCGTAGCAGCCGTGGTCCGGGATATCTTCGTCCTTATAATCTCTGTGGTAATAGTCCCTCAACTTTCCCTCTTTTTTAGCGAGCTGAAACCGGTAACCGCTGCACATTCCTTTCTGAAGGTCGTGAGTTCCTTCCCGGTTGGTGTTCTCGATGATCGTCATCATGTGCTGATTGTTGCGTCCCATCAGCTTGTCGCCGGTCGTGATGAAAATCTTCATGTTGTAGACTTTGGTGCGGGCCTGGTCGAAGCGCTCTTTGAGGTTTTGCAGCCTGAAAACCACGAAATCGACCGTGGTCGTCGCGGTGATGCGGATGATCTGTCCTTTTTTGAGTTCTGCGGCCCATCCGGTGTTGTATGGAACCGTTTCTTCTCTTAGCTTGTTCATCGCCTATGGTCCTCCTTATATAATGCTTTTCTTCATGATTGCCGCGATCTTTATTAGATGTCTCAACTTGCCTGGAAGTATTCCTTGAACCCCGTCACCATCAAATTGGCCAACCGCTCATTGTAGGATTCCACGTGGCCGTAGTGGGTGAGGCGGGGGACGACGACTAATCTTACCTTATCCGCATGCTGGGCGAATCGCCGAAAGGCGAAGACCTCGCGCCGGAATTCCAACCCCTTCTTTCCGCCTTCGATCCAGTGGCCCTTGTCGAGCTCGCCGACAAAGTAGAGCATCTTTTTCCCGCGCAGCCGGTTTAAGTCCGCCTTGAAAGTAATGAACAGCTCCTCGTCCGGCAGCCCCGATATGTTTCTGATCTCATCGAGGAGCACGTCGTGGGCGCTGTGCTCTATGTCCTGCAGGAAGGGCTTGAACTGCGGACGGCGGTGATTCTCAAGCTCGAACCACTTCTCCACGCTCCCCCACGGCTGGTTAGGTCCGACATAACCGCTTTTTACGTATCCTTCCGGCGACCTTCGGCTGAGATCAGTGATGGCGCGGAAGTTCTTGGCCCGCTCCTCCGGCGATTTGTCCGCCGCGGCCAGGTCCCATTCCTTGCGCAGCCAGGCCGGCATGCCGGTGCCGAAGCCCAAACCACCGATAAGAGGGTTTTTCAAACCGTATTGCTCCATCAGGTAGAAATACTCGCCGCCGGTGGAGTGGCCCCACATATAGAGCTTATGTTCGGGCAGGTGACGCTCGATCAAGAGCTTGATCGCCTCCAGACACATACGGAAGGTGTAGACGGCGAGGCGGTTTTCGAGCTCTTTATTGCCGGGAATGTCGCCGATGATGAACTCCGGCCGCCGAGTCGGGATCGGGGGCCAGGCTTTGCGGCTGTAATGTCCGGGTAAAGATATCGCGAGCACGGGTATCCCCAACGAGGCAATGTGTTGAGCGATGCCGGCCCTGGAGTCTCCAGGAGGGCCTTGTGTGAGATCGAGATACTTTTCCGGACCGTCGGGAGTGAAGAGAAACTCGTATTCGTTCGCGGCGCCGCCGTGGATCATCACGAGCGCCACGGTTGGGATCGATGGCCTGGCGGGGGTCAGGAGTCTCCCATGAATATCCCAGTGGAATTGCTCCCGGGGCCTTTCCGGATTGGGATAGCGCTTGATGCTCTCCTGGACCTCTTTGACGGTGAAGGCGGTGTGGGGGAAGGGGTCGGGAAAGGACTTGTAGTCTTCAAAGTCCATGTAGCAGATAAACTCGTCTCTCAGTCCTTCCCCCCGGTTCAGTGCGGCGAGGAATTTTTTCGCTACATCTTTACTCATGCTATTTTCCTTGGAAAGGTTATCCTCGAACATATCTCGCTACTGTCTATGATTGTCAAGGCCGTCAGTGCTTGACATCCAGGATGGCTTTAAGAGAAAAAGAGAAAGTCTAATTTATTCGGGAGGTTCATTTTATGAAGGCTGAGAGCTTGCCGAGCTACGAGAGGATAGACCGCAATGCGGAGCGGATGGACACTCCCTACGACACGTGGGCTGCTTCGCAAGGAGTCGATGTCGTCAAGGGTTTCGGTGTCGAGAATGTTTACGAGGTTCCGCTCAAGTGGTGGGAGAGAATGGGGGGCAACGGCGTCTTCATCAATCTCGACGGAAGCGGATATCTCGACGACGCCTACGTTTGCAGCATCCCGCCGGGAAAAAGCCTCAGGCCCCAGCGCCACCTGTTCGAGGAGCTGGTCTACATTCTCGAAGGGCGCGGCGCAACGACGATGTGGCAGGAGAACGGGCCCAAGCAGAGCTTTGAGTGGCAGAAAGGCAGTCTCTTCGCAATTCCCCTGAACGCATGTTACCAGCACTTCAACGGGCAAGGCGACCGCGACGCTCGGTTTCTTTCCGTGACCAGCGCGCCGCTCGTGTTCAATCTGTTTCACTGCGAAGACTTTATCCTGAACAACCCCTATGTTTTCTCCGACAGGTTCAAAGGCGAGGATGGCTATTTCGGCGGAAAGGGAAGGCTGTATAATGATCGTGTTTTAGAGACCAACTTCGTCGCGGACGCGATCAGCATCGAACCTATCGCCTGGCACGAGCGGGGCAAGGGCAATCGCACGATTTTCTTCGAGCTGGCCGAGAGCACGATGGGCGCTCACGTCTCTCAGTTCCCGGTCGGCATCTATAAAAAAGCCCACCGCCATGGACCGGGGGCGCATGTCATGATTCTCACCGGACAAGGATACTCCTTCATGTGGCCTGAGGGCGCGGAGAGGATGCGCTTCGCCTGGGGTCCCGGCTCGCTGGTAGTTCCGCCTGAAGGATGGTTTCACCAGCACTTCAATTCGGGCGACCAACCTGCGCGTTACCTGGCACTCAAGATGCTGAGCCGGCGCCACAAGCTTGTCCCAGGCAAGATCAAGTCCGACGTCTCCGTCAAACAGGGAGGTATGCAAATCGAATATGAGGACGAGGATCCGGAGATCCTGCGCCTCTTCGAGGAAGAATGCGCCCGGTCGGGGGCCGAGGTAAAGATGAGTGGAATACCAGTACGTTAAAAACGGTAGGGCCCTATCTGGCAGCGTCCAGCATTCCGTGCAGCCATAATCGGTACCTGCACGGCAAAGCTCAAGCGGATTTGACGTCACCCGTGCTCCATGTTATGGCGAAAAGATATCGGAGTCTTTACAAAAACTTTTTTTCCTGTATAGAGTCCCTAACCTGCTGTGAGGAATTATGGCGATGATCATTGACGGCAAGGCCGTTGCGCGAGAAGTCCAGAAAGAAATCAAAGAGGAGATCGAGGGGCTCAAGCGCAGATGGGGAATGGTCCCCGGTCTCGGAGTGGTCCTGGTAGGAGACGACCCCGCCTCTCACCTCTACGTTAGACTCAAGGAGAAGTCCTGCAAAGAAGTAGGGATCCAGTCCCGGGAGCATCTTCTCCCCGCCTCGGTTTCGGAAAAGGAGCTGCTCTCTCTTATCCACAACTTGAATCAGGACAAGGAGATCCATGGCATCCTCGTCCAGCTTCCCCTGCCGGCTCACATCCGCTCGGAGAAAATCCTGGAAGCGGTTTCCCCCCAAAAAGACGTCGACGGCTTTCATCCGTTCAACCAGGGGATGCTCCTGCTCGGCGGCGAAGGGTTCAAACCCTGTACGCCTATGGGGATTATGAAGCTGTTGGATTCCATCGGCTGCGACCCCAAGGGCAAGAACGTTACGGTGGTAGGTCGCAGTAATATCGTCGGGAAGCCGGTTGCCTTGATGCTTCTTGCCCGGCACGCGACGGTAACCATTTGCCATTCGCGCACCGCCCGTCTCAAGGACGAGGTGGGTCGGGCTGACATTTTAATCGTTGCCATCGGTAAGGCAGGATTGGTCCGCGGTGATTGGATCAAGCCAGGCGCGGTGGTGATCGACGTCGGGAGCAATCGACTCCCCAGCGGTAAGTTCGCAGGCGATGTCGAGTTCGAGAGCGCCAAAGAGCGCGCCTCCTGGATCTCGCCTGTCCCCGGCGGAGTCGGTCCGATGACGATCTGCATGCTTCTCTTCAATACCTTGAGGGCGGCGAAGGAGTCTCTGCAGCGAGAAGGTTGAGCCGAGTCGGGTGAAAACGGCAACCACACCTCAGGTCCAAAGGCTCAAGAGAACCGCTCTCTACCGGCTGCACCGAAGTCACGGGGCGAAGATAGTCGAGTTTGCGGGTTGGGAGATGCCCGTCCAGTACTGTGGGGTTATAGAGGAGCATTTAGCGGTGCGGCAGCGGGCCGGCCTGTTCGACGTCAGCCACATGGGGGAAGTCGAATTATCCGGCCCCCATGCCTTGGATCTCTGTCAGAGACTCACGGCCAACGACGTCGCCCGGATAAAAATCGGTCAGGCGCAGTATAATCTGTTGCTCAACGAAAATGGCGGAACGATCGACGACATCGTAGTCTACCGGCTGGAAGCGGACCATTTTCTGATCTGCGTCAATGCGGCTAATACGGATAAGGACTTTCAGTGGATTCAAGGAAAATCACAGGGCGAGGCGGAGGTTCGAGATACCAGTTGCCGTTATGTTCAGTTGGCTCTCCAGGGGCCCCTGGCCGAGAAGATTTTGCAGCGTCTGACCCCTCTGCGCCTGGCAGAGATAAAGTCGTTTCACTTTTCCTTCGGCGCGGTCTCGGGAAGCCACTGCCTGGTGGCCCGAACCGGATATACGGGGGAGGACGGTTTTGAGCTTTACTGCGATCCCGACCTGGGCGAGAGGCTGTGGAGCAACCTTATAGATGCGGGAAGCGATCTCGGGCTTCAGCCTGCCGGTCTCGGGGCCAGGGATACGCTGCGACTGGAGAAGGGTTATCCCCTCTACGGGCACGAGTTGGACGATAACACGACTCCTCTGGAGGCGGGCCTGGAATGGGTTACCAAATTTTCCAAAGGATCTTTTCTGGGGAAAGAGGCCCTGCTCAAACAGAAGCAAGCAGGGGTGAAGCGTAAACTCGTCGGGTTAGAGATGACCGGGCCGGGCATCGCTCGCAGCCAATATCCGATTCTCAAACGAGATGATCTCATAGGTCAGGTGACCAGCGGAACGAAATCTCCGACCCTCGGTAAGTCGATCGCGTTAGGCTATGTGCGCGCGCAGGAGGCGGATGTCGGAAACGACGTGGAAGTGGAGATAAGAGGTCGGAGAGTGGGAGCTCGAATTGTTGCTTTGCCCTTCTATCATCGGTGAGCTGATTAGGAAATAGTCATAAGGAGGAGAGCGATGGAGTATCCTGAAGGATTAAAATTTACCAAAGAACATGAGTGGGTGCTGGTGGAGGACCAGGTCGCTATTATCGGGATCACCGAGTACGCCGAGCAGGAGCTCGGCGACGTCGTGTACGTGGAGCTCCCGGAGGTGGGGGAGAAGATCGTCAAAGATGATCCCTTTGGCGCCGTGGAGTCGGTGAAGGCGGTTTCGGATATCTATGCGCCCGTAAGCGGCACGGTCGTCGAAGTGAATGATACCCTGCCGGATAGCCCGGAAACGATCAACGATGATCCCTACGGGGACGGGTGGCTGATCAAGGTGGAGATGACCGACAAAGATGACCTCAAAGATCTCATGAGCGCGGAAGAGTATGCGGAGTACGTGGAACAGCAAAAAGCGGAGGAGGATGGGGAAGAAGAAAGCGAAGACGAGGAATAAAAGTTTTCATGCGCTATACCCCTCATACCGCCTCGGATAAGGAGCAGATGCTCCGGACTATCGGTTTGAGCCGGATCGAGCAGCTCTTTGATCATATCCCCCAATCTCTCAGGGAGCGCGCCGCCATTTCCCTCGCCTCGGGCTTGACCGAAGTGAAGGTAAAGAAGCGCATGGCGGCCCTCGCCGCGAAAAATGCCACCCCCGAAGGCTGGAGCTTTTTTCTCGGCGGCGGCATTTACCACCATGCCATCCCCAGCACCGTGGACGCGGTAATCTCCCGCTCAGAGTTTTCAACTTCTTACACCCCCTACCAGCCCGAGGTCAGTCAAGGGACGCTTCAGGCCATGTATGAGTTTCAAACCCTTATGTGTCAGCTGACCGGAATGGAGGTATCTAACGCCGGGCTCTACGACGGCGCGTCTGCGACCGCCGAGGCGATCCTGATGGCGCGGCGGATTCAATCGGAAAGCCGGCGTAGGGTTTTCGTTTCACGCTCGCTTCATCCACAATATCGAGCAGTTGTCTCGACCTATCTCAGAAATCTCGAAGACACCGAACTGGTCGAGATTCCTTTTGATCGCAACGGGGGAACGGATGCGGAATTCCTGGCAAGAGAGGTGGATGAGAAGGCCATGTGTGTCGTTGTGGGTTATCCCAATTTCTTCGGCGTGATCGAAGAGCTTGCGCCCATCCAGGAGGCCTGTGCTCGCTCCGGGGCCCTTTTTGTTACGGTTACGACCGAGCCGCTTTCTTTGGCGCTCCTCAAACCGCCGGGAGCCTGGGGCGCCGATATCGCCGTGGGGGAAGGGCAGAGTTTGGGCGTCCCGATGTCTCTGGGAGGACCGGGATTCGGGTTTTTCACCTGCCGGAAGAAATTTGTCCGCAGCCTGCCGGGGAGGCTAGCCGGAGAGACGGTCGATCACGAGGGACGTCGGGGTTTTGTCCTGACCCTTTCCACCCGCGAGCAGCACATCCGGCGCGAGAAGGCGACATCGAACATTTGCACCAGTCAAACTCTCTGTGCCCTGGCGGCAACGGTTTTTATGGCCACTCTTGGCAAGAGCGGGATGCGCCGCCTGGCCGAGGTCAATGTGTGCCGGGCGCACGATGCCCAAGGGCGTCTGGTAAAGGATGCGGGGCTGGCGCCTGCCTTTACCGGCCCTTTTTTTAATGAGTTTGTCTTAAGGTCGAAAGGATTGGCCCGGAGCCAGTCCCGCTTTGCCGCGGAAAAGATAATTCCCGGGATTCCCCTGGCCCCCTGGTATCCTGAACTGCAAGATTGCCTGCTTGTCTGTGTGACCGAGATGAACGAGGGAGAGGAGATCGAGCGCCTTGTCAGAACATTCTCCGGGGACTGATCTTCGACGCTCTGCTCCCCCTTTGATCTTTGAAAGCGGCTCGCCGGGGAGGAGCGGCTTTTTCTGGCCCGAGGAAAAAGGGGAAGGTGGGGAAAAAATTCCCTCAGAGCTGCTTCGCGATGACATCCCCGGCTTCCCGGAGCTGGGAGAGCTGGAGGTGCTGCGCCATTTCACGCGGCTCTCGCATCTTAACTACGCCATCGAAAGCCAATTCTACCCCTTGGGTTCTTGCACCATGAAGTATAACCCCAAGGTAAACGAGGTGGTAGCGCGCCTGCCGGGCTTTTCCTCGCTTCATCCGCTGGCTCCTCCTGAGCTGATTCAGGGGGCGCTCGAATTGCTCTATGAGCTTGAGGAGATGCTGGCTGAGATCAGCGGTATGGCTCACGTCACCTTGCAGCCGGCAGCCGGAGCCCAGGGAGAACTGACAGGACTGATGGTCATCCGCGCCTGCCTGAGGGAGCGGAGCAATCCGCGCAGAAAAATCATTGTTCCGGACACGGCTCACGGCACTAATCCTGCCAGCTCGACTCTTTGTGGCTATGAGGTAGTCCAGATCTCTTCCAGTAATCGGGGAATGGTAGAGGCTGCGAAGGTGGCTGAGGTTATGGACGAAGAGGTTGCGGCCTTGATGCTCACGAACCCGAATACCCTGGGCATCTTCGAGAAGAACATCCAGGAGATTGCCGAGGTGGTGCATAAGAAGGGCGGTCTGGTCTACCTCGACGGGGCCAATCTGAATGCTTTGATGGGGATAGCCAAGCCGGGGGACATGGGAGTGGACGTGCTGCATATCAATCTCCACAAGACCTTCTCCACCCCTCATGGTGGGGGCGGCCCGGGCGCGGGTCCTGTGGGAGTGAAGAGCTTTCTCCGCGACTTTCTCCCCGTGCCCCGCATCCTTAAGAAAGACGGGAGCTTCGTGCTCCGGGAAGACTTTGCCAAATCTGTGGGCCGGGTGCGTTCCTTCTTTGGGAATTTCGGTATTCTGGTGCGGGCCTATGCCTACATTATTTCCCTGGGATCCGACGGGCTGGAGGAGGCGAGCCGGATGGCGCTGCTCAATGCCAACTATCTGAGAAAAAAACTCGAAGGCGCTTATCAGCTTGCTTACCCGGAGCCCTGCATGCATGAATGCGTCTTTACCGATCGTCTTCAGCAGAGACATGGAGTTGCCACTCTGGACATCGCCAAACGATTATTAGATTACGGCTTTCATCCTCCCACCATTTACTTTCCACTAGTGGTATCCGGGGCGCTCATGATCGAGCCGACGGAGACCGAGAACCGGGAAATCCTCGATGCCTTTGCCGACGCCATGAACTCCATTGCCCGGGAGGCTAAAGAGCACCCAGACCTGGTGAAAGGCGCTCCTTATACTACGCCGGTGGGACGACTGGACGAGGCGCGCGCGGCAAGAAAACCTGTGCTTCGGTGGGAACCGGCTAAAGAATAGGCAAAAAGCCAGCTCAGTTTTGAGTTTTGAATTTTTAGTTATGAGTTGTCAGAACTTCTGAATAACTCAAAATTCAAAATCAAGAATTAAAAATTGTTAGGGTACATACCCGTACTTTAGCCGGTTGTCGTGATACTCGAAGCTGGCAACCACCTCCAGACGGCTTTTGCCGATCCAGGGCGGGATCGCGTGAAACGGAGCGGCGGCCTGCACGGCGCGCGCCGCCTCCTGATCCAGAACGGAAAAACCGGAAGAACGAATCAGACGCGTCCCTTCCAGGCGGCCATCCCCTGAGATCGTAAATTCCATCACGAGTTTTCCCTGCAGCCCCAACCGTAGGGCCGACTCCGGGTATTCCCATACATGTTCGATGGCCCGTTTGATGCTGGTAAAGTAGGAAACGTATTTAGGCTCTCTCGTATCTAAGCGGACAGGCCCTTCTCTGTTGTTCGGCTGCTCAATGGAGGGAGACCAGATCGCAGGCGGTAGAAGCTCTTTTAAGGTAGGGAGAGGCCGCTGGACGATCGTGTATCTTCCCCGTTCCTGCTGCTCCGGTCCTGTCAATCTTTCGTCTTTGGAGAGATCCTGTCTGGACAGCTCCTGTCTGGAGAACTCCTGTGTACGCTTTCCCGTCTCCGCAGGTACTGGAGTGGATTTTCTCGCCACCTGCGCAGGGGTTCTGGAGGGCCGCGTCGGAGCCTCCTTTACCGCCTCGGAAGGCTCTGCGCCCTTTTCTTTAAATTCGGGCAGCAGGGATATGGGGATCTGCTCGACCGCCATCCCTTTTCCCGGCAGGCTGGGCCGGGAGAAAAAGAGCAGACCCATATGGAGGACTAGGGAAAAGATAAGAAACGGAACCAGCGAAGAACGTGGCAATACCACGCCCTATAATAACTCAGGGTTGGCCAGGTGGGCAAGGGCATAGTTGCAAATCAGGGTGGAGATGGGATAGGCTCCTTTCGTTAGGGGATTTATGTTCGGCCTCGGAATTTGGGAACTCCTGATCATCTTAGTGCTCGTCCTTGTCCTCTTCGGTCGCAAGCTTCCCGACCTCGGCGAGGGCCTCGGTAAAGGAATACGAAATTTCCGCAAATCCATAAAAGAGCCGGACGAAATTGACGTTACTCCGAAAGAGGGAGAAGAAAAGGAAAAGAATAAGAAAGGCCCGTCTTAAACCCCCCCCTCTACTGCTGCGACCCGACAACTAAAGTTTTTGACTTCAGCCCTCGGTTTCAGAAATACAACGACAAAACCGGCGGACTCATCCGGAGGGATCTCAAATCTCTTCTGGGGATTCAGCCTCTGCAGGATAGAAATCTCCTGGGCCGTCAGGTCTCTTATGATTTTCGAGGAGAGCGCATTTCCCACCGAGATGGTCTGGCGATCTATTTCTTTTCCCTCCGCGTTGAAGATATGCCCTTCGACTCGGACCTCACGTACGCTAATATTATTGCGGTTGACCGCTATGCCTGAAAGGACGAAGACCTCGCGATTGCCCTGGATCGTCTCAAAGCTCGGACGCAGCGCTTGTAGCGATATCCCGTGCTGTAAATGGTTGTTTTTGAGAATTGTGGGCCCCAACCAGGGGATGCCCTTAAGGGCGGCTTCGATACTCTTCGGTTGGGCCTGGTACATAAGCGTCAGCAAGGAAAAAATGAGCAAGAGGGCGCCGAACAGGCTGATGTAGGGGACGGTTGAAAGCGGCCGGTCCCGATAAGGGTCTAGCGCAGAATCGGGGTCTCTTTCATCCAGTATTGGATAGGGCTCTTGCCAGTCTGCTCCAAAGTCGGGCGCTGACTCGGAGAGACTGTCCATCTGCAAGGATGGTTTTTCTTCCGGCATAGTGAAGGGCTCCTCGCTCTGGGTAGGGCTGGGGGCGATAGACCAGCTATCATCTTTCTCTTGCGCCAGGGGTAACGACCGCTCGATATCGGGAGTCAGTTGCGGCTCAGCCAGCACCGGACTGGGAGCCGGGATCGCTTCGGGCGGCGGCGGCGATGTACTGGTCGGGGATTCTGAAGGCTTGGCTTGTGCCTGTGTCATGCTTTCCGCCTCCGGAGGCTGTTCGGCTTCTCGGGACTCAGGGACCTGCCTGCTTGCTTCTTTCGTTATCTCCGTTTTTTCAGGAGGGGTGGAGGAGAAGCTCAACTCCGGCTCTTCCCCCTGCGAGGGAGGCATTGCCGGAGCGGCAGTCGTCTCGCCAACTGGAGCCGGCTCGATTTTTAGTCCCAAAACAAAGATATGTTTACAGCGGGAACAGCGGAATGTTGGATTAGGCGTCGTAATGAGGCTATCAGAAACCTTGTAAGTCGTATGGCAACTGGGGCATTGAACCAGCATCGAGTCTTTCTGTGTTAAGGTTAGGCCCTTCGGCTTGGTCCGAACATCGCGGAAAGTAATAGTATCTTAGGGTAATTCGCGGAAAATTCAAGGTTTTGCTAGTAGTTATTTGCCGATTTGAATAAAGGTTGTTTTTCGACGTCCAATTGAACAAGGACCATTGTGGAACTTAGCGACTGGGAGCTTGTCCGGAAGTGCCAGGAGGGAGAGAGTGAGGCTTTCCAGGAGCTGGTTGCAAGATATCACCGCAAGGTCTTTTTGGTGGTCGTGGGGATATTGAATCATCGCGAGGATGCCATGGAAGTAGCCCAGGAAACCTTCTTTCGTGCCTACAAAAACATCAAGGGCTTCAAGGGCGGGGCCGCCTTTTACACCTGGCTTTACCGGATCGCGGTGAATTTGTCGATTGATTTCCAGAGGCGTCAGAAGCGAAGCGCCACGGAATATCGAGAAACAATGGATGACCTGACGGACAAAGGGGAAGGGACGGAATTAGCCAACGACCCCTATGTGGATCTTCAGAGCAAGGAACTGGGAGAGCGTCTGCTCGCGGCTATCAACGAATTGACTCCTGATCATAAAGCGGTCATTGTAATGAGAGCGGTTGAAGGTCTCTCCTACAAAGATATGGGTCGCATTTTAGGCTGTTCGGAAGGAACCGTGATGAGCCGGCTCCATTACGCGCGCAAGAAGTTGCAAGAAAAACTGGCCCCCTTTATATGATGATGGATTGCGAAAACGTAAGAAAGTCGCTCGGGGCTTTTTTGGATGAAGAGCTGAACCGCTCGGAGGCCGAACGGATCCGGATGCACGCGCAGGGATGCCCTTCGTGTCTTGCCGAGAAGGAGCAATTGGAACGGCTGCAAGCCTCCCTCAAGAGCGTTCTTGAAGGTCGGGCATCCGGGGTTGCCTTTGGCCCCTTCTGGGATGGGGTGCGTCGGAGGATCCTGGAAAAAAAGCCGTGGACTGCACGCCTCTGGGATTGGCTCCGCCCTGCTCTCTATCCTGAGAGATTAGCCTGGGCGATCCCGGTGGCGATTGTTCTCCTGCTGGGAATTGTTTCCTTGGAGCAGTTTCTTCCGGGGTGGCGTGGGGGATCGAATCGGGGCAATACGACCGCGGTAGACTCCATCGACGGTCACGGCTTTAACGTGGCCGTGTTCCGCGAGTCCAAGACCAAGACAACGGTTATCTGGCTGTATGAGAATCAGGAAGAGGAAGATGAATCTGCTGCGGAACCCGCTTCGCCGGACACTTCTTTTTAGTTTTTGGCTGCTGCTCTTGGCCGGCAATGTCGCCGCCGCTGAAAAAGGCCAGCAGGCGGTCCAGTTGATTATCGGCACTATTCTGGCCAGCAACGAGAGTGAGGATTTTGATTCCAAGCTCTCCAAGATGAAAAATCAGCTGGAGGTAATCAAATACCGCTCCTATCGCTTGATCAAAGAGGAGAGTCAAAAGGTTCCCTGGCTGGGAAACGCTGCCTTCGAGATTCCCGGGGGGCGTACCCTTACGGTGGTACCGCAGGAATACCGCAATAACCGGCTCGCCTTGAAAGTGCGTCTGCAAGATGGTGAAAAGCCCCTCTTGGATACTACCGTGAGGATACGCAACCGCGGCAATTTTCTTCTCGGGGGTCCGGCTCACGAAGGGGGGGTGTTAATTCTCTCGATCTCGGGCATGACCCAGTAGTGCCAGACCAATAAACTTCGCCTAACTTCGTTTATCGCCTCTCGTTCTCCTTGCGGCGTACTCCACCAAGTACGCCTCAGTCGCCTCGGGGCTCGCGCCTCGTTATGCTCGTTTCTTGGCCCGGCACGCAGCCTGTTTTTTGGAAAAAAGAGTTACGCTGGTAGTAGGTTACTCGATTACGTTTTTTTCGATAGGCTCAACGATCATGCCTTTTTCTTTGAGCCACTGAATGGCTCTGTCCACCTCTCCCCGTTCGCCGTCGATTTCCAGCGCCATCAAGCCCATCTCTGAGGTGACCGTTGATCCCCGGATGGTAAAGAGGATGTCGAATTTCTTTGCCAGCAAGCAGACGATGGGCTCCTTGACCAGCTCCTTGGGAAAGGTCAAATAGACCCTTTCACAGACCTTTTCCTTTTGGGACTTCATCTTTGCGCCATTCAGATAGAAAATTGCAAATTTCCGACTGACATTTTATCACGCCAGCCTATCCATAGGTTGGTGGTGAGATATTTGTCCCCAAAGTCAGGGAAGACGGTTACCACAGTCCCGGATCTGAGCTTGCGGGCGACCTGCAGGGCGGCGTACATGGCCGCCCCGGAGGATTGCCCCACCAGGACGCCTTCTTCCTGACTGAGTCGATAGACCATGGCATAGGCGTCTTCGGTAGCGACGGCAATTTTTTCATCCAATTTTTCTTCGTGATAAATACCCGGGACGATCGAGCTCGCCATGTGTTTTAGTCCTTCCAGGCCGTGCAGGGCGTCATCCGGTTCGACAGCTATGACTCGAATCCTGGGGTTTTTCTCTTTGAGATAACGGCCCGTACCCATGACGGTGCCGCTCGTCCCGATCCCGGCAATGAAATGCGTGACCTCGCCATTGGTCTGACGATAGATCTCCGGGCCGGTTGTTTCATAGTGGGCCTGGGGATTCAGGGGGTTGAAGTACTGATCCGGCTTAAAGTATTTTTCCGGGTTTTCTTCCAGAATTTTGCGGCACAGGCGGATCGCCCCATCCGACCCTTCTAAAGGATCACTGTAGATGACCTCAGCGCCGAAGGCTTTGATGATTCGCTTCCGTTCTGTGCTGACGTTGGAGGGCATGACCAGCTCAACAGGATAACCCAAAACTGTCCCGCAGAGCGCCAGCGCGATGCCGGTATTTCCTGAGGTCGAGTCGATGATGGTTTTCCCCTCTTTCAGTTCCCCCAAACGGATCCCTTCCTGGATCATCCTTAAAGCGGCTCGGTCCTTGACGGAGCCCCCCGGATTGCAGCCTTCCAGTTTGGCAAAGATCCTGACTCCGGGAGAAATTCCGCTCGCTATCTTGTGGATCTGCAGAAGGGGAGTATCCCCGACCAGATCAAGGATGGAATTCACGGACTTGGGTTCTCTGGCCCTTTCGGCGGCTAGCCAGTGGGCAGGGATTGACTTAACCATAAAGAACTGGAAACGGGAGGGATCCTATACCCCTCCTGCGATAGCTGGGACGATTGATATGTTGTCTCCCTCCTTGAGAGAGGTCTCCAGGTTTTGGAGAAAGCGGATGTCATCCCCGTTGACATAGACGTTCACAAACCTGCGGATTTTTCCCGATTCGTCACAGATCCTCTCCTTGATCCCCGGAAAATTACGCTCCAGATCCTCTACCAGGGCACGCACGTTGTTGCCTTGAGCGTTTACCTCATCGACACCGTTGGTCAATTTGCGCAGCGGGGTAGGGACGCGAACACGCACCATCATAATCCAACCTCCTGTTTCAATTTTGGATTGCCGAAATCTAAAATCCCAAATCTAAAATCGTAGTGTAAACCTTCCATGTGAACCTTTCAAGGCGCGCTTTTTAGCCTTCGCCGGCCAGGGCTTTTCCAGCAGAGGGCTGGGTGAGCTGAAGGTAAAGCTCGTCGAAGTCTTTTAGATGCGCATGGATTCGGAAGGGTTTCTCCACGCTGTGGGCGACCACTTCGAGAGTCTTATACCCGTTCCCGGTAATGCTGATAACGATGGATTCGTCGCGCGGTATTCTTCCTTGCTGGATGAGTTTCTTCGCTACCGCCACCTCAGTTCCGCCTGCCGGCTCGGTAAAGATTCCTTCCGTGCGGGCGAGGAGTTTGATGGCGTCGAGGATCTCTTCGTCGGTAACGCTCTCTCCCCATCCTCCCGATTCCCGCACTGCCTGGAGCACGTAGTAGCCGTCGGCCGGATTGCCGATGGCAATAGAGCTCGCGATGGTGTTGGGTTTCACCGGGCTGATGAGATCCGTCCCTTTTTTGAGCGCCTGGATCATAGGGTCACAGCCGGCCGCCTGCGCCGCGTAGATCTTGCACTCTCCGTCCTCAATCAGCCCCACCCGCTTGAATTCCTTGAATGCCTTGGCCAGCTTGGGAAGGATGGTCCCTCCGGCGGAGGCGACCACGAGATGGCGCGGGAGTTTCCATCCCAGCTGTTCCGCGATCTCGAAACCGTGGGTCTTGGCCCCCTCGGCATAGTAGGGCCTCAAGTTGACATTGACAAAGGCCCAGCCGTACTTGTCGGCGATCTCGCTGCAGAGCCGGTTGACGTCATCGTAGTTTCCCTTTATCGAGATCGTGCGCGGGCCATAGATCGCCGAGCCGATGATCTTCCCCTGCTCCAACCCGTCGGGGATAAAGACGTAGCAGTTCAGCCCGGCCTTGGCGGCGTGGGCGGCGACCGAGTTGGCAAGGTTGCCCGTGGAGGCGCAAGAGACCGTGTCGAAGCCAAACTCGATGGCCTTGGAGATGGCCACGGATACGACGCGGTCCTTGTACGAAAAAGTGGGATGGTTTACCGAGTCGTCTTTGAGGTAGAGCTCCTTGACTCCGAGGACCTCACCCAGTCTGTGGGCGCGGACGAGGGGGGTAAAACCTGAATAGAGTCCGGCACGCGGCTCACCGTCGATCGGCAGAAGCTCCCGATAGCGCCAGAGATTATTCGGCCGTGAGAGGATCTTTTCACGGCTGATGGATTTTTTGATGCGGTCATAATCGTACACGATCTCCAGGGGACCGAAACAGGTCTCGCACACGTGGAGCGGTTCCTTGGGGTACTCCTGGCCGCATTCTCTGCATTTAAGCCCTTGGACAAAACTCATTGGTTTTTCTCCCTCTTATTCCCTCGCTTGTTATTCGTTATTTGTTGATTAGTTATTCGCACGAGTATACGAATAACCATTACACGATTAACGAGTTCAACGTTTTCCCTCCACAGGCGCCGCACCGTGGATTTTTCTTGACGTCGACGATACGGAACTTCATTGCCTTGGCGTCATACGTTAGCAACCGGTCCACCAGGAGTTCCTCTTCCATTCCGGCAAAATATTTGATCGCTTCCGTGGCCTGAATCGAACCGATAGTCCCGGCGATAGCTCCGAGGATGCCTGCCTGCTGGCAATTCAGAATCTCGCCTGGAGCCGGAGGTTCTTTAAAAAGGCAGCGGTAACACGCGCTCTGGTGCGGGATCACGGTCATGGTCTGGCCCTGCAGGCGCACAATCCCGGCATGGGAGAAGGGCTTTCCTAGAGACACCGCGATATCGTTCACAAGGAACTTCGTGGCAAAATTATCGCTCCCGTCAATGATGAAATCATAGGGGGCGGCGATCTCCGCGGCGTTTTTCTCATCGAAGCGCACCGGATAGTTACAGATCTCCACCTCCGGGTTAAGGCGATTGAGTTTTTCCTTGGCCGACGCCACCTTTTCCCGGCCAACATCCATGGTCGAATGAAGGATCTGCCGCTGAAGGTTGGAAAGCTCCACGCGATCGCCATCCACAAGGCCCAACGTCCCGATCCCGGCTGCCGTGAGATAAAAGGCTGCGGGGCATCCTAAACCTCCGGAGCCGATGATCAGGACTTTTCCCCGGCGCAGACGGATCTGTCCTCTGCCGCCGAGGTCAGGGATCATGATTTGGCGGCTGTAGCGCTCAATCTGCTCAGGGGTAAGTCGTATGCTCATCGGTTAAAAGCCAAAAAAAAACCTCTTCTCATTGATAAGAAGAGGTTTACCCTCACCTTATCTTTCCCCCAGCCGCTAATTGCTGGGAGTGGGAATTAGCACCAGCGCCCCATCTTATCGACGGGACCGGTTGCTGTGGCTTCGAAGGGCCAATCCCTCCACCACTCTGAATAAGGTGTCCAGATGCTACGTAGGCAAAAGATTAACGTAGTCCTCGGAATGTGTCAAGGGGTGGAAATAATAGGTCAATAATGTTATCGCTCTTGTTCCGAACAAAACGAAGCGGTTAAGGAGAGGACGATGGGACTCACCCAAGAGGTTGTGGGTTTTGTATCCAGGACCCGTTACCGGGATATCCAGCCAGAGGTGATTCGCCTGGCCCAGGGTTTTATTTTGGACGGCTTGGGTGTCACCCTGGCCGGCTCGACGGAAAAAGGCTCCCGCATTCTCCAGGGCCATGTCCGCCAGATCGGCGGCAGGGGGGAGGCCACCGTTGTGGGCACCGGTTTCTCGGCGCCATCGGCAAAGGCGGCTCTGGCGAACGGCGCCTCGGGCCATGCCATGGACTATGATGATACCCAGCTCTCTACCTCCAAGGAGTCTGTCTACGGACTGCTCACTCACCCTACGGTTCCTGTCCTCTCTGCTGTGCTGGCGGTGGGGGAGAAAGAGCAGATTTCCGGTCAGGACTTTCTGCTTGCCTATATCTTGGGAGTCGAGGTGGAATGTCGCATTGCCGATGCCATCAACCCGCGCCACTATCAATCGGGATTTCACTCGACGGCGACCATCGGCGGTCTCGGGGCGGCGATGGCAGTGGGTAAACTTTTGGGCCTGAAAGAGGAACCATTAGCGCGCACTTTGGGCATTGCAGCCAGCATGGCTTCCGGGCTCAGGGAGAACTTCGGGACCATGACCAAGCCCCTTCACGCCGGGCGCGCGGCTGAGAATGGCGTGACCGCTGCACAATTAGCCGAGAAGGGATTCACCTCCGCTGTAAATATCCTGGAAGCCAAGAGAGGCTTTTTCAATGCCATGGCCGGTGGCTACGACGAGACCAAAATCGTCGGCTGCCTGGGCCATCCTTACTTCATGCAGGAACCGGGGATCTCTATCAAGCCTTATCCGTCCGGCTCTCTCTCCCATCCCGCCCAGGATCTTATTCTGGATTTGGTTAAGATGCATGACCTTCACGGCGGCGATATCGAATCCATCGAGGTCGGGACCAACTCGAACGTCCCGAACGCCCTGATCTATCCAATGCCCAAGACCGCGCTGGAGGGTAAATTCAGCATCCCGTTCTGCATGGCGGTAGGAGTTTTGGAACGCAAGGCGGGAATCGCCCAGTTTACGGATAGAAAAGTGCGGGATCCCAAAGTCGTGGAGCTCATGAAGCGGGTAACGCTTTACGTAGATCAGGAGCTCGAGGCCCTCGGTTATGATCAGGTGCGCTCCCGTATCCGGATCAAGCTCAAGGGAGGAAAAACTGTCGAGGGCAGGGCGGACGTGGCCAGGGGCCACCCGCTCAAACCGATGAACTGGGGGGAGCTGGGAGAAAAATTTCGTGACTGCGCCGGTCTGGTCCTCTCCCATGAGAGTATGGAAGATGCGATCGAGCTGGTCGCGAATCTGGACAGGCAGCGAAGCATCCTGCCCCTCATCAGGGCTGTTGCCGGACGTAGCACTGTGGGCCTGAAAGTCAAAAAAAAGGCAATCAGGTCCCGGAGTAAGAAGTGGACGGGTATTCAAAAAGGGTAGGGTCGTTTGTCCACGGGCTCAGCCTTGAGGACGTTCCTCCAGAGGTGAGGGCTAAGGCGAAAAGCATCTTTCTCGATACGCTTGGCATTGCGCTGGCCTCCTCCACGATGGATTTCGGCCATATGGTCCTCGATGTGGCGCGTGCCCTTGGGGGAGCAGGCGAGAGCCGGTTGATTGGAACTTCGCACAAGGTCGCTGCGGCCAATGCCGTCTTGGCCAACGGGACGTTGGCTCACGGCCTGGACTACGATGATACCTTGGAGGAAGCCATCGTCCACACAGGCTGTTGTGGGGCGATTACGGCTCTGGCTGTGGGCGAGGCGGTCGGGGCCAGCGGGAGAAAGGTGCTGGAGGCGGCGGTGGCGGGGATTGAGGTGATGTGCAAGGTGGGTTTGGCGGCTCCGGGCAGGTTTCATGCCCGCGGATTCCACCCAACTGCTCTTTGCGCTACTTTCGGCGCCGCCTCGGCGGCAGGCAAACTGTACGGCCTGGAGTTGTCGCAGTGGGTGAACGCCTTTGGTATTTGCGGCAGTCAGAGCTCGGGCATCATCGAGTATCTGGCGGACGGCACGTGGACTAAGAGACTCCATCCCGGCTGGTCCGCTCATGGCGGCGTGATCGCAGCGCTCCTTGCGCAGCGAGGATTTCGCGGCCCGGCCTCGGTTTTTGAAGGGCGTCACGGTTTTTATCGAGCCTTTGGCGGGGACAATGAATATCGCTTCGAGCGGCTGGGCGAGTTAGGTAAAAGCTGGGAGATTCCCCGCATCGTCTTTAAATCCTATCCTTGCGGCTCGATCTCTCATCCCTATATGGATTGCGCTCTGAGGTTAAGACAGAAGTATGCTATACGGCCGGAGGAGGTCGAAGAGATCGCCTGCCGCACCGCTAAGGGGCCGGTCGACCGGCTCTGGGAACCTTTGAAAGAGAAGCAAAGACCTTCCAGCTCTTACGGCGCGAAGTTCAGCCTGCCCTATAGCATCGCGGTGATGCTCGCCCGGGGCAGGGCAGGTCTCGAGGAATTTTCAGATAAAGCGATTGGCGATCCCGAGGTGCTCGCGCTGGCGGCGAAAGTTCGCTATGAACTCGACCCGACAATCGACTATCCGCGCCATTTCTCAGGCCATGTCAGGGTCAAGCTGAGGAACGGGACAGTCCTGGAGGAGAACCAGGCTTACCCGAGAGGCGGGCTTGAATCTCCGCTTGCCCCTACGGAGATTGAAGAAAAATTTCGCGCTAACGCGGCGCTGGCTTTGCCGCGGGAAAATGTGGAGCGGCTGATCGCTGTATTGCGCAGTTTGGAAGAGCTGCCGTCGGTCGAGGGGCTGGCAAGCCTTCTCGCGCCAAACTAATACCAACGTGTTAAGTAAGTTGACATTCGAGGGCAACAAGCCTTCCGGCGTGTAACGACAGAGCTTGACGCGGAGTCGGGAAAGTGCGTTAGACTAAAAATTCAAGAATAGGAGGAAGGATCATGAAAAAGCTTTTCAGTTTTCTCCTGGTGATCTCATTGTGTTCGTGGGGCGCCGTCTCCTCTGCCCAGGATGCGGCAATGATCGAGGCGGCGAAAAGGGAGGGGAAGGTTGCTTGGTATACCTCACTGGCTCTCCCGTCATCGACTGCGTTGGCGCATCTTTTTATGAACAAATATAAGGGGATCGAGGTTGAGGTCCACCGTTCGGGGTCGCAGAGGGTGCTCCAGAGAGTGATGCAGGAGGCGTCAGCAGGAATCAAGAATGTCGATGTCAGCCACACCTCTGACGGCGGCCATTTTGTTCTCCTAAAAGATAAGGGGTTGCTGATGAAATATATCCCTAAGGGGGTGGAAGGCTTTCCCGAAGGGTTCAAGGACAAGGAGGGGTTTTACTACGGCATGCGGGCCACCCTCTCCGTCATTGCCCACAATCCCAAGATCGTTTCTGAAAAGGAGGCGCCGAAGAGCTGGAAAGAGCTCTTGGATCCGAAGTGGAGAGGGAAGATGGTGACGGCACATCCCGGATATAGCGGCATTATTATGACCCATGTGCTGGCGCTGGTGAATCTGTACGGTTGGGACTACTTTAAGGAATTGGCTAACAACAAGCTGCACGTGGTCCAGTCAGCGAACGATCCGGCCGGCGTTGTTGCGTCCGGGGAACGAGCCGTTGGGGCCAATGGCGCCGAGTATTTTTATTATAAGACTATGAAGCAGGGGAATCCTATAAAGATCATCTATCCTAAGGAGGGGGTCCCGCTTGTTGTTTCGCCAACAGCGATAGCCAAGGATGCGCCGCACCCGAATGCCTCCAAGCTGTTTACCGATTTTATTTTCACCAAAGAGGCGCAGCAAATGTTGGCGGATAAAGAAGGGCTGTACACAGGGCACCCCGGGGTGACGTATCCCAAGGATAAGCCCCAGCTTAAGGATCTTAAGCTTTTAGCCGCGGATCCAGCGGAGTTAGAAAAGAAAAACGCGGAGATAAAGAAAAAGTTCGTCGAGTTCTTCGGCGCCTAAAGCCGATTCAGGCTCATGCGGTTTTCCGGTGTGGAAGCGGTAGGGCGATTGCGAGCGGGCTCTTGGCGCGGCTTTAAAGCGCTGGACCCAACGCTGCCTGTTTGGGTCGGGGCCGCTCTATTCCTGGTTTTCCTGATGGTTCTCCCCTTGGGCTGGATTTTTGTCGCCAGCCTCAAGGGCGAAGAGGGTTTCACCCTCACGGGCTATTCTCAGGTATTCACCGAAAGCGCCTTTCTCAAAGCGATCTGGAACACTCTGATCATCTCTTTCTGGGTCGGCGTCATCGCGGTTCTGATCGGCTCGCTTTTGGGCTGGCTGGTGACCCGAACCGATCTCCCGTGCAAAAAAATGGTACGCGCCCTGGTGATGGCCTCTTTTGTGACTCCGCCATTCCTCGGCGCCTTTGCCTGGACGCTTCTGGCAGGACCTAACGCGGGTCTGCTCAACAAACTCTACCGCTCCCTTACGGGCTCGGAAGAGGCCCTTTTCAATATATTTACCATGGAGGGGCTGATCTTTGTCATGGCCCTCTACAGCTTCCCTTATGTTTTTTCCATGATCGCCAATGTCTGCGAGTTGATCTCGTCAGATCTGGAGGACGCGGCGAACATTTTGGGGGCGAGCAAGTTAAGAGTCGCCTTAACCGTGACCCTGCCCCTGACAGCCCCGGCACTGGTGGGAGGTTTTATTCTCGCCTTTCTCCACTCGCTCTCCCTTTTTGGCGCGCCCGCGATCCTGGGCCTCCCGGCCGGCCTGCACACGATCACGACCCAGATCTGGGCGCTTTTCCAATACCCGCCAAGGCTGGATTTGGCTGCGGCCTTTTCGGTCCCGCTGCTCGTGGCGACCATGCTGCTGATCGCGCTGCAGAAAAAGATCCTGGGTCGGCGCGGCTACAGCACTGTCGGCGGAAAAGGGGGGCAGAGGCGGCTGGTCCAGTTGGGGATCTTTCGGCTGCCGGTTTTTGCCCTGGTCTTGGGAATCATCGCCCTTTCCGTTTTTCTTCCCTATTGGATTCTATTGAAAGCGGCCCTGGCAAAGGCTTGGGCTCAGCCTCTCACGTGGGATAACTTCACGCTGGAGAATTTCAAGTTTGCCTTCTTCCAGTATGGCGATACCCAAGCCGCGATTCTCAATACCTTCAAGCTCGGAATCCTCACCGCCACGGTAGGGACCGTGGTCGCTGCGTTGATCGCCTATATTACCAATCGCCAGCTTTTATGGGGCGCGCGCTATCTGACTTTTTTTGCCCTGGCGCCGTTAGTAGTGCCGGGGATCGTCCTGGCCGTCGGCCTGTTCCTCGCCTACGCCCGGCCGCCCTTTGTCCTCTACGGGACGATCTGGATTCTTTTTATCGCCTATCTCACCAAGGAGATGCCCATCGGTTTTTCTCAGGCGGAGACAACGTTTAAGAGCATCCATCCGGAGCTTGAGGATGCGGGTCGCATTCTCGGGGCCAATCGATTGGGGGTTTTGAGAGACGTGACAGCCCCGCTTGCCCGGGCCGGCCTGATCGCGACCTGGTGTTTTATCTTCATCGGGGTGATCCGGGAACTCAGCGCGTCGATCCTGCTCTTTACGCCCAAGTCGAAGGTCGTTTCGGTGGTGATCTTTGACCTCAAAGAGGAGGGGCAGATCGGGGTGATCGCCGTGTTGGGGATTCTGTTGTTGCTGGTCTCGTTTCTAGTCATTCTTGCTGTTCAGTGGGCGGCGAGGGGAGAGATCCTGGCTACGAGGGAATAGGTCATGGCTATAGTTTCGCTCAAGGGTTTGACCAAGAAATTCGCCGAGACGGCCGCCGTAAAAGATCTCGACCTCGAGATCGGAGATGGGGAATTTGTCTCCCTGCTGGGTCCTTCGGGTTGTGGTAAGACCACCACGCTCAGGCTGATTGCCGGCTTCTTGCAGCCGGAGCACGGCGAGATCCGGGTCAATCAACAGGTGATCTCGTCTCCATCGCTTTTGGTCCCGCCGGAGCGGCGCAACATGTCGATGATCTTTCAGAGCTATGCGGTGTGGCCCCATATGACGGTATTTCAGAATGTCGCCTATGGGCTGAAATTCAAGAAACTCTCCAGCAATGAAAGCGAGAAGAAGGTGGAGAGGCTGCTGCAGTTGGTTCATCTGGAGACGTTGAGGGGGCGGTATCCCGCAGAGCTGTCAGGCGGCCAGCAGCAAAGGGTTGCGTTGGCGCGCGCCCTGGTGGTCGAGCCCCAGATCCTGCTGCTCGACGAACCGCTTAGCAATCTGGACGCCAACCTGCGGGAGGAGATGCGCTTTGAGATCCGGCGCCTGCACGAGGAATTCCGCATCACCACTGTTTATGTCACCCACGATCAAGCCGAGGCGATGGTGACCTCGGACCGGATTGCGGTCATGCACCAGGGGAGGGTGATTCAGGTCGGCACCCCGGAGGAGATCTTCGAGCGGCCCAGGACCAGTTTTGTGGCCGAGTTTATTGGGCGGACCAATATTCTGAGAGGGCGGTTGGATCATAGCGGGAAGTTGGTTCTGGGGGAGGGCCTTGTCGTGCAGGCTGCCGCGCAGGAGAGCTATCCACAAGAAGCAGAAATCTCTCTCTGTCTCCGGCCCCATAATATCTCTCTCGTCGGCAGCGCTTCGGAGGCCCAGGAATGGCAGCAAAAGGGATACAATCTGTTTTCCGGCGTCATCCGGCGGCGCATCTACTTCGGAGATACCTTCGACTACGTAGTCGAGCTCCCCGTCGATCGTCTAACGCTGCGCGTCATCGCTCCTTCCTCTCGGCGCTACGAGCTGGGACAAAAGGTCTTCGCTCTGGCGCATCCGGATCACTGCGTCGTTATGGGGCAAGGGTGATTTTCTCTTCTTATGGCTCGGCTCCTCTGGATTTTCCTCCTTGTCGCTCTCCTCTCATCAGCCTGTGATAGTGGCG
>Ga0155933_1231_pt2 | contig 26128 bp, 20 predicted proteins | sample RifCSPlowO2_02_FD_107587 | JGI IMG/M metagenome (GOLD analysis project Ga0155933, IMG submission 107587) | Deltaproteobacteria bacterium RIFCSPLOWO2_02_56_12 | reverse complement strand
GGTCCGCCGTAAGAGAACCATGGCGCCGCTTCTCAGAGACGAAGATCTGGATCTTACCATCAATGAGTTGATGCGTATTCGGGAACGGCCATTCCAAACAAGAAAAGATCAGGGGTTCAAGGGTTCAAAAGTTCAAGGGTTAAAGGGTGAAGGGGTTAAAGGGCCGAAGAGGAAAGGCAAAAGGAAAAAGTCAAAATGAAAAATGAAAAGTTTTAATTTTGCAGTTTGCAATTTGCATTTTGCAATGGGCCGAGGGTGCCGAACCAACCTTACGCCTATTGCCTAATGCCTGATTTATGATTCAGATTCCGACCAATGTCACGCTGCTCCGTCAGATCCTTGTCTCGTTTATCCGCAATGAGGTGGAGAAGGTAGGGGTCCATCGCGTCGTAGTAGGGCTGTCGGGCGGCGTGGACTCGGGGCTCAGCGCCATGCTGGCGGCCGAGGCCCTTGGGCCGCGCAACGTCATGGGTATCATGATGCCTTACAAAAGTTCGAATCCGGAAAGCCTGGCCCATGCGGAACTGGTTGTCAGGAAAAGCTCCATAGAGTCGCTTACTGTGGATATTACGCCTCAGATCGATGCCTACTTTGAGCGCTTTCCCGATGCAGATCAAAGGAGGCGGGGAAACAAGATGGCGCGAGAGCGAATGACCATCCTCTACGATCATTCGGCAAGGTGGAACGCCCTGGTCTTGGGGACCAGCAACAAGACCGAGCTGTTGCTCGGCTACGGGACTCTCTACGGCGACATGGCTTCGGCAATCAACCCGCTGGGCGATTTGTATAAGACACAGATTTGGGCCCTGGCCGAAGCGGTCGGGGTGCCGGAGGTCATTGTGCAAAAGCAGCCTTCTGCGGACCTCTGGGCGGGACAGACCGACGAGGGGGAGCTCGGTTTCAGCTATCGGGAGGTGGATAAGCTTCTCTATCTCATGGTCGATGAGCGCTATTCGCGGCCGGAGCTCGTCACCGCCGGCTTTCCGGAGAAGTTTATTGACGAGGTGACGCTCCGGATCATGAATTCTCAATTCAAGAGGCGCCTTCCGGTTATCGCCAAGGTCTCACAACGCACCATCGACCGGGATTTCCGCTACGCGAGGGATTGGGGGAAGTAGAGAGAGGCTGCCTGGAAGTATCTTTCCGGGCCGATGCAGGCCCTTCGGGATCTCAAATGGCAAATCTCAAATTTCAAATCTGAGATCTGAAATCTGAGATTCCGAGCGAAGCGAGGAGATAGCACCCCTTCAAGACACCTCCAGGCAGACCGAGGGGAGGAGAGCGAAGGCCAGGGGAACCGGACGTACAAGTTTCGTTCAAGGCAGCGGCTTATTTCCACTGGCCTGAGAGCTGCCTCCCCGAGGTCGGAGGAAATAGATAAGTTTCTATCAACTGTTTTGGAAAAGGTTTGAGTCATGCCTGGAACGCTCTACATCGTTGCTACCCCGATCGGTAACCTTGAAGATATAACGCTGCGTGGGCTGCGCATCCTCAAGGAAGCCGACCTCATAGCCGCGGAGGACACTCGCCATACCAAGAAGCTGCTGACCCATTACGGCATCGACAGACCTCTGACGAGCTATCACGAGCATAATGAAAAAACTAAGGCCCATGCTTTAGTGGCGCGTCTCGAGCAAGGTGAAAATATCGCGCTCGTTTCCGATGCGGGTACCCCCACCATCTCCGATCCCGGTTACCGGCTCGTCACGGAGGCTATCAAAGCGGGGATCAGCATTGTGCCGATTCCAGGCCCGTCGGCCCTGACTGCGGTTTTAAGCGCCAGCGGGCTTCCCACCGACCGTTTTGTTTTCGAAAGTTTTCTCCCGGCCAAAAAAGGTGAACGGCGAGAGCGGCTGCGCAAGCTCCGGGAGGAGACGAGAACGCTTATCTTTTATGAGGCTCCCCATAGACTGCTGGAGTCTCTAGCGGACCTGCTGGAGATTTTCGGTGACCGGGAGGCGGTTCTGGGGAGAGAAATCAGCAAAATCTACGAGGAGTTTATCCGGGGGCGCCTCAGTGAGGTGATAGCTCAGGTGGAGCATAAGGAACCGCGCGGTGAGGTTACCCTGGCGGTAAGGGGTTTAGGGAAAGAGGCGGTGGCGGTCTCTGGAGAGGATGCCATCAAGACCGAGATTCAGAGGCTTCAGAGAAAAGGCTTGCGCGTTAAAGAGATCGCGGAACTATTAGGAGAAAAGTTTTCCTATTCCAAGAGAGAGGTCTATCGTCTGGCATTGGAGAGTCGGGTAAAGAAGGAGCCTATCTCTTAATGCGGAAATCGGGAAACTCGTTTTGGAAATCGTCCCATTGGAGGCGGACGTTGTTCACGCGGGCGCCGGGAGGTCCGTGATGGCACCAGCCGACAAGGTCGTCGATTTTTTTTCTCTCCCCCTCCGCCACGACTTCAACGGAGCCATCCGGGCAATTCCTTACCCACCCCTTTAACCCCAGCCGGCCGGCCTCTTCCTGGGCGGAGGCGCGAAAAAAAACCCCCTGGACCCTTCCCTCGATCATTAATCGGACTCGAATCTTATCTTCGGCTTTTTGCATACCACTCTTTCTTTAAGGCAGTGAAAAATGCAGATTGCAGAATGCAAATTGCAAAAGTTAAAATTTTGCATTTTTCAATTTGCACTTTGCATTTTACAATGAGGCGGGATTCAGAACCAGAGCCTATTTGACAAGAGAATTAATCATGGATAAACTTGCGCCGTTTTGCCAGGCAATAAGGAGGGCTAAAATGGGAACGAAGCTATATGTGGGGAATCTCTCGTACTCCGTAACGGAAGAGAAGCTCCAGGAACACTTCTCCCGGCACGGCTCGGTGGTGAGCGCCAGGATCATCACGGACAAATTTAGCGGCCGTTCCAAAGGGTTCGGTTTTGTTGAGATGGGATCGAGCGAGGAGGCCGAGCGGGCCACAGCGGCCCTCAACGGAACTGAATTTGAGAGCAGGACCATTGTGGTGAGCGAAGCGCGTCCTCAGGAACCCAGGGAGCCGCGTGGCGGGGGAGGCGGGAGACCGCCGCGCCAGAATCGCTGGTAGTCAGGCGCCGATCAGCTTAAGAAATTCTCTTTCTTCCAAGATTGGAATTTCCAGATCCTTTGCCCTTTTGAGCTTGGAGCCGGGATCCGATCCCACAACCACATAGGTCGTACTGCGGCTGACGCTCGACGCTACTCGCCCTCCCAGGATCTCTATCCGCTGCTGTGCCTCGCTCCGGGACATGCCCTCCAGAGCGCCGGTTAGCACAAATGTGGATCCCGCAAGCCTCCCTTTTCTCTTCGGTTCCGTCTGAAGGCGGATCCCTGCCTTGAGGAGTTTCTCGATTACCTTGCGGTTTTCTTTTTGAGCGAAGAAGCGCGCGATGCTCTTTGCTACCTCTGGTCCGATCTCGCGCACCTCTGTTAGCTTTTCCTCAGAAGCCCCCTTAATGTTGCTCAAGTCGCCGAAGTGATCCGCCAACAGCTTGGCCGTAGCCTCTCCCACATGACGGATCCCCAATGCATTCAGGAATCGAGCGAGGCTTGCTTCTTTACTCCGTCCCAGGGCATCGAGGAGATTCTGCGCCGATTTCTCCGCCATGCGCTCCAGACCGGCCAGTTTCTCCTTCTTCAAAGAGTAGAGATCTGCCAGGTCCTTCACCAGGCCCCGGTCAACGAGCTGGTCAATGAGTTTCTCGCCAAGTCCTTCGATGTCCATGGCGCCGCGGGAGCCAAAGAATTTGAGACTTTCCTTGAGTTTGGCAGGACAAGAGAGACCCACGCAGCGGTAAGCGACTTCCCCTTCTTCCCGGTAGACCGCAGAGCCGCAGACCGGGCAGCGCTCCGGCATGGCAAATTTTTTCTCCCGCCCGCTTCTCTTTTCTTCAACCACCTGAACCACGTAAGGGATGACATCGCCTGCCCGCTCCACCACCACAGTATCGCCGACGCGGATATCTTTACGTTCCACTTCATCCATATTGTGGAGCGATGCGCTCTTAACGGTAACCCCGCCCACCGGGACCGGCTCCAGGCTGGCCACAGGGGTCAAGGTGCCCGTGCGTCCCACCTGGGCCTGGATGTCGATGATGCGCGTGGTCGCCTGGCGGGGTTTGAATTTATAGGCTGCCGCCCAGCGAGGTGAGCGGGCGATCTCTCCCAAGCGCCGCTGCAGCTCCAGGCTGTTGACCTTGATTACCAGACCGTCAATCTCGTAGGGGAGTTGATCGCGCCGTCCCTCCATCTCCTGATGGTAGGCAAAGATCTCCTTAAGACTGTGACAGATGCGGATGTGGGAGACCGGTTTGAGCCCCCATTCCTTCAGGGCATGGAGGAATTGCTCATGGGTCGTGAAGCTCGCCCCCGTCCCCTCCCCCATACCGTGACAGAAAATATCCAGCGGGCGCTTGGCGGTGATGGTAGAGTCCAGTTGCTTGAGTGAGCCTGCGGCGGCGTTGCGCGGGTTGGCGAAAACAGGCTGCCCTTCCTCCTCCCGCTCCCGGTTTAGCCTTTGGAATGCCGTGCGCGAAAGAAAGACCTCACCGCGGACCTCCAGGCGCTGGGGGAACCTTTTACTCTCCCGATGCAAAGTCAGAGGTATCGAACGGATGGTCTTCAAGTTCAGGGTGATGTCTTCGCCGTTAATTCCATCCCCCCGGGTGGAGCCGACAACGAAGCGTCCCTGATCATACACCAGCTCTACCGCGACCCCGTCGATCTTGGGTTCCACGACATACTCGATCGGCTGGGAGCTCTTGAGAAAGCGCCGGATTCTCTCCTCGAATTCTTCCATCTCTTCCTGGTTGTTGGCATTGTTGAGAGAGAGCATCGGAAGGGTATGGCGGACCGTAGCGAACTTCTCCAGAGGAGGAGCGCCGACTCTTTGCGTGGGAGAATCCGGAGAAACCAGATCATATTTTTTTTCCAGTTCGACCAGTCTGCGAAAGAGATGGTCGTACTCGGCATCGCTAATGAGCGGGTCATCGAGGACATAATAGTGACGGTTGTGCTTTTCAATCTCCTGACGGAGGCGAAGGAGCTCTTTTCTTATCTCTTCTCGCGCTGGTGCCATAATTTTAAAAATTACCATAAATGGGGATCAGGGAGAAGAGAAATGACGCTAGATTGACGCTCATGGGTGAGTATGTTAACTAATTTAAGTAATGGGATTTTTAAGCTTTTTTGCGGCGTTATTTTTCGCCCTGCTGTCCGGCTGTGTGTCATCGGCGCCCGATCTGAAAGCTCCGCCCAGCGAACTGCCCTGGGATCCGCAAGCCCCGTTTCGCGGGGAAAAGAAGGTTGAAATTCCGGCGGAGGCCCGGGCGCTCGGGCACTTTGCCAAGGGGCAGAGCCTGTTAAGCCATGGTGAGTTTGATCAGGCATTGACGGAATTCGAGGCTGCTGTTCAAGCCGACCCGTCCAATTCCTTCCTGCGGTTTCGCCTCGCCACCCTCTATCTCCGCAAGGGTGATCTCAAAAAGGCCTTGAGAGAGACAGAAGAGGCGACGCGCCTGGACCCCAGCGGAGTAGACAACCATCTGCTTTTGGCGGGCCTTTATTCTTCGATGGGAGAGGAGGCCAAGGCGGTTCGAGAATATCAAGAAGTGCTCCGCCTCGATGCAAAAAATCAGGAGGCCCTTCTTTATCTGGGGGCGCTTCACCTTAAGCTGGGAGATTATGAAAAGGCCACGAAGAGCCTGGAACAGCTTCTTGCCGTCAACGCGCAGTCTCTTCTTGGTCACTACTATCTCGGGCGGGTTAGAGCCAAGTCCCAGCTCTATCTGGCGGCGGAGGAAAGCTACCGCAAGGCGCTCGAATTGAACCCCAAATCGGAGGCGGTCCTGATGGAGCTGGCCCTGGTATACGAACTACAAGGAAAAATGGAGAATGCCATCCAGACCTATAAACGGCTCCTCCAGGGCAATCCCAATAACGTTTGGGCGACCAATCGGTTAGGGGAGCTGTTCGTGGGACAGAACAAGCTCGACGAGGCGCTGGCCCAGTTTCAGAGACTTCAGGGTATCGAGGCGGATCCGCGCGAGGCCAGGACAAAGATCGGCCTCATCTATTATGAGAAAGGGGATTTCGAACGGGCGGCCTCGGAGTTTAATCTGGTCCTGGCTGCCGATCCAGGGAACGATCGGGTCCGTTATTATCTAGGCTCGACCTATTCTGAGATGAAGGCCTATGAGAGGGCCTTAGAGGAGTTCTCCCGCATCCCGGAAAAGAGCGATTATTATGCCGATGCCCGCATCCAGCTGGCTTACCTGTACGATCGACGTGAGGAATTTGCCAAGGCCATCGAGGCAGTGCAAGCCGCATTGCGGAAAAAGAAAGACGAAAAGGAGATCCTCACCCTGTTAGCCTCCTTGTACCGCAAGGCGAAAGATTATCCCAAGGCCATTGAAGTTTGGCAGAGGATCGCGGTCTTGGATCCCAAGAACGATCAGGCCCAATTTCAGCTCGGGGCGCTTTACGACGAGAACAAGAATAAAGACAAAAGCGTCGAGCACATGAAAAAGGCGATCGAATTAAATCCGCAAAACGCCGCCGCCTTAAACTACCTGGGCTACACCTGGGCGGAGATGGGCATCCGTCTCGATGAGGCCGAGAATCTCATTCTGAGGGCCCTGAAGATCGAGCCCAATGACGGATTTTATATTGATAGCCTGGGCTGGGTCTATTACCAGAAAGGTGATTATAAGAAGGCCGTGGAGCAACTGGAACGGGCCGTCGAGCTGGCCAATGACGACCCGACGATTATCGAGCATCTTGGGGATGCCTACGAAAAGTTCGGCAAGTTAGGCGGGGCCCTGGAGCGCTACCGGGAGGCGCTGAAGAGATCTAAGGAAGAAGAGCAATCAAAGAGGATCCGGGAAAAGCTCCAGCGCTTGGAGAGAAAAATTTGACACCGCCCTGCCGGGAGGGTGACCGCGCTTGTCTGCCGGGCGGCAGTGGTCTCATCCTCCTGGGATTGTTCGTGGGGATTCTAAGCTGCGCGCCGATTGCACCCCAAACGACCAACTACCCTGACAGTAGCCTCACCAAGAGCTGGGATGTGGGGGAGCTGGCCAAAAGTCTCGCCCAGAGAAACCATCAGCTTCGATCTCTGCGAACCTTAGCCACAGTCTCTTATTGGGGGGAAGACGGGAGGGCCGGATTCCAGGAGGCGATTCTGGTTCATCGACCCGACCGGTTGCGCCTGGAGACCCTCTCGCCGTTGGGGGCCATATTAATCGTTACCGCGGATGGCGCTGAGATCATGGGGTTCCACCCACGAGAGGGACTTTTCTACCGTGGCAGGAGCTCCAAGGAAAATCTTTTTCGTTATACCCAAATCCCTCTAGAGCTTGGAGAGTTGACCTCCCTTCTAATGGGTCTGCCGCCGTTAGAGGCCCAGGGCCGTTGGGAGCAAGGGGATAACTCCATTTACCTGGAGTTAGCCGGAGGGGTCAGGGATAGGATCGTTTTTCACCCCAGCCTGGGGGTGCCGGCCAAGTGGGAGCGCTTGAGCGCCGCCGGGGAGATAGAACTGAGCGCTCTCTTCTCCGATTTTTTCCTCACACCGGATGGTCCATTTCCCTTAAAGATTTCTCTCGAGGCTCATACCCGGCAAAAGCGTTTGGAGATTCACTATCAGGAGCCGGAATTGAACGTCACGCTCCCTTTGTCGCTTTTTGTCCAGGAAAAACCGGCGAATGCCAGGGAGATAGCGCTGGAATCTCTCGGAGGATGAGCGGACATGGCAGATAGAGACGGAGATTCGAGGCAGAGATTTTTGCCGAAGCACAACCTATCGCTCTTTTTTTTGTGCCTATCGTTGTCTCTATCTGTATCCCTGGGCGGGTGCAGCGAAGACAAGAGGACAGAGACGAAAAGCCAAAGAGATGAGAGCGCGGCCTCGCATCCTCAACCTGCCTACGGCGATACCCTCGTTGAAGGCTCCATCGGCGATGCGACAAACCTTATCCCTATGCTGGCATCGGACAGTGCCTCCCACAATATCTCAGGCCTGATCATCAATGGACTGGTTAAATACGATAAGGATGTGAAGCTGGTCGGCGACCTGGCCGAGTCCTGGGAGGTGAGTCAGGGGGGGTTGCAGATCACCTTCAAATTGCGCCGTGGCGTTACCTGGCATGACGGTCATCCCTTTACTGCCCGGGATGTCCTTTTCGGTTTTCAGACGATCACGAACCCGAACACGCCTACCGCCTATGCGGAAGACTTTCGCCAGGTAAAAAAGGCGGAGGCGCTTGACGACTATACCTTTCAGGTGGTCTATGAAAAACCTTTTGCCCCGGCCTTGACCAGTTGGGGAAACCTTGTGGTCTTGCCCAAACATCTCCTCGAAGGAAAGGATATCGCCAAGAGCGAGCTGGGACGGAAGCCGGTAGGCACCGGTCCCTACCGTTTCCGGGAATGGATCAGTCGAGACCGGGTGATTCTCGAGGCCAACCCGAATTACTTCGAAGGTCGCCCTTATATTGACCGCTATGTGACGCGCGTGATACCGGATTTAGCCACTATGTTCCTCGAGTTGAAGGCTGGTGGCCTGGACCTAATGGGCTTGACGCCTATCCAATACAAGCGCCAAACCGGCGATCGTTTTTTCCAGCAGAGCTATCACAAGTACCGTTACCTGGCGAACGCCTATACCTATCTGGGGTATAATCTCCTGGATCCCAAATTCAAAGATAAGAGGGTTAGGCAGGCGCTCTCTTATGCCATTGATAAGGAGGAGATCATCAAGGTGGTCCTCCTGGGACTGGGCGTGGCGGCAACCGGGCCCTATAAGCCGGGGCTCTGGTTCTATAACCCCGATGTTAAAAAATACCCTTTTAATCCTGCCAAGGCTCTTGCCCTGCTCAAAGAAGCCGGTTGGGAAGATCGCAACGGAGATGGAATACTGGACAAGGACCAAGAGCCCTTTGAGTTTACCGTGATGACGAATGAGGGAAATCCCGTAAGACAGAGGACGGCCGTAGTAATTCAGGAGAGGCTTAAAAAGATCGGCATTCGGATGAAGATCCGGGTGATCGAGTGGTCCGCATTTATCAACGAGTTTATTGATAAGAAAGACTTCGAGGCCACAATCCTTGGCTGGACGACCGGTTTTGAACCGGATCAGTATGATATCTGGCATTCGAGCAAGACAGGAAAGAAGGAATTGAATTTTATCTCTTTTAAGAATTCCGAGGTGGACGAACTGCTCGAAAAAGGGCGGCGCACTTTTGACCAGGAGGAGCGCAAGGCGATCTACTCCCGCCTTCAGGAGATCCTGGCGGAAGAGCAGCCCTACACGTTTCTCTATGTGCCCGAGGCGCTGCCCATCGTCCACTCCAGGGTCTATGGTATTGAGCCATCGCCTCTTGGGATCAGCTACAATCTCCATCGTTGGTATGTCCCTCAAGGGCTGCAGCGATATGACCGGACGGAGTTGGCGCCATAACCCTAATGGGATTGCAAATTTCAAATTGCAAATTGCAAATTGCAAAATTTTACATTTTGCATTTTTCACTTTGCATTTTGCATTGATGATATGTTGAGCTATTTGGTCCGTAGGATTCTCACATTGATCCCGCTATTTTTCGGCATCACGTTGATCTCGTTTGCGGTGATTCATCTGGCCCCCGGAAGCCCGATCGACGTACTAGCCGACCTCAATCCCAAGATGACGGCGGAGGCGAAACAGAGATTGATCAGCTATTACGGCCTGGACAAACCCTTGCACGAGCGCTACTACCAGTGGTTGCGCCGGTTTGCCTCGTTGGATTTTGGCGTTTCCTTCTCCCCCGATCGACGGCCGGTGATGGATAAGATCCGGGAGACGCTGCCCATTACCATAGTCATCAATGCCCTATCCCTGTTGCTGATCATGCTCGTGGCCATTCCTATCGGGGCGTACTCGGCCTCGCATCCCTACTCGGCCTTTGATAAATCTCTGACGCTCTTTGTCTATATCGGCTTTGCCATCCCGACCTTTTGGTTGGCTCTGCTCGCCCTGATCCTCTTTTCCGTCCAGCTTGAGTGGCTGCCTATCTCCGGCTTTAGGTCGCTCGACTATGCCAGGCTCTCTCTCGCGGGAAAGATTTGGGATATGGTGTCCCATCTGATCCTGCCGGTCTTGCTCTCGGCTTTTGGCGGGCTCGCCGGTCTTTCCCGCTATATGCGGGGAAGCATGTTGGAGGTGATGCGCCAGGACTACATCACGGCGGCCCGGTCTAAGGGCCTCTCCGAAAGGGAGGTTATCTATAAGCATGCGCTGCGAAACGCGCTTCTTCCAGTGGTTACCATCCTGGGACTTTCGGTGCCTGGACTGATCGGCGGTTCAGTAATCTTCGAGCAGATCTTTGCGATCCCGGGGATGGGCAGGCTATTTTACACCGGCGTCATGAGCCGGGACTATCCGCTGGTCATGGGCATCCTCACGATCGGGGCCTTCTTGACGCTGCTGGGGAATCTATTCGCCGACATCTCTTATGCTTTGGTGGATCCGCGCATCCGTAAGGGAGGCAAGGGATGATTCAGGGAGCTGTCTGGAAGTCTGTGCGGCAAAATCCCTTGACCCTTTTTGGCGGGTTTGTGGTCCTAATGCTTTTTGTCGTCGCCCTAGGCGCGCCTTATTTTCCGGTCCATGACCCCTATAGCATTGACGCGGATGCGGTCTTGGAGGCCCCGGGTCTCGGCCACCCGTTCGGCACAGACGAACTTGGGCGGGATGTTTTCAGCCGGGTGATCTATGGCGCGCGCATCTCTTTGTGGGTGGGCTTCGTCTCTGTCGGTATCGCTATTGTGATCGGCATCTTCCTTGGCGCCGTTGCCGGTTACTATGGAGGCTGGATGGATGGACTGATCATGCGTTTTGTCGATGTGATGCTCTGCTTCCCGACCTTTTTTTTGATTCTAGCTGTAATCGCGTTCTTAGAGCCGAATATCGCGACCATTATGGCCATCATCGGTCTGACCGGTTGGATGGGGGTATGCCGCCTCGTTCGGGCGGAGTTTCTAAGTCTCAAAGAGAGGGATTTTGTTCAGTCAGCGCGCGCCTTGGGTGTAGGAAATCTGAGGATTATCGTGCATCATATCCTGCCTAATAGCCTCACGCCGGTCATGGTCGCGGCGATCTTGGGCATCGCCGGGGCTATCCTGACCGAGTCGGCGCTGAGCTTTCTCGGCATAGGGGTTCAGCCTCCTACTCCGAGCTGGGGTAATATCCTAACCTCCGGCAAGGATAACCTCCAGATCGCCTGGTGGCTGTCGCTATTTCCGGGTCTGGCCATCCTGGTGACGGTCTTATCCTATAACCTCTTGGGAGAGGGGCTGCGCGATGCCTTGGACCCAAGGCTTCGTGGTTCCCGTTAAAAGGGCTTGACGTTGATGGAAGGATCAAATATGGAGGGCTGAATCTGGGGACCTGACTTATGGCCGAGTTGATTCGCACTAAAGATCTCCGAACCTCTTTTTTCACTCCGGACGGCGAGGTGAAGGCCGTGGACGGGGTAAGCTTTGAAATCGAGGAAGGCAAAACCCTGGGGCTGGTGGGAGAGTCGGGTTGCGGGAAGAGCGTCACCGCGCTCTCGATCCTGCGTCTGGTTCCGTTTCCTCCGGGCCGGGTGGTGGGAGGAGAGATTCTCTACCGGGGGCGCGATCTCTTGAAGTTGAACGGAGAGGAGATGCGCAAGATTCGCGGTAACGAGATCTCGATGATCTTTCAGGAACCGATGACCTCGCTCAACCCCGTCTTTACCATCGGTAATCAAATCGGAGAGGCGATTCGTCTGCACCAGGGATTGGGCAAAAAAGAGACCAGAGAAAAAACCATTGAAATGCTCCGGTTGGTAAAGATTGCCGACCCGGAGACCAGGGTCGATGACTATCCGCACCAGCTGAGCGGCGGCATGCGGCAAAGGGTGATGATCGCGATGGCGCTTTCGTGCAATCCTAGTCTACTGATCGCTGATGAGCCAACCACGGCGCTGGACGTTACCATCCAGGCCCAGATCCTGGAATTGATGAAAGAGCTTAAGGACAGACTAGGCATGTCTCTCCTGCTCATCACGCATGACTTGGGTGTGGTAGCGGAGCAGGCGGATGAGGTGGCGATCATGTACGCGGGCAAGATCGTCGAGCAGGCCACGGCCAAGGCGCTCTTTAATCGTCCGCTCCATCCTTATACCGTCGGGCTCTTGAATTCTCTTCCGAGAGTCGGTGCGAATAAGAAAAAGAGATTGGAGGCGATACCGGGCATGGTGCCGAGTCCTCTCGAGTTGCCCAGCGGCTGCCGTTTCCGGGATCGTTGCTCCAGGGCAGCGGGGATCTGCGCCGAGGGCGAACCGCAGCTGGTTAAGAAAGAGCAAGATCACTGGGTGTCATGCTATTTCGCGTAAATAGATCCCTCACCCTCGCCCTCTCCCAGAGGGAGAGGGAAGGGGTGAGGGTGAGAGCCGAGAGCTGATTGCTGCTTTTATGAGTCTCTTAGAAGTCCGTAACCTGAAAAAGTACTTCCCTGTGGGAAGCGGGCTCTTCTCCCGTCGCAAGGGAGAAGTCAAGGCCGTTGACGGGGTCAGCTTGAAGATCGAGGAAGGGGAAACGCTGGGGCTGGTGGGAGAATCGGGGTGCGGGAAGTCTACTCTGGGTCGAAGCATCCTGAGGCTAGTCGAGCCCACGGAGGGTGAGGTCTACTTTCAAGGAAAAAATGTCCTCGCCTTGCCGCCGCGCGAGCTCCGCGACATGCGCCGGGAGATGCAGATTATCTTTCAGGACCCTTATGCCTCCTTGAACCCGCGCATGCGGGTAGGCGATATCGTAGGCGAGGGATTGGAGATTCACAAACTGGCCACGGGGAGAAAGAAGAGAGACCGGGTCGTGGAGCTTCTCAATCAAGTGGGTCTCAGGGAAGAGCATTACGATCGCTATCCCCATGAGTTCAGCGGCGGTCAGCGGCAGAGGATCGGCATCGCCCGGGCGTTGGCCGTGAATCCGAAGTTCATCATTGCCGATGAGCCGGTCTCCTCCCTGGATGTCTCGATTCAAGCCCAGATTATCAATCTCCTCCAGGAGCTCCAGGAGAAGATGCATCTTACCTATTTTTTCATCTCGCACGACTTGAGGGTGGTCGAGCATATCAGTCATCGCGTGGCGATCATGTATCTGGGAAAAATCGTCGAGATCGCCTCCAGCGACAAGATCTACCAGGAAGCCAAACATCCTTATACCCGGGCGCTTCTATCGGCAGTTCCCATCCCTGACCCGAATCGCGTGAAGGAGAGGGTGATCCTTGAAGGGGATGTGCCAAGTCCTGTCCATCCTCCATCGGGCTGCAGCTTCCATCCGCGCTGCCGTTACCGAGAGGCTGTCTGTGACAAGGTGGAACCCAAGCTGGAGTTTAGCGATGGCCACGGGGTCTCCTGCCATGTCTTCGGGCCGGGGAACAAGGTTAAAGGGTTTCAAGGTTAAAGGGTTGAAGGGATGGCAAATTTCAATTTGAGATTTGAAATCTGCAATTTGAGATTCCGCGTAGCGGACTAGGGGTTGATTTATCCGGCAGGGATGGTAAACTTACCCTCAGTGATTCAGCATAGATAGAGAATCTGAATCCAATAGGATTTTAAGGGCCTCTCGGGAATATTTGTCCCGAGGGGTTTTTATTTTAATGGAGGAGTAGGATTATGGCAACTCAGGATTCCCGTGTTCCGATGACCTATCAGGGATATCAGCGTCTGTTGGAGGAGCTCAAGCGCCTGAAGAGCGTAGAGCGCCCGAAGCTCGTCCAGGAAATTGAAGAAGCGCGGGACCACGGGGATATCTCCGAAAATGCCGAGTTCCACGCGGCCAAGGATCGGCAGTCTTTGCTCGATGTCCAGATCAGAGAAATCGAAGATAGGCTGGCCCGCTCCCAGGTTATCGAAGTCTCCAAGCTCTCAGGAGACAAAGTGGTTTTTGGCGCTACGGTCACTCTGGCCGATGGCGATACCGGGGATAAGGTTGTCTATCAAATCGTCGGCGATCACGAGGCGGAGCCCAAGAACGGAAAAATCTCCATCAGTTCCCCGGTTGCCCGGGCGCTCATCGGCAAGTGCGAGGGAGACGAGGTCCAGGTGCGCACCCCTACCGGCGTGCGCACCTTCGAGATCCTGGGCTTGGACTTTATAGATTAAACCTTCTCTTTTCGCGGGCCGGGCCTTTTTCTGAGGGATCATGTCTCTGGCTATCGGAAAGGCTGCGCTGTTTTTTTCTTTTCGCTTCTGCCTGCCCCTGCTCCTATCCCTGCCCCTTCATGCCGCTGAGCTTACGCTGGAGCCCCAGGTAGGGTTTCACGGTCTTTTCCAACTGGGTCACCCATTTCCCTTAAGAGTGGATCTCACCAACTCAGGCCGGCCCGTGGAAGGGACAGTAGAGATAAGGTTGTGGAAGGGAGGGGCTTCAAGGGGGGTTGGAAGCTACCCCTTTCATTATCAGAGAGAAGTCTTTCTCTCTGCCCAATCGCGAAAGAGTATTCAGTTTACTGTCGATCCTGACTCTCTCAGCCGGCCTCTTACCGTCAGTTTTTTAAGTCCAACATTCAAGGTATCCAAGGAAATCGATCTCAGACGCTACTTCACCCCGTCTCCCCTGGTTCTTTTGCTCACGGAAAATAGCCTCTCCCCGCCGATCCCTTTAACCTCCAGCTCCCCGAGTCCTCTAGTCTCCTTATCCCTGGCGGATCTCCCTGCTGATCCGAGGGCCTATCAAGGCATTTCCACCATCATTATTTACGAGCACTCGCTGCGCGATCTCTCCAAGCCCCAAGGCGCGGCCTTGGAGACATGGCTCTCTTTAGGCGGGAGAATGTTGATCCTGGGGAGTATCCACTATGCCCTCTATCAAGAGCCGTCGGTGGCTCGCTTCCTTCCGGTTCGGGTTGCGGGCTTGAAGAAATTTTCTGCTCTTCCTAGCCTGGAGAAGCTCTACGGGCGGCGGGCAGCCTCCCTGAGAGATCTCGTGGTCCAGGATTCGACGCTGATTGAGGGGAAGATCGTTATCGAGGAGAAGGGCACTCCCATTCTGGTGGAAATGGGCCGAGGGAGCGGCAAAGTCTCTTACCTATCGTTGGATGTGGGGCGCCCGCCCCTATCTCGCTGGCAAGGGCTATCGCTCCTTTTTCGGGATCTCCTCGGACCCCCGGGAGATAGCCGATCACCGTTAGAGGCGAGCTGGGATGAAGCTGTTTTTTCGCAGCTTCTCTCGGACCCCTCTTTTATTTCCACCTATGTGCCGCTGCGCACTTTTTTTCTATGGCTACTTTTTTATCTGGGGGGTTTGGGATTTCTTGCCTGGCTGTGGCAGCAGCAAAGACTATCCCGGCGCACCTTGGTGCTTTCGGCTCTTTCCCTGGTTCTATTTTCCTCTTTTGGCGGCTATCTCCATCTCGGGCGCGGCGGCAATATCCCAGATGGCGTGCTGGTCTCTTCGACCCTGCTGCAGAGTCTTGCGGACGGATACGTTGAGGCCCTCTCCAACGTGGCCCTTTTCTCCACTCTCAGTCGCCCTTATAACCTTCAGGTGGATAGAGGGTGGACCGATTTTGAGCCGGTCCTTCCCCGTTCGAGAAGATCCGAGGATAGCTCTCTAGTGGTCGAAGAGGAGGGAGGTTCCACTCGCTTCCGGTTTCGCTTGAGAGCGTGGGATTACAGACTCTTTAAGATTCGATCCGTGAGCCGTTTTCCCGTCCGTGCCGAGATCGAGAATCGGGGCGATAGACTCTTCTTGAAGCTCACCAATCTCACCGCCAAGGATCTCACGGAATGTTGGCTGGTGATTTCAGGGGAGCGGTACTTTTTGGGCACTATCTTTCCGGGAGGCAGCCAGGTGCGGGAGTTTCCACTCTCTTCGGGAAGGCCATCCTCCGTGGATGGACAGTCCAAGAAACGCGGCACGGTAGATCTTAGGGAAATCTCTTTTAAGGACAGGATTCGCGAGATCCTTTTCCGCTATTCCTTTTTTCCCCAGGATCGAGGGTCGGCTCGTTGGGATAGCGGCAACGCGCTTTTTTTTGCGTGGGTCAATGGCTCTCCCTATCGGGTTTGGGTCGATGGGGCGCGGATTTTAGCCCATGACTATACCCTGTTCCGTGCTATGATCCCTCTGGGTGAAGAGGGTACGGATGAGGACTAACCCGCTCTTTCAAGAAGGGATTCAGGTCTATCTCGTCGAGGGGCATGGATTCGCCGCCTATTTTTATCTCTTGCTGTTCCTCGCCTCCCTCGAGTTCCTGACCCTTTTCCTTCCCTCCTTGGATCCTCAGGCCTGGATGGGGCCGGCGAATCTCTTCAAGGTCTCTTCGGTCGCCGCGTTGATGCTGGTCATCTATTTTACTTTGCGGATTGCCAATCAGGAGTTCGTTCCCTGGAGGTTCGTATCCTTGAAGCGCTGGCTGCACCAAGAAAGGCTCACCATCTCCGAAGTAGCCGTGGCTCAGCTTTCTCTTCTCTGCCTCCATGCGTTTCTCCTGGTTTTCCTTTGCGCGCCTCTTTTGCTCTGGGCCGGGGCCATCGCCAGGGCCACTGCCGGCTCTATTCTCTCTATGTTTTTGCTCATTCTCTTTTATTCGTTGGCCTACGGCATCTGGGGCCTGGTGGCGCTCATTTTATGGGAACGTGGATTCGAAAACCGGCAGGTGTTCGTCCGTTCTCTCTTCATCTCTCTGGTCTTTCTCTCCGCCCTCGTTTATCTCCCCCTGAACCCCGTCGCCTTCCTGCTATCTCGTTTGAGCGGAGAAGATATGGCCCCGCTGGTTTTGTGGGGATGGAAATGGCCCGCCCCGTCGATCCATTTTCTATACCACTTTTTGCTGCTTGGATCGGCTCTGCCGATTTATCGGTGGGCGCTTAAAAGGGGGAGCTCTCTGTGAGCGATGAGAGACTCATCTTGCAGGAGAGATTTTCCGAGCTGCTCCGCTGGGAGAGGCTCAAGAGAAGGGAGAGGATCATGGTCACAGTTCTTTTCTACTCCCTCCTGCTCTCCGTGTCGGTTCTCCCGGCAAAGGCGCTGCTTGCTCCTTGGGCCGGCGCTTTTTATTTTCCGCCGTTGTTTTTTCTCATTCTGGCCCCCGGCTTTTTTCTCCGGCGCCCCTGGGGAAGAAGGGAATCGCTGCGCGCTCTGTTTCTCCTGGATAAAACCCTCCGCTTGGAGGAGCGCGCGATCACGGCATGGGAGATCCTCGGCTGCAAGGAGGCCAAGGGCGCCGAGCAATTGGTTATCCAGGAGGCGGGAGAGCGGCTGAAGGGGATAGATCCCCGCGCCCTCTTTAAGAGGGAGTACTCCTGGCATGCCATCTTAACTCCGCCCCTCTTCCTTGTTTGGCTGCTGCTCGTTTGGCTCGATATGGGAGTCCATCTTGAAAAGGGTGTTCCAGGATCTCAATCCATTTCCGTGGCCCAGAGACTTAAGGAATTCTCCCGTGACCTTCAGGAAAGAGCAAAATCTCAAGGACTGAACGAGAGCCTCAAGATCGCTCATGCCCTGGAGGAGCTTGCAGAGCAGAACCTTAAGGGCGAGGGTAGCGAAAAAAAGCTCAGCGGGGAGCTTGCCGGGATATTTAACCAGATCGAGGATACGGCTCCCGTGAAAGAAGGAGAGAGCGAGCTTACCCTTCCGTCAACTACCAGGGAGGGGCTTTTGGATTTTAAGGTAGAGTTGGAGACATTGAAGCCGGCACTTCTTCCCGGCTCTGCCGGAGCGGAGAATAAACTTGAGCCGGAGATTCGCAGGAGACTTGCCACCCTTCCTCGCCTTAGGGAAGAGATCGAAAGGAGCCGGCTCTCCATTGAGAAGCTTGAGGGCAAAGAGCTCCATGGATTGCTCGAAAGGCTTGAGAAAGGGGTTATCGCAGAGCTCGATCGGCGCACGCTTCTAGAGATCAAGGAGTTTCTTGCTCTTCTCCTCGAAGGAATCGGGGGCAAAGAGGGAAGGGAAGCTCTCCAGGCTCAGTTCCAGACCGAGCAGGGGTGGCTCTCCGAGACCGAAAAGGCCAAAGGGAAAGGGAGCCTTCCCGGGGATCGGCCGGGGACAAAGGGAGAACTCTCCCAAACTCCTCCCCCCTTCAAGGCCGGCGCCGCAACTCAACTGAAAGGGCTATTGGGAGAAGGGAAGGGCAGCAGTTTGACCTGGAGAGGGGAGGCCCAGGGCCGGGAGAGCCAAATCTCACAGGAGGAGATCCTCGCCTCTTATCGGCGCCAGGCAGAAGAGGATCTTGCCTCGGAGCGGATTCCAGAGGGGCTCAAGGAGACCATCAAAAGGTATTTTCTCTCTCTAGGACTCACAGAGAGTAAAAGAGGGGAGTGATCATGGAAGTTTTGACGGAGGTGCGAGAAAGAATGGCGCGCGCGGGCCATGCCTTCGAAGAGGTGAAGACGGAGATAAGCCGGGCGGTTGTAGGCCACGAGGAGCTGATCGAGCAGCTTTTTATCGCCCTGGTTTGCGGCGGTCATTGTCTCCTGGAAGGGGTGCCTGGATTGGGCAAGACTCTGATAGTGCGCAGTCTGGGCGAGATACTGAACCTGACCTTCTCGCGCATTCAATTCACCCCGGATCTGATGCCTGCCGATATCACCGGCACGAATGTCCTTACGGATGATCCTTCGGGGAGAAAAATCTTTGAATTTCAGCAAGGCCCTGTCTTTGCCCATATCGTATTGGCCGATGAGATCAACCGGGCTACCCCTAAGACTCAGTCCGCTCTGCTGGAGGCGATGCAGGAGCAGAGCGTCACAGTTGGAGGCAAGGCGCATCGTTTGGAGAGTCCCTTTATGGTTCTCGCGACGCAGAACCCGATTGAGATGGAAGGAACCTATCCTTTGCCCGAGGCCCAGATCGACAGGTTCTTTTTCAAACTACTGGTTCAATACCCGAGCAAGGAAGAACTGGGGCGGATCGCGGATCTAACCACCACCTCTGCGTCTGCTTCCCTCAGGAAGGTTTTAGATGCCGACGGTGTGCTAGCGATCAGAGAGTGGGTGCGGGAGGTTCCCATCGCGGACGCGGTTAAGGACTATGCGGTCCGTTTGGTCCTTGCCACGCATACGGCGGGCGACGGCAGCGTTCCCCTGACACAGAAGTTCATTCTCTATGGCTCCAGCCCCAGGGGGTTGCAGAGCTTGATTCTGGCGGCCAAGGCCCGTTCCCTTCTCTCGGCCAGACCCAATGTCTCCTTTGATGACATCCGCTCGGTCGTGCTGCCTGGCCTCGGCCACCGGATCATACTCAATCTGGAAGCGGATGCAGAAGGGATAAGCCCGGAGAAGGTCTTGGCGGAAGTGCTGGAGCGGGTGCCTGAGGTTTTGTAAAGATGGCGCCGGAAAGCCCCTCTACCTTTTTGCAGCCTGAGTTTCTTAAGAAACTGGAGCGGCTTCGGCTGGTTGCGAAACGGCTCTCTTGGTCTGGCGCCAGGGGGGAGCACCCCTCTCCTAGGAAGGGCTTCAGCCTCGAATTTTCCGGTTACCGAGAATATCACAGAGGCGATGATTTCCGTTACGTCGATTGGAACGCCTACCGCCGACTGGAGCGTCTCTTCCTCAAGCTCTTTACCGCCGAGGAGGAGATGAACATTTACCTCCTGCTCGATGTGAGCCGCTCCATGGGCGAGGGAACTCCGGCAAAGATCGAATATGCCAAAAGCGTAGCCGCGGCTCTGGGATACATCGGACTCAAAAACCTTGATCGGGTGGGCGGGGCAACCTTCTCCTCCGATCTCATTTTGCCTCTGCCCCTGGGGAGGGGGAGAAAGCAGATCCTCACGCTTTTCGACCTTTTAGGGAAGCTCTCCTGTGAGGGAGAGACAAACCTACAGAACTCGATTAAGTCTTTCTCCTATCTCTTTCCTCGTCCGGGTCTGGTGGTGCTCCTGAGCGATCTCTTCGATCCTCGCGGATGCCTTGCCGGGCTGGAGGAGCTGCTTAAGAAAAAATACCAGGTTTTGGTCATTCATATCCTGGATGAGGGAGAGATCCGTCTGGAGCCCCGGGGGGATGTCTCGCTTCACGATGTGGAAAACGAGAGAGAAAAAAGGCTTTTCCTGGACGGCGATTTGGTCCGTCGCTTCCACGAAGAGCTCGAGCGCTATTTCGAGGAGATCTCATCTTTTTGTCTCAGCCGCCGGATGGACTATCTGCGCACCACCACGAAAATCCCTTTTGAAGATTTTGTTCTCCTCACCCTGCGCCAAGTGAGGAGCGTAAGATAAAAATGCTCTGGGGGTTTCCTCTCTCCTTTCTCCTCCTCTTGGCTGTCGTTCCTTGGATTATCTTTCTTCATAGCCTCAGGCCGAAGGGTCTTAAAGTAAGGACAACCGCCCTCTTTCTCTGGGAGCGGGTCATGAAAGAGCGGCCTGTTGGAAAGAGGCTTGGGCGGCTGCTCAAGAAAAATCTCCTGCTGATTCTCCAAATCCTCATCGCCTTGATCCTGATCGCGGTGTTGGCCGATCCCTCGCTCCTGCACACCGGCGCCTCAGTCAGTGATACCGTAATCGTGATGGATTTGAGCGCGAGTATGAAGGCCAAAGGGCGCTCAGGAAGCCGGTTTGACAGTGCCCGCGAAGAATTTTTTTCTCTCATCGATGCCATGTCATCTAATCAGAAAATGATGGTGATCGGCGCAGCTCCCATCCCTCGCGTCTTATCCCCTTTTACTTCAGACAAGAGGAGGTTAAAAGATCTTGGACGCAGTTTGCAGCCCACCGACGCCCCTGGCCAAGTCAAGGAGGCGATTCTCTTTGCCTATTCCTTTTTAAGACGGGAAAGCCGCGATCGGGTCGTAGTGATCAGTGATGGCGCCTTCGACGGGGCCGAGGGGCTTCCCTGGAACTCATCCCATCTCCGTTTGGTCGAAGTTGAGGGTGGGAGCGATAACGTCGGCATAATGGGTTTCGAATTCCGGCGAATTCCGAGTCATCCGGCCAAGTACGAGATCATGATCCGGATCAAGAACTTCACTCCCCGTCCGGTCCGTGCCCCATTGATCCTCTCCGTAGGAGAGAAAAAGTTGGCGCAGGAGAACATCGAGATCGAAGCCAGTGGAAGCAGGGTGCTGATCTACCCCTATCAGGGACCTTTGGCAGGTCGAGCCACAGCTCAGTTAGCCATCGAGGACGATTTTGCAACTGACAATCGAGCCTTTCTGGTGCTCTCCGAATCTCCTCCCGCGCATGTTCTCTATGCGGGCAAGGGCAATCCTTTCTTGGAGCACCTCTTTCGTTCACTCCCGAATGTCCAGGTTGCCCATGTGGACAGGTTGGATGCAGATCTTATCTCCTCCAAGCTTCATCTCTACGATCTCGTCATTGTTGATGGAATCCCTGCTCCGCCCATGACGCAGGGAAACTTTCTTCTCATCAACACGATTGGAGAAGGTATTCCCCTAAGCGTCACGGGAAAAATCTTGCGGCCCCGGCTCCTTCCTGCGGTTGTCAGACACCCCCTCGTGGAGGGGCTTCGGCTTGACGATCTTCATATCAAGGAGGCGCTGCGCCTTGTGCCGACAGGAGAAGGGATCAACCTGGCCGGGTCAAAAGAGGGCCCGCTCATCTTCGCGCTCGAGCGGGGGAGACTTAAAGCCTTAATTTTCGGCTTTGACCTTTTGGCCTCTGATCTTCCTTTCCGAGTCGCTTTTCCTGTTCTTCTCACCAATGCCCTTGATTGGTTCCAACCGCAAAGGGCCGAGTTCCCCACAACCCAGGTCCAGGCAGGGAGCCCTTATCTCTTCTCCCTCCAGGGAACCGACGACCGGATCGAGGTCAAAAACCCTTCAGGCAAGAGGGAGATATTGAGAGTGCGCTCCAATCCCTTTCCCTATGCTGAAACTTTTGCGGCCGGATTCTACGCCTTCAAGACGAAGACAAGGGAAGGTCAGTTCGCCGTGAATCTGTTCAGCGAGAGTGAATCCCAGATCAGTTCGCGCGTCTCCGTGTCTGCGCCGGAATTGACCGGCGCAGACGGAGGAGAGAAGAGCGAAGCGGGATTCCCTCTCTGGCCTTTCCTGCTTTTGGCGGTTTTGATTTTGTTGGCGCTGGAATGGTTCTTTGCCTTCCGCGCCGGCAGGCCCGTTTATCCTTTGGTCTTTCGCCTCCTGGCATTGTCTGCGCTTGTCTTCGCCATGGTCAATCCGAAAATGTTTAGGGCTACGAATGCCCTGGATTTGGTCCTGGGAGTCGATTTTTCCCGCAGCGTGGGGCAGGAAGGCAAGGAGATGGCTCGCCAAATCCTCGAGAGATCTCGCTCTATCAAAGGGACTGAGACGCGCACGGGTCTGCTCTTCTTCGGCCGGCAACCTGCATGGGAGTTTTTCCCGCGCGGAGATTTTGCCGTTGCCGACTTTTTCCCTGAAGTTGGGCGGGAAGAGACCAATATTCAAGCGGCGCTCCAAGCCGCCCTTGCCCAGATCGGCGAGGGAAGGCAGGGAAGAATCCTGCTCGTTTCCGACGGCAATGAAAACCGCGGCGAGGCCGCACAGGTAGTATCCCTATTGCGTTCGCAGGGCGTCCCAGTTTGGGTTCTTCCGGTAAGTCTCTCTCAGGGTAAAAACGAGATCTATCTCAGTGATCTCGTCGTGCCTCATCAGGCGGACAGCGCGGAGAGCTTTGAGGTGAGAGGGGCGATCGAGAGTCTCTCCGAGGCACCTGCCCGGGTAAAGCTCCTGCGCAACGGCGTCATCCAAAAAGAAACGGCCCTGACCTTAAGGCCTGGGACCAACCGGGTCAGTTTCCGAGAGAACTTGAAAGATAGAGGGAGTTATACTTACGAGCTTTTGGTGGAATCTCCTGATGACACTCTTCCTGAAAACAACCTGCTGCAAGGGGTTGTTGAAGTCAAAGGTCCGCCCAGAGTCCTTTACCTTTTCTCGCAAGGCGAGAGCCAACGTTTTATCTCCCGGGCCCTCACGCTCCAAGGATATTCGGTCGTTGAATCCTCGCCCGAGGAGAGCGCTCTTTCCCTGCCGGAGCTTTCGGCCTTCGACCTCTTGGTGCTTGATAACGTTCCTGCCTTTCGCCTCTCCCAGGCGAAGATGGAGGCCATCGAAAAATACGTGAGAGACCTCGGCGGCGGCTTGATGGTCATCGGCGGCTCCCAGAGCTACGGCGCCGGGGGCTACTACCGGACTCCCCTGGAACGGATCCTTCCGGTGGAGATGAGACCTCCATCTCGTCTGGACCTTCCCCACGTGGCGCTTCTCTTTGTCCTGGATAAGTCCGGGAGCATGGGAGCAGGGCCTGAGGGCGCGACCAAGCTGGACTTGGCCAAGGCGGCAGCCATTTCGGCCGCAGATCTTCTCAATCCCTCCGATCAAGTAGGGATTCTTGCCTTCGATGCGGGATGGGACTGGGCTCTCCCCTTTCGTCCGGTAGGGAAGGGCGAGTGGATCTCTGAGCGCCTCTCCTCGCTTCAGTCCGATGGCGGCACCGATCTCTACAAGGCCATAGTGGAGGCCCAGCGCTCCTTTTCCGCAAAGTCGGCGGCGATCAAACATCTCCTGGTTCTGTCGGATGGACTGACCGATAAGGCGGATTTTCGCTCTCTCGTGGGAAAGATGGCGCGTGCAGGGATCACGGTATCAACGGTTGCCGTAGGTCAGGATGCCGACCTGGCCCTGATGGCTGAGATCGCCAAGGATGGAAAAGGGAGGGCATATATGACTGTTGATCCAAAGACGATCCCGCAGATCTTTACCACCGAGACCCTTTTGATCTCCCGCGATCTATTGGTTGAAAAGTTGGCCTATCCCAGAGTGACGGGAGCTGCGGGACCCCTTAAAGGTTTTTCCCAAAGAAAGATACCCCCGCTTCGGGGCTATGTGCTGACCCATCCGAAAGCCCGCGCAGACTTGCTTATGAGAGTGGGCGAAGATCCTCTGCTGGTTTCCTGGCGCTATGGGCTTGGCAGGGTCGTGGCCTTTACTTCGGATTTAAGCGGGCGGTGGGGAAGAGAGTGGGTGAGATGGGAGGATTTTCCGCGATGGGCCAGTCAGCTCGCGCGCGGCACCATGCGAATGGTCTCGGAGCATAAGATACGGACTGATTTTCGCCAGGAAGGAGAGGAGGTCAAGGCTGTGGTGGATTTTTTATCCAAAGAGGGAGGCTTTATCAACCAGCTTAAGCTCAAAGGAAATCTCACCGGACCGGATCAAACCACTCCGGAAATACCCTTTCAGCAGATCGCCCCGGGGCGCTACGAGGGCCATTTTGCCGCCTCGCAGCGAGGAATCTACCTGCTCACGATCCAAGAAGAGGGAGGAAAAGGAGAGGCTCCATTTGCCGCCGCAACCGTGCCCTTTATTGCTCCTTACCCGAGGGAGTACCGTGACTTGAAGCCCAACACCGGTATGCTCAGCCGATTGGCAGAGGAGACCGGCGGCGAACTCTTGGACCCGAATAAAATGGACGAAGGGCTCAAGCGCTTCTTTACGCCTGACCGAAATAAAAGCCACTCCACCCAAGAGATCTGGTGGCCCCTCTCCGGCCTTGGACTCTTTCTTTTCCTCGCCGACCTGGCGATGAGAAGGTGGCCTGGGATACGGAGAGCTTGACCCGCATAACCAGACCAGTTAGAATTGGTCATAATTTAGACCAAAGTCAAAAAGGAGGAGCCCGTGAAAGTTCTACCTCTGTCAGAGGTCAAGACTAAGCTCAGCGAGCTTGTTGATGTAGTGGAGCGCCGCGATGAGACGGTTACTGTTACCCGCAATGGTAAGCCTGTTGCCGTTATTGTCAGTAAGGATGAGTATGATGGCTGGAGGGAGACCATCGAGATCATGAAAGATGCTGAGTTTATGAAGGAGATTCGCGCGGGGATACGGGCGCTCAAGCGTACAAAGAAGCGCTATACCGTCGAAGAGCTATTCGCTGATTAGCCTCTTACCATGCCGGCTCCCACCCTCAAGGTCCCGGACCAAGTCCGGGACCTCATCCGGCAACTACATCCGGATCTAAAACGGAAAGTGCGAGCTGCGTTATCGGACATCCTCAAAGATCCAGCCAACGGAAAGCCCCTGGAAAGGGAGCTCAAGGGCTATTGGAGTTTACAAATAGGAAGACATCGCGTCATTTACCGTCCTGACGAGAAGGGTACCGAGATTGTTGCGATAGGTCCCCGTAGGACAATTTACGAAGAGGTGGCGCGTGAGGTTCTGCGCAGCAAACGAAAAACCTAATGCCGATAGTGCTCATGAAACCTTATGACTCCTCCCCGGACCTGACCTCTTTCTCTTTCTTGCGCACCTGGCACCTAGGGCATGGCCTGGGAGACTCGTTGGAGAACATAAAAAATATAGGAACCGTACTCCCTTTAGACATGAGGTCTTAAGGACAACAGCCCCATTATGGATCAAAGCAACAAAGAGGTTTTCGAAGATCCGACAGACTGGTACTTTTTTTGTAAATATCTAACTATCGAAAATAGGTACGTGTTAACTCCTCGTTGGGAAAAGTTTATTAAAGCTGTTGTTGAAACAGCACATAAAAGAGTCGAGATTTTGAAAAAGGGTACAAATTTGGCGCGCGCTAGAATCGGCGTTAAAGAGACTCAAAACGAAAAGTATAATTTTATTATCGACAGGAGTCCTCTCCCACCCGATGAAATGGGTGCACCACCTAGTGAAGAGGCAAAAGACGGGAGAATTAATCCTGATGGGATTTCGTATCTCTATTTAGCGAATAACAAGGAGACGGCTATTGCAGAAGCGCGACCGTGGGTTGGAGCAGAAGTATCTGTAGGTTATTTTACAATTTTAAAGGAGCAGAAATTGATAAACACCAGTCAAGACAAGAAAACATTTTACCTATCTCCCCCTTTTCTCGGTAAACAATACACAGATGAAGAGAAAGAAGGCGGTGTTTGGGGCGACATGAATGATTCTTTTTCCAGACCAGTTTCTCCGCAAGAAAGCTCCCGTTGGTATGTGCCAACACAATATCTTGCCGAAGTGTTCAAAACGCGCGGTTACGACGGCATTTTATATAAGAGTTCGTTAAATGAAGAAGGATACAATGTCGCTCTATTCAATCCTGCTGCTGCTGAGTTGTTCAAATGCTCTATGTTTCGGGTGGAGGGAGTCGGATACAAATTTCGGGAATCTGGCAATCCATATCACATAACAAAGAAGGTACAGGATCAGGTTT
>Ga0155933_1131_pt3 | contig 27191 bp, 31 predicted proteins | sample RifCSPlowO2_02_FD_107587 | JGI IMG/M metagenome (GOLD analysis project Ga0155933, IMG submission 107587) | Deltaproteobacteria bacterium RIFCSPLOWO2_02_56_12 | reverse complement strand
ACTTTGACTGTCTGAGAAAAGGCGCAACGACGAGTTGGCCGGACGATATCAAGTCGTCATGATACGGGACAAAATTGAGGCTGTCCTTGACCATGCCCATAGCTTTAGCGCCGGGATGCACATAGAATACACTTCGAATACGATGTGAATCTGCTGGGCTAAAAACTCCTTTATCAGCGGTCTGCCTACCACTTGATCATGTTCACCAGGCCAAGGCTGATCCATGGCACGTAGGTTACCAGGAGGGTCACGAGCGCCAGGACGAGGGTGAAGGGCCAGCCTGCCTTGAAAACCTCCCAGAAAGGTATCCGGGCGATGGCTGCGGTGATGAACAGGACCGTGGCCACCGGTGGAGTCTGCTGGCTGACCCCGAGGTTGATCGTGACGATGATGCCGAAGTGAATCGGGTCCACGCCGATCTGCCGGATCAGCGGCATGACGATCGGGACGATCAAGATGATGGCCGCCGCCGAATGCAAAAACATCCCAGCGACAAAGAAAAAGATATTCAGAAAAAACAGAATCAGGTACTTGTTCGACGTTGTATCCAATATCATCCTGGCGAACTTTTGCGGGATCTGCTCGCTCGTCAGGTACCAACCGAGCACCGCCGATGAAGCCACGATGAGCATGACGACCGCAGTCTGTCCGGCAGAATCTTTGAGCACGCGTACGGTCTCGCGCGTAGGCAGCTCCCGGTAAATAAATACGCCAATGATAAAGGCCGCCAGCACGGCGAGAGCCGCGACTTCGGTAGCCGTAGCGATCCCAAGAAAGATGCCGCCCCAGATCACAATGGGGATGGAAAGCGCCCAGAAGGCATCCAGTGTTGTTTTTCCAACCTGGCGGATGGAGAACTTATGCTCCACCGGTAAATTGTATTTCCTGGCGTAATAATAGCAGAGAGCCATCATGGCGCCGCAGGCGATAAAACCTGGAAGAAAGCCGGCGAAAAAAAGCTTGGCGACCGATATCTGGGCCATCCATGCGTAGATGATCATCGGGATCGACGGGGGAATGAGAATTGCCGCCGACGCCGCGTTGGATACGATGGCGGCGCTCAGCGCCCTGGGATAGCCGCGCTTCTCCATCGCCGGGATCACCACGTTGCCGATCGCCGCTGCGTCAGCTACAGAGGAGCCGGAAATCTCGCTTTGAATCATGGTGGCTACCACCGTGACCATGGCGAGACCCCCGCGAATAAAGCCGACCATGCTATTGGCCATGTTGACCAGGCGGAGCGAGATTCCCGAAGTCTCCATGAGGCCGCCGGCCAGGATGAAGAGCGGAATGGCAAGTAGCGGGAAGCTGGAGGCGCCGGAAAAAAGGTTTAGAGGGACGATACTGAGAGATGCCGTCGCCTTCCAGAACAGGAGGAGGATGACGGAGATGGAGAGACCAAACCCGATGGGGACGTTGATGACCGTTAGCAGGATCACTATTCCGAGGATGAGCCACTCCACGCTGCTTGGTCTCCTCTCTGTTTTTCGTTCAAGAACGCGATGCCGATGAGGCGTATGAGACTGATGAGTAACATCAGCCCGCCGGTAATCGGCAGCGCGCTGTAAACCCAGCTCATCTTGATCCATATTAGGGAGACGGCGGTCTCGTCTCCCATCTTTCTAGTAAGGTACCAGCCGTAATAGAAGAGCACGATTTGGAAACCGAGGACGAAGGATTCGGCGACGAAATCGATGATCCTCCTGGTTTTTGGCAGGAGCCGATTCACCACCACCTCGAACCCGATGTGCCGCCGCCGGTACAACGCCACGACAGCACCGTAGAAGGTGAGCCATACCAGCAGGTAAGAGGCGAACTCGTCGTACCACGCCAGGGATGCGTTGAGAACGTAGCGGAAGAAAACACCGAGCAGGACTACTGCCACCATCATGATGAGGAGGAGAACCGCCCACCATTCCACTAATTTGATGAATCGTTGAAAAAGCCGGTTCATAGGGTACTTCGTTGTTCGTGGCTCGTGTTCGTGAACGAGCACAACTACCGAGCACGAGCACGGATTTGATGGCCTGCCGAGTAACCAATAACGAGTAACTAATAACCAGTCGTCAGCGCAGCGACTGGATCAGCCTGACCAGCTCCGCGGCGCCTGCCACCTCTTTGCCGAAATCCTCGTAGATGGAGGCCGAGGCCTTGATAAAACCGTCTTTATCAACCTCGTTGGCCTTCATCGGAGGGGCGAGCTTGCCCATGAGCTCTTTGTCCAGACGGGCGCCCTCGGAGCGGGCGAAATCGCCCATCTCCCAGGCGATCTTGGACAGCGTTGCCTGGACATCCTGAGGAAGCTTCTTCCAGGAATCCTCGCCCACCACCAGGTAGGCGGGCGTATAGACATGGCCGGACAGAGAGAGGAATTTCTGCACCTCCTGAAACCTGGCGGAGGCGATCTGAGGAAAAGGGTTCTCCTGCCCGTCCATTACTCCCGACTGGAGCGCCGAGTAAACTTCCGCCAGCGGCATCGGCGACGGGTTGGCGCCGTAGGCCTTGAACATCTTGACGCGCCATACGCCTCCGGGCACACGCAGCTTGATTCCTTTTAAATCGTCGGGTTTGGCGATGGGCCGGACGTTGTTGGTAATATGGCGGAAACCGTTCTCCCAGACGCCGAGGATTCTCATGCCCTTGGCCGGGAGCGGTTCAAAAAGGTTTTGCTGCGCTTGTTTATTCTCCGCCACCTTTTTTATATGGGCCCGGCTCACGATGATGTAAGGCATTTCGAACACGCCGAACTTCTGCTCCACCGTGCTCATAACGGTGGATGGTAAAAACATCTCGGGCGCGCCTACTTTAACGCCCCTGCTCATCTGCTCGTCGCTGCCGAGCTGGCTTGAGTGGAAGACCTTGACCTCCACCTTGCCTTTGAGTGCGCTGTTGACCCTCTTGGCATACTCGTCGGCGGTGAGAGCGAACAGGGAGCCGGGGAATCCCACGTGTCCGAATCGGATGGAGATAGGTTGCTGGGCTTGCGCCACAAGCGGTGACAGGGCCAAAGCCAAGATGGCGATACCAAGAATAATTCCGACTTCTCGCTTCATAGTGTAGACTCCTTCCGACCGCCTGCGGCGGTCTTAACGGTTTAAAGTACAGGCCTGCTTGATGATGCGCTCGGCCCTATGAACGTTGAAAACGCCGCAGATGCAGAAACGGGCCATGTAGCGTGCTGCTTCTTCAGCTGTCCTACGATTTTCTTTTGCCCACTCAACCATCTTTCTGGCGAAATTTGCAGAGACCATTCCGTGGCCGCACATGGTGGAGAGCTCCAGGGTGGTCCCGTCCGGCAGCTTGTCCACCCGGCCGCAGAAACCGATAGAATACTCAACGCTGTGACGAGTGATGCCGGTCTCCTCGCAGCAGCGGCGGGCATCGTCCATCGGCGCGCTGATGTTGATGGAGATGCCGAGCTGCGCGCATTCGAGTTCCGCCACAAAGGCTCTCATTGCCTCGTAGTTGTCGAAGACCGCTGCCACCGTGGTATACCCTTCGATTCCGGCAATCACCTGCTCGGGGTCGGGGCTGTGATCTCGTCTCCAGTGGGCGGTTGGGTTCATGTCCTGGCGCGGCCTGAGGATACCTCCCTTGGTGGCATCTCCGATGTTGACCGGTTTGTGTTTGAGTGCCAGTTGGAGGAAGCTGCGGTACTTTTCGACCAGGTTGTCGTCATTGAGTCCTCGGCTGGCCATCGCGAAAACGATGTAGTCATCCTTGATCGGCTCGGGATTGCTAGTTCGCTCGAAGGCGTAGTGTTCGCTGTAGCGATGCAACGTATTAGTCATCTTAATAGAATGCAAAGTGAAAACTGCAAAATGTAAAAGTCAAAGTGACAGATAAAGACTGCAACCAGAGACCACCTCACCCCGTGGTTATATCTTCCGTTAATTTGCATTTTTCAATCTGCACTTTGCATTTTGCCTTGAGCTGTGTCGTGCGTGATACGTCCAAGACCCAGGTTGGTTTTGCCCCGGTACATCGGATACCCCTCCCGTTCTAGAATCTCGTGCAGGGCATCATTTCCCGCCGCATCGCAGCGTGTGGAGACGCCCACGCTGATAACCGTGTCCACTGCGCGGGAGAGATCCCTGATCTTTTTAAGGATCAGGGGCACCTGTCCCAGGCGTGTCTTGATTTCCACGATGGCCGAGAGAATCTTTTCATTGAGAATGTCTTCGCGGATGAGGCCGCGAGAAGGGTCGATCATTAGGGACGTCACGGGGTTATTTTTCTCGAACTCGCAACCGCAGTCAGCGAGCGCAGTGGTTACCTGCTGGATATCCCGAAAGCGGGCACCCACGCCTGGGCGGCCAAATTCGACCACGAATCCCGCCTCTCCCTCCTTCACCCGGTTCGTTACGTCGTTGGTTTTCACTTCCGCCGTTCCTCGCCCGTGGATGCCGGTGGACTCGTGCGGGACCTGTGGATCGGAGAAGGCGCGCCGGACGATGCGAGGCCATGTTAATTCCTGCGGAATGATAGCGTCCGTCGGACAGATGTCCGGTTCCGGGTCGAAGCGGAAGCGGAAGAATTTGGCGATCTGCCGGATGGTACGGACCATGACGGGATTTAGGTGTTCCTTAGACATGCCCCGGAAGCAGGCGAAGCATTCCACACACCCGTCTTCATTGACCACCGCGCGCCCGATGGCCGGGTCTATGTGAATGGCGCCGACGGGGCAAATCGGCAGGCAGTTGCCGCAGGCGACGCACTTCTCAGGATCGATTCTCATAGCCCTTGCCCTGTGTTCGAGGCACTGTGCAACAAATAACTCTCAGCCGCGGCAAGACCGGCGCCCAGAGGGATATTGACGCCGAAGCTCTTGAGCGTCATCTCTACTCCGGCGAGCGCGCCGAGCAACTCCAGTTCATTAAAGCTTCCCAGGTGACCAATCCGAAAGATCTTCCCTTTGACTTTTCCCAGCCCGGGACCCAAAGATATCTCCAGGTGCCTGTGGGCATGCGCGATGTAGGCGTCAGAGTCGAACCCGTCGGGCATGCAGACCGCTGTGAGCGTGTTCGAGCACTCGTCGGGGTTTTTTACGAGCAGTTTGAGTCCCATAGCCAATACGGCGCGCCGACAGGCTTCGGCCATACGGTTGTGGCGGCGAAAAACATTAGGCAGTCCCTCTTCGGCCAGCATGGCGAGACTTTCCTTCAGACCAAAAAGGAGCGCCGTCGCGGGGGTGTAAGGGAATTCTCCACGGGCGTTTCGCTCCAGAACCGGCGCCCAGTCCCAAAAAAAGCGCGGACATTTTGCAGACTGGCTCGCCTTCAATGCCTTGCGGCTGATAGCCAGAATCGCCATCCCCGGAGGCAACATGAGACCCTTCTGTGGACCGGTCAGCGCCACATCCACCTTCCACTCGTCGAAGCGGAAGTCTATGGAGGCAAGAGAGCTGACCACATCCACCAGGAATAGGGCAGGATGGCCTGCGCGGTCCATCGCCTCGCGAATTCCGGCGATGTTGGTGGTGACGCCGGTTGAGGTCTCGCTGTGAAGGGCAAGCACGGCCTTGATCTGGTGGTTCTTATCCGTGCGCAGATGCTCTTCTACCAGATCGGCTGGAATGCCGACTCCGTAAGGAACTTCGAGCATCCGCACCTGGATGCCGTGGGCGCTTGCGGTCTGGCAGAAACGGGCGCTGAAGTGTCCATTCACGCAGCCTAAAACATGGTCACCCGGCGATAGGGTATTAACCAGGCATGCTTCCCAAGCCCCGGTGCCGGAGCCGGGGTAGAGTACGATCTCACCGTCGGATGTTTGGAAGACGTTTTTAAGCCCCTTCAAGACCTCCTTAAGCAGGCCGGCGAATTCCGGCCCACGATGATCTATGAGGGATTGCGACATGGCCCGGACAACCCTCTCAGGGACCAAAGCGGGACCCGGGATCTGGAGAAACGGGCGACCAGGCATGACACCACTTTTCCTGTTTGAATCCATCTTTGTTCGCAAAACCCTACCTGCGGTGGGCGGGATTCTAGATTAAACAAGAGGCAAAGGGAAGAAAAAAAGAAAGCCCCCGGGGATACCGGGGGCTTTCTTTCTAACAGACGCTCTTGAGATAAGAAACTACTGGGTACGGCCTCCCTCGCAGTTGCAGCAAATCGGCGCACCGCTGAGGGGCACAATGGCTTTGGCGCACCCGTGGCTGTCAGCGTTTGCGTTATTCGCCGCTATATTTTTCCGCGCGGAAAGGCTCGTGACAGCCCTTGCAGGCGGCGCTCAGGGCCTTGACCTTTACATCAACCGCTGCGCCGTCGCCGCTTTTGGCTGCGTCGGCCAGCTCGCTCGCTGCTTTACGTAGATTTTTGGCGCCTTTGGAAAAATCATCCGATTTCTCCCAGATCTCGGCTTTGGCCTTGGTTTTTCCCGCTGTGCTACCCTTGGGGAAATGATCAACAATCTTGTCCGCGGTGCCCATGATGTCTCTAGCCTTCGTTTCCACCGTCGCGTAGTCCTTTCCCTCGGCCGCGCCTTTAATCGCTTTGGCAGCCGCGCTCTGACCCTTCATGAGCTTTTGCCTCTTCTCAAGCACGTCCGCCTGGGCAAAGAGCTGAGAGGAAATGAAGAGCGACAAAATGCCAAACAGGACTGCCCATAAGAATTTACCTTTAACCATTTTTTTCTCCTTTCTTGTTTTAGCTGTTTAACTCCCTTGATTGATCTTTTTTACCTCGTTCAGTAACGCTTCCGTGGATAGGAGGTCTTTCTCGGTGTTGGTCGGCCTGATGCTCTTGAAGCGCACGACTCCTTCTTTGTCGATGATGATGTAGGAGCGTTTAGCAAGCCGTCTCTGTTCATCCCACACGCCGAGGGCCTGCATCACTTTCCCATCCCGATCGCTCAAGAGCGGGTAGTTGATCTTGGCGAAGTCGGCAAGCGCCTTTTGGGAGAAGATCGCATTGGCGCTGATGCCCAAAACCTCGGTATTCTCTGTCGCGAACTTAGCGTAATTGTCGTCCGAACCGGACGATTGCAGTTGCTTGATTCAGGTGGGGCTAAAGTCGAGGACGTAAAAATTAATGAGGACATTTTTCCCCCGCAGGCTGCTGAGCTTGAGTTTTCCGCCCTTGGTGCTGTCTAATTCAAAGTCCGGCGCTTTCTCCCCGACCTCAAGGGCGGCGGCGGAGAGAGTTGTAACCAGGATGAACAAAACCGAGAGCAATAAAGGGAGCACGAATCTCTTCCTATCCATTAGAAACCTCCCAACACCTTCTTCTAAGTTTTTAAGGAACGAACCTATGCCTGAATCTCCAACGCATGTCAATCCTCCAAAAGAAGTAGCTGGAACGTAGCATAGCATAGTCATTTCAGGGATTGAGCTTCTTGTAGATAGCATCGGCGACCTGCAGCAACTCGGTTTTTCGTAATTCGCCGGAGAGCGCATAGCTCAATTGGCGATCGATCCAGTAAAAGACGCCCACAGTTCCCTCCTGAGAAAAGCGGAAAGCGGTTTCGCGCTCAGTGCCGGCATCAGTCTTAATGTACAGGGTCAGGCGCTGGCCGTTCTTGTCCTGGTACATGAACTGCGCCACTGGCCCTTGATCCCCCGGAAGAAGACGCCCGCCGACGAGTTCGTAGCCCAGATCCAATAAATGAGGGGCCTTCAGTGGAGCACCCAGCCGCTTCGAGAGCCATCCTATTAGGTGTTCCTCCTGCTGCGCGCTTACTTCTACGGGGTGCCGGACCTCCGGGGTATAGACGGCGTGCGCCATGGCCGCCTGCCTGGCAAAGTCAACGCGCTTGGCTGATCTCCCAGCGTATTCTCCCCGCAGCGCCCACCCCAACAAGCCCCCGACGATAATACAGACTGAGGCCGCCGCAACGGGCCTGAGCGGGAAACTCCAGTGTCTCCGTGAGCTTCGCCATTTCGGGGGGATTGGCTCATCCAGCACCGAATCAAACAAGGTGTGCAATATTTCATTTTGCTCTTGGTAGGCCCGCACCCGTTCCGATTCTTGAGCGCTGGCAGTAAGATAAGCCTCCACTTCCGCCCGGCGCTTCTCAGAGAGCCTACCGTCCACGTAGGCGTGCAAATCCAATTCTGAGACGGCTGCCTTTTGGGAGTTCATTTGATCACCTTTAGTTGAGGCGCGGCGCTGCTCCCCTCCATCATTGCGCGCAGCTGGTCGCGGCCGCGGGACAGACGCGACATCACTGTGCCAATGGGTATGCCGAGAACTTTAGCCACTTCTTCGTATGACATCTGCTCCAGCCCAACCAGCAACAGCACTTCCCTTTGCTCATTTGACAGTCTTCGTAGCGCCTTGTTCAGGTCTCTTAATTCCAGCCGGTCTTCCTGTGTCGGTCTGACCGATAAATCAAGGGTTGCCTGCTCAGGGGGCTGGCCCTGCTGGCGTGAGTCGGCCTTGAGCTGATTGACATGAAGATTATGCATAATAGTAAAGAGCCATGCGCGCAAATCGCTGCCCAAGCGCCATAGACCGATGCGCTTCCACGCCCTCTCCAGCGTGTCCTGAACGAGGTCCTCGGCGGCGCTATAATCCCCGGTGAGCGCCCTTGCGTAGCGGCGCAATTGCGGGATGTGAGTAGCTATATGTTCATCATTGCCCACAATCTTATTCTGCTCCCAGTGCCTGGAGGAACTTATTATTAAAAAACGCCGGGATACTGTTTCTCTAATACAAACAGCTAAGAGGCTTGGTTTATTCCCGCAGCGTGAAAAATTTCTCAAATCCCCCAAGCGGCCAACCGCAGAGACTATTCAAATATGGGGTTTCAGGGACAAAAAAGGCCAATTCCGCATCCCTTCTTGAGTGTAGAAAAGTTGAATGTATTCACGCTGTTGCCAAAGCCCGGCTTGGTCCCGGTAGTGGCGCGAAAAAGGGTGACCCGATTGACCGGATGGCAGGATAAAAAAAGATCGTTCCCAGTCGCCGACATTGATGATCATTCTTAGCGATGGCCCCACCACGTGTTTATATGGGTTGGAGTGGCGGTAAAAGCCCATGTTAACGGTTACCCCGTCCCCTGAAGAGGGGAACGGGCCAAGCGAGAAGAGAGGCGCGAGGATTTTGCTCCGGTCAAAGGGATGACGCAGGGTAAGAGTGTGGAGCCTCCCCCAGTGCCATTGGTTCATATCCGTTCCCAGCCGTTGAGTGAGTTCCTCAAGGGTTTCGCGTAGGCTCTTTTCGACCAGAGCCGGGCGCGGGCAAGGCCCAAACCAGGGGGAGTGGGGATCTTTAAGGATTTGGTCTGTAGGCACAAGGAACTGGTTAAAGATTTCGGTATAGGCACGGAACAGCTCCAGCCCAAGATCAGGGACGAGGAGGTTCTTCAAAAGGCATTGATGAAACACGTGAAAGATAGTGGCCTCGATGTTCTTCTCAGAACAGTCGCCATCCCAGCGGCTAAGCCTTGCTGCGGTATTCTTAAGAGAGAGATCTTTATCGGCGATCGCTTCGAGGTCGTTTTTCAGCAGGCCGATCAGTTCCTTGGCATGGTTGGAAACGATGTCTTGCTGAATGGCGGCCATATCTTCCGGAGACAACCTTTCTTTTGCGCTTAAAAGCTCCTTGATGCGCCGGATGCGATAGGGAGGGTCAAAGAGGTCGGAGAGAAAGTAGGGGTAGGACTCATCTGCAATGCGGTTGTTGGCCGTGGCGATGGCGCCCTCCGGGGGATTGTAGAGGCGGGGCTGTTCGCTGAAAGGGAGGTAGCCTTGCCATTCGAATTCTTCACTCCAGCCGGGAAGCGGCAGGAGTGTAGGATCATAAGGGCGCAGAGGGACTTTACCTGCGAGGCTGTAGCCGATATTGCCTGCGGTGTCTGCATAGACATAGTTGAGTGTCGGGGCGGCCTGGTAGGAGAGGCTCTGAAGAAACTCGCGCCAATTGCGTGCCCGATTAACTCCATAAGGGCAGCGAAACTCCTCGCTTGGTTCGTGCGCGGTCCACTTAAAAGCGAGAACTTCCTCAGCCGGGACATTCGTGATCTTTGTGAGATCGCTGATGACAGGGCCGTGGCGAGTGAAGCGGACCTTCTTCTTAACTTCCCTTCCTCCCCGTATGGCTATTTTTTCCTCTTCGTATCCCATTCTTACCCATTGGCTCCCTGCGAGATAAAGATCAGGCTCTGTTGGGTGGATTTTCTCCCGGTAGAGATCGCCGTCGTCACAGATCGCTGCGGTCACCCCCCAGGCGATCCGGCGATTGTGACCGAGCTGGATGCACGGAGAGCCTGGAATAGAGGCGCCCCACACCTCGAAGTCATCTCCCTCTTTGTGGCTGGCGGCAGCCTTGAGATGCATGAGGTACCAGACCGACGGGAGCGTCATTCTCAAATGGGGGTCGTTGCATAGAATCGGCATTCCCGTGGAAGAGCGCCGGGGTGCGATCACCCAGTTGTTGCTTCCCTGGTTTCCAACGGCCCAATCGCTCTGCTGGAATGTCCCGTTCACAAAACGAAGAATTTCCCGAGCCTCATCCGCGACGAAGCGGGTGACGCTGGGCGCTCCCGCTGGATAGCTCGGCAATAGAGACTTCAGTTTAACCTCCTGGCCGCTTAATTTTTCCGTAAGGGCGCTCCAGGTGAGGCGCGTGAAGAGGGAAGTGGAGAGAAAAAAAGCAAAACCTTTGCCGATGGTGAGACTATCCTCAGGCTGCCAGGGTTCCGGCTGATAGCGCAGAAGGCGGAACTCCAGCGGCAGAGAGCTGAGATGAGTCTCAATGTAGCAATTGACGCCTTTGCTGTAGGCCAGCAGGCGATCGACATCTTGCTCCGGCAGGAGCCTGAGCGAGGCGCAGGCTGTCCTACGAATTCCTATCAGCCGGATGAAATAGTCCAGGTCCACCGTGCTCTTATCCCGGAAATGGATCGAAAGCTCTTTCCACGGAACGGCTTCTTCACCCAGGATCTCTGCCAGCCGGCCACAGAGAAATCGGCGATTCAAATCCATCTGCCAGAGCCTTTCCTGGGCGTGCAGGTATCCCTGAGCCAGGAAAAGGTCGTGCTCGTTGGCGGCGCAAAGATGAGGGATGGCGTAGGGGTCCCACGAGACTCCGACTTTCTCATCCAAGCCGGGGAGCAGGATGGCGCCCTGTGTCTTAGGGGCGGCTTTTCGGACCCAGGCGCGCAGCAGCGGTCGGAGGACGGAGGCGATGAGAGATACAATCATTCAATGCAAAATGCAGAGCGCAAATTGAAAAATGCAAAATGGAAGAAATTGTTCTAGTTACATGATGGCGCGCATGGAAGGGCGCTGCTTCATTCGCTCTAGCCATTTTCCCAACTGGGGTAGGGCCGGGTCGGGTAAAACCCCAAAACCCTCCAGGCGCATAAATCGGGGAATGAGGTCCGCGTCTAAAAGCGAGAACTCACCCGCCAAATAGAGTTGATCTCCGATCTCACGCTCGAAGCGCTGTAAGAGATTTTTGAGATCCTTCTTGGCGCCGTCTATGACTTCCTGGTTTCTTTCCTTGGCGTCTTTCATGAGCTCCTGGCGAAGCTTCTGGTAAGGGGAGTCGAAATGGGCCATTCCGTAATCGATGAGGATGCGGATCTTGGCTTTCTTCGCCGGCTCCCTGGGCATCAAGGGCGGTTCAGGATATTTTTCCTCGAGATATTCATTGATGATTAACGATTCGTAGAGAACTGTCGCCCCGTCGATGATCACAGGCACCTTCCCATAGGGGTTGAGCTTCAGAAAATCCGGTTTCTTCTGTTCCCCTTTCCTCAGGTCAACGGGAATGGTCTCATAAGGGAGATTCTTTTCCGCCAGGACCACCTTCACCCTCTGGCAGTTGGGCGAACTGGCAAAATCGTAAAGTTGGATAGGCCTTTGTGCGCTCATATTCTTTCTCCTTCAATTTTTAACCCCTGTTTAGCCCAGCCGGAGCACAAAGGCAAGGCTCTCTATGAGGGGATCAGCTCTTGATCTGTATGATATTTGATGTTACGTAAGCTGTAATCTTTCCACGGAGTTTTGAGCATCTTTTGGCCTCTGAAGATCTTCAAATTATTTTCGCGGGCTTCAGAGACAAAGTTTTCGGGCGGCCTCGAGCCCTGACGTAGTATGAAGCGAGCAAGTCGCAAATTTGCCAGCGCGATCTTTTTGCTGCTCTGGATTGTCGGCGCTACTGCCGGGAATGCTGTTGGACAATCCGAGCGGCCGCTGCGTGTGGCGTGGAGCTCCATTTCGAGTTCTCAGGTTATTTTGTGGGTAGCTCATGAGGCCGGTCTATTTAAAAAATACGGGGTCGCGGCCGAATTGGTTTACATCCCCAGCGGTCCGCTGATCATCCAGGCTATGCTCGCCAGAGAGATCGATATTGCGCAGACCGCAGCTCCCGCAGTTGTGGCTGCGAATCTCTCAGGGGCTAATCTGGTTGTGGCGGCAGGGATAAATAACACTTTTGTTTATTCATTCCGTGTGCGCAGCGGCATTAAGACCGTTGGGGATCTTAAAGGCAAGAAGATCGGCGTGACGCGCATCGGTGCCGACTCGCATACGGCTGTGGTCTTCGCGTTGAAAAAATGGGGCCTGGATCCCGACCGGGACGTGACGGTCCTCCAATTAGGCGGTCAGCCTGAGATCCTCGCCGCTCTTCAGACGGGGATCGTGGATGCAGGGCCGCTTTCCTATCCGCAGGCGGGGAGGGCGCGACAGTTGGGAATAAGCGAGTTGGCTGACATCGGCGGGCTCGGCATTCCTTATCAAGGGACTGCGATTGTCATGCGGCGGGAGCAGATCGAGACCAGTCGCGAGCTGATGCTCAGGTTTATGAAGGGTATGGTGGAGGGGATTTATCTCTATCTCAACCGTGAAGAGTTTGCCATGAGTGTCATCGGGAAGTACAGCAGGATTAAGGACCGGGAACTCCTGGCCGAGACTTACAGGATCAATGGCCAGCGCTATCTCGAGAAAATTCCCTACCCAACGATAGCGGGGGTTCAGAATATTATCGAGCAGTTGGCGTTGAAAAACCCAAAGGCGAAACAGGCGCGTCCTGAACAGTTTATCGATTCCAGCCTAGTGGCGGAGTTGGAGCAGAGCGGGTTTATCCGCCAGGTCTCCGGCGCCAGGGAGGTCATGGGTAGGTGAGAGGCTTCGGCGGCCTGCGCACCGTCGCGTCCATGGCTCTTATTGGCAACCTATGCAAATAGATATCGAGTTTAATTCCGGCGCCCAATTGCCCATGGATGCGATCCCGGAGCTGGCGCTCATGGCCGAGGCCCATGGTTTCGGCTGTGCGTGGGGTGGGGAGGCGAATAATAAAGATCCAACGGTGATGCTTGCGGCGATTGCTGCGGTTACCAAGCGGCTCAAGATCGGGTCGGCAGTCTATCACATTCTGGGCCGGACGCCCGCTACTCTGGCGCTCCAGGCCGTAGGCCTCGATGAGCTTTCCCAGGGCCGTTTCCTTTTGGGAATAGGGGTTTCCAATCCGACCATAGCGAAGTGGCATGGTCTTCCCTTGGATCGCCCCCTCGGCCGTATGAAAGAGTATCTGGAGATCGTCCGGCAGGCGATGCGAGGAGACAAACTTAATTTCGAAGGAAATTTTTTTTCGGCCCATGCTTTTAAACTGGCCTTTAAACCCTCCGGTAGAGCTATACCGATCTATCTTGCGGCATTCGGTCCTATGATGAGCAAAATGGCCGGGAGGCTGACGGACGGCGTGCTTATCAATATGGCCAATCCCTCGGAGGTTCGCCGGATTGTGGAGCAGGTAAGGCAAGGCGCTAAAGAGGCAGGGAAGGATCCTGATGCATTAGAGATTATCTGCAAGGCGCGTTGTTCTGTTGCGGAAAATTATGCGCTGGCCCGCGAGGCCCTGAGCCACGCGCTTACTTATTATGCTCTGGCGGATTACTACCGGAGTCTTTTGAGTCGCATGGGCTTTGCAGCCGAAGTTGAGGCCATGTACTCCGCGTGGCAGACCGGCGGATTTCATGCCGCCAGAGCCTTGATTACAGACCGCATGTTCGAAGGATTGCCGCTGATCCCGGCAACCTCGGTTGCGGAAATCCAGGAGAAAATAAAGCCCTACAGGGACGCTGGGGCTACTCGGATGATTCTGCCGTACGTTTCGGCTTCCAAAGACGTTGTGGGAGAAATCAGGAATTTTATCTCAGCCTGGGAACTCCCGAGGAGTTAGGAAAGGAGAAACTCTCATGCCTTTTGAGTTATTGAATCCCGCCGGATTGGAAAAAGCCGTCGGCTACTCGCACGTGGCAAAGATTTCCGGTGGAAAGATTGTGTGCGTCGCCGGCCAGGCCCCCCTGGATAGCAACGGATCTGTCGTTGGCAAGGGCGATTTTGTGGCGCAGTTCCGCCAGGTGATGCAAAATCTGAAGCTGGCGGTAGAGGGAGCAGGGGGACGCGCGAACCAGTTTGCCGTGCTCACCATGTATGTCACGGACGTCCAGGCCTATCTGTCAAATAGGAAGGCGGTAGGCGCGGCTTACTACGAGGTCTTCGGCAAGCACTTTCCGGCCATTACGATGGTTGAGGTGAAGGGTCTTTACCATCCGGATTGCATGGTAGAGATTTCAGGCGTTGCCGTGATCGACTAATCGGCGGCTTTTGGTACCAAGTTTTTTTCGGCCTGCCTGGTCCAATTTTGACGATTTTTGGCAATTTTTCGGCAGATTTTGCCTACATTTTGCCTGAACTTCTCGGGCGATCTTTTTAGCGACTTCTGCTATTTCACATAGTTAGAAATCTGGCATACAGATTGCTTACCTATTCTAGAATATGAGACACAGCGAAAATATCGTCCAAACATCGGAATGGGACGCTATGGAGAACCCAACCGAAGAAGAGATTATCTGCCTTTGGCGTTCGCTGCAATCAGGCGGGCTAACGGGAGAGGAGGCCTGGCATGCCATTGTTACGGGGATAGCTTTGGACATGGCCTTCGCCCGAAGCAAAAATTTGCGGAGGGTTGTGCATTAAAACCCCTCTTACTGCCCGTAAACCCTGTCAATAAAACCGTTTTTTTCCAGCTCTCTCACAACGTTTTCATCCACTAGATCTTCAAATCGGAGTCTAGCCCCGGGTTTGCCGGCAAGCGCCTCCTTGATTTGGAACTCTAAACCAGACCTGGGTACCAGGGGTACCCGCTCATAGAGTTTTGCCACCGCACTATAAGAACTCTCCAAGTAAGCTTCATTGTTCTGTTTGCTGTATTTGGCGATGATTTTCTTGCTCTCTTCCCTGCGGGTTTTGAAAAATTGAGTGGCCTCAATCAGCGCCATGGCGACTCTCTTCACCGTATCCCTTTGGCCGGCCAAGAAAGTTCTCGTTGTGCTCACGCAGGCGTAGGGAAAATCGAAGCGTTTCTGAAAATTTGCCGCGCTGATAAGGATCCTGTAAGGCATGTCCTTTGCCAGGTTGATGATTCCCGGGGGAGAGGGGAAACCCGCGATCTTTCCGGTACGGAACGCCGCCGCCATTTTTACAGCATCGCCTACGTCGGTAATGGGAACGTCCTTAACAGGTTCCAGACCCAGACCTCTGACAAGAAAATGGGCTGCCATATCCGACGCGCTGCCCACCCGGCTGATGCCGATGCTTTTGCCTTTTAAATTTTCCGCCGACTTGATCGACTCATGAACTACAAGCTCGTAGGGTAGGGTATTGATGTGGCAAGCTATAATAGCGAGATGGGCTCCTCCGATCACCGCGCTGGCGATGGCCCCACCCGTAGCGTTGGTGAATATTACATCTCCAGAGAGGAGACTCGAGACGCTCGTTATCGTGCTGGGAACGAAAACCAGCTCCACCTCCAGCCCGTGCCTCTTATAAAAGTTTTGTTCCTGCGCAACAAAATAAAGCGCATTGGTGGTATCCGCAGAACTGTAAGAGATTTTGATCTTTTCCTGCGCCCGCGCTTCGTCCCAAGAACCTGCATGAAGCAAAAAGGGAAGTGTGCAGAAAAGTAAAAAACCGCGTGAAATTCCCATAACCCTCCTACCGGTTTTTATCGGCGCTCCTCAGGCAATATGAGAAGGAATCAAAAACGGGCTGGTTTAGCTTAGTTCGGCTTGGGGATCCGCTCGGGCGATGAGATCCAGAAGGGCTTCTTTATGAGGCAATTGCGCGTCCACGACCTTTCTCAGAAGATCGCTGATCTCCGGGGCCTCGTCGGCCAATCGCATTGTTCGCTCAAAAAAAGAAGTCTCCAGAGCCTTTTGGTCCTGTAAATCTTGCACCATCCTCTCCCAGTGGTTCTTGCCCGATTTAAGATCCAGCGGGAACTCTTCGAGCCCGCCCCCTAGACTAAGGAGTTTTTCCTTCAGGATGCTCGTGCTATTGCGCTTTTCTGAAGCTATCTGTCGCAGACGCTGGGTTACGTGAGGGTAGGGGGCTTTTTCCGCGTGGTTGCTGATTTGTTCGGCCAGGCGCCGTAGATCGTGATAGTCGGCCTTTAGGATCTCTACCGTAGCCTTGGACTTTCCGTTCCTTGCGGCCGCGCACCTGAGAATGGCTGAAAGTTTTTTCAACAGCTCGCGGATCATTTCCTGTCGCTTCCTTCCTCTGCAAAAGATAGGGTTAACCGAGAGGATTGTCAAGGCTGTCATCTGCGCCGCGGAGTTGTTGACTAAGAGAGAAAAATCTGTTTGAATGACAAAACGACGGTCAACATATTGAGGTGAAAGCTATGGCGCGGATTACCGTAGAAGATTGTCTAAAACAAATTCCTAACCGGTTCGAATTGGTGATGCTTGCTTCCAAGAGGGCCAGACAGCTTTTCAAAGGCGCAAAACCCCTGATTGACTCGGGCAATCGGGAAGTGGTCGTGGCCTTGAGGGAGGTGGCAGCCGCCCAAGTAAGAAAGGCCCCCCTCAAGGAACTCACGCCCGCCTAGGCGATTTCTTTCTTATCGTTCTTATTATCATTGCTTCCGTTTATCTCGGTTTCCACGGGCCTCCTCGTCCGTTTGGTTGAAAAGGCCCCTGAAAAGGGGTAAATTTTCTTTAGGCGGCTGCGCAGGAACGTGAACCTTCCGATGGCTGACGAGAATAACGATCCGATAGAGAAGAGCACTACGGACGAGACCGACCTCTTTAAAGATGTCGATCTTACCGAAGAAGAGGGATCTTCCGAGAAGGCCCTCGTCCCCTTCGACCCCCTTCAGAGGTATTTGGCGGAAATCCGCCGCACCCCTATCCTGAGTCGAGAGGAAGAGCACCGCATAGCCGTCGAATATAAAGAGTTTGGTAATCTTGAGGCCGCCTACAAGCTCGTTACCTCCAATCTCCGTCTGGTAGTGATGATCGCCCGGGGATACCAAAGGGCCTTTAAAAACCTCCTCGATCTCGTTCAAGAAGGGAACATGGGTCTCATGGAAGCGGTCAAAAATTTTGATCCTTATCGAGGGATCCGCTTCCCCTCGTATGCGGTCTGGTGGATCCGCGCTTATATCATCCGCTACATCATGAGCGATTGGCGGATGGTCAAGATTGGCACTACCCAGGCGCAACGAAAACTTTTTTTTAATTTGCATAAAGAAAAAGAGCGATTAGAGGCGGAGGGCTTTGCTCCTGGTCCGAAACTTTTGGCGCAACGCCTCAATGTGAAAGAGGGCGAGGTCGTGGAGATGGAGCAGCGTCTTGCCAATAGGGATCTCTCTACCGATGTCCCCATGGGGGACGGCGAAGAGGTAACCCTGCTTCATTTCCTTGCCGACAATAAGGAAACTCCGGAACAACGTTTCGCAAGCGCCGAATATCGCCAGGTCCTGAGCGCAAAGATGGAGGCGTTCGCCCGGGGCCTCAAGGATAAGGAGCTGATGATCTTCCGCGAGCGTCTTTTGAACGAAGAGCCGATGACCTTAAGAGAGATTGGTGAGAAATACGGTATCAGTCGCGAGCGGGTACGCCAGATTGAGGAGCGGATAAAAAAGAAGCTCAAGGCCTATCTCGGTAAAGAGTTCAAAGACGTCAAGGATTCCATGATCGGGGCCGAATAGCGCCCACGGCCTTTTCCTGCAAAGGCAAAGCCGGCCTGCCCCAGAGCCAAGCTCTTCGGGATCACAAGTTTCAAATTGTCAATCTGAGATCTGCCCTTCGATTTGCCTCAGGGTGGTAAGCATGTCGAACCACGATTTGAGATTCCGAGGGAAGCGAGGAGAGCCCGCTTGCTAGTTTTAGCTTCTTTTGATAGCAAGAGAAATTCAGAGAGAAGGGAGGTTCCCCCTTGCGTTTTGAAAAGGAGATAGAGATTCTCAATTCCAAGGAAAAGGTGTGGGCGTTTCTCTGGGATGTAGATCGCTTTATTACCTGCGTCCCCGGCTGCAAAGAGGCCAAGACAGTGGAAGCGGGGAAAAGCTACACCGCGATGATGGTGGAAAAGGTGGGCCCTTTCCGTGTTGAATTTCCCATGGGGATCGAGGTCCTGGAAAGCCAGGCGATGTCCCATATCAAAGCCCAGGCCAGCGGTAGCGATAGCAGGGTGGGTAGCCGGCTGAAGGTGGAGATCGATGTTCGTATGAAAGAAGAGGGGGAAAAGACTCACCTCTCTCTCGGGGTGACAGTTGATATCCTGGGAAAGCTGGCGACCTTGGGGCATAGCATCATCAAGCGTAAGGCGGACCTGGTGATGGAAGAGTTTGCCCAGGCTATAAAGAATAGATTGGAAGGGGTCTCGTAGAATGCTCAAGCGATTCCGTTTAGAAGAACCGGAGAGCGTGAAAGACGCGTCCGACTTTCTGGCCCGGCACGGGGAGTCCGCCAGGGTTTATGCTGGCGGGACCGAATTGCTCCTGGTCATGAAGGAAGGGCTGATCCAGTATGAGCGTCTCATCAACATCAAGAATATTGCAGGTCTGGATGAGGTAAAACTGGATGATGGTGTGATCCATTTAGGGGCCCTGGCAACGCACTGTAAACTTGCCTCCTCCACGCTCCTCCAGGAGCGCCTTCCTGCTTTTGTCCGGATGGAAAAGAACGTTGCCAATATCCGGGTGCGGGAAGTGGGCACGCTCGGGGGCAATCTCTCCTTTGCCGAGCCCCATGCCGATCCGGGCACCGTGCTAATGGTCTTAGGAGCGAAGCTGGTTGCCGGGAAGTCGTCGTCCAGGCGGGAAATACCGGTAGAAAAGTTTTTTGTTGATGCGTATGAAACATGCCTGGAGGCTGATGAGATCCTTACGGGGATTCGCGTGCCGCTTCTCCCTTCCCATTCCGCCGTGGCTTACCTCAAGTTCGGCTATCTGGAGCGGCCGAGCGTGGGAGTGGCTCTTTTTCTAGCAGTGGATGGAGGAGGGAAATCGATCGCGGATGCCCGGATCGCTGTCGGTTGTGTCGGACCTGCGCCCAAACGGATAGAAGAGGCGGAGAGCCTTCTCAAGGGTAAGGGTTTTGATGAGGCCTCCCGCCTGATCTCAAAGGCCGGTGAGATCGCCGGCGACGCCTCGCAGGCAATCAGCGATCTCCACGGCTCTCAGGATTACAAGGAGCACATAGTTCAGGTGCTCTTAAAGAGGGCGTTTCATCAGGCCTATGGGCAATGTCAGCCAGGAGGAAAGGGCCAGGGGGGGTTGCATGGCTAAGGTAACATCGAAACGGGTCAAAGGACAATTGATTCCTATCTCCTTGACCATCAATGGAACTCTGCATGAGATCGACGTGGAACCCCATGAGCTGTTATTGGATGTTATCCGCGACCGGTTAGGATTGACGGGCGCCAAGCGCTCCTGCGATGTCCAGGTATGCGGGGCGTGCACCTTGCTTTTGGACGGCCGCCCGGTCAGCTCCTGTACGCTGCTTGCCTTTGAGGCGAGGGGTCGGGAGGTGATGACGATCGAAGGGCTCGCCCAAAACGGCAAACTCCATCCCCTGCAAGAGGCGTTTATCGAGCACGGCGGCTTCCAGTGCGGGTTTTGCACGCCGGGCATGATCCTGACCGCTAAGACACTGCTGGATGAGAATCCGGACCCGACCGAAGAGGAGATTATCAATTTCATGCAGGGGAATATCTGCCGCTGCACGGGCTATAAGAAAATTATCGAGTCCATCCTGGCGGCGGCCAAAAAGATGAAAGCGTCATCCAGCCGAATTTAAAACGAAAACGAAAGGAAATTTCTTTTAGGTAGAGCAACCGATTTAAACTCTTGACATGTACGGCATATCGCCGTACAATTGCTTCACCGGAGAAAAAACTATGGCATCTCTACAGACAGATGAAACCTCGGATAGCCACAGTGCCAAGGCAGCGCGTTTCGAGGCCCGCATCACAGCCGAGCAGAAAACCCTTTTTCTAAGGGCAGCCGCGCTTACTGGGCGATCCCTCACTGATTTTGTTGTCGCCTCCGCCCAGGAGACGGCCGTCCGCACCGTGCGCGAACATGAGGCCATGACTTTGAGCGCCCGTGACCGTGAAGCTTTTGTTAGCGCGCTCCTCAATCCTCCCATGCCTGGAAAACGACTTCGGAAGGCGGCTCGCCGCTACAAGGAACATGCTGAGCCCTAGATGCCTCCTGAGCCATCCCAATGGCTTGTCGAGCCACTAGGCAAAAAGCATGATCGCGCGGCTTTCTCATGCGGCAACGAAATCCTTGACCACTATCTAAAAGAGCTGGCCGGCCAAGATGCTCGCCGCCGAGTCGCGGCGCCTTTTATTGTTGTCGCCAAAACCGCCCCGCAAACCATTCTCGGTTATTACACGTTGTCCTCGTTCGGAATCGATCTCGCAGAGCTGCCCGCCGACGTAGTCAGGAAGCTCCCGACCTATCCTGTTGTTCCCGCCGCACTTTTGGGCCGACTGGCTGTTGATCGACGCCAGCAAGGGCAGGGACTCGGTGAATTTCTTCTCATCGACGCGCTGCGCCGCGCTTTCGTGCAATCGTCGCAGATCGCCGCCTTTGCTGTCGTCGTTGATGCCATTGACGAGAAAGCTATCGGCTTTTACAAGCACTTCGACTTTCTTCCGTTGCCGGACAGGCCCAACCGGCTCTTTCTGCCCATGAAAACCATCGCCGATCTTTTCCGGGACTTCTAATGATAAGAAGTTCTTTTTAGGGGGCGCGACCGAAAGCCCCGAAATTGCGCTGACGACCACACGCCAGCTTACCCTTAAGGATCTAAAGATTGTTTAGACGAACAAAAAACGAAATCAATAAAGCTTAGAAATACTTAATCCTCGATCCCGTACTCTTTCCACCTGCCTGCAACCAAATCCAGGTGCTCTTTCGGGGGCAACGAAATAGCCGGATAATCGTGCTTTCTTGTGGCATCGATGGCGACTCGGGACCCTACCGTCCGGCTCGGGTGGTGTTGAGGGACCGAGGGAGGAGCTTGAGAAGGATCTAGGCCCACGGCCTGGATGTCTCTCTCGATATAGATGTCTTTATCCGGTCTCACTCTCCAGCTAAGCGCCCAGTCAATTGCAAAATCATCCCAGATGTCGATGTCGTCATCAACGATCACGGTAATTTTTCCAAAGCCGGTTCTCAAGGACCAGATACCGTACATGGTTTGCTTCACATGACCTTCGAACTGCTTTTTCATCGACACGACGACATAAGCCCCGCTTCCGCCAGCCTCTTTGAGCCTTACGTCCTTGACTGGGAGATTAAGAACGTACTTCAGATGCTTAAACAGCGGCCACTCTCGACCTATCCCACGAATGCAGCTCGATTCAGATGGAGGCCGTTGACTGATGAAGGCCTGGTAGATGGGGTTGTTCCGGAAAGTCATGCACTTGATGACAAAGAAGGGCTGTTGCCCCGCCGGACCCATATATCCTGTGTACTCTCCGAAGGGGCCCTCCAATTCGCGCGCATTAGGCGGAATCTCGCCTTCGAGCACGATCTCAGCGGTTGCCGGAACTTCCAGAGGAATTGTTTCGCAGGGAACGAGGTCCACCGGCTCCCCGCGGAGTCCTCCTGCGACGGCAAACTCGTCTAGGGTTTCGGACATCTTGGAAACCGAAACATACCCTATGGATGGGTCCGCGCCGATGACGACCGCTACTGGAGTGGGTTGGTTCCGGTCATCATTTTTTTTCACGTGCCAGGCTGCGTCTTGAACCTTGCCGATGAGGAAGCCGGTCTTGTTGGGCCCTTTGACCTGCATGCGATAGGTTCCGACGTTGCGGATGCCCGTTTCCGGGTCCTTGGTGATGACGTAGGGCGAAGTAAAAAACGGCCCCGGGTCTTCTCCTACGGTCCAGATGGGTACGGGGAGTTTTTGAATATCTACCTGATTGCCCATCAGGACGTTTTCCTTACAAGGTCCATCCTTCACGAGCCTTGGCGGGATGGGTTTCTCTAAGGCCTGATCCCATTTGCGGTTAATGCCGTCCACTGAGTTCGTTTCCAATCCAATCGCGTAGATCTCCCGCGAAGCCCCCAAGACGCCTGCGACCACCGGGATTTTAAAGCCCTTCACATTTTCAAACATCAGGGCCGGACGCCGCTCGGGAGGTATCTTGTAGAAGAGCTGGCGGCAGACCGCGGCAATTTCCCAATCCTTATCCACCTCTTTGCGAACCCTTTTCAGTTTTCCTTTCTCTTCAAGGGCCGCCAGATAACTACGAAGGTCCCGGTAAGCCATTTCTCCTCCTAGCGATTATTACTGATCTCCAACCGGCATTATAATCGTTCCAAACTATCTCGCACATTAATCCTCAGAATGTCAACGAATTCGCTGAAAATTTGAGCGGAAGATGAAAAGGCCGGCTTGGGCCTAATCAATCACGCGCGGATCTCGCTGCGCATGAACTTGATGTAGGAAATGCCGAAGCAGACGGCGACCAGGGCGAAGAGAGTTGTGACCTGGGGCAAGATGAGAAGGAGGCTTTGGCCCAGGGCCAGAGGCGTGAGTAGGATTCCTTGGGTTTGCTCCGGAAGGGCGATTCCCAGGAGACGCGCTGTGGGGTTGAGCAGAATGTTGACACTTTCCCCAAAGAGGGTGCTTGGGGATATCCGGCTGATTATGGACGCGATATCCGCCTGACGGGTCAGTTCTTCTGCTGTGGAGGGGCTGGGCACGATGAAGCCCGCTACGACCTGAGCGATCAACGGGGCGAAGATGGCAAGGAAGAGCCAAAGCGCCAGTGAGCCCAGAGCGGCGGTTACTGTCCGCTGGAACAGCAGGGAAAAGAGCAGAGCCAAGGCGAGCCAGAAGCCGACGTAGAAAATTCCCACGAGCGTAAAAATAAGCATCCGCCAGAGCTCTTCGGCATTGGGCGGGAAGCCCACCAGCGTAATCCCCAGCCCTATGACAAGGAGGAGAATGGAGGCCCAGAGAATCGCCACGGTGGCGAGACCGGCGAGAAACTTTCCATTGATTAGACTATCGCGATAGATAGGCTGGGATAGGACCCGGCTTAGAGTCCCGCGCGCGTATTCGCCGCTGATCGCATCAAAGCCGAGCATAATTCCCACTAACGGACCGAGGAGTCCAATAAAGGTCGCTAGCGATAGGAGGCCCCCGCTCTGCGAGGTAAGAAGCAAAAGGAAAACAAAGTCCGTCGGGATGCCCTCTGCCTCCTGTCGTATCGACTGGCCGGAAGCGTAAATGGCCCACACGCCGGTGAGCACGATGATCGCCAGAAGGATCATGAAACGGCGACTGCTAAAATGATCTGCAAGCTCTTTCCAGAAAACCACACCCATATTATTAGGCCTCGCGAAAGTATTTGAGATAAATTTCCTCCAGCGTCGGGTCCTCGGAGCGGAGCTGGAGGAGAGAAAGCCCTTTTCTGGACACTAACGAGACAACCGCTGGCCGCACATCCACTGTGCAATGGAGAAACCAGCCGCCGACGCGCGGTTCAACTTCTGCTATGCCGGAGATGGAGCGCAGCTCGGCTTCGAGTCCGTCGGCCTTGCCACCGACCTCGAGCAGAAAATTCCATCGGCGCTCCTTTAAGATTGCGCTTCCAAGCTTGTCAACATCACCCTGAACGATCATTTTTCCCTTGACGATAATACCGATTCGGTGACAAATCTGCTGCACCTGATGGAGCAAGTGGGAAGAGAGCATGATAGTTATCCCATGCTCGCGATTTAGCCCTGTTATCAGCTCGAGGATTCGGGTTACCCCATCGGGGTCGATCCCCAGAGTGGGCTCGTCCATGATGACTACTTTTGGCTCCTTAACCAGAACCTCCGCAATCCCGAGCCTTTGTTTCATGCCGCGTGAGAACTCGCTCACGGGGCGGTCTCCATCATTGTCAAGGCCGACCTGCCCGAGCAGCCGCGTGATTCTACGGTTGGCATCCGTCCGGGGAACGCGATTCAGGCGGGCGATGTAAAAGAGATTTTCCCGCGCAGTAAGATCCTCATAGAAGCCGGGATTCTCCGGCAGGTACCCGACACGTTTCTTTACCTCCAAAGGCTGTCGTGTAGGATCAAAGCCGCAGACAAAGGCCTGCCCGTCTGTCGGTTCGCTAAGACCGAGGAGCATTAAGATCGTTGTGGTTTTGCCCGCGCCGTTGGGTCCGAGAAAACCAAAAGTTTCTCCCTCCTCGACCTTGAGGCTAAGTTCGTTGACTGCAACCAGGTCCCGGTAGCGCTTGGTCAGTCGAGCGGTTTCAATGACAGCGCTCATCTGCGGCCCAGGCGGACAAAAACTACAGCTAATCCAATAACGACTGCCGCGACGATCAGGGCGCCGATCCAGCCCCAAAAAGTTGGGGTGGAAACGGTTACTCGGAATTCCACCGTTTTGCTTGCGTCTGGGCTGTTGGTGGAGAGGGAGATGAGATAATCGCCTGCTATGGCCCGAGCCGGGGCGAGAATCTCCATACTGAGCTCCCTCACGTCTCCCGGATTCAAGGCGTCGATCTTGTCAGGCTTGAATTCAATCGTCCACTTCTCCGGCTTTTTGGTGATAAAGGTAAGATTGCGAACGGGCGCGGTCCCGGCGTTTCCCACGAGAAAAGGAACGGGCGTTTTCTTCCCCGCAGTAACAGAAGTGTTGAGCGTTCCGCTGGAGGTACCTATTTTAAGATCGGTGGTTCCCTTGAGCGTAACCTTTAGGTTGGTTGAGGCTTCGAAGGCGCCGGCGCGCGCCCTCACCGTCACTGGAAATTCGCCCGCATCCGCCCGCGCCGGAGAGTCGATCTCCACGCTCAGCGTCTCAGTGGCGTTTTCCTTGAGGGCAATCGAGGAGACCTGTGTATCTCCGAATTGAGGCTTGAAGCGCACCACCCACCCTGTGGGAGCCTGCGCGACCAGCGAAGCGGTGAGAGGCTTGTTGGTTTCGTTCTTGAGGTCTACGGTAAATTTGAGGGTTTGACCTGTAGGCGTGCCTAAAACGGGATACTGACTGGTGAGCTTCAGGCCGCCGGTCTCAACCTTCCTGGAGGTTACCTGGAACGAGATCTTTTCAGCCTGACTCGTGGTTCCCGCTTCGTCCTTGGCGGCAACTCTGATCTCATAGCTTCCCGGCTTGGTCTTCTCTGGCACCTTCGCTTTGAACTCGACAGTGGTCGATTTTTCTCCCTGGACCATTACAGAGCGAACGGGATAGCTCGGATAGCGGGAATGGAAGTTAACCTCCCATCCGGAGGGAACTCCCTCGATGGACAGACCCACCCGGACGGGGTTCTTGGTGCGGTTCACAACTTCCGTGTCCATGGTGACATCCTGCCCCTGGCCCACCGTCACGTCTTTGTAGGGGAGGATGAGGTTAAAAGAGTCTTTGGTATCCGAAGAGTCCTTCTTTTCAGTACTTTCTGCGGCAAAAGTAGGAGCGGACGAGTAGCCGGAGAAAAAGAAAAAAGAGACCAGGAAAGAGCATACAAGCAAGCGGCCGGGCTTTAAAAGTCCGATGCTCATGAAAATTCCCCCTTTAGGCATTAGATTTAGTTGCTGTAAGTTAATCACAATCTATCGGGACGTCAACCCCTCGCTATACTTTTCCTAACTGTCTCAGGGCTTCATAGAGGACTATAGAGACAGCGTTGGAGAGATTCAAACTGCGCACCCCTTCGCCCATCATCGGGATTCGGTAAGTCCGCTTTGCGTTAGCGTCGAGAAGTTCCTGAGGAAGGCCGCGGGTCTCCGGCCCAAAAACGAGAAAATCTCCTTCCTGATAACGCGCCTGCGTATAGGACTGCGTAGCCCTTTTGGAAAAGTAGAGGAGATGGTTTCTGTCGTGCTTCCTAAAAAAATCCTCCCAAGACTCGTGCAGGCGGACGTCGACATATTTCCAATAGTCGAGGCCGGCCCGCTTCAGATGTTTGTCATCGATCTTAAACCCCAGCGGGGCCACAAGGTGAAGCGGTGTGTTAGTTGCCGCGCACAGACGGGCAATACTTCCTGTGTTGGGAGGGATCTCGGGGTGGAAAAGAACTACGTGCATAGCTACGTCTATAGCGTCTTTAGAGTCTCTCGCGTCTATTGAGTCTACCGCGACAGACCATAACTCAACAGACTCAACAGACTCAACAGACTCAACAGACTCAACAGACTCAATGACCCATCTATCGGCTGTCTAGAATGAATGTTACCGGGCCATCGTTGGTGATGCTGACTTCCATTTTTGCCTGAAATTTTCCGGTCGCGACCTTGAGGCCCGACTCTCTCAGCCTTTGGACGAAGCAGTCGTAGAGCGCCTCCGCCTCTTGGGGCGACGCCGCCTGGCTGAATGACGGGCGTCTGCCCTTCGAGCAATCTCCGTAAAGGGTAAATTCTGAAACGAGCAGAATTTCACCATCCACCTCCCGCAGGGAACGATTAAACTTACCCGTGTCGTCCTCGAATATTCTTAATCCCACCGCTTTTTCAGTGAGGGTGCAGGCATCCTCTTCCGTGTCTCCTTTGGCGATGCCGATAAAGAGGCAAAGCCCCGCACCTGTCCTGCTTATCTCTTCTCCGGCGACCGTTACCTTCCCCTCCTTGATCCTTTGCACCAAGATCCGCACGATATTTTCTATTAGGATTATTTTTTCTTGAAAACAAGGGGGGACAACCGGAGCGTTTCATGATATAGGAAATTCAGGCGAGCGCATGTACCCGATTCTTTTTCAGATTGGCCCGTTTACGATTTATAGCTTTGGGACTTTGATGGCCTTGGCAGCTCTTTCTGCCGGATGGATCGTCTGCCTTGAGCTTCAAAGAAACCGCTATAACCCGGAGCTGGCCTCGACCCTCATCTTTGCCGCTGCTATCGGCGGTCTGCTTGGGGCCAGGGTTCTTTTTCTGTTTGAGGAGTGGGAAAGCTTTGTCCGCTCTCCTTGGGACTTTATTTTCAGCGGCGCG
>Ga0155933_1032_pt2 | contig 28535 bp, 28 predicted proteins | sample RifCSPlowO2_02_FD_107587 | JGI IMG/M metagenome (GOLD analysis project Ga0155933, IMG submission 107587) | Deltaproteobacteria bacterium RIFCSPLOWO2_02_56_12 | reverse complement strand
TGATTGAGGCCTTCCTCTTGGCCCACATGATTAGTGTCACTATATCGGCAACCGGGAGCAATGACATTCTGCTTGCCTATTGTCAATTCCAGGGGAACATCAAAACCCTGGATAGCAAACTAGCGGCCCTGCGCCAGAGCGCCATGGTCATTCTGGGAGACAAGGAGGAAAAGTTCTTAGACTTTTTTGTCGCTTTACGGGCGCTATCCAAGCCCCTCCCTCAGCTTCTATCCCATAATCCAACCACCAGCTTTCAGAGTTTCCTAAAACCCGGTTGGGTAACAGGTTTTCTGGCCGCCTTTGGATTGTTTGCTCTATGGCAAGGATATCAATTCGCATCCGGTTTCGTCTCTCGTGCAGTGAATCCGCCCCGTGCATCTTTTTCAGCGCCGGCTCCAATACGTTCCCACTGGTCTCCGTATGTGCTGCCGGAATACCATCAGACATGGCTTGATCTTAAGAAAAAACACCGGCTAAGTGATGAGATGATGTTGAGTCTCTTCCGGACAATAAAGGTGGTCGACAAATATGGACCTGGACATTTTCTCCGCGATCTTACCATCTATCCGGGACCGATTGATCGCGCATTGAGCCTGATGATCCTTAAAGATGTAGGTGGCGCGGAGGATCTCCAAACTTTACTCAAAACGTTGGACGGTTACTCTGCCCGGTGGAAAAGCTTACCCGACAATCCCGGAGGACGCGATTCTTTGTTTGGTAACAACGATGATCAGATCGTCTTGATTTTCTACGAACACATTCTTAAAAAGCCTCGAAGGGAGTTTACTGAAGGGCTCATTTCAGAGTTGCGCCGGAGCCATCTCTCCCAGTAGAGATGGTCAGCGTTGCATCTTGCACATTAATGGACTACCTCTGCTGCGTGGCGTCGAAGAGGTGGAGCTGCCGGGTGTGGCCCTCGTCGTCGAAGTGAACCGGATAGTTGCCGCTGAAGCAGGCGTCGCAAAATCCCTGGGTCCGGCCGTCGAGAAAGCCGTACATGCCCTCATGACTGAGATAGCAGAGACTGTCCGCGTCGATGAACTTGCGGATCTCTTCCACCGAACTAGCGGAGGCGATGAGTTCTGAACGGGTGGGAGTATCGATCCCGTAGTAGCAAGGGCCGGTCGTCGGCGGGGAGCTGATTCGCATATGAACCTTTTTCGCCCCCGCATCACGTAGCATCCGAACGATTTTGCGGCTGGTGGTGCCGCGAACAATCGAGTCATCCACTACAACAACTCTCTTCCCCTCCAGCACCTCGCGCTGGGCATTGAGCTTGATTTTTACCCCGAAGTGACGAATCGATTCCTGCGGCTCGATGAACGTTCGCCCCACGTAGTGATTGCGGATCAGACCAAACTCCAGAGGCAATCCGGATTCCTCGGCATAACCGATCGCCGCCGGAACACCGGAATCCGGAACCGGGGTAACCAGATCCGCTTCCACCCCGTTTTCCCGGGCAAGCTGCCTGCCCAATTCCTTTCTAACCAGATAGACATTGCGCCCGTAAAGATTACTGTCCGGACGGGCAAAGTAAATATATTCAAAGATGCACTTGGCATGAGGGGCCGGAGGAAAGGGCTTCAATGATTCCATTCCTTTGGGGCCGAAGGTGATGATTTCGCCGGGCTCCACCTCCCTCAGATATTGGGCCTCGATGAGATCGAGAGCGCAGGTCTCTGAGGCAACGACAAATCCACGGGTTCTGCCGGACTTGAACTCTCCCAAAACCAACGGCCGGAAGCCCATCGGATCGCGCGCCGCGATCATCCGGTCGAGCGTCAAGAAGAGAAGCGAATAAGCCCCGCGCGCGCGGCTCAGCGCCTCGACAATCCTTCCCATAAGGGTCGTCTCTCTGGAGGTGGCGATGAGGTGGATGATCACCTCGGTATCCGAAGTGGATTGGAAGATGGAGCCAGAGGCCTCGAGTTCATCCCGCAGCACCCCGGCGTTGACCAGGTTGCCGTTGTGGGAAATCGCGATCGGACCTTGAACGTATTCAACAACAAACGGCTGCGCGTTTTTTATATGGCTTTGTCCCGAAGTGGAATAGCGGTTGTGCCCGATAGCGCTGGCGCCCTCCAGACGCTTGATGACCTCTTCTTTAAAAATATCCGCCACCAGACCCATCTGGCGATGGGAGACGAGGACCTTGCCATCGGAGGAGACGATGCCGGAAGATTCCTGGCCGCGGTGTTGCAGGGCGTAGAGGCCAAGATAAACCATGTTGGCCGCCTCGGGGTGGCCGAAGACCCCCATGACAGCGCACTCTTCACGCAATTTGTCGAACATCGTTATTGGTTACTGGTTACTGGATGAGTTTTTCCTACTAATACACCAGTAACTATTATACGATTAACGAGCATCCCGAAGCCGTCTCTCCAGACTGCTCGACCATATGGACTTGAGCTCATCCACCGGCAGTCGGATCAGAGGATGAACCACCAGACGCGAACCGCCCACCTCACCGATCACCTGCATCGGCGCCCCTTCCTTCTCAGCGATCTCTCTAAGACGATTCAAGTCCTTCTCCTTCAAAGAGACGATGATGCGGGACTGCGATTCGCCAAAGAGACGGGCATCACCGCGCATCATCTCCCTGGGTTCGACCCTTGCCCCTAGCGGCTTCTCCGGCCCGCTGATGCAGCACTCCGCGAGCGCGACTCCCAGGCCGCCCTCGGACAGATCATGAGCGGAATGGAGAATGCCTTTGTCGATTGCCTTAAGACAAGAATGCTGTACCGCCCGCTCCAACCTTAAATCAATCCAGGGAGGAGTCCCCTTCGCCAACCCATGGATGACTTTAAGATACTCGCTCCCCCCAAGCTCCTCCCGACTACGCCCGAGAAGCACCACGATATCGCCGGGAGACTTAAACCACGGAGTGACATGGCGCGCCACCTGCGGCAGCAGACCCACCATCGCCACCGTGGGCGTCGGATAAATCGGCACCCCATCGGTTTCATTATAGAAGCTCACGTTGCCGCTCACAACGGGCACGCCTAAGGCGATGCAGCCGTCGCGCATCCCCTGGACGACCTGGGAAAACTGCCACATGACATCCGGCCTCTCCGGGCTGCCAAAGTTGAGGCAATCGCTCAATCCGATAGGGCGGGCGCCGACGCAGGCGAGATTCCGCGCCGCCTCCGCCACCGCCAGAATCCCACCGACATAGGGATCGAGATAGCAATAACGGCCGTTCCCATCGACCGTAAGGGCGAGCCCTTTTTCAGTCCCCTTGATGCGAATTACGGCAGCATCGGCGCCCGGCGCGACCACTGTATTGCTGCGGACGAAATGGTCATATTGCCTAAAGACCCACTCTTTGGATGCAACGTTGGGGGAGTCCAGGAGGCGCTTGAGGGCGGCACCTAGATCCGCGGGCTCTTCGATCTTCTCCAAATCCAGCCTCTGCACATCATCCTGGCTTTGCGGCCGCTCAGCAGGCCGGGTATAAACCGGCGCTTCTGAGGTCAACGCAGCAACAGGAATGCGGACCACCTCTGCGCCGTCGAAGAAAGCGCGAAACAACCGATCGCGCGTCACCTTGCCGACCACCACCGCGTCGAGATCCCAGCGCTCGAAGACACGTTTGACCTGCTCCTCTTTGCCTTTCTTGGCCACCAGGAGCATTCGCTCCTGCGATTCAGAAAGGAGCATCTCGTAAGGGGTCATCCCCCGCTCCCTCAAGGGAACGCGGGAGAGATCAAGCTCCACACCAGTTCCTCCCCTGGCGGCCATCTCTGCTGCCGAGCTGGTCAATCCGGCAGCGCCCATATCCTGGATTCCAACCAGGCAATCCCCTTTCATAAGCTCGAGACAGGCCTCTAGAAGAAGCTTCTCGGTGAAAGGATCACCCACCTGGACCGTCGGCCGGCGCTTTTCCGACTCCTCAGAGAAGGCTTCGGAGGCCATGGTGGCGCCGTGGATACCGTCCCTCCCGGTCTTGGCCCCAACATAGATCAGGGGGTTGCCGACCCCCTTTGCCTTCCCTGTGAAGATGCGTTTTTTCTCCGCGATCCCAAGCGTGAAGGCGTTCACCAGGATGTTGGCATTGTAAGATTCGTCAAAGAAAAGCTCTCCTCCGACGGTGGGGACGCCCACACAGTTGCCGTATCCTCCAATCCCTGCCACTACGCCGCTTAGAAGATAAGGTGTGCGCGGATGATCGATGGCGCCAAATCGGAGCGAGTTCAAAGAGGCGATGGGACGAGCCCCCATCGTAAAAATGTCTCTTAAAATCCCGCCGACCCCCGTTGCCGCTCCCTGGTAGGGTTCGATGAAGGAGGGGTGATTATGGCTTTCCATTTTGAAAACCACGGCTAATCCGTTTCCGATGTCCACAATCCCGGCATTTTCCCCGGGCCCTTGAAGGACTGCGGGACCGTCCGTGGGGAGAAGCTTAAGATGTACCTTGGAACTCTTGTAGCTGCAGTGCTCCGACCACATCACGGAAAAGACCCCGAGCTCGGTGAAGTTGGGCTCACGTTCCAGGATCTGGACGATTCTCCGATACTCTTCCTCGCTGAAACCATGGCTGGCGATGGTATCTGCGCTGACGGGTGGTTGAGGAAATTGTTTTGCGCTTAATCGAGCCACGCCCTTTTCCCCCGCTTATCGCAAGCCTCTATGACCGAGGAGAAAATTTTAAGCCCGTCCTCGCCGCCCAGGATCTTCTCTCCCGCGTCCTCGGGGTGCGGCATCAAACCGAAGACATTTCTCCCCTCGTTGCAAACCCCGGCGATGTGATCCAGAGAGCCGTTCGGGTCTGCGGCGGGAGTGGTCCGCCCCTTGGCATCCACGTAGCGCACGAGTATCTGCCGATTCTTGTGCAGCCGCTCCAGGGTAGTTGGATCCGCATAATAGCAACCTTCCCCGTGTTTGATCGGAAGTTTCAAGAGCTGCCCTTTCTTTCCCGCGCAGGTGAAGGGAGTGTCGGTTTCCTCCAGGCGCACGAAGACCCGACGACAGATGAACTGGAGCGAGGCGTTGCGCGTCAATGCCCCGGGCAAGAGCCCGGCCTCGCACAGGATTTGAAAGCCGTTGCAGATGCCCAAGACCAGCCCGCCCTTTTGGGCAAACTCAACGACGCCTTTCATGATCGGAGAGAAGCGGGCCATGGCGCCCGACCGGAGATAGTCCCCGTAGGAAAATCCTCCCGGCAGGACGATGCAGTCGAACTTGCCGGCCAGGGGATCCTTGTGCCAGAGGAAATCGACCTTTTGCCTCAAGTTGTTCTTGAGGCAGTCGTACACATCCTGCTCGTCACAAGAACCCGGAAAGACGATGACCCCCCAGCGCATGTATGACTCTCAGACCAATGAAAAATGGAAATTGCAAAAGGCAAATTGCAAAAGTTCCCGGACAAGAAGGAACATTTTAGATTCCCTCCCTTTGCCATTTTGCATTTTCAAGTTTGCACTTTGCATTTTGCATTGAAAGGCTTGGCCTTCATTCCTCGATTTCGAAACGGTAATCCTCGATCACGGGATTAGCGAGTAGCTTGTCGCACATTTCGCGGATCCTCTCCTCAGCGGCTTGACGGGAGGGAGCGTCCAGTTCGACTTCCAGATACTTCCCCATGCGCACGTCTTGCACTTCTTTGTAACCCAGCGCGTGAAGGGAACGCTCTACCGCCTTGCCCTGGGGATCGAGGACCCCGTCCTTCAGGTAAACAAAAATTTTAACGCGCATAGCTGAACTTTTTCCTTGAACCCTTAATCGGCCGGCACCCGTTAATGAAACACCCTGCCAAAAATAAAGTCCACGTTTTTCAGGTAATGCTTTAAATCCCAAATCTCTTCAATGTCGCCGGCAGAGAGGGTGCGGCGGATTTCCGCATCTTTAAGGATCTCCCGCTTGAGATCGCCGCCGTTTTTCCCCGCCTTCAGGGCATGGCGCTGAACCATCCGGTAGGCTGCGTCGCGCGACAGTCCTTTATCCACGAGCCTGAGCAGAACCCGCTCCGAAAAAATCGCCCCGCCGCTCCGCTCCAGGTTGCGACGCATATTCTCCGGATAGACGCATAGGCCCCGCAAGACATAGGTGATCCGGCAAAGCATGAAATCGAGCAGGATCGTCGCATCCGGGGCGATCACCCGCTCCACCGAGGAGTGGCTGATATCCCGCTCATGCCAAAGGGGAACGTTCTCCAGGGCTGCCACCGCATAGGAGCGCATCAGCCGCGCCAGACCCGATACGTTTTCCGACAAAATCGGATTTCTCTTATGGGGCATCGCCGAAGACCCCTTCTGTCCTTTGGTAAAAGGCTCCTCGGCCTCCATCACTTCCGTCCTCTGGAGGTGACGGATCTCGACGGCAAACTTTTCCAGCGAGCTGGCGACGACAGCCAGAGTAGCAAAGAAGAAAGCATGGCGGTCCCGCTGAACGATCTGATTAGAGACAGGCGCGGGCTTGAGTCCGCTCTTCTTGCACACGTAAGCTTCTACCTTGGGCGATATCTGCGCGAAGGTGCCGACTGCCCCGGAGATCTTCCCTACGCTCACCTCCTCAGCAGCCTTTTCGAGCCGGGCCAGATTGCGCTTCATCTCCTCGTGCCAAAGGGCCAGCTTGAGACCGAAGGTAATCGGCTCCGCATGCACCCCATGGGTGCGTCCGATCATCGGCACCCTCTTGTAACGAAAGGCCTGCCGCCGGAGCACCTTTATGAGATCGCGCACATCCTGGCTAAGGAGCGAGGCGGCTTGCTTAAGTTGCAGGGCCAAAGCGGTGTCCATGACATCGGAGGAGGTCATTCCCACATGGAGAAAGCGCGCGTCGTCGCCCAAAGACTCCGCGACCGAGCTCAAAAAGGCGATCATCTCATGCTTCACTTCCCTTTCGATTTTGCGTATCCGGGCTATCTTGAATCGGGCCCTTTTTCTGATCCGGGCCACCACCGCCTTTGGCGCCTTTCCCAATTGTGCCAGCGCCTCGGCAGCCAGGATCTCTACCTCAAGCCACTTTTGGAACTGGTTTTGCTCAGACCAGATCCGAGCCATTTCCGGGCGAGTGTAACGCTCAATCATAGACAATAATTTTTAATCCTTAATTGTGAATTTTGAATTAACCACGAGCTCTTCTTCATTCAAAACTAAGAATTTAAAATTAAAAATTATTTATCGGTGTGTCCGAATCCGCCTTCCTGACGTCTGGAAGAAGGCAGCTCGCTCACCTCTTGCCATTGGGCCTTGCAGATCTGCTGCACCACCATCTGGGCCACCCTTTCACCGCGACGGATAACGACGGGCTCTTTTCCCAAATTGATCGCGATCAACTGGACCTCTCCCCGGTAATCCGAATCGATAGTCCCCGGACTATTGAGCAGGGTAATCCCCTTTTTTAAGGCGAGACCGCTTCGGGGCCGGATCTGCGCCTCAAAACCGGGGGGCAAAGCGACGGCGATTCCGGTTGGGATCAGGGTGCGTTCCAGCGGCGCCAGGACCACGTCTGCTTCCAAATCCGCAGCCAGATCCATCCCGGCAGATCCTTCGGTCATATAAGCAGGCAGGGTAAGAGAGTCGTTACTGCGGCGAACCCGCCTAATTGGAATTTGCACCTCTTCCATCGGTATCCAACCCAAGAAGTTTCGAGTCCTGAGTTCAAAGTCTCGAGTTTCAAATCCGAAACTCAAAACCCGAAACTCGATACGCAACCTTCAAATGGACAGGCTCAGCTCCAGTTTTCCTTTTTCGACATCGCCCAGAACGGTAAGGGCCATCTTTTCAGGTCGCAGGATGGCGCCAGCCAGCTCAACGATGTCGGAGCGCGAGACCGAACGAATTCCCTGAGAGATATCCTCGAGAGAAAGGACCTTACCGAAATAGATCTCATTCTTGGCAATATGGCTCATCCACGAATCTGAGGTCTCAAGACCCAAAATCATGTTTCCGATCAGCTGGCTTTTGGTGCGTTCCAGCTCTCCTGCACCGATCTCTCCAGCCATCAATCGGCGCATCTCCAGGAGGATGAGATCCACGACTTCCTCAACCCACTCGAGGCTGGTTCCGGCGTAGACTCCCAGGTAGCCCACATCCTTGTAGGAGGACAAAAAAGAATAAACGGAATAGGCCTTCCCCCTTTTCTCGCGGATCTCCTGGAAAAGCCGTGAGCTCATTCCCCCGCCGAGAATCGTATTGAGGATATAGGCGGCGTAACGCATGGGATGCGACTGGTGGATGCCGGCGACACCAAGACAGAGGTGGACTTGCTCCAGCGGTTTTGAGTGTTGGAATACCCCGCTCCGCAGTGTGGGAGAATTACCCAATTCCGAATTTCGAATTTCGAAATTCGAATTTTGATGAGCCTTCAGACTCCGCTCCATCTCGCGCACTAAATCGCTATGGCGGAGATGACCGGCCGCGGCCACGATGACCCGGCCGGGGAGGTAGCGCTCCTGAACGAATTGGAGGAAATCTTCGCGGTGAAAGTTTAAGACCGTCGCTGCTTCCCCGCAAATCGGACGGCCCAAGGGATGATCTCTGAAAAAATCCAGATTGAAAAGATCATGGACGTAATCATCGGGGGTGTCTTCCGCCTGGGAGATCTCCTGTAAGATCACCGACCGTTCCCGTTCGATCTCTTCCCGATCAAAAACCGAATGGAGGAAAATGTCGGTTAGCAGATCGATCGCCAGCGGCAGGTTCTCGTCAAGCACCTTGGCGTAGTAACAGGTGTATTCCTTGGCAGTAAAGGCATTCAGCACGCCGCCGACCGAGTCCATTTCCTCCGCGATGCGGGCGGCGCTGCGCTGTTCGGTCCCTTTGAAGAGAAGGTGCTCGATGAAATGCGAAATCCCGTTTTGGTGGCGCGACTCGTGACGAGACCCGTTCTCTACCCAGATTCCCAGGCTAACGGAGCGGGTATCTGCCATCTCATGCGAGAGGATGCGAATACCGTTGGTCAGGACGGTCTTATTAAACATGGAGAGGAACGGGCCGTTTAGTGCTCTCCCCGCGCTGGATCGTCGTGATGAGCCCTCGGACCCCTGGGGGATGGCGATTTACCTGTTTCTGCGAGAGCCTCTTTGCGGCTGAGCTTGATCTTTCCCTGCTTATCGATTTCCAGGACCTTGACCATTACCTCATCCCCCTCCTTCAGCACATCGGTAACCCGGTGCACACGTTCGGGCGCCAGCTGGGAGATGTGTACCAGGCCATCGGTACCGGGGAGAATCTCCACAAAGGCCCCGAAGTCCATAATTTTTCTGACCGTCCCCTTGTAGATCTTCCCGATCTCCGCTTCAGCGGTAATCCTCTGGACCATCTCCACGGCCCTGCGAGTGGCGGCCTCATCGCTCGATGCGATGGTTACCGTGCCGTCATCCTCAACATCCATTTTAACGCCCGTCTCCTCGACGATGCCGCGGATAACTTTGCCTCCCGGACCGATGATCTCGCGAATCTTTTCCTGCCTGACCTTCAGCGTAACGATCCTGGGGGCGTGGCTAGAGATATCTGTGCGCGGCTCGGAGATCGCGGCTTTCATCACCTCAAGAATCCCGATCCTTCCCTCCCGCGCCTGATAGAGGGCCTCACGCATAATCTCCCGGCTGACGCCGCTGACCTTGATATCCATTTGCAGGGCGGTGATCCCCTCACGGGTCCCCGCCACTTTAAAATCCATGTCCCCCAAGTGATCTTCGTCTCCCAGGATATCCGAAAGCACGCGGACCTGATCTCCTTTCTTGATCAGACCCATAGCAATTCCAGCCACCGGGGCAGTGATCGGCACGCCGGCATCCATGAGGGAAAGGGAGCCCCCGCAAACGGTGGCCATAGAGGAGGAACCATTGGACTCCAAGACTTCTGAGACGATACGAAGGGTATAGGGAAAACCTTCTTCTTTGGGAAGGACGGGAATCAGCGCCCGCTCCGCCAAGGCGCCGTGGCCGATATCTCTCCGGCTCGGACCGCGCAGGAATTTCACCTCTCCGACACTGAAGGGAGGGAAGTTATAGTGGAGCATGAATTTCTTGTAGTGCTCGCCGATCAGGGCATCGATCTTTTGCTCGTCAGAGGCGGTTCCCAAAGTGGTAACGACCAGAGCCTGCGTCTCTCCCCGGGTAAAGAGGGCCGATCCATGGGTACGGGGAAGGACCTGAACTTCACAACTAATCGGGCGGACATCTTTAAGACCCCTGCCATCGATCCGCCGCCGCTCATTGACGATGAGCTGGCGAAAATAGTCCTTTTTCAATTCCTCAAAGATCCCCTTGATCTCTCTTTCCTTCTCCGGGTGCCCGAGCAGGGCCTGGGAGAGGACCTCGCCCTTGACCTCATCCAGGCGCTTGTAGCGCTCCTGCTTCTCCGGAATGGCAATGGCTTCGAGGATTTTTTTGCGGGCAAGCTCGTCGACGTTTTGAACCAGTCCCCGATCCCGTTCGACAATTGGGACTGATCGTTTGCTCTTCCCCATCTCCCGCTTAATCTCTTCCTGATAATCCAAAAGTGGCTGGATGGCCTTATGGCCCAGGAACAAGGCCTCTAAGATTGTATCTTCCGGCACCATCCATGCCCCGCCTTCCACCATCACGATGGCGTCGCGGCTCCCTGAGAGGAAGATATCTGTGTCGCTTTCCTGGAGCTGGCTCTGGGTCGGATTGATTACCCACTCTCCCTGGACCCTTCCGATCCTGACACCGGCGAGCGGTCCTTTAAAGGGGATATCAGAGACCTCCAGCGCGACGGATGCCCCCAGCATGGCAACCAAATCCGGGTCATTTTCCCTGTCGGCCGAGAGGACCGTGGCGATCACCTGTGTTTCGCATCTCAGCCCGTCAGCAAAAAGCGGCCGGATCGACCGGTCGATCAACCGGCATGTCAATATCTCTTTTTCCGAAGGGCGCCCTTCCCGCTTAAAAAACCCGCCGGGGATTTTTCCGGCTGCAAAGGTTTTCTCCTGGTAGTCCACCGTCAAGGGGAAAAAGTCGGTATCCCCCCTGACCTCCTTGGCCGCTACCGCCGTCGCCAGCACCACCGTCTCACCATAACGGACCAAGGCGGAGCCGTCCGCCTGCTTTGCCATCCTGCCTACCTCTATGGATAGGGGACGGCCGTAGTACTCAACCTCAATTTTTTTTGTCATATTTTGATCCCTTTGAAGGAGAGGGATTTCACGGAAAAATAAAGGAAGGGGACTTCCAGCCGGCGACCACTACTTCCTAATACCCAACCGATGGATCAGACTTTGGTATCTCTCGTAATCGTTCTTCTTGAGATAATCGAGAAGCCTCCTCCTCTGCCCTACTAGCATAAGGAGACCCCGGCGGGAGTGGTGATCTTTAACGTGAATCTTGAAGTGCTCGGTAAGGTGATTGATGCGCTGGCTGAGCAGCGCAACCTGCACTTCAGGCGAGCCGGTATCGGTCTGATGGAGTCTGAACTGCTCAATAACGCCTTTCCTGTGATGCTGAGCAATCTCCATGTATCCTCCGTTCGTCTTCTCTCTTTCCTTTTTATTTACTAATTTTTTAGCATACTACCATTGCCTTGTAAAGCCGTACATCAAGAAAACTCACGGCATAACCGGTAGCCCCGCTCAACCCTTCCCGCGTAGGCTTGCCCCGGTCCAGGGACAAAAACAGTCAAGACAGCATCAAACCAGGCGCTTTCAACTTTTTCCGCCGTCACAAAGCTTAAGGCCTACTATGGAAGGGTTCACGGAACTTTGTCAAGCAAAAAAGGATTATGGAAAGGGGATCGTTTTTCTCCCGGGGCTTTTTATGCTAGATTATACAGTTATGAAGCGAGGCTACGTTGTTTTTATAGCCGCGATGTTGTATCTGTCTTCGCCCGCTACCTCCTCCGCTGCCGATATCCTTCGCTGGGTGGATGAGAGGGGGGTAGTTCACTACACCGACAACCTGCACAATATCCCAGAGAAGTTCAGGGCCAATGCGACGAGAACAAAGATGCCGGATACTCCAAGAAGTCAGGAAGCCTCGAAGCCCGTCTCCTTCGACAAGGCATCGGTCCCGTTCCAGAAGAGGGGGACTGTGGTGATCGTCCCTGCAACCCTCAATGAAAAAGCCGCGGCGAGATTTGTTGTCGATACAGGGGCGAGCTATACGATGATCTCCCAGGCCACCGCCAGGGAGCTGGAAATCGACTTGGAGAAGAAACTTCCTACCATACCTTTTCAGACTGCGAACGGTATTATCCAGGCCCCTTTAGTAAACCTCAGCTCGATAGATGTGGGAGGGCTGCAGGTTAAAGATCTGACCGCAGCGGTTCACGATGTCTTCCCTGATGCCAGCATCTCAGGGCTATTGGGACTGAACTTCTTGAGCAACTTTCGCATGGACATTGACACCCAGAACGGGGTCCTGCACCTGGAAAAAAAGTAGCCCTCAGCATCTCCCCCCTATCGAGGAAGATCCATCATTGAGGGACGGCTGCCAATAACCAGCCGGACTTCCCTGAGATACCGTCTGATATCGGCAATGAGCCGCGGACGATTCAGGAAGAGGGGCAAGAGGCTATAGTTGAGATAGTCGCCCTTAAGGACATGACACTCTTTGCAGCTTGCCACGATATTCTCCGAGAGATCCTCTCCGCCTTTGGGAAGGGGAACGATGTAATCCTTGACCTTGGAATCGTATCTGCCGCCGAAAAAGGAGAGCCGCCGGCCGCAGTAGGTACAGAGCTTGGCGGCAAGATAAAACCATGCAGAGAAAGACTTAACCTCTCCCATCAACCTCACCGCGGAGCCAGCTATTCATCGGGTTCTCTTTATGAGCAACCACTTACAGCTCCACAGTTCATGCACTTGTAGCAGGCCCCACTACGGATCATGATCGCTCCGCAATCAGGACAGGGCGGCGCGTCCTGCTGGTAGAGGCTGGTAACGCTGCTAATCGTCACTACCGGAGCCCCTCCGCGCGGACCCTGGGAGTTCAGCGGGAGAACCTTCTTGTCGGCGTTATCTTCCTCCCGATCACCCTTGACGATGCCGATTTCCCTTTGCGCCTCCCGATCCAAAAATTTAGTGGCAAGCCAGCGGAAGAGATAATCCATGATCGATTTCGCCATAGGGATATCCGGATTCTTGGTGAAACCGGAGGGCTCGAAGCGCATATGGCTGAACTTGTCCACTAGAATTCTCAAAGGCACCCCATACTGCAAGGCCAGGGAAATCGCCGTGGCAAAAGAATCCATCACGCCTGATATCGTGGAACCCTCCTTGGACATGGTAATGAAAATCTCCCCTGGCTGGCCGTCTTCATACATCCCGGCGGTTATGTAACCCTCATGTCCGGCGATGTCGAACTTGTGAGTGATGGATCTCCTCTCATCGGGCAGCTTGCGCCTGAAGGGCCGAGACTCCTTCACCTCTGCGGCCTTTGGCGCTTTGTCCTCCTCTTTCGAAGTGTTGAGGGGCTGGGTTCGCTTCGAACCATCCCGGTAGATAGCCACTGCTTTCACCCTCAGCTTCCAGGCTTCGATATAAGCCTGCATGATCTCCTCCACGGTCACGTCACTGGGCATGTTGATGGTTTTGGAGATCGCCCCGGAAATGAACGGTTGGACCGCCCCCATCATCCGCAGGTGACCCATATACTGGATCGAGCGGCTGCCATTGGCGGGCTTGAAGGCGCAGTCAAACACCGGAAGATCCTCATCCTTAAGGTGAGGCGCTCCCTCGATGGTCTCATGCTCATCGATGTACTCTACGATCTCCTGAACCTGTTTCACGTCGTAACCGAGCCGCTTCAGAGCGCGCGGAACCGTATTGTTAACGATCTTCAACAGACCGCCGCCGACCAGTTTCTTGTACTTCACGAGAGCGATATCCGGCTCGACACCGGTGGTATCGCAGTCCATCATGAAGGCAATGGTCCCGGTAGGGGCCAGAACGGAGATCTGGGAGTTTCTCACTCCGTACTCCTCTCCCGCTTTAGAAGTAAGATCCCAAACCTCACGGGCAGCAGCCAGTAAATCCAGAGGGACATGAGAAGGCGAGATCTTGTAGGCATGAGACCGATGCTTGTTCAACACCCGAAGCATCGGTTGGCGGTTTACGGCAAACCCGGCAAAGGGAGCTATCCCTCCAGCTATGCGAGCCGACTGAAGATATCCCTCGCCGGACATCACGGCTGTGATCGCAGCTGCATACCCCCTGCCGGCGTCGGAATCATAGGGAAGCCCCAAAGACATGAGCAGGGCGCCGAGATTGGCATAACCCAAGCCCAATTCGCGGAAGGCATGCGCGTTGGCCGCGATCTCGGGCGTCGGGTAAGAAGCATTATCCACGAGAATGTCTTGCGCTATGATCATCACATCCACCGCGCGGCGGAAGGCCTCGGCATCAAAGCCGCCGTCGTCGCGGAGGAACTTGAGCAGGTTTAACGAAGCCAAGTTGCAAGCTGAATTGTCCAAATGCATGTACTCTGAACAGGGATTAGAGGCGTTGATGCGGCCAGTATTGGAGCAGGTGTGCCAGTTGTTGATAGTCGTATCGAACTGCATCCCGGGATCGCCGCAGAGATAGGTCCCATCGGCGATCATGCGGAGCAGATCGCGAGCCTTATAGGTCTCGCAGACCTCGCCGGTAGTGACATAGCGCGTTTTCCACTCGCGGTCCTCAAGCACCGCCTGCATAAACTCATCCGATACCCGGACCGAGTTGTTGGCATTCTGGAAGAAGACGCTCCCGTAGGCCGGCCCGTCCAGGCTGGAGTCATACCCTGCCTCTATCAAGGCCCAGGCCTTTTTCTCCTCCTCTACCTTGCACTTGACAAACTCCACGATATCCGGATGGTCGGCATTGAGAACCACCATCTTGGCGGCGCGTCTGGTCTTACCGCCGGATTTGATGACCCCAGCCGAAGCATCAGCCGCCTTCATGAAGGAGACCGGTCCGGAAGCGGTACCACCTCCCGCCAGCTGTTCTTTAAATGAACGGATTCTGGAAAGATTGACGCCGGAACCTGAACCCCCTTTAAAGATAATCCCCTCCTTGCGATACCAATCAAGGATCGATTCCATCGTATCCTCCACCGAGAGGATGAAGCAGGCGGAGCACTGGGGTTTCTTCTCAATCCCGCAGTTGAACCAGACCGGACTATTAAAGCAGGCCTTTTGATGGAGCAGGATATGGGTCAGCTCATCGGAGAAAATTTGCGCATCCTCATCGCCGGCAAAATAGCCATCCGCCCTGCCCCACGCAGCCACCGTATCGACCACCCGGCCTATCAGTTGGCGTATGCTGTGTTCTCTCTGCGGGCTGCCTAGCGGACCGCGGAAGTATTTGGAAGCCACGACATTGGTAGCCATCTGGGACCAGGACTTGGGAATTTCTACATTAGATTGCTCAAAAACCACCTTCCCCTTCTCGTTTACAATCGCTGCCGTACGAATTTCCCACTCAACCTCATCGTAGGGGCTTGCTCCAGCAGTCGTGAAATAACGCTCCAGCTTGAGCCCGCTCTTTACGTTAGACCCAGACTCGACAATCTTTTCCTCCGCCACTTTCGGCGCCATGGTAGCCATTTCCCCTCTTCTCCTTTCTCAGCTATCCCCTACGTCAGTATATATCTTTCAGAAAATATAACAGCATTATATCTTAATTTGAATCTAAAACACTAGTCCTATTTATACTCTGATAGCGCAACCAGCAACTGGGTTAGACAATTTAGTCAACCGATCTATAGAAATATACTCCATTATTTTGTGTGATTTGCATTATGAACCACCACATATTGTGTTGTCAAGAAAATTTTTTCTTTTTCTGTGGACTTCTCTGACGCTGTAAAAAGAGCCTGAAAAATCAAATGCTTGGATGTCTTCACCTCTTGTGTTCCAAAATCATCAACAGCTTTTCAACTGGTTTAATAACATTATTTTAGAGAATTTTCTCCTATTGTCATACTTGTTTGGTTTATGATAGCCTAAAAACATAGCTAGGAACGACCCTCACATGGAAAAGCTCGGCGAGATCCTGGACAAATCTCTTAAGAGATTGGATTTATCCCCCAGGCTCGACGAATACGGAGTATGGCCTATCTGGAACGATATTGTCGGCGCGACGATCGCCCGCAACGCGCAACCGGAAAAGATTCGGAACGGCACGCTCTTCGTCAAGGTCTCCGGCGCAACCTGGATGCAGGAGCTACAATATATGAAGGAGATGATTTCGCAGAAACTCAATCAAAGCTTGGGGAGAGAAGTTGTCAAGAACATCTTTTTCTTTGTCGGAAAACTGGATGCGGAAGCAGTCAAGTCGAAATCCCAAGGATCCTCCCCATCCTCCCCATCCTCCCCCGCTCCCCCACAATTGGAGTTCGCTGAAGAACATCTCCGCTCCATCAAGGACCCTGAAATCAGGCGGGCGCTACGAAGACTTTTTACCGCCCATGCCCGCAAAGAGAAGAAATAAAAGGCTTCACACTCCCAGCATAGCCCTTATTTCCGGGGCGTACTGACGCTCTTTCGTATAGACAACCAGAGGCGGCAAGATCTTCAGTTCGCTTCCGGCCCCTTTGATCCCTTCTGCCAGGACAAGGGTGGCGGCGGCTCCTTCAAAGGAGTGAACCAGCCTGAGGCGCTTGGGCTCTATGGCCGCTTGCCTCATCGCCAGAAGAAGATCCACCATCCGGGTGGCTGGATAGACCAAGGCTATTCGGCCCCCGCGGGGGAGCAGATAAGATCCAGCGCGGAGGAAGTCCATGAGTTGACCCTTGATTTCATGGCGGGCAATGCGCTTTTCCGGATCCGGGTTAATCCGCCCGCTTGCCGAGCCCCGGTATGGCGGATTGCAGATCGCGATATCAAAGCTCTGAGGGGGGAGAACCTCTTTCACTGAACAGACATCTCCCAAAAGTATCTCCACCCTCTCCCGGAGTCGATTCAAACTAACGCTCCTGAGCGCCCGCTGCACCATCTCTTCCTGGATTTCGAGGCCGACGACGCGCACCGCAGGATATAGAAAGGCGAGCATCAGTGGAATGACTCCGTTCCCGGCTCCCAGATCGACTATTTTCTCTCTGCCCTGGACCTTCACAAAGTGGGCCAGCAACAATGTGTCTATGGAGAAGCGATATCCCCCTTTTCTCTGAACCACTTTGAGCCTACCTTGGAAAAGCGTATCCAGGGTTTCCTGGCGCGCGGGTCCCGAGTGTTTTGTCTTTCCCTTGCAAATCCTCATAGATTTTTATATTAGCGTGGTGCTGCCTGACTTTTTCAAACAACAGGAATCATGCTTTCACTCCTAACGCACATCGGTCGATTCACCCTGCGCCAACTGTCCGAAATGGGGAGGATGTCCCTTTTCCTGCTTTCCGCATTGATGCTGGCGTTCCGTCCACCAGCCAAGATCTACCTGATCATCCACCATATCAAGACCATCGGCGTGGATTCCCTTTCGGTGGTGATCCTTTCCGGTTTCTTTACCGGAATGGTAATGGGTTTCCAAGGCTATTATAGCTTGAGGAAATTCAACGCCGAAAGCTGGCTCGGCTCCGCCGCGGCCCTGGGGCTGTTGCGCGAGCTCGGTCCCGTGCTTTCAGCCTTTATGGTCACGGGTCGCACAGGTTCTGCCATGGCGGCAGAACTCGGCACCATGCGGGCTACGGAACAAATCGACGCGCTTTATTCCATGGCCATTAACCCGATCAAGTATCTGGTCTCTCCCCGCATCATTGCGGGCTTAATTGCGATGCCTATGCTCACCGCGATCTTCGACGTGGTGGGAATCTACGGTGCCTACCTTGTGGGCGTCGGGCTTCTTGGAGTCAGCTCTGGGAGCTATTTTTCCGGCATGGAAAGCAGCGTGGTTTTCAATGATGTTTACAGCGGATTTATGAAGTCCTTAAGCTTCGGCCTCATTATCACCTGGGTTTGCTGTTACAAAGGATTCTATGCCCCCCCGAGGGCCACCGGGGTCAGTCAGGCAACCACCGAGTCGGTGGTCCTTTCCTTTGTCCTGATCCTTGTTTGGGACTATTTTTTGACCTCGGTCATGCTGTGATGAGACTACTGAAAAAGTTCGTTCTGGTGACGAAATGATACGGGTTGTGGATGTGCATAAGAGTTTTGGCGGTCAACAAGTACTCAAAGGGGTAAACTTGGATTTCACAACCGGCAAAATCACTACTATCGTGGGGACCAGCGGTTGCGGCAAGACCGTTCTGCTCAAGCATTTAAACGCCCTACTCCTCCCCGACCGAGGTGAAGTCCTCGTGGACAATGTCGACATCACCAAGCTCAAGCAGAAAGAGTTATACGCAATGCGCGGCCGATTCGGCGTCCTTTTCCAGGGGGCTGCGCTGCTCGATTCCATGACCATCTTCGATAACGTCGCTTTTCCATTAAGGGAGAAGACCAAGATGGACGAAGCTCAGATCCGCAAGAAGGTGGAAGAGCGTTTAGACCAGGTAGGACTTGAGGGCATGGGGTACAAATATCCCGCGGAGCTGAGCGGCGGAATGAAAAAGCGCGCCGGGCTGGCTCGGGCGCTGATTATGGACCCTGAAATTGTTCTTTTTGACGAGCCCACGACCGGCCTCGATCCGGTATTAGCAACCGGTATCCATCAGCTGATTGCCAGAACGCAGGCGACCTTCGGCTTTACGGGAGTCGTCGTGAGCCACACGATTCCCCAAGTATTTGAAATTTCGGATTATGTCGCTATACTGGCGGGCGGGATTATCGAGGAAATCAAGCCCACGAAGGAATTCAAGGAATCCAAAAATCCCGTGGTGCAACAATTTATCCGGGGAGAGATTGAGGGCCCCATTCGGGTTCTCTAGGAGAGTTCTTTGGCCAACCAAATGCGAACGGAGCTTACGGTAGGCGTTTTTGTCCTTGTCGGCATCGTCTGTCTTGGCTATCTTGCCATCCGTCTGGGAAAACTGGAGTTGTTAGGCAACAACGGCTATGTCGTCTACGCCGATTTCGCCTCGGTTGCCGGCCTCAAGACGGGAGACCCGGTTGAGATCGCCGGCGTCAAGGTGGGAAAGGTCGAGGCGATGTCCCTGGCGGATGATCGGGCCCGCGTGGGCATCCGGGTCGAACCCCACGTCAAGCTTCAGGAGGATGTGATCGCATCGGTCCGGGCGCGAGGACTCATTGGCGACAAGTTCGTCCTGATAAGCCCGGGCGCCTCGGACAAGTTACTCGGACCAGGAGACAAGATCCGCGAGACGGAGTCGCCGCCGGATATCTCCGACATTATAGGAAAATACGTAGGAGGAGATTTAACCTCGAAAAGCGATAAAAAATGAAGAAAGAAAATAAGCCGATGTTCGTGACCCTATTGCTCCTGTTCTTTAGTCTTTTGGCCCCTTCGCACTCGATCGCCGGGGCGCCTATGGATCAGATTCGGGCCAGCGTAGACAAGGTGCAAGCCATTCTAAAGAATCCGCAGCTTAGATCGGCAGCCAAAACTAGAGACCGCCGGGACCAGCTAAGACAGACCATCTCCGCTCGCTTCGACTTTAGCGAGATGGCCAGGCGCTCTCTGGGGGCACAATGGCGGAAGCTTACCCCGAAAGAGCAGGAAGAGTTTGTGCGCATCTACACCGACCTTTTAGAGCGCGCCTATATCGACCGGATCGAATCCTATAGTGACGAGCAATTTGCCTATGTCCGGGAGAACCTGGACAAGAATTATGCCGAGGTGCAAAGCCGAATTGTAACCAACAAGGGGGAGGAGTTCTCCCTGAATTACAAGGCCCACCTTATAAACGCGGAGTGGAAGGTCTACGACGTTGTGGTCGAAAACATCAGCCTGGTGAATAACTATCGCTCCCAGTTCAACCGCATTATCGCAAACTCATCTTACGAGGAGCTCGTCCGTAGGATGAAGGAAAAGCAAATAGAGGTGGCGGGGGAGAAGAAATAGAGGAACCCAACTTCCTCTCCACTCCCATGCTTGCCGCGCTGCTGCGTAGCCCCAAACCCATCGACGAAAATCCTCTTGTTCTCACTGACATCCCCAAACCTCTACCGCAGGACCATGAAGTCCGCATCCGGGTCCGGGCCTGCGGGATGTGTCACACAGATCTGCACATCGCGGAAGGTGAGCTTCCCCTCCCCAAATTACCATTAGTCCCGGGTCACCAGATCGTCGGCATCGTCGAAGCGCTGGGCAGAGGGGCCAAACGATTCCAGGAGGGTGATCGGGTCGGCGTCGCCTGGCTGCGCCGCTCATGCGGAAGGTGTCGAAACTGCAGTAAGGGGAAAGAAAACCTCTGCGAAGGGGCCGAGTTTACCGGGCTACAAGCGGATGGCGGCTATGGGGAATTCTCCACCGTCGATGAGGCGTTCGCCTACCCGCTTCCAAGCGATTTTTCCGATCACCAGGCGGCGCCTCTGCTGTGTGCCGGTGTGATCGGCTACCGCGCCCTACGCCTCAGCGAAATCCACGGGGGCGAGCGGCTGGGGTTGTTCGGCTTCGGCGCATCGGCCCATATCGTGATCCAGATAGCGCGCCACTGGAACTGCGAGGTTTACGTTTTCACGCGCAGCCCCGACCACCAACAGCACGCCCGGAAACTGGGTGCGGCATGGGTGGGACGGGCGGGAGATTCCCCTCCAGAGAAACTCCAGGCGGCCATCATCTTCGCGCCCGCAGGAGCGCTTGTCCTCGACGCCTTGCGCGCGCTGGAAAGAGGCGGGACGGTGATCCTGGCCGGCATTACGATGACCCCGATTCCTGAAATCGACTACGCCAGGCTATTGTACCACGAACGGAAAATTCGCAGCGTCGCGAACGCCACGCGACACGACGCCGAGGAACTCCTCGCTCTTGCCGCCGCAATTCCGCTGCGCACAGAGATCGAGCTTTTTTCGCTCGCAGGAATCAACCAAGCATTGCAGAAATTAAAGCGGAGCGAGATCCGCGGCGCGGGCGTTATTGAAGTGAGTTCGGCGGCGCGCTGACAGGAGTGAGTGCCCTCTTCCTTAGAGGCCCGTAGCCCGATACCCTATTGGGAGGAAAGATAGCCTTGCATCGATTTGATCTCACTGTCATTGGCGGAGGCATTGTAGGACTGGCTACGGCTATGGAAATGGCCGAAAAATATCCCAGGGTGAGGCTGCTGCTGTTAGAGAAGGAACATCATCTCGCCAGGCACCAGACCGGTCACAACAGCGGGGTCATCCACTCGGGAATTTATTACAAGCCCGGATCGATAAAGGCGCAAACGTGCGTCGCCGGGAGAAAGGCCTTGCTCGAATTCTGCGACCGGCACGCCATCCCCTACGATCTCTGCGGCAAAGTCGTAGTGGCAACCGACGAGAGAGAGCTTCCCCGGCTTGAGGAACTGCTCCGGCGCGGCACGGCCAACGGAGTGGAGGGGCTGGAAATGATCGGACCGGAACGGCTAAGAGAGATTGAACCGCATGCCAACGGAATCCGGGCCCTCTACGCGCCGACAACCGGGATCATCGATTTCACCAAGGTCGCCGAGGCCTATGCCGCGAGAATCCGGACCCTGGGCGGAGAGATCCTCACTGCGCAGGAGATGAAACAAATGGTCCCTGGGGGCGGCGGACTCATTGTCCATACTTCTTCGAGAGAAATCCGCTCCAGGTATTTAATCAATTGCGCCGGACTCCACTCCGACCAGGTAGCCAGGATGATGGGGCGCGAGGAGCTGCGCATCGTTCCCTTCCGTGGGGAATACTACAGGATCGTTCCAGAGAGACAATTCCTGGTCAAGGGGCTTATTTACCCCGTGCCTGACCCGAGATTCCCATTTCTCGGGGTTCATTTTACTCGAACGATCCACGGAGATGTCGAAGCAGGACCCAACGCGGTGCTCGCTTTCGCGCGCGAAGGGTATCGAAAAAAGGATGTCGATCTGCGCGACCTATGGGAAACTCTTTCCTATCGGGGCTTCTGGGCGCTGGCAAAAAATCACTGGAGAATGGGGCTTGAAGAATGGCACCGCTCCCTGAGCAAGCGGGCCTTCGTCAAGGCGCTCCAACGACTGGTACCGGACGTCAGGGCGGAGGACCTAAGCGCAGGCGGGGCAGGAGTCCGGGCGCAGGCGGTTTCGCCCGCAGGAAATCTCCTGGATGATTTCGTCATCACACAGACCGGCAACGCCATTCACGTTCTCAATGCCCCCTCCCCCGGTGCCACGGCATCGCTCGCCATCGGAAAAAGGATCGTCGAGATGGCTGCCAGCGCGTTTGCGCTGAAAAATTGAAACATTGATTTCGCGTTCCCCCTCAACTATCTTGAGCCGCACATTCAAACGGAGGTAAAGTTTACATGATCATCGAATACAAAGGACACCGGCCGAAGATTTCTCCCAAAGCCTTTATTGCCCCGACGGCCGTCATCATCGGAGATGTCACCATAGGAGAGGACGCCAGCATCTGGTTCGGCGCGGTCTTAAGATCCGACCAAAATGAAAATCCGATTGTCGTGGGGCCCCGCACCAGCGTCCAGGACAACTGCGTGATTCACTCGGGTGAGGCGCCAGTCATATTGGAGGAGGATGTCACTGTAGGCCATGGAGCCATCATGGAAGGATGTGTTATTCGCCGCGGGGCAATCATTGGCATAAACGTAACACTTTTGGAGAACACGGAGATCGGAGAGGAGTCGCTAATCGCGGCGGGGAGCGTGGTCGTTCCTCACACCAAGATTCCCCCTCGCGTCCTGGCCGCTGGAAGCCCGGCCAAGGTGAAAAAGGAAATCAGCGGCGAGACCCTGCACTGGATCAAGATGGGCTCTTCCACTTACGTCAACCTTTGCCGGAACTATCTCGGCGGCGACTACAAGATCATCGGTTAGAACCGCCTACAAGCCCACGTCTGATGGAGTGTCTGCGCCTGAGGATAAAGGACGTTGACTTCTCCAGCGGTGAGATTCGTGTTAGCTTCCACGGCTGGTTGCTGCTAGACTGGCTAAGTTATGGCATCCTCCGTGTACTTAGAGACCTCGGTAATTAGCTACTACACGGCTCGGCCAAGTCGAGATATCGTCACTGCCGCCCGGCAGACCCTCACGCAAGAATGGTGGGAGGACGCCAGACAGCGATTTGATCTCTACGTCTCGGTACTTGTGGTGGAGGAAGCTAAAGCGGGTGGTGCTGAAGCGGCCCAAAGGCGCTTGGCGGCCATTTCAAGGCTGCCGATTCTGGAGATTAACGATGCTGCCGAGGAATTGGGCAAGCGCTTGATGGGCGAGGGAGCTATCCCCTCAGCCGAAGACGCTCTGCACATTTCTCTGGCGACCGTGCATGGGATGGATTTTCTTTTGACGTGGAATTTCCGCCATATCAACAACGTCGAGATGAAAGCGCGAATCAGGACTGTCATCGATGCGGTAGGCTTTGAATGCCCCGTTATCTGCTCACCGGAAGAGTTGGGAGGTGTCGAGCTATGAAATCAGATCCCATCGTGGACGAAGTACGCAAGGTACGGGAAGCCCACGCGGCGAGATTTAACTATGATCTCTCGGCCATTTGTGCTGACTTGAAGAAGAAAGAAAAAGATTCCGGTCACCCAGTGGTGTCTCGCCGGCCCAAACTGCGACTGAAACCCACTGGAAGCTAACACACCGCTTAAGCTGGCGGCCTCTGAGGACCGCAGCATAGCGCCACCGTTAGACACCTGCTTGCAGCTTCGATATACTGACTGACAGAGATTTTCAACGAGGTGTTTATGGCTGTTCCAAAACCTTTAGTCACGCGGTCAGAGAAAATCATGAGCGGTGCTGTTGTTTTCGCTGGCACGCGAGTTCCAGTGCAAACTTTGGTTGACTACCTTGAGGAAGGAAGTTCGCTCGACGAATTCCTTGATGATTTTCCCACGGTTTCCCGTGAGCACGCGGTGGGCGTCCTTGAGCTGATGAAGGAATCGGTGCTGTCCGGTGCGGTTGCTGCTTGATGAATGCGTGCCACGGCGCCTCCGCCGAGAACTTTCTGATCATGAGGTGCGGACCGTACCAGAAATGGGGTGGGCCGCAAAAGAAAATGGAGAGCTTCTTCAGCTTGCCTCCAATCTCCTCTTTGACGCCTTCATAACCGTCGACCAACGGCTCAGCTATCAGCATGACGTCACACGCTTCTCGATCGCGGTTGTGGTGCTGGTGGCGACGAGAAATAAGATTGAATTTCTACTCCCACTGGCGCCTGAATTGCGGACAGTTCTTGGAGAGATTCAACCAGGTAAGGTCTATCGGATCGGTGTCTAACTAACATTGGACACTTATCCTTACCGACCTAAGCCGCTGGTAACAGATTCGACCGCCTTGAACATCTTGGAGTAGCCCGTGCAGCGGCAGAGGTTTCCGGCCATGGCTGTCTTTACCTCTTCCATGGTTGGTGCCGGGTTTTTGTCCAGCAGGGCCTTCAAAGAGATGAGAATTCCGGGAGTACAAAAGCCGCACTGGACGGCACCTTCCTTAACGAAGGCCTCCTGCAGCGGATGGAGTTTGCCTTTCTGTGCCAGCCCCTCGATCGTCATGATCTCCGCATCCTGGGCCGTCGCAGCCAGGACGAGACAGGAATTGACCGGCTGGCCGTTCAGCAAAACTGTGCAGGCGCCGCAGTCCCCCACGTCGCATCCCTTCTTGGTGCCTGTTAGCTGAATCTCTTCCCGCAGGACATCGAGGAGAGTCCGGTAGGGAGCGATCATGAGATCGTAGCTTTCTCCATTAACCTTGAGCGTAACCGGTATTTTTTTCACAAACCCTCCTCTTTGTTGCCCCGCGCTCTGGCAAGCGCCACACGGGCTGCCCGGCGGCAGAGAACACGGATCATATCCAGACGGTACTCCCGGCTGGCGCGCACGTCTGAAATGGGCGAAGCCTCTTCAGCGGCCACTACGGCGACCTCTTCGATCAGCTCGTCTCTGACCTCCTGATTTCTTAGGATCTCTTCCCCTCGCCGCGCCCGCACGGGGGTGGGAGCAACCGAGCCCATGGCGATCCGGCATTCGGAGACAACCTGATCCGAGCCGTTTAGGTGAATGGCCACCCCGATTCCGACAATGGCGATCTCCATGGCCTTGCGCCGTCCCAGCTTGAGATAGGTCGCGCCCCGGCGGCCCGGTACTTCCGGTACGAAGATTTCTTTGAGGATCTCATCGGCCTGAAGAACGGTGCGGCGTGGACCCTGGAAAAAATCGTGGATGGAGACGCGTCTTTCCCCGCGTGTACTGGCAAGGGTAAGGACGGCATCCATGAGCAGGAAAGGCGGTGCGACATCGGCCGCCGGAGAGGCATTACACAGATTCCCCCCCACGGTGCCGAGGTTTTGAATCTGCACGGCGCCCACCTGCGAGCAGGCCTCGGCCAGGTCCGGGAATTTCTGCTGGATGATTGGGGAGGCAGCGACACCGCCATGGGTGGCGAGGGCGCCCAGCGTAGCTCCCCGTCCATCTTCGTAGCGGATAAAATTCAGGTCGCGAACACCGGCCAGGCTCATGACCGCCTCTGCTGTCAGTTTCTGGTCCTTCAACAGGACCAGCAAATCGGTGCCGCCGGCAAGGACTCTGGCTTTGTCCCCATAGTTTTTCTTCATCTCCAGGGCTTCCTGGAGGCTTCGGGGCTGTAAGAGCTCAAACTTCACTTTAGCCCTCCTTTCTCACGGCCGCGGATACCGGGCGAGCCGCGCCTGATTCCTTCAAAGCCTTGACAATCTTTTCCCCTGTGATCGGCAGGTCGGTGATCCGCACTCCAATAGCGTCGAAGACAGCGTTGGCTACGGCCGGAGCAATCGGACAGGTCGGGAGCTCGCCGATGGACTTTGCCTGGAAGGGACCCGGTCCGGGCGCCCCCTCGATCAGCAGAGTGACGATCTCAGGCGCTTCCAGGGACGTGCACAGCTTGTAATCACTCAGGGTCGGGTTAGTCACCTTACCTTCGGCGCGCTGCATCTCCTCAAGGATGGCAAAGCCCACCCCCTGAACGATTCCCCCCTCGATCTGCCCCTCTGCGGCCGCCGGGTTGATGGCAAAGCCGATGTCGTGGGCAGCCGTGATCCGCTTGACCTCCACATATCCCCTTTCCGGGTCCACCTGCACCTCCGCAATATGCGTGGCAAAGCAGGTGTCATCCAGCTGGTTGCAGGAAAAAGTTTCCTCAGCCATGAGCTGAGATTTTCCGACCGCCTTAACGGCCTGACTGTAAGATATTTTTTTATCAGGATCCGACTTCATGAATAGAAAGCCATCGCTAACTTCAATGAGATCCTGGGCCTGTTCTCCAGGACACTTCAAGAGCTTTGCGGCGCTCGCGACAAGCTCTTTTTTTACTTCGAGGGCCGCCCGGTACGCCGACTGCCCGGCGACAAAGGTGGTTCTGCCTCCTCCCGCGCCCTGATCGTAGGGGGCTGAATCCGTATCCACCAGATTGATCGAGATCCGCTCCATGGGGACCTTGAGCACCTCGGCCACGATCTGGCACAGAATGGTGCGCGCGCCTGTTCCAGGATCCGAGGAGCCGGAAATGATATTCACGCTACCGTCTCCATTCACGATAACCACGGCACTCGATTCCCCCGTTCCCGTGGGTCGCTCCGCACAGGCAATGCCAATGCCGTAGTGTGGGTTTGGCTTGGGCTTCCCCCAGCCGCTCGACTTAACGGCAGCAGTCATGGTTTCCTTGATGTTAATTCCCTTCCAGGGTTCCCCGACGGGTGAGAGGTCTCCATCCTCAAGTGCGTTGATCCAGCGAAAGCGGAACGGATCCATCTGCAAATTGGAAGCAATCATGTCCATGAAAGATTCCACGGCAAAGGAGGCTTGAGGATCGCCTGGAGCGCGGCAGTGGCCGCACGGAACCGTGTGGGTATACACGTAGGAACCATCAATACGCACGTGGGGAATTCGATATGTGCCGGCCAGCTTCTTTGTGCCTCCCAGGCCAACCTGGGGCTTGTAGGCGGCGTAGGCCCCCGAGTCGAAGATGGCATTCCCTTCCCATGCCACCAGTTCTCCTGACTTGGTAACGCCTGCCTTGAGCCGGATGATGCTTGGGTGTCGCGGACTGCCTGCCAGGAACTCTTCCTGGCGGGACATAACCATCTTGACCGGACGTCCGGATTTGCGCGCCAGGTAATAGCACAGAGGCTCGTCAAAGATCATGCCCTTACCACCAAAGTCCCCACCCACCAAGCTGGGGATCACCCGCACCCGGGTGATCGGCAGTCCGATAATTTCTGCCATGAGGCTGCGCACCCGAAAAGGCACCTTGTCGGAACTCCACACGGTCACGCTGCCATCAGGGCCGATGTCGGCAACGGCCGCGTGCGGCTCCAGGTAGCCCTGGTGCACGGCTTGAGTGGTGAAGTTATGCTCGAAAACCAATTCGGCCTGGGCAAAACCCAGGGCAGTATCACCCTTGGAGAACGTCTCGTGGAGAAAGGTATTGGTATTTTTTACCGGGGCGGGAAGTCCCGCATAGGTGTGAAGGTTCTCGTGGACAAGGAGCGAACCTTTTTTCATCGCCTCCTTTACATCGGTTACGGCCGGCAGCTCTTCGTACTCCACATCAATGAGGCCTAGAGCCTCCAACGCCGTATCTTCGTCTACCGCGGCCACAGCCGCGACCTTCTCCCCCGCAAAGCGCACTCTGTCCCGCGCCAGGATCGGCGCGTCCCGCAATTTCAACCCCAACAAGATGTCGGGAACGTCTTTAGCGGTAATCACGGCCTTGACTCCAGGCAATGCCTCCGCCCGGCGCGTGTCAATGCGTAAGATCCGGGCGTGCGGATGGGGAGAGCGCTTTGCCATGGCATAAAGGATTCCGGGCAAATTCACGTCCGCCGTGTAGACGGCTTCACCCGTCACTTTATCCACGGCATCGACACGTGGCACAGATTTTCCGACTGCATAATAATCAGACATGGAGATCTCCTTCGCGGCACATCGTAAAGGCCTCTTCTTCGTAAGTCATAAAGCCCAAGACATAGTCATGAAAGTGAAGAGAGAGAAATCGGTATTGAGAGGGGCAAATTTTATGCCACAGTTTGGATGATGAAAAATACCAATTTATTATCCGCGCCTAAGGTCTAACAGGGAGAAGAAACCACGGGAAATTTGTTAATAAAATCAACAGCTTTATCCCCTGATGCGTCAGAGTGGACCGGGAAAAATGGAAAAAGGGCGAAAACCAGGCAAGTAGGATAGTTCGGCATTTTTCCAAATATAAGAAAAGTCTTGAAATTCAGTCCCAGGGCTAAGAATTGAAAAAACAGAGATAGACATTTATCTTGGTCTGAGGTAGTGAGGTCTTATAAAAAGAAGAAATGACAATGGCATACCCAAATCTCTTTTCACCCATAACCCTGCGGGGAGTGACCTTCCCCAACAGAATCATGCGCACCTCCATGGTCTCCGGCCTGGCCACAGAGGATGGCCTGGTCACGGATCTGCTCAAAGAGAGGTACCGGAGAGAAGCAAAGGGGGGAGCGGGCTCCATAGTCGTTGAAGCCGCGGTCATCCTGCCTTCGCGAAGCTCGTATAACCTGCGCATCAGCGACGACGCGTTTACCGAAGGATTGAAAGCTCTGGTCGATGCCATCCGCGAGGCGAATCCGGAGCCCAAGATAGGGCTTCAGATCATGCACTTTC